>JACKQG010003007.1_pt1 | contig 21216 bp, 22 predicted proteins | sample 8237621 | NCBI WGS metagenome assembly JACKQG01 (sample SAMN15677084, study PRJNA649215) | marine metagenome | biome: marine; feature: Black Sea; material: saline water; isolation source: suspended particulate matter (SPM) from the Black Sea western gyre | collected 2013-06-09/2013-06-10 | depth... | reverse complement strand
TTTAATCTCTTCAGACTCTGAGTGCAAATCCTTGATTACTTTTTGGATATAGTCTGGCATTTTTTTAGCCTCTGTAGTTTCAGGATCTGCAATTAACTCCTTCATGACAACTCCCATGTTGTTTTGACCACCTACCATTATACTCAATATCTTACGATAAACTTTGGATTTTAATTCATCTGAATTTACATAGAGTACAATTTTCTTTGGAATAATTTTTGTGACTTTGAGAATGTTTGCAATGTCCTCTATTGTACTTTTTAGTAAATTCTCTGATTGTATTGCAGTAGCATCAACATCTTCTTTAGAGTATACAGGCCAAGCTGATTTTGATACCTGACTATCATTTCCAATCTTCTCCCACATTTCTTCTGCAATATGTGGTGCAAATGGAGATAACATTGCAACTCGTACAGAATTAATCTTGTACAAAATTCCTGAAACATCTCCTCTACTTTTAGCTTCAACTCGTTTGTTGTACCAGCTCAAGTCTGTCTCAAATGAAAACAAAATCTCGTGCAATCCTTCTCTTAATCTCATCTTTTCCAAGGATTCTGTAACTGTGCCAACCATGTTTTGTAATTTCGATAAAATCCATCTATCTTCTGCTTGTAACTCTGAAATGGGCTCATTTTTGAGGCTAGAACACTCTTCCAATAGAGATGCAAGCTTGTTCTGAATACCATATACTGATTCCATGTTAAAATCAGCATCTTGGAGTAACTCTGCTGATGAAATAATTGCCAACCTAATTGGATCTGCACCATGATCTTTGATTGCAGTACGTAATGGAATGATATTTCCCATACTTTTTGACATTTTTGCACCATCCATCATTACACTACCATTAACTACAATTTCTTGTGGCCAGAACTTTTTCTCAAAGATTGCAACGTGATTTAAAACAAAAAATGACAAATGATTCTGCACCAAATCTCTTCCTGAGTGACGTGAGTCCACTGGATAAAAATAATTAAATTCTTTTTTCATTGTATCAATTACATCCTCGCCAAGCTTGGAAGTACTAGCAGCTAGTTCCACATCTCCTTTATCTAACAAAACATAATCGAAAAACTCTCGAGTTAGATTCTCAGGCGTAACGGTTCCATCATTTACAAATCGTGAAATTGTATAGTATGCCATGTAAATTACACTGTCAGAGAGTGACTCTACAATCCAATCTTTATCCCATGGTAGTTTAGTTCCTAATCCTTGTTGTCTTGCACATGCACGTTCGTGCAACCACTCTATCACTTCTTTGAATTCAGTTCTGATATTACTTGGAAGAATGTTCATTTCATCAAAACAATTACGAGCAAGTTCTTTCCATTCTTCATCTCCGTAATTCAAAAACCATTGATTGTTCAATATTTTTACAACACATTCTGCACCACATCTGCAATGTACTGGGGAATTTTCAAGCACTGGGAATTTCTCTAGTGTATTGTTCTCTTCTAGCCATGCTCTGATTTTGTCTCGTCCAAACTGGACCTTTTCATTGTTGAATTGCCCACATTTGTCATTTAATTTTCCATCAGTAAACTCTTTGAGGTACAATTCTTTTGTAGCCTCTTCTAATTTGGAATCAGTCTGATCTGAAACTCCTAGTTTTTCACAAATCTGTTTTGCAGGATAAACATCGTATCCTTCTGTAACTATAATCGGAATAGGCTCTATTTTTGAGGCCAGTTCGTGGTTTTTGGCCTTTAAATCCATCAATGCTTGGTAGTCTTTTGGTGCATGTGCGGGAACTGACATTACTAGTCCTGTACCCATGCTAGGCTCTACAAAGTCTGCAGGCAATACTGGAATTTCTCGTCCATCGTGATTGATTGCGTTTTGTCCAATTATTTCGCTACCTTGTATGTCACCAATTACTTTGACTTGTTTTTCAAAGAATTCAATTTTGTGTGCACACTCTTCAGAAATAATCCATGTTTCATTATCCACTGTAACTTTTTTGTATGTTACATTTGGATTGACCCACAAGTTTGTAATTCCAAAAATTGTTTCAGGACGTAACGTTGTAACTGGGAAAATAAATTCGCCTAGCTTGAATTTAATCAAGAAATTCTTTTCATCAATTTTTGGTTCCACATCACCCATTGTATCGTGCTGTGATACTGGATTCTGATCTTTAGGACACCATCCAACTGGGTGAGACCCCTGAATGATTCTGCCGTTTTCTTTAAGTGTGGTAATTTGCCATTCAATAAATTTTTGATAACCTGGAACTATAGTGGTAAACTCTCGTCTCCAATCAATAGAATAACCCATCTCGATCATTCCTGATTTTATCTCTTCATGGAAATAATCTGCAATCTTTATTGGTTCGACAAATGTTTTGATTGCCTCTTCAGGAACATGGTATACGTTTCGTAGTCCATCAAGAATTTCTTTCTCTCCTTTCTCAATTCTTTTTGCCATGCCGAGTACTGGAGTTCCTGTATAGTGAAATCCCATTGGGAACAATACATTGTATCCATTCATTCGATAAAATCTTGCATGAACATCAGCTAGTGTGTATGTTCTGCCGTGTCCAATATGTTGTGGAGAGTTTGGATACGGATATGCAACTGTAATGAATTTTTTTGGTTTCTCATTTGGGTTTGTTTCAAAGTCTTTAGATTCTGCCCATTTGTTTCGCCATTTAGTTTCTATTTCGTTCCAGTTAATTGTCATAGTGTCATCCTAAAATCATTGATTTTGCTTTGGCTATTGCCTGCTCTTTTTTAGATGTGTCTTTTCCTCCACCTTGAGCAAATTTGGAATCTCCACCACCAGAACCTCCCAAAATTGAGGCTATTTCCTTGGCAATCTCCCCTGCATTTACGCCTGATTGCTCACCTGCATATACAATAATCCTTACAGTTGGACCTGATTCGAAAATTCCACAAAATGCAGCTTTACCATCTTTGGCAACTAGCTTCTTTCCAAAGTTTTGATGGAAATAATCATCATAATTCTCACTTGATGTAAAGCAGATTTTATTTTTTATTGTAATGTTATCGATTTCACCTGATTCTCCAGACAAAATCTTTTCTAACAAAATAGGAATCTGCTCTCTTGCCTTTTCTTTATTTTCTTCTCGCAGTTTTTCTAATTTTTCTTTTGCAATATTTTCTGCAGCTTGTTTCTTTGATTCTTCTTCCTGGTCTTTTACATATTGGAATGCTGTTGGACCTGATACAAACTCTATACGAACTACACCGTCTTGAATTCTTTTGGTCTTTGTAATTTTGATTAACTCGATATCTCCAGTCTTCTTTACATGTGTTCCACCACAAGCTTCAATGTCTTTATCCTCAATTGATACAATTCTAACTGACTTTACTGGAACTACACCGCCCTGGTAAATTCTAAATCCGTACTTTTGCTCTGCAGTTCCTCTATCGTAATAGTCAATGTTCACTGGATAGTTCTCCTTTACCATTTGGTTGGCTGCATCCTCAATCTGTTTTACTTGCTCATCAGTTAGTGAGGAATGGTGTGTAATGTCCAATCTTGCATGATCATCGTCTTTGAATGCAGAGTGCTGCCAAATCCAAGAGCCTAACACTCCTCTTGATGATGCATTAATGATATGGGTACTGGTGTGGTTTTTTGTTATGTTTGCACGTCTTGTCTCATCTACCTTACAAGATACAGTGTCGCCTTCTTTTGGTACACCACCTTCTAGCTTGTGAACGATAATGTTTGCGTGTTTATCCACGTTTACAACTTTGAATCCTGCTATAGTTCCTAAATCTGGTTCTTGTCCTCCACCTCTAGCATAAAATGAAGTTCTATCAAGGACTACTTGATCATCGAAGACCTTGATTACTTTGGCATCAAACTCCATTGGGTCGTCTTTGTAAAATAGAGTTTCAGTTTCAGGTAAATCCTCTAGTGGAAGTTCTGTGATTGCTTTTTTCTTTTCAGACTGGTGTAAATCTGATAGTTTAGAGTAAAATTGTGATGGAATCTCGCTAATTGCATCGACTTCTTTGAGATATTCAGGTGTAATGCCATCTGATTCGTACAGAGTGATCAATTCATCAACTGTTGGCACTCCTTTCTCACGAATCTTTTCTGCCTTTTTCTTCATGTGGACTTTGGAATCCTCATATCTTGCAGACTCTAGCTTGAGAATTGTCTTTACATCTTCTCTTTTCTCATCTAGTTCTGGATAGGTATCTTTGAGATAGTCAATATGGGTATCAATCAAATCATCAATGTCTAATTTTAGATTCAATCTGGTAATTGTTCCATTAATTCTTCGCAACATCATTCTCAAGTTGTATCCTCCGCCAACATTGCTTGGTAAGGCACCATCAGTGATTGCAAAAATCAAAGTTCTCAAATGATCTGCAATTAGATAAATTCCTTCAAGCGGTGTTATCATTTTGTTTAGCTGGTCATCTGTAATCCCTGCATTCTTCACTGCAAGCCGTCTTACTTGATTCAAATCATCAAAGTGATCAATCTCTTTTGCAATTTCTGTAAAGTATTTTTTCAAAATTTCAGAATCAGAATCGATTCCAATTTTTTCAAATAATTTTCCATTAATTGGACCAAAACAACAGTCGTACGCTGTAGGTGTACCCATTGTAATCCATGCAAATCTTTCTAGGCCTGCACCCATGTCAATTACTCTTTGATCAAGTGTAGTGTGCTGTCCTAGTTCCCCCTGGAATTCAGTAAACACTGCATTTCCTAACTCCAATCCTCTGACAAAGTATTCCAGTGATGGTCCAAAAGAGCCACCCCCTGCCCATACGTCCTCTACAAATACAACTTCTTCTTTTTTAATTCCAAACTGATTAGTTAGTAATCTAAAATCCAAGTCAACGCATTCGTCTTTCCAGTATCCTCCCAAATCAGGAACACTGTGTTGTCCTATCATACAGAAACTCGAAAAGTGTCTACCTGTTACTCCTACGTTTTCTAAATCCTTGAAACGCAGACAAGTTTGTGGAACTACTAGGGGATTTGCAGGAAACTCAAAGACTACTTTACTTCCCATTATTCTTTGAAAATCAACAACTGATGCAATTGTAAAAAACAAATCATCTCGCCATCTGCAAACAACTGGATATCTAGAAACAGATGTATGATTATTTTTTACAAAAAATTCTTCGACTTGTTTCCATGCTTGTGTGTAATCAAATCTCTTGCTAGTTGGAGGCTCACCAATGAACGAATACGTGTCTGTCCCATCATCTGGACACAAATTTCTATCAGCATTTAATGTCCAAAAGAATCTGCCACATTTTGTACATGATTTTCTGACAAATCCTTGTTCTTGGAATAGTTTGACATTATAGTATTTTTCAGGATCTGCTGAAAATTCTTTTAGAATCTCTCTTTTATCCAACGATGAGGCTGTCCCATTCCGATATTAAGAATTGTCGATTAATAATACATTAAATACACTACACACCTCAATCTATTCATGTTTGGTAGAAAGCCTGTTTTGAAAGAAGGGACTCAAATTTTCTCAATTAAAAAAAATGGTGAATTTAATGATTTTATTTTTGGTATAGTTACTGGTGTTGATGGAAGAAAGGTAGGAGTCAATGGAGTGATTGTAAATCCAATAGGATTGAAAAACAAGATTGCTCAGGGAAAAACTGGTGAGCGCTCTAGGGAGATTCTTCAACATCCAACTCCTGACAATGTGGTACTTGCTTTGGTGTATAGAGTTGAACATGAAAATTATGCCGAAGTGCTAGATCTTGATGTTGACAAGTGTGATATTATTCCTCCAAAAATCTATTCAATGCTAGATGGCTGGATTCGTGAATCATTACCTGAATTTTTCAATGCAGTCTTGTCATTGCCAGAAGGTGCTGAAAGAGATGAGGCAAAACGAGTTTTAAAACACAGAAAGGATACTCTAACTGATCCTACTTTGAAGAGAACAGTGTATGCTGTTTGCCGAAGTCTTAAAATTCTAAACTAGATTTCAGGCGTAAGTTCTCCATAGTTTTATATTATGCCCCAGGAAAATCTCGATACAATGGAATATGTTTACGCTGCTTTACTTCTTCACAAACTAGACAAAGAAGTTAACGAGGCAAACCTCACATCAGTTGTTAAAGCATCTGGTGCAGACGTTAATGAAGCCCAAGTTAAATCTCTAGTCGCAGCCTTAGCCGATGTTAACATCGATGAGGCAGTTAAAGCCGCTCCAGTAGCAGTTGCAGCAGCCGCAGCACCGGCAGAAGCAGCACCAGCAGCTGAAGAGAAGAAGAAAGAAGAACCTAAAAACGAAGAAGCAGCCATGGAAGGATTGTCTTCCTTATTTGGCTAAGCAACTTTTCTTTTACCAATTTAATTTTGTTAATCTTAATTACTCCTAGCGTGCACTTTGTATTGATTGGTTGATTTTTCTTTTCCTATAGACGGCTTCATTAGTATTCTCGATTATTTGGGTACGATAGCTTTTGCAGTTACAGGAGCATCAAAAGCAATTGCACACAAGGCAGATATTTTTGGAATCATTGTACTAGCTACTGTAGTTGGAGTTGGCGGTGGAGTAACGCGTGATGTTATTTTTGGACGATTCCCAACTGCATTCTCAGATCCAATCTATGTGTCATTAACTGTTGGAGTTGGAATTGTAATGTTCTTCTTGTTTGCAAAATTCAAAAAGAAGATGACCATATGGCTAGTCTTTGATGCAGTTGGGTTGGGTGTGTTTTCAATTTTAGGTGCATCCATTGCATACCAAGTAGTTGGTTTAGAATTTCTCCCAATGCTCTTTGGAGGAATGATTACTGCAATTGGAGGTGGAATACTCAGAGATATCTTTGTTCGAGAGATACCAATTGTATTTGTAAAAGAAGTCTATGCAATTGCATCTATCATTGGAATTGTTGTATTTTATGCAATGCTCTCATCTGGTGTAGATATTCAAATTGCATCTATCATTGGAATTGTTGTGGGAACTGGAATCCGATTACTTGCAATGAAGTTTAATTGGAATTTGCCTAAAGTGAAAGAATCTTAGTAAATCCCTGCAGTTTTGAGCAAAATGTATGCTGAAATTCCAACTAGCATTACTGCAAATCCCTTGGCCATCTTCTCATTAGGGATTCTCTGTGACATTTTTGTTCCAATTATTCCTCCAATTACTCCTCCTAATATGAACAGGAATGATATGACAAAGTCAACTTGCTCTGCAATAATGTAATTTCCTGCCGTAATCAAACCAAAGGAACTAACTGAAATCAATGATGTTCCAATTGCCTGTGTAATGCTTAGTGCACCTGAATACATCAAGGTTGGAACAATGAGGAATCCTCCACCAATTCCAAAATACCCTGCCAATAATCCTACTCCCAATCCTGAAAATGGAATCTTGTTTTTCTGAATCAAGATACTTGAAGAGATTGAATTGTTTTGGATTGTCTGGTGTGATTTTTTTCTTAACATAAAGAATGCAACTAGTACCATAAACAATGCAAAAAATACCAAGAGGTTCTCAGAACTAGTCCATAATCCTAACTGTGCACCAATTACTGTTCCGGCAATTCCTGGCAATGTAAAGAAAATTCCTTTCTTGAATTTTACATTGCCATTTCTCTTGTGATAAAACAAGTTAACAAATGCAATAATTCCTACTGCAAAGGCAGATGTTCCTATTGCTACATGCACGTCTTTTACTCCTACTCCGTACAACAACATTGGGACTGCAAGAACGGATCCTCCACCGCCAAACAATCCTAGACTTAGCCCTACGATAACTCCTGATATGATGGATAAAAAAATTGGAACCTCTGAAAGAAAAAAATCAAGTGGCATTTACTGCACACCTGTTTGGTCCCATCTCCATGTCTGGAATCTCTTCAGAAATCAACTCTAATGCCCCCTTGTTTACTTGGATTATCTTTTGATAATTCATTGGTCTTGGGATGACATTTGCTGCAATCTTTGCTACAAATTCCTCTTTTGGATCATCAAGTAACGGGAGATGCGATGCTTGATGTATTGTAGAATAGAATGCACCGTTTCTAGATGGGGCATTTTCTCCTCTATGTGCTGGAAGCACTAACACATTGTGAGGCAAAGCCAATAATTTCTGAAGAGAGTCATACAATTCACCAGTAAATGATTCTGCCTTGTCACGCAAATCTGGTCTGCCAATTGATTCTACAAACAAAATGTCTCCAGTTAGGACAAATCTGTTGTCAATTAGAAAACTCAAACTTCCTGGAGTATGTCCTGGTGTATGGATTACATCGAGTGTTGAATCTCCAAATTTGATTTGATCTTCTCCTCCAATTAGATTTGCAGGATAATCATATCCTTCGTATTTGCTAAGATACAACTCTGCCCCTGTTCTCTTTGCTAGTTCTCTAGCTGATGATACATGGTCTGCATGTTGATGCGTATCTACAACTTTGGAGATTTCAAACCCTTGCTCTTTTGCAATTTCAATGTATTTCTCCAATGGATACAAAGGATCTACTACTATTGCCTCTCCTTTTGATTCGGCAATGTATGATAGACATCCTTTTCCAACTTTTTGCATCTGGATAATTTTGACTGGGTCATTTACAATTGGAACTGGTTTTAAAATTTGGTTCCATTGGGCCAATCCTCCAACAAGCGTCTTTGATTCAATTCCAAATTTTGATAGTGCAAAATTTGCAATCATTGCACGATGTCCGCGAGGACAGACAGTTACAATCTGTTTGTCCTTTGGAATCTTCTCTATCACATTAGAGTCAAAAAACTCGTCAAGTGGAATGTTCAGACTGTTGGGGATTTTAAATTCTGAAAACTCGTCTTTGTTTCTTACATCGATTAACTGTACGTTATCTTCCTGAATCTCTTGGAGTAACTCATCTGCAGTTACTGTCTTTCCTGTCTTTCCTGAAGATGTTTGTCCTACCCAGTTTGAGAATCCTCCAATTAGGTAATTTGCATTTAATCCAAATGATATCATCATCTGGGCAGTATTTTTTGCAAATTCATCTGGGTCTGAAATTAGTATGATTTCTGCCTTTTTTGGAATCTTTGGCATGATAGTCTCTTTGGCTCTAACATCGCATACTGCATGCACAGAGCCTGCAATGTGGGATTTTTCAAATTCATCTATGTTTCTCAAGTCAAATAAAATTAAAGGACCATTTTCATAGATTTTAGCAGCCAGTTGTGTGGCTGTTATTCCTAGATTTTCTATAGTTTGATTCATGATTGATTATTGCATTTGAGAAATTTAATTAGGCAGTTTAGGGTGCAAGCATTTGCAAGCATGTCATCAAAGAAAACATCTACAATCACATTTAGAATTGACGAAAAATATGAAAAGGCACTCAGAAAGGAATCTGAAAACAAAAAAATCAGTCTTAATGTCTTGGCAAATCAAATTTTTGGAGAATATACAGAATTCCAACAATCGATGAAAAAGTTTGGCACAATACACATGAGCAAAAATGCCCTGAGTTTGATTCTGGAATCCCTTGATGAAAATAAAGTAATTGAACTTGCCACTCAGATTGGTTCCAAAGAACCCAAAGATTTCATCTTATTCAAATGGAAACAAGTGGATTCAGAAAAGATTGCCAAATTTATTCAAATGTATTTTGAGTATTGCGGATATGGTGAATGTGAGATTGAAAATGAAGAGCAAGTAAATTCTTTGAGCGTCCACCATGATCTTGGAAAAAAAGGCTCTGTATTTTTGCAATATTTCCTAAAAGCATTAGTTCAGTCAACTTTGGAGATTGAACCGGAAATTGTGATCACAGAAAATTCAATCTCTATGAAATTTTAAAAAAATCTGTTATAGTTTGAGTTTGCCTGACTCTATTCCTTGTTGTATAATATCAATCAGGTTCTCAACACTGCAATTTCTCATTGACTCTGGCAGAGTATGTGCATCATACTCTCGAAATCTGCTAATCATTTTTTTTCGTATCACCATCTTTACAATTCCTGGTACTTCATCGTCGAACTTTTGCTTTATGTAATTTAGAATCTCATCTGTCTCTTTTTGATCCATTTTGATTCTTCAATAATGATTGCTGATAAAGTATTCTAGACTATGATTTGTAAAACTATGCTGGAGTGTAGTCTTTTGCTTGGCCTGCAACAGCTTTTGCTTGTGCGTCTGCTTTTTGCAAGATTTGCTCTTTTGTCTCATCTGTCATGAATCCAGATTCTACTGACAAAGAGCGTGCATGTCCTGATGCTTTGCCAAGAATTTGTGAGATGTTATCTGCAGTGATGTATGCTGCCTCGATAGATAATGATACTGCTTCTTGGTGTGCTTGTCCAAATGCTGCTCTTATCTTCTCAACATCGATAATCATCTCTGTCTCTGAATATCTTAGGCCCTCTTCTAATGCTGAGTATAGTGAAATTCCTGCCTCTACTGGCTTGATATCTAATTTACCTAGAATTGATGCTAATTTTTCATTGATTGCCTCGCCTTTTTTCACTGGAGTACTATCTTTTGCAATCCAAATTGTTCCTTGATCAATTTTTGTTGGAATGCCTGCTTCTTTGAATTCAGTAAGCATTGGACCTGGTGCAATACCTGTGTTTTTTGCAGGGACTACAATATCCATACTTGCAATATCTCCACCTCTTGCTCCCATCATGATTTTGTTTTTGGCAAGAAGAACGTTTAGCTTGAATGGTGACATGTCTGTAAATATGAACATGATCTGGCCTTTCAAATCACCCATCATGTCTTTGATTCCTGGAACGTCTAGTGTCTCTATTGCTTTTGCTGCAACTTTATCTTTGACACAGACAAACTCTACTTGACCCTTGAGTGTTTTTCTTAATGGTAAGATTTGAGTTGAACGAACTTTTCTCATTTGAATAATGGATACAACTTTGTATTTTTTTGGTAATTCCATTAATTGTTGATACATCTGGGTTTTTCTTTTAGGATAAGATGTTCTATTCTCATGCATACTTCTTTCTGACCTCTTGTGCTTGTTTTACTGGTTTACCCATTGTAGTTTTAATCAAAATCTTTTTCATGTTTTTCTCACCGTTTGGTAATTTCTTTTCAATTGCATTGAGAACTGCAAGTGCATTGATTGCCAAATCTGCATCCTCCATTGTTACATCACCAATTTTTGCTGAAAGTGAAAGTGATGCTCTTGTTCTTACTTTGATGCATGATCTGAATCTTGTCAAGAATGCTTCAATGGATGCATCAAAAGGAACTGGTGTTGGCATTTTTCCTCTTGGACCTAAAAGCTGACCCAAAGTCTTACCGACTTCTGGCATTACTTTAGTATCTGCTAAGAAGAAATCATATTTGTTAATGAATTTTCTAGATTCTCTTTTGTTAGTTCCAAATTTTCCTAGTTCTTCTGTTCCAATTACAGAATCTGCTTTTGCAGCTTTTGCTTTTTGGTTCATGTCTCCTGTTGCTATGATACAGACAGTTGCTGGAGAACTAGTCTTTGGTAATTGAATAACTTCGTTTAGTGCAAATCCTTTCTTTACATCAATATCTTTGAAAGTAATGATCAACTCTACGGATTCTTTGAATTTCCTCTCTTTTGTTGCATCTTTTGCGGCCTTTACAAGATCAACTAGCTGTGCATCTGTAATCATTACGAAACAATTTCCAAAAAACCTCCTTAAAATCGTTTAGAGGATTGGGTTTTCTGACAATCATTTATTTTAAAAAATTACACATTTTCACTAAAATTATTATAAATAAGGTGAAAATAGCGATTAAAACCTACATATATTAAATGATAAACAGTTTTTTCGATTACGATGCATCGTTTTGATGAATTAGATATGAAATTACTTTTTGAATTAACTGCCGATGGCTCTATTTCCGTTCCTACACTATCCAAAAAACTTGGAATTAATGCCTCAGTGCTGTATAGTAGAATTAAGAGATTGATGAAAAAGAAACTCATCAAAAAATTCACTATTGAAATCGATGAATCTCTGCTGGGAATAGGAGTAAAAGCAAATGTCGGGATTAATCGAGATCCAAAATTAAAGGACTCTATTCATAAACAATTCATGGAGACTGCAGAGGTTGTATCTATCTCAGAGGTTACTGGCAGATTTGATATTATCATTCAGGTATATGCCAAGAATCTTGAAGCCTTACACTCTATTGTAATTGAAAAAATCGGAAAAATTGATGGCATTCAAAATACTGAAACTTTTGTAGAATTACAAAAAACCGATAAAGATCCTGTTTATCTGATTGAATAATTATTGAAATTTAGCGTCCCACTTGCCTTCGTTAACTTCGGCAGTGATTTCTTTAGGAGTTTTTCCTTCTACTTTAACTCCTAGTGCTAGACATGTTCCAATGACTGTCTTTGCAACTGATTTTAATGAAGTAGCATAAGATTTCTCTAATTTTGTGTTTGCAACTTTGACTATTGCATCCATTGTTACATCTCCTACCCATTCAGTACCTGATGCACCTGAACCTTTTTGGATTCCTGCTTCTTTCATGATTAGTGCAGCAGCTGATGGAATTCCGATTGTAATTTCATATTTTTTTGTATCAGTATCGACAGATACGGTAACTGGAACTTTCATTCCTTCAAAGTCTTTGGTTTTTTCATTAATTGAATTAATGACTTCCATGATGTTGACTCCTAGAGGACCTAGTGCTGGACCCAAAGGTGGACCTGCTGATGCTCCTCCGCCTGTTACAAGTGCTGATACTTTTTGTTCTCCCATGTTAAATCAAACTCTAATTGAAAATTTAATCCTTCCTAAGTCTCACTGGACAACTTTAGGTAGTTGGCGTCCACTGTGACTGGTAATTGGTATGATGCATCTAACAAAACTACGGTTGCCTCTTCTTTGTCGACATCAATTCTAGTAATTGTTGCCTTCATTCCCTTGAATGGACCACCTGTAATTTCTACTACATTATCTACTGTTAATTGTGAAACTGTTGATTTCTTGATTAGATATCCTTCAATGTCTTTGAATTCTAATTCTCCTCTTAGTTGACCTCTGATGTGTCTTACTCCTTCTACTGCCAAGTATGCATCACTTGGATTGATTGCTTCAACTACAACGTATCCTTTAAGATCACTTACCCAAAATACTGATTGAATGTTAATTTGATTTGCATTGGCTTTAGCTTCTAATAATCTCATTACCACTTTTTCTTGTCCACCAGTGGTTCTAATTGCAAATAGATGTGATTTAATTTCCTCTGACATGTTATCTACCAAATGTAATTACCGAAAAGACAAACTGAATTGTAAAACCAATAGCTCCTACTCCTGCTATTCCTAATAATACAAGTCTAAGATGTTGCGAATACTCGTCTCTATCTGGCTTTTTTGCCATTTTCATAGTATTGGCCATGTTCTTGAAAGTCTGCTTAGGGTTCATTGCTGGAAATTAATATGGTGTCTTTATATCTCTTATCTCATGGAACTACTGGTTGCGTATCAAGATGACCCGGCAGGTCACAATATGGCAAAATTTCTTTCAAAAGAAATGACTTTGAAAGATGATATTTTTCATGGAGAATTTTATGATCTTGTAATTATTCCAACACCTGCAATTTCTGCTGATTGGTTGGAGGAAAAATATGATTATGACGGATTTATTTTTCTCTCAAAACATGCTGCAGAATCTGGAGTGTTAGCTTTGACTTGTCATAGTACGGGAAATTTTTCTACTGCAAAATTTGGTGGAAACGATAAACAAGTTGCAATTCCAAAACCTGATTTTCAAAAAGCATATCTTCAAGCTTTAAAGAAAAACCAGTCACAATTCTCTGATTTTCAAATTACTATTGAAGCAACTCATCACGGGCCTACTGCATTGAGAAAACCATCCATATTTGTTGAGATTGGTACGACTGAAAAGCAATGGACTGATGAATCACTGTGCAGTTCGGTAGCAGCATTAGTTCATCAAGTAATGTCACAACCAATCAAAGAACATCCTGTAGCAATTTGTTTTGGTGGAACTCACTATCCTTCAAAATTTACTGATGAATTGTTAGATGGAAAGTTTGCACTTGGAACAGTTATACCAAAACATGCATTGGATGAACTTGATGAAGAATTGTTCTCTCATATTATTTCACAAAACAGTATGGCAAAAGCTGCTCTCTTGGATTGGAAAGGTCTTGGATCACAGAAACAAAAAGTACTTGATCTTTTAGAAACAACAGATCTTGAGGTCATCAAACTTTGAATCTTCAACAAAAGATTTACAAAAAATTACTTGAAGTACCTAAAGGACAAATCACAACTTATGGGGAACTGGCAAAAGCTGTTGGATTAAAAAATGGTCAAAGAGCTGTTGGAAAAATAATGAACAAAAATCCATATCCTGTGATTATTCCCTGTCACAGAGTTGTAATGTCTACTGGAAAAATTGGTGGATATGCCTATGGAGAACATGTCAAAACTAAGATGTTACACGATGAGGGAATTGAAATTGAAAATGGTAAAATTATAAAATTAGAAAACGTGCTTTACCGATTCTAATCTTTTCGTTTTTCTCTAACTTCATCCATCAAGAGTCTAAGATGTGCTTTGTTTCTAACTGTGTTTCCGCCAACTTTCTTGTATAGAGCCCAGAATTCTGGATTAGTCAAATCTTTTCTGTCTTTTGCAATTTTCAATAATCGTCTCAATGAACGAACCTTTGCAACATAGACTGCTTTCTTACCTACTCTTGCTCCTTTTCTTCCTTGTTTGGAACCTTGAGTTGTACCTCTCTTGTTCTTCTGAGCCTTCTTTTCATGTGCTCTACCTTTTGAAGTACCGGTAAATGATTTAATTTTAATTGTGTTTGCTGTGATTAGACTTCGAATATTTTCTCTAGTAATTGCATCTGCAATGTCATCTAGATGATCAGTATCGAATTTAATCCTGTGAACTCCGACACCAGTAACTCTGGCGGCGAGTCTTTTTTTAGCTTTAAGATTTACTACCACTTGCACTCACTCTTGCGTTAAATATTTTGAATTTTTGTTCAATTGCTTTTACGATAATTTCTTTTCTCTTTTTGGTACCGACACTGTGTCCAAATCTGACTCCATCTTTCTTTGGGTCTAATTTTTGTAAATCATTCAAGTTGAAAACTAAGTTATCTGTAAATCCTGATGGATGTAATCCTCTTGCAGCTTTTGGTCCACCATATCCTACTTTGACAAGACCTGGACGGCCTCTGCCTTTTTGTTTTCGTTGGTGGTGATCAAGACCTTTTGGTTTTCTCCAATTGGTTTGAAGTCTAACATAACGCCAACTCTCTGGTCTTGCAAAGTCTGGCTTGTTTGCCTTTGCGTCTTCTCTCTTTGCAAGTAGATCTTTGTTGATCGTCATAAATTGAGTCTTGAATTTTGGAATAAATACGTTCCTAGACGAGAAAAAAATAATCTATAAGAAAAAGATAATAAGGAAACTTTAGGCGGATCGAATATCTCATGAACCAGCCTGAGAATGATTATGTTATTTTTGGGGGCAGTACCCTCTGACCCAAATCCTAGGCAGTTCTCCAACTGAGAAGTTTTCTTCACAATTATCTGAATTTGGCATCAAACCATCCAAAGTCCACAGAAATCTCAGCATAGATGAAATGGTAAAAATTGCAGTCGAAAGAAAGGAAGGTGTTGTTAATTCAACAGGCTCATTATCTGTAAACACAGGAAAATACACTGGCAGATCCCCTGATGATAGATTTATCGTATATGATGATAAAACCCACGAGACTATTGATTGGGGAGCCATTAACCATCAATTCCCAAGTGGCAAATTTGAAAAACTATTTGAAAAAATGAAAGACTTTGTTGATAATAAGGAACTCTTTGTTTTTGATGGTTTTGTGGGTGCTGACCCTGAAACTCGTTTGCCCATCAGAGTGATTAATGATCATGTTTGGCAAAGTATGTTTTCAAGTAATTTGTTTATCAAACCTACAACTGATGAATTGGAAAAACACGAACCAGAATTTACTATTTTATGTATCAATGATTTTGTAGCAGACCCTGAAATTGATGGAACTAGAACTGATGTCTTTATTCTAATTGATTTGACCAGAAAAATTGTTTTGATTGGCGGAACTGAATATGCCGGTGAAATGAAAAAATCCATGTTTGGTGTGATGAACTTTTTGTTACCTGAACGCGGTATTTTCCCAATGCACTGCTCTGCAAATATTGGTGAAAAAGGTGATACTGCATTATTCTTTGGATTATCTGGTACTGGTAAAACTACTCTATCTGCAGATCCTAATCGAAAATTAATTGGTGATGATGAACATGGATGGTCTGATAATGGCACATTTAATTTTGAAGGAGGATGCTATGCAAAATGTATCAACCTTAGCCAAGAAGCAGAACCTGAAATTTGGAATGCAATCAAACCTGGTGCACTTTTAGAAAACGTTGTGCTAAATGATGGCGTTCCAGATTATGATGATAACACATTAACTGAAAACACTCGTGTTGGATATCCTTTGGACTTTATCCCTGGGGCAGTAATTCCAAGTGTCGGTGGAAATCCTAGAGTGATTATATTTTTGACCGCAGATGCATTGGGTGTTTTACCACCTGTTTCTAGACTTACCAAAGAGGGAGCAATGTATCATTTCATGTCAGGATACACCAGTAAATTGGCAGGAACTGAAAGAGGAATTAAAGAGCCAAAATCTGTATTTTCTCAGTGTTTTGGAGCCCCATTCATGCCTAGACCTGCTTCAGTTTATGCAAAATTGCTTGGAGAAAAAATCAATCAACACAATACAGTAGTTTACCTTGTCAATACCGGTTGGTCTGGTGGCCCATATGGTGTTGGAAAAAGAATCAAAATAAAATACAGTCGTGCAATGATTACAGCTGCACTTTCAGGTGCACTTGATATTGTAAAATACAGACATGATGACTTGTTTAATCTAGACATTCCAACTGAAGTGGAAGGAGTACCTTCTGAGATTTTAGATCCAAAAAATACTTGGATTGACAAAGATTCCTATGACATGTCTGCAAAGAAACTAGCTCAGATGTTTGTTGAAAACTTTAAGAAGTTTGAAAATGTCTCAGCAGAAATAATTGAAGCTGGTCCTAAATACACACAATAGACTATCTTCTTTTAATCAATCCAAACGCTGCTATTCCAACTAGAATTACACTGATGATGGTAATTTGTTTTTCTGGAATGTCTATTGTACTGATTCTATCTTGATTTTCATCCAGTGAATTTATTTCAATTACATTAAATGCATTTGATGTATTACCATTAACTCTGATTTTTGCATCTATCCAGTACTTTGAATTCTCATGGATTTCAATAGATGCTTCTTTGTAAGGTGTCGTAGTTGTGGTAAAGACATTTCCATCCTCGCTGTTAATTACTGAAATTTTTGCAAAACTCCATTCGTCTGGATGATAAACATCAAAGTATAATTTTTGATTTTGCTGATTTACAGAAATTGAACCTGGTGTGTAGTGTAGTAGAAATGGAATTGTGTATTGTACGTCTTTGTGATTTATCATTAACTTTCCTTCATGCTCTCCAAATTTTTCTTCACTCATACTCATTTTGATGTGTAGTGTATTTCCTTCTAGAATATGTGCAAACTTGATAAATTCTGGACCTTCAAATTTTACATCCAAACTATCCAAAGTCCCATCAAGCAGTTTTAGTTCAAATTGTTGCTCTGCTACTAGTTCATCTGAGGATACATTTACCACAAAGTTTGGTGGCATGATGATTAATTTTGCAGCAAACGCATTTCCAATGTCTAATCTTCCGGCACCTGCCTCATGTATGGAAAATTCTTGCCCATAGGCATCAGATACTGCCTGAACCGTAGTCAATAACAGGGATTTGATTTCATGGTGGTGAAGATCAGGATTTTTTTGAAGCAATAGAGCTGCTGCTCCACTCACATGAGGTGCAGCATAGCTTGTTCCACTGGTAAAGTTGTATCCTGCATTATTTTGTGTGGTGTTGATGTATGCTCCAGGTGCAACGATTTCTGGCTTGATGTAAAATGGTGACACTGGTCCTCTAGAACTAAAATGTGCTACAAAATCTGGATTGTAAAACAATTGTAAAACTCCTTGGTTTTCATCTGTAATGGATTCTATAATTTCAAGTCCTTCATCTCTGTCTATTGATACAACTGGAATTCGTGGTGTGTATCCTGGTTCCATAAACTCATGAATTAATTCTCCCAGAAAAATTCCTGGACTGTTATTGTAAACAATAACTGCCTTTGCTCCTGCATTGGCAGCATTTTTTTCTTTGATTGAAAAATACAACAATTCTCCCTCGACATTACTTCCTCGTTCAACAATTACTATTGCATCTTTCACATTCAATTCTTCAAAGTCTTCAATTTTTCCATAACCTGCAAAAATTATTTTCTCTCTGATTGGCTCTTCTAATTTTGTAGATCCGACCATTGGAATTACCGTGTATGGTTTTTCATCAATCTCTAATGTTGCAACCAAGCTTGAAGTTAGATTGTTATATGTTGCACCAACTGTCACTGATCCAAAATTCCTTCCAGGACTTCCGATTGTTTTTAGTTCTGGTCCATCATTTCCAGCTGCAGTTACTACAAAAATTTCTTTTTCTAATGCTTCATTTATTCCCCGTTCAATCTTTGCATTTGTTTTGTTTACTCCTAAACTGATATTGATAATGTCTGCATCATCCTCAATTGCTTTTTGAATTGCTCTTATGATGAGATCTGATGATACTCCTTCTCCATCTTCTGAAACTTTGTAAGCTAAAATTTTTGCCTTTGGTGCAACTCCTAACTTTTCTCCATCTGCTGCAATTACTCCTGCAACCTGAGTGCCGTGGCCGTTTGTATCAAGTGGGGGTTCACCTTCTCTGATGAAATTATAACCTCCAATTACTTTGCCGTCTGCTCCCCAACCAAACAAATCTGGATGGTTATAGTCTACTCCAGTATCAATTACTGCAATCTTTATTCCAGTACCATCAATGCCTTCAATTCTTGGAATATCGGTTCCAATGAATGGTGCACTTCTATCCAAATACAATTCGGATTCGTTTTGTGTTTCTAGATGTGAGAAAATCAAAATTCCTGAAAATATTAGCACTGAAGATAGAATTAGTAATGATTTCACAAATTTTTTAACCATTTTAACAAGTAAAAATGAATTGCTTAGTAAACCAATAAATGGAATAAATTTCAAATGCTTTCATGGGAAAATACACACTTCCTGAAATGCCATATGCATATGATGCATTGGAACCTCACATTGATGCAAAAACAATGGAGATTCATCATACAAAACATCATCAAGCATACACTGACAAACTAAATGCAGCCCTTGAAACTTGTCCAGCTGAAATTCAAGACAAAGACATTCTTGAAATCTTGTCTGATATCAAATCAGTACCTGAGGACAAAAGAGGCGCAGTTAATTTCAACGGTGGTGGTTATGACAACCATAGGTTATTTTGGAATAACATGAAAGCAAACGGAGGCGGAGAACCTGGAGGATCAATTGCAGATGCAATCAAAAATTCTTTTGGAAGCTTCTCTGACTTTAAAGAGAAATTCACATCTACTACTGCAGTAATTCAAGGTAGTGGTTGGGGATGGTTAGTATACAATCCTTCTACATCAAAGGTTGAATACAAATCAATGCCAAATCAAACAAGTCCAAGAACTGAAGGATTAATTCCGTTATTGGGCTGTGATGTTTGGGAACATGCATACTATCTCAACTATCAAAACAAGAGACCTGACTATATCGCCGCATGGTGGAATGTCGTCAACTGGGATGAAGTAGAAGATAGATTCTCAAAAGCAAAATAAAGTTAAATCTTTATTTTTTATTTATCCAATTATTTTGAATTTTTTCAACTATTCATGAATGAATTTATATCCATCACAGAAAGGTCTTTTGTAAATGAGTGAAGAACAGGCAGAGCAATTAATGCAGCAAATGCAAATGCTTGAAACATATTTTTCTGATTTGTCTCAAAGAGAAGTAACCTTTGTTAATATTTTGAGAGAAGCAACTGCTTCAATTCAATCAATTCAATCACTTGGCAAAAATCCTGAGTCTGAAACTCTAGTTCCAATTGGAATGGGCACATACGTTCCCACAAAAATTTCATCTAGTTCCAAAATTGTTATGAACATCGGTGCAGGAGTTGCAGTTGAAAAAGATTTTCCTTCTGCAATAAACTATCTTGAAGCAAGAATAAAAGAGGTAGAAATTGCCTTGCAAGACACAGCTGCCAAAAAACAAGATGCAGCAGCAAGATTAGAACAAGGAAAAGCACAGATGAATCAAATGATGCAGGCTATGCAACAACCTCCAACTTCGGGATAAATTATGTTTGATAAACTTCGTAATGCATTTTCTAATGCTGCGAAAAGTCTTGGTGAAAAAGAACTAAATGAAAAAGATGTTGAGGACATTCTTTTTGAATTAGAAATATCCTTACTAGAATCTGATGTTGCTACTGAAGTAATTGATTCCATAAAGTCTGATCTTAAAGAAAAACTAATTGGTTCAAAAGTTGATAAAAATGGAATTGAAAAATTTGTAAAAGACAGTTTGATTTCAAGTATATCTGCATTATTTGATGAAGCAGGAGAATACAATCTCTTTGAAAAAATCAATGAAAAAAAGAAACAAGAACAACCTTTTTTGATTTTATTTGTTGGAATTAATGGAACTGGAAAAACTACTTCCTTAGCTAAAGTTGCATATTTGTTAAAAGAAGCAAAATATTCTGTTGTCGTTGCAGCATCTGATACTTTCCGAGCTGGTGCAATTGAACAATTAAAAGAACATACCAATCGTCTTAATCTGAAACTAGTTGCACAAAATTATAATTCAGATCCTGCAGCTGTTGCACGTGATGCAGTACTCTATGCAAAATCTCACAAAACAGATGTTGTACTAATTGACACTGCTGGAAGAATGCAGACAAGTGAAAACTTGATGCAGCAAATTGAAAAAATTACCAAAGTTGTAAATCCTGATATGAAAATTTTTGTAGGTGACTCTTTGGCTGGAAATGATACTGTAAATCAAGCACGTGAATTCCATGCACATGTGAAATTTGATGCTTCGATTTTGACCAAGAGTGATGCTGATGCAAGAGGGGGCGCTGCGTTATCTATTGTAAAAGTTACATCTACTCCTGTCATTTACGTTGGAGTTGGACAAGAATATACTGATCTTAAGCCCTTTGACAAGGAACTTTTTCTAGAAACTGTTTTTGGTTCATTAGATAATGTTGA
>JACKQG010003006.1_pt1 | contig 21217 bp, 18 predicted proteins | sample 8237621 | NCBI WGS metagenome assembly JACKQG01 (sample SAMN15677084, study PRJNA649215) | marine metagenome | biome: marine; feature: Black Sea; material: saline water; isolation source: suspended particulate matter (SPM) from the Black Sea western gyre | collected 2013-06-09/2013-06-10 | depth... | reverse complement strand
GACGTGAAAATTGTGGACCCGGCCTGCGGCAGCGGTTCATTTCTTTTGGGGGCTTTTGAATATCTCATGAACACTCATCTGGAATGGTACGGGAAGAACCGCCAAAAGCGTAAATTTAAAGATGATTGGTATTTGACTGCCGACGGCGACATTCGTCTTTCTGTGGCAAAGAAAGCGGACATACTGAAAAATAACATTTTTGGTGTGGATATCGACCGAGAAGCGACGGAAGTGGCCATCATGAGTTTGTACCTGAAATTGCTGGATGAAGGCTTTGACAAAGGACAAGCCATGCTCTTTTTGAAAGGCCATATTCTGCCGGATATGAGCAGCAATATCAAATGCGGGAATTCACTCATCGGCTCGGATTATTTTGATGGACAGAACATATCTCTATTTGACAGCGACGAAGCTAAAAAAGTAAACGCCTTTGACTGGAATGTGGAATTTCCGGAAGTGTTTGGGCGGGATAAACCTTCCGAAGGTTCCAAACCTTCGGAAGGTTCCCGCAACGGATTTGATGCGGTGATTGGGAATCCGCCGTACATAAGGATTCAGGAAATGAAAAAATGGAATCCACAAACAGTTGAATATTATAAAAAGCATTTTAAATCTTCACATCAAGGGAATTATGATATTTACGTCAACTTTGTAGAAGAGGGGTTAAAGATTTTAAATAACAAAGGTCTTTGTGGATATATTCTTCCAAATAAATTTTTTCAATCCAAATACGGTGAGGCATTAAGAAAAATAATTTCGAATGAAAATCATTTGAGTGAAATTGTACATTTTGGTGATATTCAGATATTTTCTGGTGCATCCACATATACTTGTTTATTATTCTTAAGTAAAGTTAGAAAGAAAAATTTTAAGTTTATAAAGGTGGAAGACATTAATAGTTGGATTAATAAAAATGAAGCAATTATTGGAATAATTGAAAACTCAAAAGTAAATAAAAATGAATGGAATTTTATAGTAGGTCCAGATGGAAAATTATTTGAAAAATTAAATGAGTCAGAATTAATACTTGAAGATATCGCAAATATTTTTGTTGGTTTACAAACTGACGCCGACTCTGTTTTTATTTTAGAGAAACAAAAGAAATTTGGATCAAATATCATATGTAAATCAAAAGAAACAAATAAAAACCATGAATTTGAAAGTTTTCATTTAAAACCTTTTTTAAAGGGTTCCTTGAATATCCGAAGGTACTATTTATCAGATCTCACAAAATATTTAATTTTCCCATATGAATTTGAAGAAGGGAAATCACAATTAATTAATGACAAAAAATATCAATCAAAATTTCCTTTAACTTGGGATTATTTATATTTAAATAAAAAAAGACTCACGAATCGTGGACAGGGTAGATTAAGTAAGGATAATTGGTATGGCTATGTTTATAAAAAAAATCATACAAAATTTGGATATCCAAAAATTCTTGTTCCATCCATAGGGAAGAGAAATTGTTTTGCTGCAGATTTTGACGGTAAATATTATTTTGTAGGAAGCGGCGGCGGAGGTGGCGGTGGTTACGGAATTACAATTAAAAATGAATTCATTGATTTCAGCTATCATTTTCTTTTAGGATTGCTTAATTCAAAAATTTTAGAATGGTATCTGAAAAAAATAAGCAGTCCGTTCAGAGGTGGCTATTTTTCTTATAACCGCCAGTATATAGCACCTTTGCCAATAGTTCAAATCAATTTCGACAATAAAAAAGATGTGTCCCGCCACGACCAAATGGTGGCGTATGTGGACACTATGTTAGAACTCAATAAAAAATTGTCCGCCGTCAAAACCGAGCATGAGAAAACGGTCATCCAACGGCAAATCGGCGCAACCGACCGGAAAATAGATAAACTGGTGTATGAATTATACGATTTGACGGAAGAGGAAATCCGTCTAATTGAAGAATCAGTAGCGAAGTAGATAAAGAATGGACGATGGACAAGTTGGAATTGTGAAGCGATCATCTTGCCTGCCCGCCCCCTTTTGGCATTGAAAGATCTTTGGTGAAATTGTCCGTATTTGGCGTTGATCGCTGGCCATTGAGCAGGGATACTCAACGCACAAATAATTGAGTGGGGATGCTCAATACACAAGTTGTCGATGGATGAGTTGTATAATGGACGACAGAAATTTGATTTAGGGAAAGTCTTTAATAATACTTGGTTAAATTCAGTCACGAATGAACCCACCCAAATATTCCATCTGGCTTTTGCCAACAAAAAATGACCATAAACTATTATATAATAAGATAGAAGAATTATCTAAAGTATATCATTCAGAAATGTTTCAGCCTCATTGCACGCTATTCAGTCCTGTATTTGATATGGAATTAGCGAAAGATATCATTCATGAAATAGATATAAATCCTTTCCGGGTAAAATCCATCAACCTCAATCAATCCAGCACCATTTGGAAAACGGTATTCATTGAATTGGAAAAGAATGAGTCATTAAATCAATTATACAAAATGTTTCATGATGTATTCCCATCCAGTGATGAATTCAAACCCCATATCAGTCTGATATATAAAACAATGCCCAAAAAGGAGAGGATGAATATTATTGCCATTTTGGATATTCAAAAATCTTATGAGTTTGGAGGTATTGCTATCGTTGAAACTTCTGGCAGTATTGATGAGTGGAAAACCAAAAATCAAGTAATTTGGAACAAATAGTTCAATTGTTGGTATATTCTCCCATGCCTAAGCGCGCAATATCTATTGTATTGACTCTTTTCATGGCCGTGGCCATCGCGGCGCCACTCATGCATATCGATTGTGATATGCCCTGTTGTGAGATACAAAAAGAATCTTGTTGTGATAAAAAAATGGATGGGATGGAAAGTTGTTCCATGTCCATGAAAAAATGTGAACATTCACAATTTGTACCCATCGTTTCTGGTCCAAAATCTGACAAGAAATCCAAAAATATTGATTATGTAAAATCAGCCTGTTTATTGATTCAACCTGTTCCGGAATGCAAGCAGGAAACCAATACAGCATATTTACACCTACCGCCTATATCCCCGGCGAAATTTAATACCCCACTCCTTATATAAGATTATCCTGACCTAGGGACGAATTCGTCCTACTTGGGATCCGTGTAACTCGGATCAGTTGAATATTTTTCAACCATAAGGATAATCATGCAATTACATACAAAATATTTCATAAAAACGATTGGGTTTACCATCGTTGTTATTTCTCCTGTTTTTACACAGCAGGATAACCTAAACCAATATATTCAGCAAGCCCAGGAAAATAATCCGGTTATTCAGCAAGCTTATAGCCGGTGGCAGAGTGCGGAAGCGGATATTGCTGTGGCAAAAGGATTGCCGAATCCCATCCTCAGTTTCGGTTATTTCCTTGAAAGTGTGGAAACAGCTGCGGGGCCGCAACAATATAAAATGGGCCTCATGCAAAAATTCCCATTTTTAGGGAAACGAGAATTGCAGGGAAAAATTCAGGCAGCCAAAGCAGAAAAAACATATTACGCATTTCAGAAAAAACGGTTGTCTTTAAACCATGAAGTTCGCAGTACGTGGTATAACTATTATTATTTAGCGAGAATCACAGACCTGACAAAACAAAATTTTGATTTAATTCAAAATTGGGACAGTGTTATTCGATCCAAATATGTTACAGCACGCGCCGGACATCCAGACCTGATAAAGACCCAAATCGAATTGATCCAATTGGAAGATGAATTATCAACTTTAGAAAATAAAAAATCACCACTTTTAGAACGATTTCGGAGCCTTCTTAATGATAATGAACTTTCAAACATTAGGGTCCCCGATTCATTGGATTACAGTCAAAATGATGTTGATTTATCTGATCTATTCGGAAAGATCCTTGAAGGGAATCCCGACTTACTATCGGCTAATTCGGAGATTGATTTGCAAAAAGCACGGGTTAAAAGATCGAAATTGAATCGCATGCCTGATATTGGTATCGGAATTGAAAAAATTACCACAGGCGAAAAAGAAGGAAGTGCGTTTAGCGGAAAAGACCCTCTGATTGCGAAATTATCTCTGGATATTCCAATCTGGTTTAAAAAGAATAATGCATCAATCACATCGGCAAATCATGCACTCGCCGGTGCTGAAAGACAAGTATCATCCGTTATAAACGATTTAAAAACTCAGTTAGAAAATGTATTGTTTGAATTGGGGGAATCTGAGCGTCAAATTCAACTTTACAAACAAATACTGATTCCAAAAGGAATGGAATCACTGGGTGCGACAGAAATAGCCTATCGGGCGGATAAAATTGAATTTTTATCGTTAGTGGATGCGCAGAGAAGATTACTCCAATTCCAGATGAAATATGAAAAAGCACTGGTTGATTATTTAAAAGCAAAATCCAAACTGTCTGTTTTGACAGGGGAGGGAATATTATGAATATTAAAAATGTTATACAAACGAACAAAGTCACCATCGGTCTTGTGATTGTGGCCTTTATAATGGGATCATGGTTTACAGGTGGGGAGTCTACCCAAGTAAATACGGATTCAACCGATGATCATAAGTCTCACACAACTCAATCCCAAATCTGGACTTGTTCTATGCACCCCAATGTGCAGCTGCCAGAACCGGGGCAATGCCCCATTTGTTTTATGGATTTGATACCCTTAGAGAGCAGTGGAGGTGGATTGAGTGCCAATCAATTATCTATGTCCGAAGATGCGGCAAAACTGGCAAATATTGAAACTTCGGCCATATCCTACGGGAAAGCTGAAATGAAAATTCAATTATCTGGCAAAGTGGAATATGACGAATCCAGAATCGGAAATATTACTGCTTGGGTTCCGGGAAGACTGGAACGGATGTTTGTGGATTATACGGGTATTAAAGTGAATAAAGGTGACCACATGTTGGAGTTGTATAGTCCGGATCTCTATGCCACTCAGGAGGAATTGATTCAGGCCCGAAAATTAATGGATTCCGGTACATCCCAATCTCCTTCCCACAGAAAAACGGTGGAATTGAATTTATTGGCTGTCAGGGAAAAATTACGTCTCATGGGTCTTGTGGATGAACAAATTCAAAATATTGAAAGGGGTGATTCGCCATCAAATGTGATTACAGTGTATAGCCCCATGTCCGGTGTAGTTATTCAAAAAAATGGGGTTGAAGGTGCGTATGTGAATACGGGGACCAATATTTATACCATTGCTGATTTGGATCGCGTATGGGTCATTTTGGATGCATACGAAACGGATTTACCGTGGCTTGCTTTTGGTCAGAATGTTTCCTTTACGACAGAAGGAATTCCCGGAAAAACGTTTCATGGTCGGATTGCCTTTATTGACCCGGTATTGGATGAAAAAACCCGCACAGTCAAAGTTCGTATAAACGTTTCAAACCCTGAAAGTGAATTAAAACCGGGAATGTTTGTTCATGGCACTATTCATGCATCTGTGGGTGGTGAAGGAAAAGCGATCAACCCTGAATTGGCAAATAAGTGGGTTTGCCCCATGCATCCAGAGGTAATACAAAATTCGCCCGGTACTTGTCATGTGTGCGGCATGGATCTAGTAAAATCTGAATCTATGGGTATTGTGCATACCCCCGGTCATCAACACGAAAGTTTATTGGTTCCTTCAAGTGCTGTCTTGAAAACCGGTGAACGCGCGGTTGTTTACATAAAAGTATCTGGTGACGAACCCACTTTTGAGGGACGGGAAATTGTGTTGGGTGTGCGAGTGGGAGATTACTATGTGGTAAAATCTGGCCTCTCCTTGGGAGATGAAGTGGTCGTGAAAGGCAACTTTAAAATTGACAGTGCAATGCAGATTTCTGCGAAGCCCAGTATGATGAACCCCGACGGAAAAATGAATAAAAGTCAACCCATGAACCATCAGCATTGAGATGGACATAATCGCTAAGGTGATAAACGAAAGAATTAAGTCATGCTAAATGAAAACACGATGAAGTTTGAAAAGAAAATCCTCAAAAGTATTCCCCATTGTGGGGAAGATTCAGATGGGGATAATAATTGGGTTGGGTAAGTAGCGGTGACCCATAAGTTATTTCGATATTTTGAATTACCATCTTATCCAAAAGGGGCAATCAAAAGAGCGAAATATTTGCGTAATAATATGACAAAGACAGAAATAATTGTGTGGCAATATATTAGAAAAGAACAATTAGTAGCACGTTTTCGACGGCAAGTTCCAATCGGAAAATATATTGTTGATTTTTTCTGTCTGAATATTGGTTTAATAGTAGAAATTGATGGTGGGCAACATTATGAAAAAGAAATATCAAAAAAGGATGAAGAAAGATCCGATGAATTACAAAAACATGGATTGAAAGTAATTCGATTTAATAATCATGAAGTTTTCACAAATATTGAAGGTGTGATGGAATCCATTGGCCAAAAAGTTGATGAATTGAAAGAAAAATATGGAATCGATTAAAACCAAAAAAGTATCCCTAATTCTGTCAGGTGGGTATTAGTCTTCCCCATTGTGGGGAAGATACAGATGGGGATTGAAATAGGGAAGTATGTCTCCCATTTAAATTCAAGAGTTAAGACAATGGTAATTTCAATATTTAATCCCCTTTTTATCCCCCACGATGGGGGAAATGAATCGGTGAGGAATGATGATTTGAAGAACAAATTAAATATGAAAAAGAAGAACTACCACTTAGACTTCTGTAGCGGAAAATACAGATGGGGGAATTTATTGGGTTCGTTTTTCATAAATGAGAATCGAAAATAATTATAGAAAGATTTAAGTCATGCTAAATAAACTAATACACTACTGCCTTAACAATAAATTGGTTGTGGGCATCTTTTTAATCGCTATGGTAGTTTGGGGGCTCATGGTGGCACCATTTGATTGGAAAATGGGCGCATTACCCAGAGACCCAATTCCTGTAGATGCCATACCTGATATAGGAGAAAACCAACAAATCGTTTTTACAAAGTGGAGTGGTAGAAGTCCTCAAGATATTGAAGACCAAATCACCTACCCATTAACGACTGCATTGTTGGGCATACCTGACGTAAAAACGGTACGATCTTTTTCTATGTTTGGGTTTTCAACTATTTATGTCATTTTTAATGAACAAGTGGAATTTTATTGGTCAAGATCACGTATTCTCGAAAAATTGAATTCGCTTCCATCCGGTACGTTGCCAAAAGAAGTCCAGCCTACTTTGGGTCCCGATGCAACTGCATTAGGCCAAGTTTTCTGGTACACATTGGAAGGGCAGGATTCTGAAGGAAATACTACAGGTGGTTGGGATTTACAAGAATTAAGAAGTATTCAGGATTGGACGGTTCGATATGCATTACAATCGGCCAGTGGCGTGTCAGAAGTGGCGTCTATTGGCGGATTTGTAAAAGAGTATCAAATTGATGTGAATCCCTTAGCCATGCGGGAACATGGCATTCAATTGACGGATGTATTCAATGCAGTGCGACAATCTAACCTGGATGTGGGCGCTCGGACGATTGAAGTGAATCGTGTAGAATATATGGTACGGGGACTGGGTTTTATCAAATCTATGGAAGATATAGAATACACGGTCGTGAAGACTCAAAATAATGTACCCATTTATATTAAAGATGTGGCTCATGTGGCCTTGGGGCCTGCATTGCGCCGCGGTGTTTTGGATAAAGAAGGGGCGGAGGCGGTTGGCGGTGTTGTGGTGGCGAGATATGGCGAAAATCCATTGGCGACCATTAAAAGCGTTAAAGAAAAAATAAAAGAAATTGCGCCCGGTTTGCCCAAAAAGACTTTGTCAGACGGAACCGAGAGCCAAGTGACTGTCGTACCATTTTATGACCGTACCGGGCTAATTTATGAAACATTAGGCACACTGAACCACGCCTTGCGGGATGAAATCTTGATTACCATTATAGTGATTTTAGTCATGGTGATGCATTTTAGAACATCTTTACTCATTTCCAGCATGCTGCCCTTAACGGTTCTCATGGTGTTTATTGGGATGAAGTTATTCAAAGTGGACGCAAATATTGTGGCACTTTCCGGGATAGCCATTGCCATTGGTACGATTGTAGATATGGGTATTGTGGTGACAGAAAATATATTAAAGCACCTTGACAAGGCAAAAGGAAAGACAAAAGAGGTCATATTCAATGCAGTGTCCGAGGTGAGTGGTGCTGTGGTGACAGCTGTATCCACCACCGTCATCAGTTTTTTACCTGTTTTTACCATGATCGGTGCTGAAGGGAAACTGTTTAAGCCTTTAGCCTATACAAAGACATTTGCTTTGGTCTCTTCGGTGATTATTGCCCTGACTGTTTTACCGGTTATGGCGAATCTATTGCTTGGGCGAAAAAAGAAACTATTTTCAATAAAAGTTCCTGAAATATTTAAACGGATTCCATGGCTTGGGAATGGACTGGTGATTTCAATGGTTGTCATCATTCTGGCCTTCACATGGGCACCAATGGGCCTTCAAAAAGGATTTTTTCTCAATGTACTTTTTGCGGCACTCATTATCGCAGGTATCATGGGTTCTGTCACTGCATTTACAAGGGTGTATCCTAATATGCTCCGGTGGGCATTGAATCATAAAAAGAAAGCATTATCTTTACCTGCATTTGTCACTGCTTTGGGATTGGTGATCTGGTTAGGATTTGATGCATTTACAGGATGGGTGCCTAACTTTATTCGGTCCTCCCGGCCCATGGTGGCCATGGGACATATTTTCCCTGGATTGGGAAAAGAATTTATGCCGCCTCTGGATGAAGGATCATTTTTATATATGCCAACCACCATGCCTCATGCAGGGATGGAAGAATCCATCGATGTTCTTCAAACTTTGGATAAAGCGTTGTACTCCGTTCCGGAAGTGGAATCAGTTGTGGGGAAAATAGGCCGAGTCGATTCACCCTTAGATCCAGCACCGTTGAGTATGGTAGAATCCATTGTGGCTTACAAACCGGAATATGGAGTGGATGCAAATGGTAAGATAATTCGCCTATGGCGTGATCATATTCGATCTTCTGATGATATATGGGATGAGTTGGTGAAAGCGGCTCAAATTCCAGGGACTACATCGGCACCGAAACTTCAACCGATTTCTGCACGATTGGTCATGCTCCAAAGTGGCATGCGTGCTCCCATGGGTATAAAAGTAAAAGGGCCGGATTTAAAGACGATTGAATCATTTGGATTGGCACTGGAAAAACATATGAAAAATGCCCCGGGTGTAAAAGCGGATATGGTTTTTGCCGATCGCATCGTGGGGAAGCCATATCTGGAAATAGAGATTGACCGACGTGCAACAGCTCGCTATGGTATCGCCTTAAAACAGGTTCAACATGCCATTGAAGTTGCAGTTGGCGGTATGCCTATTACCACGACGGTGGAGGGACGTGAACGATATCCTGTTCGGGTTCGATATATGCGGGAATTTCGGGATAAAATTGAATCATTAGAGAAAATCCTCATCCCGGCTCAGGGGGGCGCTCAGATTCCCCTGATTCAGTTGGCAGAGATTAATTATGTCCGCGGTCCTCAAGTGATCAAAAGTGAAGACACATTTAAAATGGGTTATGTCCTTTTTGATAAGCAAAATGAATGGGCAGAAGTGGATGTGGTTGAATCCGCTCAGGACCATTTGAATGCCCTCATTGAAAGTGGTGAATTGAATGTACCTAACGGGGTGAGCTATACCTTTGCAGGGAGCTACGAAAATCAAATCCGCGCATCCAAGAAGCTGGCGGTGGTTTTACCGCTGGCATTGGCGATTATATTCCTAATCCTATACTTTCAATTCAAAAGAGTATCTACAACATTAATCGTATTTAGTGGAATTTTTGTTGCATGGTCAGGTGGATTTGTTATGCTCTGGCTTTATGGGCAGGACTGGTTTTTAAATTTCAATTTATTTGGTGAAAATATGCGGAATTTATTCCAAATGCATCCTGTGAATTTAAGTGTGGCTGTTTGGGTGGGATTCCTGGCATTATTTGGAATTGCCAGTGATAATGGCGTTATCATCAGTACATATCTGGATCAAAGTTTTAAACAGCGAAAACCAAATTCCATTAAAGATGTTCGGGAAGCGGTCGTTTTCGCAGGGGAGCGGAGAATTCGTCCTGCCATGATGACCGCTGCAACAACTATATTAGCACTCATTCCAGTTCTCATGTCCACAGGTCGAGGAGCCGATGTGATGGTGCCCATGGCCATTCCATCATTTGGGGGCATGGTTTTTGCAATCCTGACCACATTTGTTGTACCAATCATTTATTCATTTTTCAGAGAAAAAGAACTTAAATAAACAAAAAAAGGGGATCATTATGAAAAAAATAATCATCATATCAACACTGAGTGTTTTATTCGGTTTGACCGCTTGTCAAAGCAAAAAAGGATCGAATAAAGTGCAGCGTACAAATACTGAATCAGTACTGAAAATTGACAATGAAAGACTGATTTACTACACATGTCCAATGGAAAGTCACAAACATATTCATAGCGGCGAAGCTGGAAAATGTCCGGAGTGCGGCATGAAGTTGGTTGCAGCTGTTGTTACTTCGGAAGATCAAATGGAATATTATGGATGCCCAATGGCAAGTCATAGTCATGTTCGAAGTGATGAGCCGGGGACTTGCGATGAATGCAAGATGAAACTCAAACCCATGAGATTGAAAAAATCATAATCTAAAAAAGGAGTATATATGTTTCTCGACTGGTTACCTAACATTCATCCTCTCATTATCCATGCACCTATCGTATTAATACCCCTTGGGTTTTTGGTGCATCTAATATGTCTTTTACTGAAAAAGGGAGAGGAATGGAAAATTCCCATTGGAATATTGTACTCAGCGAGTTTGTTGGGTGTATTGGCGGCATTCTTGTCTGGACGACAAGCGGGGGATAGTGTCACCATACACCCACAAGCAAATCTTGTTTTGTCTGAACATGCAGATTTGGCTCTCTGGACATTGGGCATTTCTGTAATTGTCACAACTTTATACTGGAGTTGGATTCGGATTAGAATGTGGTCTGGAATGCCATGGGTCATTTTGACTTTATCCCTGGTCAACATAGGGAGTATGATTTTAACGGCTGACCATGGGGGTCAATTGGTTTATCGGTTCGGGACAGGTGTTTCCTTGCGGGTAGAAAAAGAAATAATCGCAAAACCTGTTCAAAGTGCGCCAGCAGTAATATCCAATTCAGACGGATCATGGACTTGGGATGCCAAAATGGAAACAGGAGAAAAACATTTCACTTCATTCCACTTTATTGAGGGAGAGGCGGAAAATATCATTTCTGAATCAAAAAAATCAGGATATTATTCACTTACTGAACCGGTCACTTTTTTATGGGATAAAACAGAAACAGATATCCAAATGGATGTCCAATTAGATGTGAAAAGTTTTAAAGGGAAAGTTGTCCTTTTTCATCACTTCAAATCATTGGATCAATATGATTTTTTAGAAATTTCCGGTGATGAAATATCCTTGGGTAGAATCGTCAATGGAAAACGTGAAGTCATGGATACTGAAAAAAACAATAATGGTGATTGGAATCGTTATCGTGTTATAAGTAGCGGCCGCCATTATAAAGGATTCATGAATGAAAAACTGGTGGTTCATGGACACGGTAGTATCCTTGATCCCGGTAGGGTAGGCCTGCGGCTGAATGGGTCTGGGACCATTGGTCTTTTATCCATTAAAACAATATCCATTTCAAATGATTAAATAAAAGGAATGAAGAATGAAAAATCTAATTACGATAATTTTCGCATTAACCCTGTTTGGGTGTGAAAATAAAACGGCAGATCAAAATGAAGCATTAATTGAAAATATTATCGGTGATATCCGCCTCGGATGGGAGAATGGTGATGGAAGCGCTTTTCGTCAACATTTTCTTGATTGGGATGGTGCCCGATACTTTGAAGGGGGCGGCCAGAACGAAGGGTTAGAAGATTTAATTGTCAATCATGTTGAACCGGAAGCAGAACTTGGATTAGAATTAGTTTTTGACAATATCCAAACCCACTTTGAAGGAAATTTTGCCTGGGCGGTCGTGGATACAGAAATTAAGTTGACCATACCGAGCGGAAGAAAAATCCATAACAAAGGGCATGGGACATATTTATTCCGATGGGTAAACGATGAATGGAAAGTTGTTCATACTCAGTCCGCCAGCAAACCGGTGAAATAAAAAATATTTTAACATTTCCGGTAAATAACGATCTAAATAAATATGGGGTTGAATCATAAGTTTGGCAATTTATGAGTGAGATTCCAATGAAAATCATCGGGGGGAAACCATGACAATAAAATCAATATTAGCTAGTATACTAATCGTTCAATTATCGACTGGATGCATGCATCAGAAAATGGGCATGCACGATATGATGGGCAAAGGTATGATGGGGATGGGGTGGAAAGGATTAACCAAAGTTGTTCGTGAAACAAATTCGAACAAGAAAATGGATGTGGTGATTGACCAACTGGTGAAAAATCTTCAGTCTCAACCAGTTGGAATTTCGAATATTGCTGTATGGCGCATCAGAAGTCAGGCAGCTGGGTTGAATGTTGAATTACTTCGCACAAAATTGATTGAAAAATTAGTAGCGTCTCAATCTTTTCAGGTGATCAGCCGGGATCGATTAGACCAACTGCTGCAAGAAAAAGAATTGGCATTGTCAGGAATGATTAACGAGAAAAATGCTGGAGAGATTGGGTCATTAATTGGCGTGGACGGATTTATAGATGGTGTTGCTTCTTTAGACGGAGGACAACTTGTTTTGAGCCTGAATCTGATTGAAACCATATCGGGAAAAATATTGTGGGCCAAAACAGGCCAATCGAAATAAAGAATATAATGAATCAAAATATTAACAACTATGCTTGACAAACTTGGATTTGAAGGAATGATTCGCTTGGGAATTGCTATAGGCTTCTTTGCTCTATTAGCACTTTGGGAAGTAGCCAATCCTCGCAGAAAGTTATCCGAATCAAAGCGTCGGCGTTGGGTGGCAAACTTGGGAATAATATTTTTCAATATGGCCATTGTTCGATTAACAGTGGGCGCATTCGCAATGTCCATGGCGTTTTATGCGCAAAAAAATGGGTGGGGGTTATTCAACTATTTAGAATTACCTCGATGGATTGTCATTTCCGTTAGTATCATCATTCTCGACTTCGCCATTTATCTTCAGCATGTTGTCGTTCATGCGGTTCCAATATTTTGGCGGGTCCACCGTGTTCATCATACCGATCTTGATATTGACGTCACTTCTGGTCTTCGATTTCACCCCATTGAAATAGTTGTTTCTCTCATCTATAAATCGGCTGTGGTTCTATTGATTGGGGCGCCTGTATTTGCTGTATTAATCTTTGAAATTATTTTAAATGGATCATCTTTATTCAACCATAGCAATATCAATATTTCAGTTAAAATTGACCGATGGCTTCGGTGGATTCTTGTAACGCCGGATATGCATCGTATTCATCATTCTGCCCTGGCAGAAGAAACCAATTCAAATTTTGGATTTTCTGTATCTTGGTGGGACCGTTTGTGCGGCACCTACAAAAAGGATCCGTTATTGGATCAACTTGATTTACAAATTGGATTAATAGAATTTCGCAATCAAAATGAGTTAGGACTCCCTGAACTATTCATTGTTCCATTTAGAGGAAAAATGGGAAATTACAGCTTTCAAAAAAAGGAGATAGGAAAATGAAAAGAATAATCATATCCACCCTTACACTTTTGAGTATTTCATTGACTCAAAATACACTTATCATCCCTGATACACTCAGTGGGACCGATTTAAACTTAACACTCCAGAATGGAACTTTTTCCTTTTATGAGGGCATTAGTACTACCACTATGGGTGCTAATGGAAACATTCTTGGTCCAACTTTGATTATGAATAATGGTGACTTTGTAGATATAAAAGTCACGAACCAATTGGCAGATACAACCACGATCCATTGGCATGGAATGCATGTATCTTCTGAAAATGATGGCGGTCCTCACACCACTATAGCACCAGGTGTCACATGGAATCCCAAATTTTCAGTATTGGATAAGGCAGGTACCTATTGGTATCACCCTCATCTACATGAAAAAACGAATCTTCATGTATCGAAAGGAATCGCTGGTTTTATCATCGTCAGAGATTCGGAAGAGGCAGCATTGAATCTTCCTCGAACGTATGGAATCGATGATTTTCCGTTGGTTTTCCAAACGAAGACTTTCGATAGCAATAAAGAAATTGTGGTTCCTTCGAATGCAGATTCTGTTTTGATGGTAAATGCAACCATCAATGCCACCTTGGATGTGCCGGCCCAGGTGGTCAGGTTTCGGTTGCTTGATGGATCCTCACAACGGGTATTTAATATCGGACTCAGTGATAATAGATCATTTTCTCAAATTGGTTCTGATGGTGGATTATTAGAAAGCTCCAATACCGTAACCCGTTTGCAACTTGCCCCGGGAGAAAGAGCAGAAGTATTGATTGATTTTTCATCAATGGAAGGTGAAACAATATCCCTGATGAGCTATGCATCAGAATTTGGCAATGGGATTTATGGTGCCACCTATCCGGGAATGGGGACGGGAATTACTATGGATGGATATAACCCCAATGTATTGAATGGCAATGATTTTTCACTCATAGAATTCAAAGTGGTTTCGCCCACCAGTAATCCCATTACGTCTATTCCAGAAACCTTGGTTGCGGTTACGCCCTTGTTAGAAAGCGATGTAGATACTACAAGATCTTTCACATTATCAGCCGTTGCCATGGGACCCAATGCATTGAATGGGGATTTTTTAATTAATGGTGCCAGTTTTAAAATGGATGAGATTAATGAAATTATACCATTGAATAATACTGAAATCTGGTCCATCACAAATCAATCCCCCATTGCCCATCCATTTCATATCCACGATGTGCAATTTTATATTTTAGATAGGGATGGGGTAAAACCATCTAAAGCTGAGGCGGGGAGAAAGGATGTTGTCTTGGTGAATCCTCAGGAAACGGTTCGGTTTATTACGGAATTCAGAGATTTTGCCGATGATGCAGTTCCCTATATGTATCATTGTCATATGCTTACTCACGAAGACCAAGGAATGATGGGACAGTTTATTGTGGTGGACATGTTGGCCAGTGTGGATGAATTTCCATTAATTGCGAAGGAGTTTTCACTCCATCCATCCTATCCAAACCCATTTAATCCTAAAACAATTATTAAATATGAATTATCTCAACCGGGTTTGGTTGCATTAACTATTTATAATATTTCGGGACAGGAAGTGGCCACTTTGGTAAAGGAATCTCAGTCAATGGGTGTGTATAAAAGTTATTGGTCAGGAAAAAATGATATTGGAAGAGACATGCCATCGGGAATATATTTTTATACATTAAAAATGAATGGGGAATCCCGAACACGAAAAATGGTTCTAATGCGGTAAAAATTGACAAAAATCAAATTTTGAATTAATAGGAAAAGTATGAGACATTTCAAAAAGAACATTATTTTGGCATTAATGCTGATGCCCATCGGTGTATTCGCCCATGGCGTTACAACAGGTGATGCAGGGTATATACAAGAAATTACTGGAATCAATTTTGTGCCATTTATGTATTTGGGGGCAAAACATATGGTGACAGGATATGACCATTTACTTTTTCTCATTGGTGTAATCTTTTTTCTCTACAAGTTAAAAGATATTGGGATTTATGTTAGTCTTTTTGCGGTGGGACATTCATCTACATTATTGTTGGGCGTATTTGCAGATATTCATATTAATGCTTTTCTCATTGATGCAATTATTGGGCTTTCGGTTGTTTATAAAGCATTAGATAATTTGGGTGCTTTTCAGAGATGGTTTGGGTTTCAGCCGGACACCAAAATTTCCACATTAATATTTGGACTATTTCATGGATTTGGTTTGGCAGCCAAAATCATAGAATTCGATTTGGACTCAAAAGGTCTGTTAACAAATTTAATCGCATTTAATATCGGCGTTGAGATGGGTCAATTATTGGCATTATCAACGATTTTGATTCTCATAAGTTATTGGCGAAAACAAGGGAATTTCATCAAACATGCCTATTCAGCCAATGTAGTACTAATGACTATGGGATTTATATTAGCCGGATATCAAATTATTGGATATTTTAATTCTTAAAAGGAGAAATTATGTTTAATTCACAGCAACCATCAGAGAACGATTTACCCACATCTTCACAATTACTAAAATCAACCATTATTGCATTTAGTGTGGCAATCGTGTTATTAGTTACAGTTGTTATGCCCGCTGAATATGGCGTTGATCCTACCGGAATTGGAAATGTTTTAGGTTTAAAGAAAATGGGAGAAATAAAAAATAGTCTTAAAGAAGAAGCTTTAGCTGAACCCGAAATTGTTATTGAGCAAAATTCTGTAAAGACAGAAATTCAAAAAGAATCAAAAATCATTACAGAATATCAAGATGTATTGGCAGTAGTTATTAATCCTGGGGAAGCAATTGAAATTAAGATAGAAATGAAAAAAGACGCTATTGCTCGATATAGTTGGACAACAGAAGATGGAGCATTAAATTTTAATTTACATGGTGATGGCTATAAAGGCACACATCAATCAATTACCTATAAAAAAGGGCGAATGATTAGTTCAGACCGTGGTGAACTCATTGCTGAATTTGACGGATATCACGGTTGGTTTTGGCGTAATCGGAACAATTCACCTGTGAGCGTAACGTTGGAAGCTGTTGGTGATTTTATTCAGATGAAGCGAATGAAATAACATTTGCTATATTGGAAATAAATAAATGTTAAAAAACAAAGTTATAATTAATATCCTTGGCAGATTTAATAAGAATTAATCAACATTAACAAAAAGAAAGAGGAACAAATGAAATCAATTATCAAAACAGGAATCAGTGTTATAGTTGCAGGATTACTCATCAGTTGCAGCAGTGATACAAAAACAGCAGAATTAAAATTAGCATCTATTCAATGTGGTATGTGCACATCAAATGTTGAGACCGCTGTCGCCGACTTAGAAGGTGTGAGTAAGGTTGAAGTGGATTTGGATAATAAAATTGGAAAAGTCACCTATAAAGCATCTATTATTGATTTGGCTGCCATAGAAAAAGCCATTGCTGCGGTTGGATATGACGCCAATAACACAAAAGCGGATCCGGAAGTGTATGCAGATTTAGCTATGTGTTGTAAACTACCTGAAGATCAGTAAATAACCATGGTAAGGACGCGGTTAGAAGTGTCCATACAAAACCAATTATGAAAAAAACCATATTTCTATCTTTACTTTTATGGGGATGTTCAACGCCAGAATTTGGTGTACCTACCACAGAATTAAAGAGCCGATACCCTCGTGTTTCCACTACAGAAAATGGCGGTCTTCTCATGTCTTGGTTTGAAAAAATTGATTCGGTAAACTGGGCCTTACAATGGTCCGAATTTGATAAAGGGAATTGGTCAGAAGGACAAACTATTACAAAAGGAAAACCTTACTTTGTGAATTGGGCAGACTTTCCATCCATTTATGAGGTAGGAGAAGATAACTTGGTAGCCCATTGGCTCCAAAAAAGTGGAAAAGGTCCTTATGATTACAATGTTCAAATTTCCCGTTCCAACGATCGGGGTAAATCATGGTCCGAATCTGTGATTCCTCATGGGGATATTGATCCAAAAGGAGAACATGGTTTTTTATCATTTTTTCATCAAAAGGATGAATCCCTAGGGTTTGTATGGTTAGATGGTCGCCATATGGGTGCCTATGATCCCGTGACCCATTCTATGGGAGATATGGCCTTGATGCGTTCAACGATGATGGTCAATGGGGAAATGGGAGCTGAAACCATGCTGGATAGCCGCGTATGTGAATGCTGTCCCACCAGTTCTATACATACGGAAAATAGTTTAATCATTGCATATCGTGACCGATCTGAAAAAGAAATTCGAAATATAAATATCATTCGTTACGCAGATGGTGAATGGTTTGATCCCTATCCCGTTCATGAGGATAATTGGTTAATCGGCGGTTGCCCGGTTAATGGTCCCATGCTGGCTGCCAATGGGACTGATCTGGCCATTGCCTGGTACACATCTCCCAATGAATCGCCCACAGTGAATGTGGCATTTTCGCATAATGAAGGTGCCTCATTTGAATTGCCCATTCGTGTGGATTTATCTAAACCCATTGGCCGGGTAGATTTAATTTGGATTAGCGAAACTGAAGTGATGGTCAGTTGGATTGAAACAGCTGAGGAAACAACCGATATTGTTACTGCGATTGTATCTACAACTGGTGAAGTGCAATCCCCAAGGATTGTGACTGAAATTCAACCGGGTCGCGTGTCAGGATATCCACAGATGGAAAGGGTAAATGACCAACTCTTTTTTGCCTGGACAGAAGGTGGGGAAAGTGGAAGTGTAAAAACCAAATGGGTTGCTCTTTCAGCTTTTCGCTAAAATAGACCTTTCATAACCATCCGGTTGTTGTAAATTCGATTCCGTATCATGCGATCGATTTATATCTGGACCACCCGATTTATTCTGGCCATTGCCTTGGTCGGAATTCTACCTGTTCCCAATAATTCCACTATTGTCTTAGCTCAATCCAAAAAAGCCAAAGCGTCTCAAGCTGCAAAATACGCAAAGCGAGGTAATTCAAAAGCGAAGAAAAAAGATTATAAGGGCGCCCTTTCAGACTATAAAAAAGCCTATAAGCTGAGACCATCTGCCAATTATAAAAAGAAAGTCCAGCAACTCACTTCTTTAGCTAAAAAACAGAGTGGGAAAAAATCCAGTAAGAAACAACCTTCAAGTAAAAATGCTGCCCAGGCAACTGCATACGCTAAGAGAGGGAATTCTAAGGCGAAGAAAAAAGATTATGCTGGTGCTTTGAAGGATTATCAAAAAGCCTATAAACTAAATCCTTCTTCTTCCAATAAGAAAAAAGTTCAGCAGCTTCAGTCTATTTTAAAAAGGCGAAGCACCCAAGTTGCAAGTCGTAATGCTACGAAAGCAAAAGTGCCCAGACTTTCAGATATTCCAACCATAAGTCCCGTAAAATATGCCAATGATATATACAATATTGCAGAAGCATTTGAATTGAGTTCCCGGAATCTTGCCCGTGCGACTCATTATTTGGATGATACAGAGAAAAAGAAAGTAAGACGCATCGAAACTCGTCGAGCCCTTTCCACCAAAGATCTTGAAAATGCCGCACGAACTGAACCGAATGATATACGCAAACAAGTGGATTTGGCACGGCATTATGAAGGAAACGGACAATTTGAGGATGCGAAAGAAATATATTTAAAGTTAGCAGCCCAAAACCCATTTAATGCAGATGTCCATTTTCATTTAGGATCATTTTATTCACGCTTTGGGCAAATGACAAAAGCACGCCATTCTTTCGATGAAGCCATGGATGTACAGCCGAATCATCGGGCCACAATCGAAGCCATGGCAACCTTATTCGGTACGAAAGAAAAAAGAAACTTATCCGATGATATTTTAGCCAAGTCAGCCGAACGGGATCCCACTGGACCCGCCCAGCGAATGCAAACCATTCGGAAAAACTTAGACGATCAAAATTTTGAGTATGCGGCTAAGCTGGCGAAAGGGGGTCAGGATTTATTCCCCAGGCAAAGTGGTTTTATCTTTTTAAAGGGAAGCGCATTTGAAGGAATGGGAGATATTCCAAAGGCGAAAGCCAGCTATCAGGAATCAATTAAAAAAGACCCAACCCATCGTGAATCCTATGTAGCTTTAGGAAATTTATACTCGGGACAGGGAAAACACGTATATGCAGCTCTAACATATGGCGACGCAATTAGATTGGATCCTTCCGATGCGAATTCAAGGTTTAAACAAGGACTCAGTTATTTTAAAGCGAGTGAATGGGGGAGAGCCACTTCATCTTGGGAAGATTTACTCCATTATGACCCTCATAACCAAGAAGTCCTGACCCTATTACCTCAAGCCTATTATATTTTAGCTGTAGAGTATAATCGTGTCGGTCAATCGGGATTGGGTCAAACGGCCTTTCGCAAAGCATTAAGCGTGAATAGAAATTCAGGACAATGGCTTCCCGGTTCCATGCGAACGCTGGGTGGTTTTTATCGTGATAAAGGAATGTTCCGAGAATCGTTGGCCGCTTTTCAGGAAGCTATCGAACTCAAGCCATCCGATGCAGATAATTATTTAGGCCTTGGAATTACCTATTGGAAAATGAATGAAGCAGGATTAGCCAAAGCCGCATGGGCCCGATCCATGGATTTAGATCCCACCAGCAATGATGCACGAGGATGGTTGCTCCTAGCTGGGAAGATTTCAGGTTAATAAAAGTTTACTAATCCTTGAAGGATTGGTTTACTTAATGACATATGCTGAAAACTTACCAAACTTTAAAAGTATAGTAAGTTTACCTAAAAACGATGGCATTTGATCGTTACCACGCGCCTTTTATCTCTAATTATTTTTATCACGTTTACAATCGCACCATCAATAATGACCTCTTGTTCTATTCTGATGAGAACTACAATTATTTTTTAAGAAAATGGGAAAAATATATAGCATCGTACCTCGACGTTTATTCCTACTGTTTACAGCCAACGCATTTTCACTTTTTAGTTAAAGTAAAAGATACAGACAACGATCAATTGAATGAAAATATTTTGGATGGATTTAAACGATTTTTGGGTGGCTATTCCTTAGCCATCAATAAACAACAAAACAGGCATGGTAGTTTAATGCAAAAACGGTTCAAACGAATTGTGATTGAATCGGATAACTATCTATTATCTTTAATTCATTATATCCACCATAATCCCATTCATCATGGGTTAACAGATTCATTTTTGAGGCTTGGGACTATTCATCGTACAATTCAATTATATCATCGGGACAAACAGCGGTTAAGAGAGAAGAACTCTTAAATCTATTTGATGGGAGAGAAGCATTTATAGAATTTCATCAAATAAGAAAAGATTATTCAGAAATGGGAAATATCATTTTAGAATAAGTGTTCATGGTTTTATAATTACCAATCCATGTAGGATTAGTAGTTCTATCCAATTAAAACCGATAATTCATCCCTGTATTTTAAAATAACTGTTGTATTGATAATGTTTCATATGTAATATTGCGTTAGTTAATACTAACAAACACAACGCTAAATCAAAATAATGAACGAATACACCGAGAGACA
>JACKQG010003005.1_pt1 | contig 21218 bp, 10 predicted proteins | sample 8237621 | NCBI WGS metagenome assembly JACKQG01 (sample SAMN15677084, study PRJNA649215) | marine metagenome | biome: marine; feature: Black Sea; material: saline water; isolation source: suspended particulate matter (SPM) from the Black Sea western gyre | collected 2013-06-09/2013-06-10 | depth... | reverse complement strand
TACAAATAACAAGACTAAAATGGTTAGCTTTGAAATAAACTTTATAATATTCAATGAACACCTCATACGTTTTTCAAATTGCATTGAAAAAACTATATATAATTTTTAAATATGGGATAAATAACAGTTTTAAATTTACACATGTTTTAAATATGTGTTCAAGTGAAATACTTGTAACAGAGTATATCAATCAACAAAAAATAATGGAAGCCTAATTCTGGCTATTTGACGAGGAGAGATTTTTGAATAGTTGAAAAGGTTTTACTATTTTCTAATGAGCTGGACTCAAATTGAATGAAATAAAGTCCACTTGAGAGATGAGATGCATCCCAAGAAATATTATGATAGCCCGAATTAAAATGTGAGCTTACTAAATTCTGAACCAACCGACCTCTTACATCATAAATATTAACCTTAACATCACTTTCGAATGGTAATGCAAAAGGGATATTGGTTGATGGATTAAATGGGTTTGGATAATTTTGGCTCAATGAATACTCAACAGGAAGTTCACGTGAATTAAATGTAACACTCTGAGCAATCACGTATGAATCTCCATCAATAACTCTAAAGCCGGACGATTCATGAAAAAAACCATTTACCCTAATTCTATTTATATCAATACGGGCACCATCAGCAACAGTATTCAATATTTCAAATTTTAAATTTGCCAAAACCCCATCATGATTTTTTACATTTGAGGTACAATAGATAATAAGTGATACCCCATCATTGCTCTGAGATAAAATTGTTTGGTAATTGTCTTGAGTCAATGTGGATGAAATAATCTCAAAGTGATCCAAATTAAATATTTCAGAATCAAAGCTTAATTCTAATTCAAAACCTTCAATTAAATTTTTACCTTCAATCGTCAACGGAAGATATAAAAATGATTCATCTTCTGATATAAACATATTGTAAGAATTATCATTAGACGTTTTAGCAAGACGACTTACATCAGTGTACCAATCACCATCAACATCACCTATTTTATATCCAATAATATTTTGGTTTAATACATCTTCAATTATTGGTGATAACGATTCAACATTGAGAATCTCATTTACATATGCTTCGTTTTCAACCTGCAACGCATTTATAACGTCTTCTGCACTGGCAAGCACGTCCATATCAATTATAGATGGCTCAAAAATCCAATCGAGGGGATATTCAAAGTCAGATGCAGACTGCTGATTACCGTCAAATAATTTTGAAATAAAAGATTGGTCAAAGATTGATATTAGATTTTCATACTTTGGTACAAATCTCCATGATAAACTGTGTTCATTTAATGAATCTACATTTCCTACTAAAAGTCGAGCAATTGCAGAAGCATCAAAAGCATTAATCCACCCATTTAAATCAACATCAGCGATATATTTTTCTCGACTATTAAAATCAATTAAGCCAACTGAATTTCGAGCAATTCGAGAGGCATCCACTGCTGATAATCCATCAATTGAATCATCTGCTTTGCTAATTACACTTAGGTAATCACCTCTAAGTACAGCAGGGAAAAGTAAGTCCCCAGATGAATTTGATAAATTATTGTAAGCCGTATCTAAAGTGGTAAATTCAGATATGCCCACCAAATCAACCATTACACCATTAACTGCAGCATCTTCATTTGAATAATATTCAATAGAGCCCCCAACCTGAAATAGGCCCTTAACAATATTCAATTTTTGTGAGTTTACATTAACCTCTTGTATGTTCAAATCTGATTTAACAAAATTAATTGAAACCTGCTCACCTATATTGCCCGTAACTTCCAACACAAGATCAAACATTTTATTAATCCCTTGTGGACTTATTGGGTCAGCAGAAGAATATATTACAATACCTAAAGTATCTTGGGCCTCACTGGTATACCCCCAAATAAATGAATAATCTGCCTCTATACTATCATCATTAATAGAGATAGATTCTTCAGCAAAAATTCCAGTTGAAATATCAATATCAGATACAATAATTTTTTCAGGATCAATGGCAAGCTGTACCTCAATTCCATAAATATTTTCTGAATCATAGTTATGTAAATTTATTGGGATCCTGTTTTCAATCTCAGGCTCTGGATAAATATTTTTATCAGCTGGAAGTAAAAATGATTGAAGATATTCACATGATGTCAAATCAATTTCCGCATTAGGATTATAATTTGATGCAAATGGATCACTGCAACCTACACAGCTGGTATATTCACATGAACCATCATTATAAAAAGGCTCTGGCTTGTTATTCCCATCACAATCTACATTTGTCAAACAATAGTAATTACACGCTTCTTCATCCCCACATCCAGATATATATGTAATTAGACTAACCTCCACACTCATACTTTCAAACTCTTCAGCCGTAACTGTAATCTGATTACCATTTTGATTCCGCATATCAATCAGATTTTCGCCGATATGCAAAAATATAGCATATCCCTCATGTAGCTCATCCATCTCCCAAGAGATTACTATTTCATTATATTGATTATATAGATTGTGTGAGATATTAAGTGATTCACCAATTATATTCCATACATACAATGTATCATTTGCATCTTGTACATCCTGTGAAAAATAGGGTGATACCAATTCTTCATATTCAGAAATCCAATTAGAATTATCAATTTTAAAATTAGTGAATGAGGAGAACGATGAATTAAATGGCAGATGGTATTCATCTTCCCCAGCTTTGAATCCATCTGAGGCATTATCACTAAACCCTAATTCAATAACATCCCCAAATGGATTATACCACTCTTCACCAGCACCAAATGCACGGGCTGACAGCTTCATTCGCCAATCTGAACTTTCATTTGGTTCAGAAATAATTTCAGGATTCAACTTATTTTGAATTTTTAAAACTAAACCAGATTCATAGGCAAATATCCAATAACCCATAAATGGTTCAATTTGAAGACTAGGTACATGTGTAGCAATGGAATTATCAAATCCTAGTATTCGAGATGAAACTAATGATAAATTAATTGCCTCAAGCATAGTAAGCTCATCACCATTGCTTCTTAAAATATCGAATGCACCTATATTAATAGTTTCAATAAGTGGATTAGAAATTAAATTCCAGCCCTCATCTAAGGGGATATCAAATTGATTATGTAATTCACCAGTTAAAAGCATATTTTCAGGACTATTCAACCAAAAATAATATCCCTCACCAGAATTTAGATCTAAATCTGTGAATTCACCATCCTGATTGAATGCAGTCCAATTATAGCCCACTCCAGAATTGTTTAATGCAGTATAAAAGTCAGTATTTTCCAATCCAACAGGAGTTCCGAACAGATGCCAATTCGCTCCAAAATCATGACTCATTTGACGTTCAGATATTATAAATCGATAGTCACTTTCATCAGAATAGCTTGCAAAGTCATCCCCACCTGAATCCGAAATTGTAAAACCCCCTTCATCAGTTATAATTGCCCGCACTTTTACCTCATTTGAATAGCCCTGAAAGTTAACGGGGTCAATATTTTCATAATATGTATTAATTTCATCCGTAGACAGTACGTGGATTGTCTGTGAATCCTGATTGAACTCCCCATCATAAGATAAATAAATATCCAACGAGCTAACAGATCCTACATTTTCAAATTCTAATTCTACATTCAAACTTCCATTCCCAACGATTTCAGCCCCATTAGGTGAAAGTACTGAAACGGTAGGTCTATCTTTGGTCATTCTGCACACTTCTTCTGATTGGCTACACACATCATTAAAATTGCAGGATAAAATTTGATAACAGTAATCTGTAGAGGGTGATAAATTTTCATCTACCAATGAGAATTTTGCAGATAAATCGCCATCTAATAAAGGATCTAAATAAGATGTATCAGATGCCATAAATTCTAAATATACAACACCATTTCTACGGATCTTATAACGAGTTGCTATATTATCAGGAGCCATATTCGAAGGTAATCCAAAAAATGGCGGTCGAGGTCGTGGGCCTGCATCATACCTACCATTTACTAATCCATCTTCGTTTGGCTTATCAACGAAGGGTTCAAAATCATTCCAAAAACCATCATTATTTTCATCTGCCCAGCTCTCAAATCTCTCACCCTCACCCAAATCCCACAATCCATTTTCATTTAAATCATCAAAATCTAGCCATCCATTTTCATTTAAATCTTCAAAACTCCAAAGACCATTGGCTTCACCTTCATCAGGATAAGTATAATACAAATCCCCTGGACATAAATTATCAAATCCACAATCTTCAAAAGACTCTTTATCATCCCAAACTAAGTTTTGATTCAAATCGGCATATGACTCACCTGTGAACATGGACTCTAACCAATTCAATTCAATATCATATAGTCCTGCACTAATATTAATAGAATCAACAATTGCAGGAGCAGGTGCAGGTAAATAATTTACAAATACAGAATCAATAGAAAATAGCTCGGTACCATCATTTACCGCTAACTGAAATCCTTTTTCACCATATCCCTCTATACTGACGGCCAATTCAGATTCAGTATTTTGTGAACTTGATGCTGATGTCCAATTGAATTCTAACTGATCTAAAGGTTCAGGATATGGAAATAATATTCCATCTTCTACATAACTATTATCTGGATCATATGACTGATTATCATTGCTAAAATCTGAATATACAGGTAAGATAATTGGTGTATTTTCCACATTATCATCCAGGAGGTCGTAGATAGTAATATCCATACCTGCTTTGCTTACTGGAGGTCTATTTTCAAGGGTAAATAGTTCTAATACTTGAAGGGATTTATCACCTTCTCCTGCAATATTTACGGCAGAAACTTCATATGTATAAAATGTAGAAAAATCCAATCCTCTATCAATAATCGTATTACCACTTATACCTTCAGCTTTTAGTTCACCATTACGCCAAATATTAAATGTTTCTGCTGGATATTGTTGAAGGCCTGATTGACAGCATGGATCCTCCCACGTAATTGTAGCCTCTCTATACCCTCCATCTCCAGCAAGATTAATTGGTGGTTCTGGGATAGCATTTCCTACGATAATTGAAATTGAAGATCGGACATTTGAAGGTAAATACCCCAATCTTATAATTTCTCCATCTTCAATTTTTTTAAAAGAAATGCCATCATTTAAATAGACAGTATTATCAACAATGTTATTAAAATAAAATGTTAACTCTGGATAGCCACCGGCCTGAGATTCAAATTGAGCATCCCAATTAATTACTGAAGAAGACAAATCAACGTCGGCTCTTACATCCTGAGTAAATTTCTCTTGTAATTCACCTCCCAAAATATACCCCCACTCTGGATGAGAGAAAAATAATGAAATTTTATCACTTAACCCAACAGTTGGTTCAATAAAGTCAAACCCTGGATCATATCCATCAGTAGCAATTTCATCAACAGCAATTAAATTATATTCATCATTATCTACATATGTAATGGGTTCCCCATTATAATTCGTAAGTTCTGCTATAATTTGAATACTCCATTCATGCGATTCACCAAAGGGAGCCACAGGGGTTGCACAATATATGTCGGAATCATCTGAGTAGCCAAACTCTCCCAATGAAACACTTCTTATTGTGAAACAATATTCTACTCCCTGCTCTAAATCGGGGATATGTGTTTGGCTTAGAGTAGTAGATTTAACAAATTCACCAGATGCATCATGCAACTCATAAGAATAACCAAATTCGCCATAATTGGGAGGAACAGACCAATTCGCAATTATACGACCATTCCCAGCTAAAAATTCAATATCCTGAATATTGGGTAGTGGTGTAACAATTATAGAAATCGGATCATGATAAGCTCCCTCAACTGCATTTGCATTTAATGCCACCACAACATACGAATACAGAGTATTTGCAATAATATTCAAGCTATCAGTATATGCCCCATCGCCACTTACCCACAATGGTTGTTCAGTAAGCAATTCATTATCTCTGTAAATATTATAATAAAAACTACTTGGGTGATTATTCCATTCTAATGATACAAATCCTTCACCTGAAGTTAAGATTAACCCCTCTACTTCAGATGGTGGAGGAATATTTGACGACTCACAAATCTGATTACTCACCTCTGATACGCCAAATTGATGTATGGCCGCAATCTTAATACATCGCTGCTCATTTACTTCTAAATCACCAATGATATAAGAATTTCCTGTATAATTATCTTCTAATATGCTGTCAGTTTCATCAAAAATTATAAAGGCATAATCATCATTACCTGCATATGAATCTGGTGAAATCCAACTAAATTCAACTTGCCCCGCTCCAGGGGATGATTCCAATGCAGTAACGGAGTTAATGGGTAAAGGTTGAGCAACTACCACCTCTGATAGTTCTCCCTCAATACTTTCACTGTTTAACCCAGAAACTTGGAATCCATAATCAATATTTGCATTTAGACTTGAAACAACGACTGAGGTATTATTATCGGGAGTGGTGAAAACTACTTCCCCATCAATGTAAATATTATAAGTTGATGAATGACCTTCTGAATCCCAAGAAAGTTCTACCGAAGCTTCGCCAGAAGTGGCAACTAAACCTTGAATTTGATTTGGAGTTGTCTCTGGACCAATAATTATCTCAAATGGTGAAGACGATTCACCAAATTGGCTTAAGGTATGAATGGTTAAATTATACGAAGTGGACCAACTTAAATTTTCAATTGAATGGGGAGAAGATACACTTATATCTAATTCTTCATCATCAATTGTACCGCGAAGAGAATAAACGAAAATGTTTCCTAATCCACAAGGTTGTGGCCAGTCAATTACAGCAGTGTTTTCACCAGCATTTACCTGAACTGATAAATCATCAATAACCCCTGGTAGGTTGTCACATTCCCCTTCCTCGGTTGCAAACTCATCATAATTACAGGCGTCAGGATTCATACACCCTACATCATCTGCAAATGAATACGCCATCAAACAAAAAATGGATAATATATACCCCAGTTTACTCATATAGTCTTGAACAATACATTTATATCTTGCTAATACACCTCATTTTACATGGAATCTTCTCCACGTATCTGACGGAAAATTAATATAATTCCATTATCATTATTTATGAAAAGAATCACAAACGGTGATCATCCCACCAATTTTACGATTATTGTGACAATAATCACAACCAAAGATATGATTTACACAAAGTTTATATATAACAAAAGCCCCTAGCATAAGCTAAGGGCTTTTGAGTAAAACGTTGAAGTTTAAATTACTTCAATAACATTAGCTTTTGAGTTGCAATATGTGCACCCGCTTCAACACGAACTAAATACATACCACTTGCAATGCTTCCAGCATTCCAAGTAAAGGTATGATATCCTGCATCCATGTGTCCGTTTGCCAATTCAGCAACAACTTGACCTACAACATTGTAAACCTTAACAGAAACAAATCCGTCTTGATTAAGATCTAGGTTTAAGTTAGTTGATGGATTGAATGGATTTGGATATGCTGCACTTAACGCAAACTGCTCAGGTACAGGGTTCATGAATGAATTCACGTTACCCACTACAACTGACATTGTGTTAACATCTTCAACTTCAATTGAAGTTTCAACTTTCATATCAATTGCTTCACCATTTACAACAAGGTGAACATCTGCGTCAATATCTTGTGGAGCAATCCATGATAATTCAATCGCATTACTCACATTATATTTATCCGCAGAAATACTCCAAGCCTGATACTCATCATAATCAATAGATCGGATATCGCTAAAGAAGTAAGGCGCATCTACACTGATATCATTCACATCTTTAGTTCCAACCCAATCACTATTATCAATATGCATATCAATCATAGAAGCATTGGCAGGATTAGGCATATCATATTCATCTTCACCATATTTGAAGCTTGAATTTGCATCTTCAGATAAACCGATAGTGATATAATCACCAGACGCTTTGCCTTGTGTATCACGTGCATTCAATGCAAGTGTCCACACATTATCAGAAGTTTCTCTGGCTAAACCTGACTCAACTGGAGCAAAGCTTAAAGAAACATCACGTGATGCATTCACCCAATATCCACCCCAAGGCTGAAGTCTTGAATATGGGAAATGAGAATCACCAAACCAACCATTGATTGTTGGGGCAACCCAACCTGCATCAACAGCATCTTCCCATGCCAATGTAACTCCACTTGAAGTCACACCAATATCACCTTTATCAACTTCAGTTACTAATGGATTAGAAATTAAATTCCAACCGTCACTTAAGTCAAGAGATGAGAAACTATCACCATTACCTGGGTCACCCGTTACCGGTTGACCATATTCAAGTGAAAGCAATCCACTTGAAGAATTAGATAAAGCAAGATAGAAACCTTCACCATGATTCAAGCTAAGATCTTCATAGGCACCATTTGAATCAAATGCTAACCAGTCAGCACCCCAAGTGCCTAATGATCCAACATTGTCATTCATAAGCGTGCTACTCGCACCACCTACATCCATTGCTGAACCGAACATATGCCATCCTTCAGAGAATGAATTAGACAATGAATGTGCAGCCAATGTGAATGAATTATCACTGGCATCATTATTAGACTCTTTGCTCTCACCATTGAAATCACCAATATCAGTAACGGTGATTCTGATTGAACCATCGTTATATATTTCAGAACCATCTGAATCTACAGAAGCTGAATAAGAACCATTATCATCACCATCAGCAGAACCAGAGATTGATCCTTCATCATCGTCTTCATCCACCCAACCATTTTGGCCAAGGAACTCGATATCAATTGATGAAATAAATCGATCATTCGTAGTTGAGAATTCAACAGAATACTCATCATTATCAAAACGAGAATCATTAAATGTATGAATCTCACTTCCATTTGGATTTAAAACAGTAACGGTAGGTCTAGCATGTGTATGATGAGAAGCATCATCACTTGCATCACCTTCATCATCACTATTAAATGCTTCAACCGTAAAGCTATAATCTGAATCAGCAGACAATGATTGTTCATGGTGAGAATAAGTGGCACCATCGCCAGCATCATTTGCATATTCAGCAACTTCTTCACCATTTAAGTAAACCTTAAAGTATTCAGTATTATTAAGATTACCCGTATAATGTGCTACACCGTCAGCATCCGTAAAGTCAGCACGATCAAGCACACCTTCATTCCATTCAATCTTAATATGTTTGAACGCGGTGTAAGGATCAACAACCGTTAAATCAACTGGAGCAATTGCACCAGGCTCATTATCAATTGAAATTGAGAATGAAGCTGAAGCTGAAGCGCCATAGTTATCTGAAACAGATAATGTGAAAGTATGCTCACCTTCAACTAATGACTGATCATTAGATAGAGATGGATATTCAGGAAGCTCGCCACTTGTTGAGGCTTGCCCACCATCAAGTCCAGGACCATCATAATACCAACTATAAGCCAGCTCATCACTATCACTATCATTAACTGAATTTGCAGACATTGAAATGTCTTTTGAATCTTCATCAGTATTCATATACCATTGTTGATCATCACCAACAGATACAGAAGGACCTTCATTTCTTTCGCCTTCAACACCGACAACAATCGAAGATTCATCTGAATCACCATATGAATCAGTAACAATCATTCTTACAACATATACGTCAGATGGAAGATTGTCTGAATATGTAATTTCAGATGAGGCATCAAGCTCAGTTACGTAGATTTCATCTCCACCTTCAAGTTCAAATGGCTCACCTAAATCATAGCTGCCATTTTCATTTAAATCAGAGAATGAGAAACCTTCAATTTCACCAGCAATTAATTTAAATTCGTAAGAAAGATCATCGCCATCGTCATCAGATGAAGCAGACGCATCAAATGATAATGAAGCAGTAGAAGTTTCAGGGTCACCATCATGAGGTACGTACCATTCTTGAGCACCACCATCATAATCGTTACCATCAGAATTATGGAAATCATCCATAGTAGAATCAGAAGCACCATCACCGGCAACAATCAGGTCAAGACCTGAAGCTGCACTTGGATCAGCATTTGGCTCATCATCAATACTTACTGAAATAGAAGCATCACCTTCACGTGTAGCTGAACCACCTCTTACAGGATAGTCTGCAGTTACATGTAAATTAAGTGTGAATGATTTTGTATCACCATCATGTACATTGCTCACAGAGAAACTAACATCATCAGAATCAGCACCAGAAAGGGCTAAGTCTTCAGAACCATCAGTTTGGGTCCATGAGAATGAACTGATTGAATCAAATTCATCTTCATCATGTGAGGCAGAACCATCAATGTGAATGGTAATTTCATTCGCATCAGGGCTACCATTATGAGGAATCTCATATGCACCAGCACTTAAGTTAGTACCATCTAAAGATTCAACATGAGCCACTACAGAAAGTGGATCTAAGTTATCATCAGTAGTTGCAGAAGCATCAGATTGTGTACCGGCAATATTTGCCTGAGCACCACCTGAAGCGCGAACACTGTAACCATTGGTAGATTCACCCGCAGCATTAAATGCAGTTAAAGTGTAACCCCATTGTGATTCATATAATAGTCCTTGACCTGCATGACCTTCACGGTCTTCATCATCAAGTAGTGATAGCGCTGAAAGTCCATCTAAATGATCAGCACCTTCACGATACAATTTATATGATGTTGCAGGATAAAGTCCTGCAGATTCGTCCCAGCTCAATGCAATAGAACGATCACCACCATCAGCAGACAATGCACCAGAACCAACGGTCGGTACAATGTTACCAATATAAATTCTCAAACTTTGTGCATTCCCTTGTGAAAGGAAAAAGTCAACTGAAGAACCATCAGAAATTGAATGGAAAGTTCCTTCAGAATCATCATCAAAGTTTAATACTTCTACGTACATAGGAACGCCTAATGGTGAGTTCAAGTAGCTAAATGAAACCGATGCTTCACCAGACATATTAGAAATCACTTCAACATCCCATGTAGTTAGATTATGTTCAAAAAATTCATCATCTTCAGTAACAACATCCTGAGTAAAATTATCACCCCATTGTGAATCCCATTCTTCATGCGGGAAGTACAATGAAATATAATTGCCAGACCCTACTGGAGGCTCTGGAACATCAAATGCAGAATCATAGCTGTACGTTCCTGCAGGCGACACACCCAATTTATTATTTGAATCAGATTCTGTAAAAGTACCCCATCCATCTATTTCAGCAGTCAATTGAAGACCCCATGAAATACCTTCAGAAGCTTCAGCAACCGCACATACTAAATCAGAAGATGAAGAAGAACCAAATTGGTTTACAGACTGAACTGCAAAACAATGCTCAACACCAGCTTCAAGGCCTACAACTTGAGTTGTAGTTGCACTTGTTGATTTAACAAATTCACCATTAGCATCTAATACATCATACGTATATGAAGCATCACACATGCTACTGGGTGCTGACCAACTTAAAATTACCCGAGATGGACCAGAAGCAGCAGCTAAATCTGAAACACCAGGAACTGTATATTCACATTGTGAACCATCGTCCCATACTGCGCTTGAATCATAGTTATCTGCACAATCTGTAGTACAGCCTAAACATGATGATCCGTCACCATCACATTCGCCACACACATCGTTTGCAGATGAACCACCACATGACCCAGCACAATCAAGTACATTACCGGCACAATCACATTCGCCGTCTAATATACCAGGGCCACCACATGTACCGCACTCATCAACTTCAGCAGAACCACCACATTCACCGGCACAATCTAATTCGGCACAAGAGCCGTCGTCAGCTGTGGCACCTGAATCGTAGTTACAAGCATCCGCATCAGTACAACCAAATGTGTTATCAGCAGTAGATGTGCCATCAATGATATATATTTCATTATTTGCAAACCCTGGTAATTCACCACTCGGGTTTAAAGATAATGTACTACCATTTGACACATCATATAATAATATTTCATCTGGAGTTTCACCACCATTTAATCCAAAAACAGGTCCATCTTGACCCATCAATGGCAACGTAGTATAGCCACCCTCAGAAGATGGAATTGCATTAGTAAAACCAATACACTGTCCATCCTTAAAGGCGCCCAACACATCAGCGGCTTCAACATCAACGCCATCTACAGTAATATTAGCAAACATATAAAATGCCTGCTGAGTAGAAGCGTCATACTCCCAACCTGTTGTTTCATCAGTATTTCGAGCAACCATTACCCCAAACATCATCAGAATTGTTAATAATACTCTTTTCATTTTATCTCCTCCTTCTGTTTTATACAGAATTTTCATTTTATGAATTTCTCCTCACCTTCAGGCCGGATAAACCTCAAATTTCTTGAACAAATATATGATGTTGCAAAAACTGCAAACAACCAGAAATTTGTACCGGAAAGGAAAATATGATATACATCACGTTTTGGACCCCTCCTCCCTCAGAAACTCGAACTCAATTATTAAAGGCTTTTATACTGAAAATACGCCCAATCCTCCAATCGAGACACAATTTCACCCACAACGGGTCATGAATGTTACGATATGTAACAATTAATCACAAGAAAAATGTTGAATAATTCTGAACGCATTAAATTAAATAATCGATTCTAATTAATTTTAACTTTTAATTGAGATTGATTTACTTTTAAAATTACACCGTTCAGGCAGTAAAAAATTTATAAGCTTAAATATCACCTCGTGCCACTTAGATGGCATGGGACGGCGAGGTGAGAAGGCGGGAGCCCCGGATTTATTCGGGGCTCCATTTCTTTATAACAAAAAAGGCAACCGAAGTTGCCTTTTTTATTATCTCTTAATATCCATTTACTTATTGAGTCAGATATTTAAAATACTTACCATCTGTTGACATTATTACTTTTGTTGTTGAGTCTAATGTCTTTGTGTACGTTTCTAAGGATTTCTTGAAATTGTAAAACTCAGGAGACTTGTTATAGGCGTTCGCATAAATACTCACCGCTTCAGCATCTGCATCACCCTTAATTATTTGAGCTTCTAAATATGCTTGCGAGCGGACTTCTTTAGACTTTTGAATCTGCATTCCTAAGATCTCCTGCTTCTTCCCTTGACCTTGACCACGATATTTTTCAGCAATCATATTTTGTTCCGAAATCATTCGATTAAATAACTTAGACTGAACTTGCTTATTATAGTTAATACGCTTCAACTGAATATCAACCACTTCAATCCCCATTTGTAATTCTGTTAGACGTGATTTAACATTTGACTGAATTGATTTTATTATATCTAATCGCGCACCCTCACTTAAATTAGAATCAGAGCCTTCAGTGTCAAGACTTCCCTCTTCCTCATCTTCGGATGTTTGCATTTGTCGCTGTGTAGATCTAATAATCTCATTCATGTTACGATTGGTAATTTCATCACGTACCGCACCATCGATAATATCATCTAATCGAGATTGGGCCAACATTTCATTTTTTGCAGATTTAAAAAATTGAAGGGCATCAACAATTCTCCATCTTGCAAATGCATCAATAAAAATGTATTTATTATCTTTGGTGGGAATCTCATTGGCTGCACCATCCCATTCTAAAATTCGCTTATCAAATTTTATTACGGTTTGAATTATTGGCGTTTTAAACTTCAAGCCTGCATCCGTAATGGTATTGCCAACAGGCTTACCAAATTGAATAATTACGGCTTGCTCTTTCTCGTTAACTACAAATAATCCCCCTGATAAAATGAGGAATATAACAATTAGTATTATTGGAAATATGGATTTCTTCATTTTGAACCTCCGTTCACATTCAACATGGGCAAAAAGTTTTCTAACTCAGATGACACCAATACTTTATTGGGAATTTTAGAAAGTACTGTTTCCATCGTTTCTAAGTAAATTCTGTCTTTTGTAATCTGAGGTGCCTTTTTATATGCTTTCAACACCTTTTCAAATGATGCAACATCACCCTTTGCAGTATTCACCCGATCAATAGCATAGCCTCGAGCTTCATTAATAATTTTTTCAGCTTCACCTTCTATATTATAAATACGCTTGTTGTACTCTTGCTTGGCTTCATTGATTGCTGTCTCTTGCTCTTGCTTGGCACGATTCACTTCATTGAATGAATCTGAAACCGTTATGGGTGGAACCACCCCCTGCAACTGAACCATCTGTATGGAGATTCCAGCCTTGTACGAATCTAATATCCCCTGCATATGTAATTTTGCACCATCAGCTACTGCACTCCGCTCTGACTTAATCACTTCATTAAACGAACGATCACCAATCATAATTCGCATAGTTGCTTCAGAAACATCTCTAATCGTATTCTGAACATTTTTCACATTAAATAAATATTCCGCAGCATCTTTGATTTTGTATTGTACTACCCAGCGAACTTCAGCAATTTTCAAATCACCTGTGAGCATCCATGACTCATCATCAAAATTACGAGTAGAGTATTTTGTCTTTACTCCCGGCCGTAAGGTTCTAAAGCCAAACTCAAGTTTGTATTGATAATCTACCTTCACTTTTTCCACAGTATCGATTAATGGTATTTTAAAATGGAGGCCCGGCATGGTTGTGGATGAATATTCCCCCAATCTGGTTAAAACTCCATTTTCATTCGCACCAACAGTGTAAAACGATCCCGTTAATACGATGGCGATAAATGCAAGAAATGCCAATCGACCAATTTTGTTAAGATTTAATTCAGGGACTTTGATTTCCCCATCACCAAAATTTATTTTTTGTGCCATAATTTCCTCTTGTATTGATAAACAAATTGATTATTACGGGGTTAATTTAAGCCCAAGTTCATATTCCTCCTTTGAAAGAATTGATAAAATAGCAGAAATTCTCACATGGAAAGAACCCTATTATTTATATTTTTTGTGGCATTGAGTGGTGTGGGATTCAAATTTGTCACCATGCGATCAGGCAATTATGATGTTGATTTCTTTACCAAAATTATTGGGTGGGTTCTCCTCATCCCTGCATTATGGGGAATACTGGAATCACTACGAATTATTAACTAAGGATAAGAATGAAAATACATATTGAATTTTGCGAACGCTGAAACTATCATCCTGAATTTGACCGTGTGTCAAAAATTATTACTAAACATTATTCAAACGTAGAGATTGAGGGAAATCGAAGTACCCCTCGAACTGGATCATTTGAAGTGGAGCTTAATGGAAAAATTGTTTTCTCAAAATTCAAATTAGGTAAATTCCCAACTGAAACCCAGATTAAATCTTGGTTTCAATAATTGACAAATTGTCACCATTTATATAACGGCAACATTTTTGCCATTTAGCAGTTAAAAAGGGAATTTATGCAATTTCAATATAACAACTTTAAAAATTATTTTAATCCAAATCAAAATCGTTCATGGCAACCTGTTGCAAAAGTGGGAGTTGGCTTCATTCTCTTTGGATACATAGCTATTTTATTGAAGGAAATTCTCATCGCAATTCTATCATTTTTTCTATTTGCAATTGGCTTTGTCATCTTAATTGTTGCCTTTAGAATTTGGAAATTAAATAGCTTTTATACCAACAATATCTATGACTAAATTTGTTGTACTCCCTCCAAAGATATCTCTCCGTTAGTCTATTGGACGTGTATTTGCCAATTTTATCTTGATTTACATCACGTATTTCTATAGGGCAATACATCTAAAATTACATGATGAAAAATAGCATAAAAAAGATTACCTTTTTAACATCAATGTTTTTGTTGCAAATCATTCTTGCGCAAGATTGGGAATTAACCATGACTGCACAAGATGTATCTGCTGAAGGCTCTTCTGATTATATTCGTATCGGCTATTGTGATGGTTGCCATGATGGTTTCCATTTTGGTGAAGACGAGTATGACTTACCAAATGGTGGGAATACATACGCAGACATTCAAGTTTTTAACTATGATTGGTTAGGCACGCAAGATGAAAATGGAAATACCTGTAATAACCCCAATTTTTATGTAGATAAACGTTCGCTTCATGGTCCTGAATTTCTTTCTGAGTGGTCAATTTCTGGCAGCACTTATGGCCTCCCACAAAATACGCAAATTGAGCTCTCGTGGAGTATTAATACCCTTATAGATAATATAGATATTTTTATATACATTGGAGATATTGGATATGACATGAAGAATCAATCTTCACTCATCATAGATAGCGATGATTTACTCACAAACTTTGACTTTGAAACATTTACTGAATCTGTTAATGCGAAAATTCTTTCTGGAGGATGTGCCAGTGAAGGTACAACTGAATACTATTTTGATGAAGATAGTGATGGATGGGGTATGGGTCAATCTACTGATTATTGTGCAGGCTATGAGCCAATGGGTTGGGTTCCAAATAATTTAGACTCAAATGATTCAATTTTCTGCGAATCAAATAATATTGATAGATGTGATGTCTGCGATGGAGCAGATGAATGTGTAGATTGTAATGATGTAGAATGGGGAGAAGCATCCCTTGATTCATGCAATGTATGTTCTGGCGGTGATTCTGGACATGAAGCGGATATTGATATTGATTGTTTTGGAGATTGTTTTGGTACTGCTTTTTTTGATGATTGTAATATTTGTGCTGAAGGCAACACCACTCATTCAGAAAATAGTGACCAAGATTGCGCGGGTACTTGTTTTGGTAGTGCATTTATTGATGACTGTGGTGATTGTGATGGCGCCAATCAATCTTGTATCGATGAAATATTTGAAGACGGCCCACAAGACTTCATTGCATTTATCCATGATGATATAATTGACCTCTCTTGGGATCAGCCAAACTACCCCTCAGATAATCGTATTTTAGGCTTCAATATCTACATCCAAAGTGAAACCACTGAAATTATTACCAACACAACCGATGAATCTTTCACATTATCTGAATATAGCGAAGGTACATTCTGTGTTTCAGCCTATGATCAATTCAATAATGAATCTACCTATGCATGCTCAGGGGCCTCTGAAATGGTCACCATAAATTTAACATTACATGATGGACCTAATTTGATTAGCTTCCCCGCTCTACCCTCTGATGTAAGTTTAGATAATATTTTTTCTTCAATTGAAAGTGATGTTTACGGAATCGTAACTGAAGGTCAATCTGCAGCAAGAATTGGAGATTGGTGGGTGGGGAGTCTTACGGAAATTATTCCCACAAAAGGGTATTGGGTTATTCTGGAACTTGAAGATGTTTTTGCAGAGGTCAATTATGAAGTGCTTGGTTTCCCCATCGATTTTAATATTCAATATGAATTGTGGGAAGGGCCCAATTTAATTTCTTATATTGGGAATGATAATGTCCCGCTGGATGTTGCAATCCCTGACGATGTTGAACCCTATATTACCGATATTATTTCAGAAGGAAATGCGGCATATCACCACCCCCTTGCCGGTTGGCTCGGAAGTTTAACCACATTTAATATGGGAAAAGGATATTGGGTTAAATCTTCACAAGATCTAGAGCTTCAATGGGAATTAGAAGCATTTACCACTTCATTTGATAGAGTTGCCAAAATTGACCATTCTTCATCATTTGATTTTAATCAATCGTCTCAACAGGCATTTTATTATATTTCAGCCATTAAAGGATTCACACCCACTCATATTGACGACAAAATCATTTCTTATTGTAATGGGAATGTAACTGGAAGTCGTAATTGGAATGGAATTTATACCGATATTCCAGCTATGGGAAATGATGGAAATGATTACAGTGAAGGTTATTGTGGAATTGGGGATATTCCTGAGTTTAAATTCTATGATTCAACAAATGAGACTCTCATTCCTCTCCAGTCAAATGATGCTTCACCATGGGCATCAAACGGAATTACATTCATCTCTCTATCGGCTGAATCAGTAGATTTAAACCTACCATCCAATACGACCATACATAATGCGTACCCAAATCCATTTAACCCAATCAGTACAATTGAATATGCTTTGCAAGCAGATTCTCATATTGAATTATCAATCCACAATGTGAATGGTGAGAAAGTTGAAACCTTGTATGATGGATATAAAAATGCAGGATTACATCAAATAACATGGAATGCAAAAAACTTACCCAGTGGGATGTACTTTTTCACATTGAATACGGTAGATGCTGTTCATACTCACAAACTACTTTTACTCAAATAAATAATTTCAACGCAATTATGTAGGCGTTTTATCTTTCAATGATAATGTGAGCCAAAACCGTGCAACTACCTCCAATGAAACTGACGGAACCGTTGCCTCAATCATCATGGTAAAATTATGCCGTTCACCCGTTTCAATAGCTGTTTTCACCAACTCTCTTACAGCTAAACCATCATCACAATAAAAATGGACATCCCCCTCAGGACGTTTTAAAAAATCTGCCTTAAAATCTTTAAATACCAAGGCAACTTTTCGGCCACTCTCCATGATGGGGTCCATGGCCAGAAATCCACCGGTAACATCTGCACCGACAGCCAGTACACCAAAATACATACTCCCTAAATGATTCTTTGTACGAAAACGAAGTGGAATTTTCACCTCTAATCGCTCATCTGTATGGTCAATCACTTTGGGGCGACACCACCAAATTAGGGGAACTTTAGTCAGCCCAAAAGCACGCATAATCCAGGTAGTTTTAAATTTCCGAGAAAACATTATTAGCGTGCAATCAATTTAAAGTTTAGGGTAAAATCATCCATTATCATCTTATCACCTAAACCTTCAAAAAATGAACCTGAGCCATATTTCACATCAAAAAGGCTTCGATCAACATTAACCGACCCGGTGGAATAGCTACTATCTGAATCCATGACTACGTTTACAATTAAATTTGTGGGGACTGTTTTATCACGGATAGTCAGATTTCCACTCACATGGGTATCAGCACCTTTCCCCTTAAACTTATCAAATACAAATTTTGCAGTGGGATATTTTTCAGCGTTGAAAAAATCATCATTTTTTAAGTGATCTACCAATTTCTGATTCCACTTTGGATCTTCAATATCATCCACCGTAATAGATTGCATATTCATGAGAATTTCACCACGATCAAACACTCCATTATTTTTTACAATAAATCCACCTGCCACTTGAATTCTCCCACTATGTTCCCCCGTTACTTTACGACCAATCCATTGCACATCGCTGCTTAATTTATCAATCCACAACGTATCTGCAGCATTTTGCATGGTAGTATTGGTTACTTCCAATGATGCTTTTTGTAATTGTACCTCTTGTGATTCTTGCTTCCCACATCCCATACATAAAATGCATGACAACCATATTATATTTTTCATTACATCTCTCCTTTATTCAAAAATTACATTATCTATTTGATCAAAAATTCTATTGTAAAAATCAGGGTCTTGAATCGTTCCAGCTTTCACCACATCACCATTGTTTAGGCTTTCACCTTGTGCAATAATACGTACTTGAGTACGGCCATCATCTCGTTCAATCAATGTAACATTTAACTTATAATGATACGTTCGATCTCCCCCATAACTATTGCTATGAGAATAATGATTATGATGAGTATTGTGATGGCCATGGCTACAATGCTCATGTGAGTTTAATCTGCATTCTTCATCATCAGAATCTTCATCATCCCCAGAAAATAAAATTAGTCCAATAATAGCAATAATAATGGTTATTCCCGTAATCTTCAACCACAATGGCATCTCATTTTGGCTGGCTTCCACCACCGTGTTTGCTAATTTTTTTTCTGTTGAACGACTGGCCATAATTATGTTTAAATCTGAATCCACATTATCAATCATATACAAACGATCTTGTAATGCTGATACCACCGCATCCATTGCAGAATTTATACCCACACTAAGCACATGAGTTTGAATATTTCTGGCTTCTTCTACCGATACTTGTTTGGGTGCACAGGATGTAAAAAATAGCCCCATATAAATGGCCAATAAAAAGCGAAGAAATTTTGGTGCAATAATTTTCATGCGTTCTCTTTCAATGCGTTTTGAATTAATGGTTTCACCGTGAGGCCTTGTACTAAAATTGAAAACACCACCACAATATAGGTCATCACAATTATCAAATCACGGCTTTCACTTTCGGGGATTGACAATGCCAATGCCACAGAGATTCCACCCCGTAGGCCTCCCCATGTTAAAATTTTCACCACATGAGGGGTAAATGTATGCATACTTTTCATCAAATTAACAGAAATTCCCACACACACTCCTCGCGATAATAACACAATAGGAATCACCAAAACTCCCGCAATAATATATTGTGATGACAGGGTAAGAATAAGTACTTCCAGCCCAATAAGTACAAATAATACAGAGTTTAAAAATTCATCAATGAGGTCCCAAAATGAAAATAATTGAGTATGTGTACTTTCAGACATGGCAAATGCTTTCCCTTTATTCCCAATAAGCAAACCGGCAACCACCATAGCTATTGGCCCAGATAAATGAAAGTATGATGCCATAGAATATCCACCCAATACCAATGCTAATGTGAGGAGGATTTCCACTTCATAATGATCAATACTTTTTAATAATCGGTACACAATCCAACCAATTAACCCACCAAACAAAGCACCTCCTACTGCCTCTTCTAAAAATAATAATGAGATATGAGAAAATGATGCATCTCCATGCCCAACAGCAATGCCTAAAATTACAGAAAACACCACAACGCCAACGCCATCATTAAATAGGGACTCCCCTGCCATTTTAGTTTCTAATGACTTGGGTGCGCCCACTTGTTTTAATATTCCCAATACGGCTATGGGGTCTGTGGGTGAAATCAATGCGCCGAAGACCAATGCAAAAATGAATGGAATTTCTAATCCTAATAATGGGAGAAAATAATATACTGCCCCGCCAATAAGAAATGTAGATCCTACCACCCCAAATGTTGCCATGATAGTGATAATCCATTTTTGTTTTAAAAGGTCATCAATGTTTACATGGAGTGCCCCTGCAAACAAGAGGAAACTGAGCATTCCACTCATAAGCGCTTTATTAAAATCAATACTATGAATCAATAATTCATAATGGGGAACCAATGATGGAAAAAGTAGCCCTGAAATTAGTAGGCCTAAAGACATAATTAAGGCAATCAACATGAGTCCAATCGCATTGGGCAATTTAATATATTTTACATTGATGTACATAAAAATGGCGGAGAGTGTTACTAATATGGCGGCAGTATTTAGAATATCCACGGTGAATCTTTCAAATTTTGTGAGGAGAAATTTAGTACCGAATAGACTGGGTGGTCAATGGAATATTAT
>JACKQG010002206.1_pt2 | contig 21220 bp, 17 predicted proteins | sample 8237621 | NCBI WGS metagenome assembly JACKQG01 (sample SAMN15677084, study PRJNA649215) | marine metagenome | biome: marine; feature: Black Sea; material: saline water; isolation source: suspended particulate matter (SPM) from the Black Sea western gyre | collected 2013-06-09/2013-06-10 | depth... | reverse complement strand
CGCGATGGTTCGATCCGCGAACGGGCCGACTGACCGACGCGGCCCGCGTTACGGGTGGAGCCCCGATCAAGTTCACTCCACCGAGTCAAGACAATTGGCCGACGGCGCAAACACCTGACAAGCAAGACTGGGTTCTCTTGGTACGAGCTATCGAGAAGACCACGCAACCTCGGTGAGGGTTCAGACGTACCGCTCCATGCATTTTTCTCAGGCCGGCTCATACAAACTCACCACACTCGTGCTAGAATGGATGCTCACCGATTCCATTACACCCGGGAGACTGCAATGACACGACACCTTCAATTCGCCGCGGCCGTTGTTGCCGCGCTGCTCCTTGCCTCGCCAGCCATCGCCGGCGACAACGAACTTTCGGACGAAGAAAAGCAGGCTGGTTGGCAGTTGCTGTTTAATGGTCAGGACCTGACTGGCTGGAACTGCAACAACGGCAAACCAATCGCGACGCCGGTTGAAGAAGGGTCGCTCGTTCCGTACAAGTCGGGCGGGTACATCATCATGCACGAGAAATCGTTCGACAATTTCGTGCTGAGATGCGACGTCCGCTGGGAAGACCCCCGCTGCAATTCCGGCATATTCTTCCGAGTCGAGGATCCCAAGAACCCCGTTAACACGGGCTTTGAAATTCAGGTCATGAGCGGCACAGGGGTTGGCAAGCACCAATTTGGCGCGATCTATGATCTGGCAGCCACCACCAAGAACGCTGGCAAGGAGACGGGCGAATGGAACACGGTCGAGATCCGGTGCTACGGGCCATACATCAATGTCACGGTGAACGGCGAAGCAGTCGCCGCGATGAACTGTGATAGATTCGACCAGCCGGGCCTCTGCCCTGATGGCAAGAAGCACAAGTACAAGCTGAACGGCAAGCCGCGAGCCGTAAAAGATTTCGCTCGCGCGGGCCGTCTGGGATTCCAGGATCACGGCCACAAAGTCTGGTACAAGAACGTCAAGCTGTTGGAGCTGGAATTGAAGCAGTAATCGCAGGTCCGCATCTGTGGGCGCAGCGAGGTCCGGTGACACGAGAGTGGCGATCCGGACAACGACGGCTGGAGATTCCAATGGACGACAAGAAAGATCCGCCCGTGGAAGAGTCCGGGTTCGGAGCGAGCTTCAAGAGAGTGCTCAGCCTTCCGGGCGAAGTCGTCAAAGACGCCGCGGACGTCGTGCTGAACACGTCACGTTTTCTCACCAGCCGCCAATACCGGTGCGAGATCGGGTATCCTTGGCTCAAACACACGGTGATCCGGAACAAGAACGCGGTATGGAAAGAGATCGGTGAATCCGATGAGATGCTGCGATTGATGTGGCGCTACGCGCGAGGCGAAACGCTGACCGACGAGGAACAGAAACAGGCTCGTGACCAACTCCTGGACCTCGCCAAAGTCGTTCCCGCTCTGGGGATCTTCGCGCTCCCGGGAGGCGCGGTGCTGCTGCCGATGCTCGCCCGCGCGCTTCCTTGGGACTTGCTCCCTTCGTCCTTCCGCGAAAAAGAGGGAATCTCGAAGGAAGACGTGGAAGAGATCGGGCGCGGGGAGTGAGTGTCCTTCAGCAGGGCCTCCACCACCGATGGCCGCTCGCTACCCGTGGTTTCGGCTGTCGAACAGGTTATCATATTCACCGACTCTGCCCACACTTCACCTTAGGAGCAAGACCATGATGACACGAGCAGTTCTAGCAGCAACGGTGGTCCTCGGATTGGCCGGCGTGCTTGTCGCGGAAGAACAAGACACACGAGTCTTCGAGATGCGGACCTACTATGCAGCCCCCGGCCGACTCGATGATCTCCAAGCACGCTTCCGTGACCACACGCTCAAGTTGTTCGAGAAGCACGGCCTGACGAACATTGGCTACTGGACGCCCATCGAAAATGCGGAAAACAAGTTGATCTACGTGCTGGCCTTTCCCAGCGCAGAAGCCAAGGCCGCGGCATGGAAGGCCTTCTTCGCTGATCCTGAATGGAAGAAGGTCCGAGAACAGACTCAGGCCAACGGGCGGCTGGTCACTAAGGTTGAGTCCGTCCTGTTGTCTGCCACGGATTACTCGCCACAGGTCAAACCGACCGCGATCGGCGATCGCGTTTTCGAGCTGCGAACTTACACCGCCTCGCCTGGCAACCTGGAGCACTTGAACGCTCGTTTCCGCGACCACACGGTCGAGCTGTTCAAGAAGCACGGCATCACCAACATTGCATATTGGAATCCAATGGAAGGCCAGCCGGGCGCCGGCGAAAAACTGGTCTACATAATCGCCCACAAGAGCGTCGAAGCTGCCAAGGAATCTTTCGGGGCATTCCGGAAAGATCCTGCCTGGGCTTCCGCCCGTAAGGCCTCGGAGGACAAGGCCGGTGGTTCGCTGACCGTCCCAGGCGGCGTCAAGTCGGAGTTCATGAACGCCAGCGATTACTCGCCCATGCGGTGAGACAGCACGACTTCGGTCGGTCCCGATTCGAAGCAGCGGCGCGTCAGGTCGCCTTTCTGCGCGCGTTTCGCGCCGCTTGCCAGTCGGGCAGGTTCAGCCGAGATCGGGCAAGTCGAATCCTTGTCGTCTCGGCCGATCCATCAGCGCGATGGCTTCGTCGTCGCCGGGGAAGGTCTCCTTGTCGGGATCCCAGTGGATTTTGCGTCCGGTTTCGCGACAGACGTTGATCAAGTGGCAGAGGTTAACGGCGCGATGGCCGGTCAACACATCGGCGACCGGCTTCTCGCGCGTCTTGATGCACTCCAGCCAGTTCCGCATGTGCGGGCTCGCATCGCCACCGCTCGTCTTCGGCGCATCCTTGATCAACTCAGGCGGGTTGCTGGCGATTCGTCCGCGGTTGATCTCGATCTTGCCGTTTTCCCCGACGAACACGGCTCCCCACCAGACGCCGAACTCGCGCTCGAATCGGACCACGGTCCCATCGGCGTAGCGCATCCGCACTTGGGCGTCTGACCCGTCACCGGTCGGCCAAATCTCGACGGGGCCTGTGTGGTCTTTGCTCAGCGCGTTTTGAATCTGGTCGGCCGCATGGGCGCCGTGCAGCGTGACGTCGCCGCCGGAGTAGTCTCGCCACTGGGCCCAGCCCTGGTATCCTTCCATCTTCAAGTGCAGCCAGTGGTTGTAGGGATGCAGCGGCGCGGGACCCGACCAGAGGTCCCAGTCGAGCCCGTCCGGGATCGACTCCTCGGGCAAGCCGGCGTACCGTTTCGGGGCCTTGTACTGGCGTGCCAGGACCGTATGCACTTTGCCGATGGCTCCGTTGCGGATCAGATCGGCGGCGAAGCGATTTGGCTCCATCAAACGCTGGTGTGTGCCGACCTGGCAGACACGATCGTGTTTTCGTACCGCTCGGATTAGCGTCTGGCCCTCGGCCATGGTCAGCGTCAGTGGCTTCTCGGCGTAAATGTCCAAGCCGGCCTGGCATGCAAGGACGCAAGCCGATACGCGGTTCTGGTCCGTCGTGGCCACGATCACCGCGTCCAGGTTCTCGGCGTCGATCATCTTGCGATAGTCCTGGTACGTCGCCCATTTTGGGTTTTCGTATTTTCTCAGCGCGACTTCCATCTGCTCCTTGTAGCAATCGCAAAGCGCCACCACGCGACCTTCGGCGGGCATGTGTCCGGCAAGGAATGCGCCTCGACCACCAGAGCCAATCACGCCTACGGTAACACGATCGTTCGCTCCCGGCCTTCCGCTTCTGGCGAAAACTCGTGACGGGACCAGGCAGGGTGTCGCCACACCGGCTGCGGCCGCCGCACTGTACCTGATGAATCGTCGCCGTGAGTATCTCTTGCTCGTCTTCATTCGGTCATCTCCTCATGGAATACCTGCCAACCGCGACACAGACGGCCCGCGGCCGAAAGCCGCTCTACATTTTGGCAACACTTCAGCCGAGTGGTAGCCGGGGGTCCTTCACGAGACAATTCCGGCTTCATTTCCACCGTAGATGCACTCACGGCCTCCGAGAGAATATAATCGCAGCAACGCACCATTACAATTTCCTGAGACGCGAGGTTCAAAAATGAAAACTCCATCAACCATCGAGCGGCCTCTGTTGCTGATGTTGCTTGCCGCAGCCGTTTTGTCAGTCCGTGTTCCATCAGGGGCGCAAGAGGAAAATAAGACGCGGCAAGGACAGGAAGTCGCAACTACAGAAGGAGAACCCGGAAAACAGACAGTGGAACTCAAGGCCGGAGAACTGACCCTGCTGCTCGGCAACGAGTTCGACCACGGTGCGGGGAAAACGGGCTACATCGGAATATGGAATCTGACGAGCGTTCACGAACAACGGAACATCTTCTTTCACCGATACGCGGGTTGGATCCAGCACCGCCATCGAGCGAATGTCGAACGCATCTCGGACAGCGAAGGCGCGATTCAACACTTCCTGCCGGATGGCCGAATTTGGTCGCGCCAGACGTTCAAGATCGTCCCGCCCTATTCGTTCGACTGCACCTTCAGCCGTCCGAGTACATCGGGCGCCGAGTCTTTCAACGGCACGAGCTATATGAATGGGCCGAAAGACCCGGGCGTCTATTTCGTCACGCCGGACCTCGAATGGCAGAGGCACCACGATCCAGTGCACGGCAACGCCGCGAGCATCTATGCTGAGGGGATGCCTTTGCCGAAGCTGCAGAAGGTGCCCGACGCCACCTACAAACATGGCACGAACGCTTTCTCCGACTCTGTCTCGAAGTGGCGATATCATCCGGACTACGCTCTATTCTACGGCCGTTTTGGCAAGATGGTATTGATCCACATGTTCCCGCCGCGCTGCGGGGTCATCCCCTACATGTCGCCCAGCGGCGGCGGTCGCCAACCTGACGGGCGGAACAACCCGGCCTGGGACTGGCGAGGGCGTTTCAAGAATCTAGAGATCAAGGACGGCTGGTCTCAGTTCACGATGCGCGCCGTGTACAAGCCCTACGTATCAGACGATGACGTCCTGGAAGAGTATCAGCGTTGGGCAAGAGAAACGCCGTAGATCCCCAAAAAAACGGCAAAACGGTTGATATCGCCAACGACTATGTGACAATGCGAGGCACAAAGTCGGTGACCGCAACCGGTCGCGGCAGGCGCGGTAGCACTTACGTCACACCAGTAGTTCGATTTCGATGACCAGGGAGATTCAGAATGGCTAACAAACGAGCTTTTCCATTTCGGGGCGAATGCGTGTTGTTCGTCCTGACCGTACTGTTCTTCGCGGCCTTGGCGTCCGACGCGCAGGCGGCGTCTCGATCTGCAGCGGCAAAGGCAGAATCCGCTTTGGAGCAGATAGGAATTCAACGAGGCGTCTGTGCGGTGCTTGGACTGCCCAAAGGTAACGATGCCAGCCTCGTGACGGACGTGGCCGGCGGCAGCGAATTGACCGTTTTCTTCCAATCACCCGCGGACGAAGAAATCGCCGCGGTCAGGGCGGCGGCTGAGGCCGCGGGGCTGCTGGGAAGCCGGATCTTTGTCGATCGTGGCGATTTGAGTCGGATTCATCTGGCCGACAACTTGGCTGGTGCGGTGCTCGTGGGGGCTTCGGCCGAGAAGGGCATCGACGATGCGGAACTGCTTCGAATTCTGCATCCGCGTGGAAAGGCAATCGTCGCCGGTCGCGAAATCGTCAAGCCGTTCCCCGATGGTGTCGACTCCTGGAGCCATCCCTATCACGGCCCGGACAACAACACACAGTCGACCGACCAACTTGCCCGCGCCCCGTACTTGACGCAGTTCTTGGCCGAGCCGAAGTTCTCCCCCATGCCCCAGGTCACCGTGGCTGCCGGCGGACGCGTCTTTCGGGCGTTCGGCCACATCGCTCACAAAGCGAACCAGAACGCCGTGCTGAACACGCTGATCTGCGTGAATGCTTACAACGGCACGATCCTATGGAAACGCTCCCTGCCCGAAGGGTTCATGATCCACCGCAACACGATGATCGCCACCTCTGACATCCTCTACCTGGCAGATCACCGCTCGTGCAAATTGATCGACGCGGCCACCGGCGAGGACAAAGACGAAATCGTTGTGCCGGAAGGTATCTCGGACGGCCCAGTGTGGAAGTGGATGGCCTTGGTCGACGGCGTGCTCTATGCCCTGGTCGGCGGCCAGGAGTCGGCACCTCCCACTCAACCGTCGCAGACGCCCGGTCTGGGGCATTGGCCGTGGGGAATGTGGCCGGGCCACGACTACAAGGACCCTGCGACGAGCTTCGGTTTCGGCCGCACCTTCATGGCGATCAACCCAAGCACGAAGAAAGTCCTCTGGAGCCACCGCGAAGAGGAATACGCGGACAGCCGCGGTGTTTGCATGGGCGCGGGACGGATCTATTTCTACGCACCGGACAAGCTGCTTGGGTGTGTGGACGCGACGGATGGCGAGGTACTGTGGCGGAACGCGGACGCCGATCTGTTGACGGCAATCGGTCCTAACGCCAGGGCGCAACACTACGTTACCGGCTATTCGACCCAGACCTACATCAAATGCACCGACGATCAGATCTTCTTCGCCGGCCCACAGCGAGAGCGGTTGGTTGTGGCAAGTGCGAAGGACGGCAAACTGCTTTGGCAGAAGGACCACGGCAACTATCAACTGGTGCTTCGCGAGGATGGATTCTACGCTGCCGGTCCTCAACAGCGCACGCCCGGCACACCAGCAACGGGCTTCAAGCTGGCCTACGACACCGGCGAGATCCTGGCCGAACTGCCCATGCGTCGAGCCTGCACGCGAGCCACGGGCACCGTGGACAGCGTATTCTTCCGCGCATCCGGCGGAACGGTTCGGATCGACGCGGCCACCAACACGGCCAATCACATCGCGCCGATGCGTCCGCCCTGTCAGGATGGCGTGATCATCTCCGATGGCAATCTCTACTGGGGACCGTGGATGTGTGGGTGCCAGTTGTCGCTGTACGGGCATATCTGCCTGACCTCTGCGACCGGTTTCAACTTCCAACCCGGCTTGGACGATTCACGGCTGCAAACGTTCGCGGATGCTTCCACGGTCAAGCCGCTGGCGGCAGAATCCGGCGACTGGCCGACCTACCAGGGCGACAACTCTCGCAGTTCGACCAGCGACGTCAGAATCCCAGGACGAGTGAAGACTGAATGGAACTTTGATGTTCCCTCCGACGGTTTTCCCACCGCGCCGGTTACCGCCGCCGGAATGGTCTTCTTTGGGGACCGCAACGGTGTCGTTCGCGCACTGGGCGCCGAGGACGGCAAGGTCCGATGGAAGGCGTTTGCCGGTTCGGCTATCTACTTCCCTCCGACGATTGAAAATGGCCGATTGTTTGTCGGGTCGGCCGATGGCCGCGTGTACGCCTTCGAGGCGGCAACCGGACGATCGCTGTGGAGCTTCCGCGCGGCGCCGGCCGATCGGTGGATACCTGTCTACGGCAAACTGATTTCCACATGGCCCGTCTCCGGCGGCGTGGTCGTTCAAGACGGCGTTGTTTACGCCGCCGCAGGCATCGCGCATTACGACGGAACGCACGTATACGCCTTGGATGCGGTTTCAGGCAAGGTGAAATGGTACAACGATTCGTCCGGTACCATATCCGAAAAGGTGAATCACGGCGTCAGCCTCCAGGGTAATCTCTACATCCAAGGCGGCGAGCTCCGGTTTGCAGGTGGTGGTGTTCACGAAGAGGCTCGCTACGATCTGGCTACCGGCAAATGCCTGAACCAGCCATTCGATCAGCCACGATCTTCGTTCCACACCTCCTTCTATCCGTACTTCCCGGATTACGGCAAATACGTATCGTTCGAGTGCGATACGGCTGATAGGCGGTCACTGTGTTACGACTGCACGTACGAAGGCAGTTGGCACAGTTCGCTGATGCTGTTGCCGGCGCTGCCGGCCGGACAGCAGCGACCGCGCAAGCCGATCTCTCGGTGGGGGACGCAGCGAAACCGCCAGCAGATCCAGGCGGTCTGGCAGAAGGCCGGTCGCCGGTTCAACAGTTTCATCATGGGCGACAAGGACCTACTGGCTGCCGGACACACCGGGCAAGACGACGCAGACACGTCGTTCTTGGCGGCAATCAACGTGGAAGACGGTTCTGACCTCTGGCTGAAAAAGCTTCCCGGCCCCGTCGTCAAAGGCGGCACGGCCGTGAATCACCAGGGGCAGATTTTCGTCGCGTTAGAAAACGGCCAAATCCTCGCACTCGCAGCCGCGGATTGATCGCTGCGGAGAATCAATTTGAACGTTCCGAACCATCAACTTCGTTGCCTGAACTGCTCGGCGACGCAAGCTCCCTCGGTTTGCGATCTGTATTGCGCCCAGTGCGGTGGTCTGCTTGCCGTCGAGTACCGCGATCCTCCCCACGGTGCGCTGCCAAGACTTCCGATGGATGATCGCTCAACGGCGAACAGCCTTGGCGAGGGCGATACGCCGCTGGTGTCTCTCGGGCGCACTGCGGAAGAGCTGGGATTGAGGTCACTATGGGCCAAGCTTGAATTCATGGCGCCGACCGGTTCTTTCAAGGACCGCGGCTCGGCGGTTCTTACCACGATGGGGCGCGACCTGGGCGTAACGGAATTTGTCGAAGACTCTTCCGGAAATGCAGGAGCGTCACTTTCCGCATACGCCGCCGCGGCCGGACTCGAAGCTCACGTGTTTGCGCCTGCCAGCGCCGCCAGTGGGAAGTTGGATCAGATTCAGGTTTTCGGGGCGAGTCTTCACAAGATCGAGGGGCCGAGGCAGGCAGCGACCGATGCGGCGGAAGCCTTCGTTGCCGATCGGAAGCTGGTCTACATGTCCCACAACCTGAGTCCTTACTTTTCGGAAGGGATGAAGGCGGCAAGTTACGAGTTGGTCCAGGCACTAGGTGCCGAAGTCGAGCACGTGGTCTTGCCGGTCGGCAACGGGTCGTTGTTGATCGGGATGGTCCGCGGATACCAGGAGCTTCTGGAAGCGAGAATTGTCAAGCAGATTCCCAAGTTCCACGGCGTCCAGGCATACGCCGTGCGACCGGTGGTTGCTGCAGTGACTGGCGATGATTGGTCGCACGAAGACGTTCTGCCGACGCGGGCTTCCGGCATCGCCGTTTCCAAGCCGCCTCGACTTGCCGAGATGGTCGAGGCGATTCAATCGACCAACGGGACAGGTGTAACAGTGTCGGAAGTTTCACTCACAACCTGGCAGAAGCGACTGGCGTCATCTGAAGGCGTTTTTGCCGAGAAAACGTCCGCGGTCGCATTCGCTGGTCTGGAGAAACTAATCGACGCCGGCACGATCGAGCGTGGCGCGACCGTCTGCGTGCCGGTCACAGGTTCTGGTTTGAAAGAGCCGTTGAGCTAAGATCGCAGGGCTCGTCCGGCGGAACGCCAAGTCGAGACTCGTCGACTTGGAACGGCCCGTCGTCTGGATGCCCAGGTTCAGCTTTCAGTTGCTCGGTTGCTTTTCCAGTTTCGTGAAAAAGTCCCGGAAGATCGGATCTCGCTGGACGAAACTCACCACTCGTATCAGATGCCGGGATCGGTCGACGCTGAATGTGTAATTGTCGGTAACGATCGGGCTGTGTACCAACTCGGACGGCAACCAGCGGTGATTGACCAGCCACGCCACGGCCGTCATGTCCCACAGGACTTTGGACCATCCGAAGTGGTCCTTCCTGTAGTCTTTGAAGATCTCCAGTAGGTAATCGCCAATGGCTCCTCGGCCTGCGACGTATCGTTCCATCTCCGGCACGGTGGTTGTGAAATGAGTCACGATCGGCGTACACGGAAGCTGCACAAACGGTACGCCGCTATCGAATATGACCCTTGAAGCATTCAAGTCCTGTCGGAAGTTGAACTCGCGCTGATGCGGCCAATGGTGACCGTTGCCGCCCAACCATACAACGACGATGTTGTGGATGATCGAAGGATCGATCAGGATGGCGTTACTGACATTGGTAATCGCCCCGACGGCTACGACATACAGGGGATCTTCAGGGCTGCTTTTCTTTGCCCTCTGGATCAGGTCCAGTGCAGCGGGACTCTTCTCGGGATTCCGCAAGTCCGTCAGATACTGTGTGCTGCCTCTTAGAGCAAAGCCATCGGCGTCCTTGCCGAGCCTACTGAGAACTCTCAGGATTTCCTCGTAGCTCTTCTGCATGCCCTCGCCCGGACCACTGGACCGTTTGTTGTGGAACGGAGCGGCATGGACCGCCTGGACGTCCAACTCGGGCGAGATCAATGCGTATACCACGGCGAACTGATCGTCGATTTCGTTGTAGGTATCGGTGTCCAGAATCATGCGAACCGGTCGTTTAACGGGAGGCTTGAGCCGTTCGATGCGCTGTGCCTCGGATATGGCCGGATACTCCTGTCCCAGGATCGTCGGAGCAGAAAGTAGCGTGCAGAGTACGGTCGTTAGAGCAATCGTCGTTTTCATTGTTAGTCCTTTCGTCGTGAATCGAGCACGAGAATGGCCGCTTCGGAACATCTCGCGGCATTCTATTCAGTTGCAGATGCCTGCAATTCGGAGATAGTATATCAACATTCCTTCGAGGATCGCCAAAGGAGCAAACACCATGATCATTACTGGGCCCAACACCAAGGTCAAGCCAATGGACCGCTACTCGTTTTCCACGGTCGTCGCCGTTGCGATTCTGTTTGTCGGATCGTCGGACTTGTTTGGCGGTGAGGTGCCGCCCGTGCTGCAGGGCAATTTCCCTTCGTTTGTCACGCCCGTGCCCGAATCCCCTGCGGTGTGGGAAAAACGCAAGACGGAACTGCGTGCAACGCTGCACGAGCTATTGGGCACATGGCCGGAGTTGTTCACGCCAAAGCCGACGCTTGTGAGCAAGGAGCAACGCGACGGTTACACGCTGGAGAAGTTCACCTTCGACAACGGTGCCGCTGCAACGGTGTACGGCTATCTGATGATCCCCGATGGGCGCACCGAGCCCGGCCCGGCGATCCTCTACAATCATTACCACGGCGGAAGATACCAGCAGGGCAAGGAGGAGGTACTGATCAAGGCATTCGAGTTCAGAGACGTAGGACATCACTTCGTCACAGGCGAGGAATTGGTTCGGGCGGGCTACGTCGTAATCTGCATCGACGCCTATGCGTTCGGCGAGCGTCGGTGGCAGGGACCTGCCGACAAGGATCGCGAAGGACACGATACCGAGCACGACCTGACCAAGATGTTCCTCTGGCAAGGCCGTACCTTGTGGGGCATGATGGTGCGCGATGACGTGCTGGCCTTGAACTACCTGATCAGCCGGCCGGAGGTCGATCCGAAGCGCATTGCCGCGATGGGCATGAGCATGGGTTCGACGCGATCGTGGTGGGTCACGGCGATGGACGAGCGCATCAAGTGCTGTATCAGCGTATGCTGCCTGACGCGCTACCAGGACCTGATGGCCGCTGGCTTACGCGCCCACGGTTTCTACTACTGGGTGCCTGGAATACTGAAGGAGCAGATCGACATGGAAAGCGTGATTGGCCTGATCGCGCCGCGTCCGCACCTGACGCTGACGGGCGACCAGGATCGCGGCTCGCCGGCTGCCGGCGTCCGCACGATCAACGCCTTCCAGGAGAAACTCTACCATTTGTACGATCAGGAAGAGAACTTCCGCGGCGTGCTCTATCCCGGCGTCGGACACGACTACACCGACGAAATGTGGAAAGAGACGATCGTCTGGCTGAAGAAACATCTGTGATCCGCGGGCAACGCGGCGTACGGCAGATGACCTGACAACTACTCCTCGCGCGACAGTGGCCCGATGGGCGCGGTGCGCAGCGTGGTGTAGTGTGTGTTCAAGAGCGACTCGTCGCCGATTTGCTCCATTTTCCGCCACATCCGCTTTGCCATATCGACCAGCACGTCGCGGTGTTGCGGGTCGGCTGCCAGGTTCTTCCGTTCGAAGGGGTCGTCCGCCAGTTGGTAGAGTTCATCCACGCCGCCCGGCGAGAAGACGTACTTCCAGTTGCCATGCCAGACGATCCGCTGAGTGAACATGAACCGCTGACCGAAGAACTCGCCATAGGCATCCTGCCAATCGGCTTTGTCGGCGTTTTCGGCAAAGAGAGGCACCAGACTTCGACCCTGGGCATCCGGAAGCGGCGCCAGTCCGCAAAGATCCAACAACGTCGGGCCCACATCCACCAGACTGACGAGCGCATCGTCGACCGTTTGCCCTCGCGCGTCATCGGCGTTGGCAACGAGCCCACCTGGCAGGCGAACGATCAACGGGACCCGATAGACTTCCTCGTAACCAAGCCCCAGCCCGAGCCCGACCAGGCCGTGCCCTCCGAGCATCCGCCCGTGGTCGGATAGAAACACAATGATCGTGTCGCCGTAGCAGCCCGCGTCCTTAAGCGTCTGCAGGATTCGGCCCACTTCGCTGTCGATGAACGTGACCTGTGCGTTGTAGCACGTGGTGATCTTCTGCCAGTCTTCGTCACTAACGTCCGTCCAACCGGCCTGCATGCGGCGGAGCATTTCGCTCTTGTCCTGCAGATCGTCGCGTAGTGAGGGCGAGACGCGAGTCGCCCGGACGTCGTACATGTCATAGAACCGTTTGGGCGGCACACACGCGCCCGGCTCGGTTGTGGACACAAACAGGCAGAAGGGTCTTTCTTGTGCCTCCGAGGCATGACGGCGGATGAAGTCGATTCCCATATTGTAGCCCGGGTGATGGGGGGCCTCTCCGTCGTCGCGCCGCACGGCCGCCATTACCACGTCGCGATAGCCTTCCTTTCGTGACACGACTTCCGATCCCGGAATGCGACCGGCTCGATAAGAGGCCGACTGGTGCGTTTCGTACTCCTGCCAGCCGTAATCCTCCAACTGGCCGCTTTGCGTAAGGTGCCACTTGCCGAAATAGCCCGTCCGGTATCCGGCAGCCACCAATCGCTGAGCCCAGTGGACAAGCTTCGGCGAAACGTCTACCCATTCTTTCCTTTGGGTATGCGTGCAGTCCCAGACGCCATGCGTCGAAGGGTAGGTTGCCGTCATCAACGACGCGCGAGCAGGCGAGCACATACCGTTCGGAGTGTAGCATCGCGAAAAGCGCACTCCTTCGGCAGCCAGCCGGTCCAGGTTCGGTGTCAGGCACTGACTCTGCGCGTCCACAACCTCGGCTCGCACATGGTCCCCCATAAGAATCAACAGGTTGGGCCGCCGAGACTTTGCCGGCTGACGTTCATCCTTCGCGCGTTTGTGGATCGCGGGTTCGACAACAGTCCCGTCCATGAGTACCGCGAGATGTAGGTGACTCAATGGTCCGGCATAACCGCCTGGCGGAATTGCGTGATAAACGATCTCCCAGAACCAACGGCCGTCCGGGAATTCAGCGTTCCACGGTGTGAGAACGGCAGACCACAAATGCCATTCCCAGTCATTTGCGTCCTTGACCAGCCTTGCGCGAAGTATGTCCGCCAGTTCTGTCGCGCGACGAGCCGAGAGCGGCGGATTCTGCTCCTCCCGTTGCCATTTGGGTGTTTTGTTGACTGCCGTTTCAATGATCTTGATTTCAAAAACAGCGCCAGGGTTCGGCCGCCGGCCCCCGAAGCCGGCGATCGGGGCGGTTTCAGTGATCTTGATTTCAGACTCAGCCGTAGGGTCACGCAGCAGGAAATCGTGATACACCTCACTGTGCTGCAGTTGCAGCCAATCCTCGCTCTGGTCCTGGGACCAGACTGGCGTGTTGAGGAGCGGAATACAGAGAACGACCCCGATCGCGACGAGGGATTTCCTGAACATAGCGACTCCCAAATTGGTTGAATGGAGGGGCCAAGATGTCGCTGGACGACGCCGGCTTTACGGCCGCTTACTGTAATATACTCCGAAGGCACAGCTTGCGACAATTTGAGGGTAAGGTTTTCATTTCGCGTTTCCCCATCTCGAAAACCGTTCATTCGATTTAGGAACCGTCGAAGCGATGCGAGCGTGGCCGGTCCATTGTGATCGTCGTTGCCCTCGTACTGCTGCCGCTATTGACCGTCACCGTGTGGGGCGTAAGCGGGATCTTTCCGTCCGGGTGGTGCTCGTATTGCATCAGTTCCGCCTTGATGGTGCCATTGGCCTCGGCTTTCCCCGAGAAGACCTCCCTGCCAGTCTTGCCCTGTGTTGATTCATCTTGGATCGTCCTTTCCAACGCCGCGGCCGTTATGCGAGTCGTCGCTCTGTTCCAGCCGCAGGGCTGAAGTAACCCCTTTGCCCAATCACCGTGGTTTCCGTACAATCACCCATGGCGTTGGTTAACGGATTGTCGTGTGGGCGGTGTACAACGCACGAGCCATCGTGCCCGATCCGTATTGCAGTACGACCACCGGTTCTTGGTCCACAAAGGAGGGAGTCGAATGAAAACGCTGTGCAAGTGGTTTATTCTCACGGCCATGGTCTTGACCATGCTTCAGTTCGTCGATGGTTCGACGGCCGAGGCGCGTAGGGGGCGCCGCTACGTCCGAGATCGCTACGTACCTCGTGTGTATGTGGCTCCTCGCTATCGAGCGAACCCTGGCGTTCGCGTCGACGCGCCGGGCGTTCGAGTTCGCGTGGGATCAGGCGTCCGCGTGGATGCTTATCCAGGCGTGCGCGTCAATATCCCGCCACGCTACGGACGATACTACCGCCGCCGGTGAATGACGGCGCGAACGCGATCAGTCCGGCGAGACTTCGATCGGGGACTGTCCCGATTTTCGCGGAGGCTCTGCGGAGCGAAAATGGGACCGTCCCCTTCACGCCCGCCAACGGGATACAGAACGGGGTACGTTCGTTTTGTCCGCTGGCGTCACGCTTCGAGCGACCAGCCGGAACGGTACTCCTCGCGGACGTACTTGTTGGCGGCCTCGTTGTTGGTGAACTGCAGCTTCTCCGCGTCCCACTCCAGATGCTTGGCGGTGCGGATGGCGATGTTGCCCAGCAGGGTAAACTCGGTCAACAGGCCGGCCCATTCGAAATGGCAACCCGCCTGTTCGCCGCCTCGACACGCCTCGATCCATTCGCCCCATGTGCCCGAGCGGCGTGTGAGCGTCTTGGGGACGTCTCTGAACTTCGCCGCCCGGTCCGCTGGTAGGATACTGTTGCCGAACATAATGCCTTCGTCGCCAACGTACATGGTGCCGGACCCGGGCATGGGGCTGCCCTGTCGCTCTGGCGGGCAGGGAGGCTTGACACCGCCGTCGTACCAGGTCACTCGAACCGGCGCCATATCCTCTCGCTCCGGGAAGTCGTAGCTGACAATCGAACCCAGGGGCGCTGTCTCCTCGAAGACCTTGGTCGCCGAGGCGTGGACGGCCGTCGGATGCCCCAGCTTCAACGCACGGTAGGGCGTATTCAAGTGATGGCACCCCATGTCGCCCAGCGCGCCGGTGCCGAAAGCCCACCATCCGCGGAAATTCCACGGGTGGTAGACGGCGTCTCGCGGAGCCCGGCCGGGTACGTTGACCTGCTTGAGTGCATAATGCCCCTCCGGCCAGGTCGCCTTGAATGGAATCTCCTTGGCCGGTCCGAGCCACAAGTCCCAATCCAGCGTCGAGGGAATGGGATCCTGACCGCTGGGGGTCATCATTCCTTGCGGCCACAGCGGTCGATTCGACCAGATGTGGACTTCGCGCACCGGACCGATGGCCCCGGCCCAAATCAACTCGCACGTTCGGCAGCCGCCTTCGCCCGTGTTCGGCGAAGCCGTCACTTGCGTCGCCACGCCGGCCTGCTTGGCAGCGTCGACGACGATGCGGCACTCGTCGATTGTTCTGGTAAGCGGTTTCACGCAGCACACATGTTTCTTCTTGCGAAGCACTGCCATGGTGATCACGGCGTGCGAGTGGTCCGGCGTGCCGATGTAGACGGCATCTATCTTCTTGTCTTCCGCGTCCAGCATTTCGCGATAGTCACGGTAACGCCGCGCCTTGGGCCACTTGTCAAAAGACTTCTTCCCGTAGGAATCGTCCACGTCACAAAGGGCCTCGATCTGAAAACCGACCTTGTCACAGGCGCTCAGTTGCCCATGCCCCACACCGCCGATGCCGATACCGGCCAGTATTGGTTTGTCGCTGGGCGCGGTTTGTCCCGCACCGCCCAGCACGCTCCGCGGTAAGACCGCCACGGTAGCCATGGCCGCTACCGCACCGCCCAACACCTCACGACGGGAACACACACTGCCACGCTCGGGTCTGCTGTTTCCGCTACTCATCGAATGGCTCCTTTCAACTTGTATCCGGGTTACGCCGCCACCACCAAACGCATACATAACATACGCAACCTCACGGTTCAACCAAACGAAGGGCGGTACTTCTCTGATGGTGATTCTCGAAATAGGAATTGGCCCCAGAATTGCCGCAAGCCGTTTCGTCGGAGTATACTGCAGCAAGTGGCTGTTAAGCCGGTGTCGTACATAGAGACGTTGCCTATCGATTGCTCCTGTCTTTCCGTGCCATGAAACGTCGATATCTCGCCATCCTGTTCGCCGTTCTGCTGTGCGCAGCGGCCGGCGCTAGCTACTTGGCTTGGTCCGCACATCGCGCCTTGGTCGTTTCCCATACCGCGGTTTTCGGAAAAATCGCCACCGAGTGGGTCACTATGTACGTCGACGAACATGATGGGCGGTGGCCTCGTTCGTGGGACGCTCTCCTGGATTGCCGATCGCCCCCGGTGTTCCGGAATCACGACCCCGCCGAAACCATCGACACCTTGAAAACCGTTGTGACCATCGACTTTCAGGTCGATTCTCGAAAGATCGCGTCGGAAAGTGTTCGACAATTCGATGCGATTCGTCCTATTGACGGACACGCTGTCGATCATCGTGAGTATTGGGGCGTCGCCACACTGATCGACACGATCAGGAACTACCACGGCACAGGAAGGGCGGATTCTCCGGCGCGGCCAACGCCGCATGCCCGCTGAGCCGCCGCATCCATGCGGCGGACGCCTTCGGATTCACTTCCAGCCACCGTTGTGTCACAATGGTTCAAAACTACGCGGCGCTTTTCCGCTTCGATCGGGGCGGCGTCGGGGATGCGAACCCGTTGGGAGCTCCAAGTGAATGCGGTTTCTTCTCCGCTGAATTTCGCCGAGCTAGAGCGGCCAATGCCTAATCGCTATTTGCGTTGGGGGATCGTCGGTCGCCTAGCTTGGTGGTGGTCACGGCCAACGAAATGGCAAGCATACTTTCGGTCCCTTAAACGCCAGGTTAACAAACGTGGCCCTATATCAGCAGATGTGTGGCAAACTCCGCTACGTCGCAAGATCGCGAACGACATCGAGCTGATTCTGAGCGATGCGTGTTGGGGAGAACGGCTTTCGTTTCATCCTGACGATTCTTGGCTTGTCATCGGCGAGTGGGAGATCGGCGATTTGTCAGAGCTTGACGCTGTCTTTAGGATCGAAAAGAGGTTTGGCGTCGAATTACCTAGGAAGGAACTCGGCGAACGGATAATGGCGGGCCTGACATTCGGTGAATTGGTCACCATCATTGAGGAACAGGGGACACAATTGACCGCGTAATGGACACCCAACAAAACGTGTACCACGAATCTCTGTTGCGTCGCTTTCTTCGGCGTCTGGCGGCGAATCGCCACGTGCCTGGATCGGGCCGGGGATCTGCGATCCTTCGTGGGGCTGGCGACCGCCGAGCCGACCACGGCGGAGCTTGCCTCCGTCGGGTCATGTTCATCACCAGAGTACGCTTCCCCAGTCCTCCTTCTGCATCACTGCCCGGCTTGCCCGGGTAGGATGATGTTTCTGTCGAGATCCATTCGGAATCCCACAACCGCCTTGTCGACGCCGTTCGCACAGAGGAAACATCGCTCCACGCAGACGAGCTGCGTGGTGGCGAGTACCGGCGCGGAATCGTGTCTGGTTCTGAACAGTCGCTCGGCGGAGGCAAGCTCCGCCGGGGCGGGACAAGTGGGGCGAGCCGGTCAACACCGCGCGGCCGCGGAGCCCGTCATCCATGTCGGGACGCCTTCGGTGTGGTGCTTGCGTCGGTCAGGATAACACAAACCCGTTTCTCCGATGCGGCCATCTCACCGGCACCACGCATCGCCCATGCTAAGCTCGCGGCCGATCTTCCAGGTTCGCTCGTCGACCTGCACTTGGCATTCGACACGATCCGCGCCGACTTGGAACGTGTCGGACCAACGGGCGGTGACTTCTGGCGGTCGCGATCCGCGGAATGGGTACATTACGGTCAGGAAAGCGGCCGGAGCGCTGCGCGAATGACGAAACCGTAGGGCTTTCCGGGGCTTTCGGTGACCGTACTTCCAGGCATACCAGCCTTCCTCTTCTTCCATCGTGATCGGTGCGGCAGGATCGGCCCAAACGAGCACGTTCGCACGCGGAAGACGCGTAACCGCCCGGTGTTTAGCAGTATCCATTTCGACGTCACCTGGGGCGAACTGGAAGTGGAGGTCCAGCGTTCCCGACGCATCGCCAATCGCTTCGTCCAGAAGAACAAAGAACGCCCGGTCGACGAACCAAACCGTGCGGCGGTGGTTCAGGCCCTTGTACGATGCGTTTTCGACGCAGATAACGTCACCCTGCGATGTGCTCTTCCACAGGAGGTGCTTTCCGGCAATCGACGATTGTCTGCCGTCCAGTGTCAGCGTTTGGTGGACGGCAGTTTGACGGTGCCATCGACGCCCTTCAGGATCGTGGCCGTAAGTGTAGAAGCCCGTGTCGGGCATCAGCCACTGGCCGTAGACGCACAGTTCGAAAGTTCCGTTATCGGCTTGATCGTGACCGCTGATTCCCTTCGGCGAGCAGTGCAGGGCAAAGTAAATTTGTTCGGGACCCCAACGATCGCGAAGGACGTATATCCCGGCCTCGGGAAAAGACCAACTCGTCTGTTCGGGAAGGTCTTCTACGGCGAGTTTCGCTCGCGCTGCATACTTTGGATCGTCCAGAAGCTCTGTCGCCTCGACGAGTGTCCCGTACAGTGACAAACGAGTCCGGTCCTTGGAGGCCGTCGCAGACCGGGAAGCGTCGCCAAACATGGGGCCTGCCAACTCGGGTGTGGCAATGGCGAAGACGTAATCGTACATCTTGCGAACGCGATCGCGGTAGTCTTCGGGGATGGGCACACCGCTGGCCTCCATGCGCCGCATGATGTCGACCGCGTCGCGCAACACGCCCATGTTGTATCCGAACGACCATTCCCGTTGCACGCCGTCGCTGGTTGTTTGAGCGAGGAAGTTCTCGCGAGTACGCTCCAGAGCCAACTCCATCCAACGCCGGGAATCGGCGAATTCCGCAAACGTGTAGGCTACGTTGATGAACCCGCGCTGCTCGAAGATCGCCTTGTTGTGAATCACGCCCATGGGCAACTTCTCCGTCTTCACCTGATGGTCGTACAGACTGGCCAGGAGCACGCCGAGGAATTCCGGCGTGAATGATTCTCCATGCACCAGGGCGGGAAAGGCTTTGCAGATGACGTCAGCGCGGATCCCGGTTTGGATGTCAAGCCAAGGAAAACCTCGCCAACTCGTATAGACCGGATGTCGCCGATCGCGTTTCTCCAGCGGATGTTTCGCGATCCAGTCCGTCGTCAGTTCAACAAACGCCCGGACGTACTTCTCATCTCTAGTGGCCCGGTACGCATCGGCAAGCGGCCTGGCCCAGTAGAACCGATAGACGGCGGCTACCCATTCGATATCGCCGCGAGGGTCCCACTCCCAGTCGATCTCCGGACCGTAGTCGGCTGCCTCGTACGGCCCCCATTGAAAAATGTGGTCGACGACGTGATTGGCCGTGGTATAACGGCTTGGATCAGCCTCAGACGAAGGCGCGGCTAACGGGTATTTGCCGCGGTAGAACTTCAGAAGCTCCGCGAGTGTGGTGGCGCGATCACCCGACAATCTGGCCTGATTGGCCTGCTCCAAACCGGGCTTGGATAGATCCAGTTTGCTCAAGATGTCTTGCGGATCCAGTGAACGAAGCTCGGCCGCGGAGTTTGTTCGAATTGAACTTAACGCCGCGGAACAGAACACCGCCAGTGCGATCGACTGGGCGAGGCGAGGCAGAGCAACTGCCCGCCGTTTGGTCCTTCGATTTGAAACCGTCTTCAGCATGGCTGTCTCCTTTGGTCAGAACGTTGGGCGGATTTCTCGTCGATTGTATACACCCAGCGCCGAAGGGTACAACGCACCTCGAATAGGGAGAAGTTGGTAATTCTCGTTATCGCAGACTAAACTGGATGCTACGGCAGTTTTCTTGTGTCAGAATGCGAGGAGAGACTCGATGGCGGGTTGGCGTTTCATCACGTCGGTTCTTCTGGCCATGGCTGTGCCGTGGACCGCACTAGCCGAAAACCACATTTCGTCGGGCGACTGGCCGCAGTTTCGCGGAAGGTTTGCTGCCGGTGTTGCGGACGGTCAGAATCCTCCTTTGTCATGGAACGTGGATACCGGCGCCGATGTCCATTGGAAGACTGCGATTCCCGGCCTTGGACATGCCAGTCCGGTAATCTTGGGAAACAACGTCTTCGTTGTCACTGCCGTTGGCAGCGATCCGACCCCGCGGCTGCGCGTCGGACTGTACGGTGACATCGCGCCGGTCGAAAACGAGGAATCTCAATCCTGGCAGCTCTATTGCCTCTCGAAGCACGACGGCCGGATTCTCTGGGAACGAACCTTGCGCGAGGGCCTGCCGAAGATCAAACGTCACACCAAGGCCACACACGCCAACTCGACGCCAGCCACGGACGGCACCCATCTGGTCGTGTTTTTGGGGTCGGAGGGTCTGTACTGCTACGACCTGCGTGGCAATCTTCTGTGGAAGCGAGACCTCGGCGTACTGGACTCCGGCTTCTACGTCGCTCCGGCTGCCCAATGGGGCTTTGGCAGTTCGCCGATCATCTTTGACAACATGGTGATCGTCCAGTGTGACGTGCAGAAAGATTCGTTCATCGCTGCGTTCCACGTTGGCGACGGACGGGAGCTGTGGAGGACTCCGCGAAGGGATGTCCCGACATGGAGTACTTCAACGGTTGCGGAAAGCAGCGACCGAACGGAACTGATTGTCAACGGATACAAGCATGCGGGCGGCTACGATCCCTGGACCGGCGAGGAGTTATGGAGACTTGGCGGCGGGGGCGATATACCCGTGCCCACGTCGATCGTGGCACACGGCTTGGCGTTCCTCAGTAGCGCTCACGGGCGGAAGAAGCCCCTGTGCGCCGTCCGCCTTGGTGCAACCGGCGACATCACACCAGCCAGCGACGACGAATTGGGGGAGCACGTAGCCTGGTACAACGAACGAGACGGCATTTATATGCAGACACCGATCGCGTACGGCG
>JACKQG010003004.1_pt1 | contig 21221 bp, 15 predicted proteins | sample 8237621 | NCBI WGS metagenome assembly JACKQG01 (sample SAMN15677084, study PRJNA649215) | marine metagenome | biome: marine; feature: Black Sea; material: saline water; isolation source: suspended particulate matter (SPM) from the Black Sea western gyre | collected 2013-06-09/2013-06-10 | depth... | reverse complement strand
GATGAACCTGATCAGATGGATTTGACGCTGAATTTCGAGCAGCTCCCGCTGTTTGTAAAAGACCGGAAACAAGCAGCCTGATTCAATACTGACAAATAATTCACAACAACGCCGCTTACACACTGTTGGGCGGCTTTTTGCATTTATGGAGGTGACAACATGAACACGCAACAATTGCATGAAATTTATGAACAGAGAATTGAAAGTTTAATGCCGTATATCAGACATAAGGCATGGGGCCAGGAGGATCTGATTCAGGAAGGCTGTGTTGTGATTTACGAGATGCTGATGAAAGACCCTGAAACACCGAACAGCTTTCTCAGGAATGACGCCAGATCGAGGATGCGTTCATTTCGTCAACGCGGTAAGTCCCTTGATAACGGCAAGAAAAGGGAGTTTGTGGTCTACCGGTACGACAATGATGAGAAAAACTATGAAAATCTTTTTGCCGAGATATTCAGAAACAGGCGATTGCCTTTAGACCACCAGGTGGCGGATAAGGTGGATTTTGAAAAGTTCCTAAATTCATTGTCTGCAGCAGAAAGAATAATAGTCCGCTGCAAACTTGAAGGCTGGTTTGATCTGAAAGTTAAGAAGAAACTGCGAGTCTGCTGGGAAAATTATTACGCGTTAAAGCGCGGGATTCGACCCAAGATTTTTGAATTCTATAATGTTTAATGACATATACTCATAAAAAGCTCCCGAGCCCCGGCTTAGAGCGCTACGCGCCCTTTTCTCACCTTCACTCCTTAAAGCCCTAATCAGCATGGCCCACGATTAAAATCCCATATAGCTCTAAATAAAAACTCAATTGTTATGCCAAAATTCCAGGCTATTCATATTTTCATTTGGTGCTGTTTTGATGTTTGCCCTTAACAAATGAAAATGGTACAAAAACAAGGAGGTATTTAAAATGAATGACGATTTTATTGATGACGGTGATTTCGATGACTTTAGCGATGATTCTGGTGATGATGGCGATTCCTTTGAGGATTATTCCGATGACGGCTTTGAAACGGATGACAGCTTTAGTGACGAAATGCAGGATGATTCAGAGCATGAGGACGATGGAATCGATATCGGCTGGGAAGATATGGCGATAATCGGCGGTATGGCAGAGGAATTTTCTGAAGAGGAAAGGGAGCGAAGGAAGCTTGAGAAAAAGATGGAAGCTGATCGAGACCAGCGCAATAACCGTTCATAAGCTTTACTTGCCATTTGAGGCTTTAGTTTGTATAAATGGGTAATTGAGATTAGGATTCCTTTGGGTATAAATCTTTTGTTTTTATAAATGCATGAACAAGGTATGCGATTCAGAAATCACCATAAACAGAAACTGTTAAAAAGGAGGAAGGTACCCATCAAGAATTCCCAACATCCGTCTTGGGCAGGGAGAATGATTTTGAAGAGAAAAATGGATACTGAAAGATGATTCAAATCTTCAACAATAAGACTGACAAAGTCGGTGATGATTTTAAAAAGGGTATCAACAGAGAAAGCAAACTTCAGGTTGCTGCCAGTATATTTTCTATATACGGTTTTGAATCGCTAAAAAATGAGCTGAAAAAGATTGATAAACTGAGGTTTATCTTTACCGATCCGACTTTTATAGAACTCGACAAAAACAAAAGAGAACAAAAGCAGTTTCAAATATATGCCAATTTCAGGCAAAAGGCTATAAGCGGATCTGAGTTTGAAATAAACCTGAAAAACGAGCTTAAAGGTAAAGCGATTGCGAAAGAGTGCAAAAAATGGATCGAACAGAAAGTGGAATTCAAAACAAATATCGACAATAAATACATACAGCCGCATATTTCACTCGTAAACAATGATAACAGCTATGTGTACATGGGCATCAATGAGTTCAGCAGTGCCGGTTTTGGATACAAAAAAGACAACTCGATACTGCATCAGATTATTAAAACCGATGACTATGCGACGACCAGTCAATACTTGCAGAATTTTGAAGATATTTGGAATGACGAGAAAACATTACAAAATGTAACGAACGAAGTTGTTGGGTACATTGCTGATCTCTATAAAGAAAACTCGCCGGAATTTATCTATTATCTCACTCTCTACAATATTTTCGATGAATTCCTTGAAGATATTTCAGAAGATGAACTGGCGAACGAAAAAACGGGATTTAAAGATTCTATAATCTGGAACAAGCTCTATGACTTTCAGCGTGATGCTGTTCTGGGCATTATCAATAAATTGGAGCGGCATAACGGCTGTATACTTGCTGACAGTGTCGGGCTTGGCAAAACATTCACAGCTTTGGGCGTCGTGAAATATTATCAGGAAAGAAACCGCACGGTACTTGTACTCTGTCCCAAAAAATTGGAAGATAACTGGCAGACTTTTTTACACAACTATGAAGACAACCCCCTGGTCAAAGACCGTTTAAATTATGATGTCTTATTTCATACAGATTTATCAAGAGAAAAAGGTGAATCTAATGGAATAGATTTATCACGAATAAACTGGGGCAATTATGACATGGTGGTCATTGATGAATCGCATAACTTCAGAAACAACGACCCACGCAAAGATAGAGTGACCCGCTACCAGAAGCTGCTTAACGATGTCATGAAGGCTGGTGTTAAAACAAAACTTCTCATGCTTTCAGCAACACCTGTCAATAACAGATTTACGGATTTAAAAAACCAGATTGCTTTGGCATGGGAAGGAGAAACCGGCAAGACAGATGGGAAACTGGGTACTGAAAAATCAGTTGAAAACATTTTATCCAATGCTCAGAAAATCTTTAATGACTGGACTAAACTACCGGCAGAAGAACGAAGCAGTCAGGCACTACTTGCCAGCCTCAATACGAATTTTGACTTTTTTAAACTGCTTGATAGCGTTACCATTGCCAGAAGTAGAAAACACATCGAAAAATATTATGATATCAATAAAATCGGCAAGTTCCCTAATCGGTTAAAACCCATTACACACCATGCGGATATTACTGATATTGCAGGTTTTATTGAGATGTCGGAACTCTATAAAGAACTCTCAAGGCTGAATCTGGCCATCTATTCGCCTACAGAATATATTCTGGACAGTAAACGAAGCTTTTATAGCGAGTTATACGACACCAACATCAGTGAAAAAGTAAGCTTTAAACAGTCGCATCGGGAAAAAAGCCTGCAAACCCTTATGCGGGTAAACTTTCTTAAGAGGCTGGAAAGCTCTGTCGATTCATTCAGAATCACCCTGAGTAAATTTATAAAAGAGAATGAAATTACCATAAGAAAAATTGAAGCTTTTGAAAAGACAGGCACTCAAGGATTTGCCGAATCAACCCAACTGAATGATATTAACTTAGACGCAGAAAGTGATGACTGGCTGAGTGATGAAATGAGTGTGGGCGGCAAAGTTAAGGTAAATCTTGTCGATATGAACACATCCGGCTGGAAACAGGATTTGCAGGCAGATATACTTATTGCAAAGTCCATATTTAAAGAAATGGCAAAAGTTACGCCGGAACACGACACAAAGCTACGGGATTTAAAGAAATTCATTAAAAAGAAAATAGAAGCTCCTATAAATCCGGGGAACCGCAAAATTCTAATTTTCAGTGCTTTTGCAGATACGGTGAATTATCTCTATCAGAACCTTGCCGACTATAATAAACAAGTGCACAACCTGGCAACCGCAAAGATAACCGGTTCCGATAATAACCAGAATACACTAAAAATCGACAACCGTTTTAACAACCTTCTTATAAACTTTTCACCCCGGTCAAAAGAACGCAGAAAAAAGGATGCCCCTGAAATCGATATTCTGATTGCAACAGACTGTATATCAGAGGGTCAAAACCTGCAGGACTGCGATACTCTCATTAATTATGATATTCACTGGAATCCGGTCCGCATTATCCAGCGGTTTGGCCGAATAGACAGAATCGGGTCGATAAATAAAGATATTCAGCTCATTAACTTCTGGCCGCAGCTTTCTCTTGATGACTATATCAATTTGAAAAACCGGGTCGAAAGCAAAATGTTCATGGTGGATGCCACTGCTTCGGGCGAAGATAATGTGCTCACAAATAAATCATCAGACCTGGTTTTCAGAAAAAAACAGCTTGAAAAGCTACAGGAAGAAGTGGTGGATATAGAAGATATGGGTTCAGGAGTATCCATAACAGATCTTGGCTTAAATGATTTCCGAATGGACCTGGTGAATTATATTAAAGAGCATGGCAGTCTTGAGAGTGTTGCAAACGGCATGCATACTGTATGTAAAGAGGATACTGAACGGGGCATTGAAGAAGGTGTTGTTTTTGTTTTAAAGAATATTAATAATGAAGTCAATATCGACAAAACCAACCCATTGCATCCATTTTATCTGGTATATATAAAATCAGATGGTTCAATTCTCTCCAACCATTTGAATGTTAAAAACACCCTGGATATCCTGCGAACTCTGTGCAAGGGAAAAAGTGAACCGATTAAAGAAGTGTATGAGCTTTTTAATGATGAAACCGATGATGGTAAAAATATGTCGAAGTATTCCAGTTTACTCAATAAGTCCATAGAAGCAGTGCTCAATGTCAAAGATGAGAGCGATGTTGACAGTCTTTTTACCGCAGGTGGTACGACTGCCCTGATGAATAATATAAAAGGTCTGGAAGATTTTGAGCTTTTAACCTTTGTGGTTGTGAAATAATGGGCAGCGATATCTTTAAATTACCGCGAGAGGCTTTTGTAAACAAGTTTATTGCAAAAACCAAGTTTTACGAAAAGGCAACGCTCAGTTCAAAGCTTCAAAAAGAATTTGTCGATAAAATACAGAAGATTACCTGGAAGTATAAACTTGCTGAAAGCACTGTCGGCTTTACCAAAACAGCTACAGTTACAGAGATACAGATATTTGAAATTGAGTTGAAAGAAAAGGTAATCCCTAAAAAAGTTCTGCAGGTTATTGATAAAACAATACCTTACCAGATTTTATATCGCTTTGTATTTAATGAGAGCGTGGCGTATGGAATAACATTGAAAGAAAATACCAGTGTTGAAAACTACTATTTTTCAAACTGGAATGAAGATATGCTTTTTGATTTCACCGGCATTGATCTGGAAAAGGTTTATCAGAAATTGGTGAAAGCCTTTATTCGGAACGAAGCAAAAACGAAAAGCAGTTTTCAAGAGATTATTGATGGTGATAAAAAGATTAAGCTATTAGAGAACGAGATAGTCGCTCTGGAAAATAAAATTTCAAAGGAAAAACAGTTTAACCGCAAGGTTGAGATAAACAAGATTCTGCTGGCAAAGAAAGCAGAGCTTAAAGATATTAAAGGAGAGGTGAAATAATGGACAAGCTGAAAATGCAGACACCGGATTTGACGGATAAAAATATAGAACAGATTGCTGCATTATTTCCCAATGTAATTACCGAAACAAAAGATGAAAACGGCAATCTCAAAAAGGCTGTTGATTTTGACCTGCTTAAACAGATTTTATCCCAAAACCTTGTGGAAGCCGATGACGAACGCTACCGGATGGATTGGCCCGGGAAAAAGGCGTCACTTCTAAAAGCCAATACGCCCATAACCAAAACGTTAAGACCGTGCCGGGAAGAATCGCTCAATTTCGATACCACCGAAAATTTGTATATTGAAGGGGATAACTTTGAAGCGCTGAAAATTTTGCAGGAGAGTTATCTGGGCAAAGTAAAGATGATCTACATTGACCCGCCGTTTAATACGGGAACAGCAATGATTTACCACAATGCTTTTAGTAAATCAGAATCAGAATATGATGAAGAAATTGGAGCTATGGATGAAGAAGGTGGGAAGTTGTTTAGGAATACCGATAGCAATGGACGGTTTCATTCCGATTGGCTGAGCATGATGTATCAGCGTCTGGTGGTTTCCAGAGATCTATTAACCAATGATGGATTTATTGCCATTGCAATTGATCATAATGAATTACATAGCTTAACGTTGATTAGTGATGAAATTTGGGGCGAGGAGAATAGGATTGCAACTGTCACTGTACAACATAACCCTAAAGGTAGGAATCAAGCTGTATTTTTTTCTGAGAATATAGAATACATGCTTGTGTACGCAAAAAATATTGGACTTGCTAAATTTAACCAAGTAGCAATTGACGAAGATGTTATAAAAACATTTGATCAGACTGATAAAAATGGTAAATATAGGTATGAAAGTTACATTAGGGCAAGAACAGTATGGTCTCGAAAAAACAAACCTAATAACTGGTATCCAATTTATGTTAGTAAAGATCTTTCAAAATTAACCACTTCATACAATAAAGAGTATTATGAGCTGTATCCAGTAACTAATCAGGGCGAGTTCTCTTGGAAAAACATTAAAAGTTCTTTTGAAGAATTAAACAAGAAAAAAGGCTATTTTTTAGCTAAAAAAGAAAATGATAAAATAAATTTATATCATAAATATCATGAACAACAGGTATTGAAGAACTTATGGATAGACAAAAAATATCAATCTGAATTTCATGGTACTAATTTGCTCAAAAATTTATTGAACGTGAATGTATTCGATTTTCCTAAGTCACTATATTTAGTAATAGACATATTAAAATTAACGGTTTCTCAAAAAGACATCATCCTCGACTTTTTCTCCGGCTCCGCCACAACCGCCCATGCAGTAATGCAACTCAACTCTGAAGACGGGGGCAACCGCAAATTCATCATGGTTCAGTTCCCCGAAAAAACCGACGAAAAAAGCGAAGCCTACAAAGCAGGTTACAAAACCATCGCAGAAATCGGCAAAGAGCGCATCCGCCGTTCAGGTAAGAAAATCCTCTCTGAACTCGAATCTAAATCTCAGCAGCTAAAACTCGGAGAAAAACCTGTTGATACCAGTAAGCTCGATATCGGCTTCCGTGTTTACAAAACCGACTCCACCAACATGAAAGATGTGTTTTATCACCCGAGTGAGTTAAAACAAATGACGCTTGATGATTTATTGAGCAACATAAAAGAAGACCGCACACCCGAAGACCTTTTAACACAAGTTATTCTTGAACTCGGACTTGAACTCTCCTTGCCTATTGAAACAAAAAAAATACTCGGCAATACCGTTTACATCGTCCAGACCAATGCCCTTGTCGCCTGTTTCGATAATAACATTGACTTCAAAATTGTCGATACCATAGCAGACCTGAAGCCTTTTAAAGTAGTCTTTAAAGATGCCAGCTTTAAAGATGACAAAGACCGCATCAATGTGGAAGAACGGTTTAAAAGACTGTCGCCGGAAACAAAAGTGACGGTGATATAATTATGAAACTGATATTCAAGCAGCAACCCTACCAGACCGATGCCACCATGGCCGTTGTCCGTTGTTTCGAAGGACAAAGCAAGGGATTTAGAAAAGAAGATATTAGTAGGACAGGACTCTTTACGGAAAAGATATTTTCCAACAAAAAACTGGATACCGATATTGATATTTTCAAAAATGTCCAAGTCCTGCAAAAAGAACAGGGCTTAAAAACGATCAGTAGTTTGGACGGGCTCAATTTTACCATTGAGATGGAGACCGGAACAGGCAAAACCTATGTCTATACCAAAACCATGTATGAACTCAACAAGCATTACGGCTGGAACAAGTTTATCATTATGGTGCCTTCAGTGGCTATCCGTGAAGGCGTGAACAAATCCCTTGAAATAACAGCGGAGCATTTTCAGGAAATATACGGTAAAAAAATCCGGTTTTCGATTTACAACACCCAAAATAAATCAAATTTAATAAACATTAAAAGCTTTGCGGACACTGCCAATATCGAAGTGATTATTATGAATTATCAGGCTTTTGCTACAACCAGCAAGGAATCCCGCAAGATTTATCAAAAATTAGATTCTTTACAGTCAGAGAAGCCTATCAATATTATCAAGCGGGCACGGCCGATTTTAATCATTGATGAACCACAACGTTTTGGCGAAAAAGCAGAGAAGATATTCACCGCCAGAGAGTTCAATCAGCTTTTTACACTGCGATACTCGGCTACGCACAAAAAAGAGTTCAATAAAATCTACCGCCTCGATGCCATTGATGCCTATAACCAGAAGCTGGTTAAAAAAATAAGTGTAAAAGGGATTGAAGTCGTTGGTAATTCCGGTACGAACAGTTATCTCTTTCTCGATAGAATCCAGATTAGTACCAATAAGTATCCAGTTGCCTATTTGGAGCTTGAGGTCAAACAGAGCAACGGCATTCAGAAAAAAATCAGACAGGTAAAAGAAAAGGATGATTTGTTTGTTCTCTCAAATGAACTCAAACAGTATAAAGGTTTTGTTGTAAAAGCGATTAACGGATTAACCAACAAAGTATCCTTTACCAATGGTGTAAAGTTAACCGTCGGGCAAACAACCGGAGATGTGGATGAAGAACATGTCCGCCGCATACAGATTCGAGAGACCGTAAAATCTCACATTGAAAAAGAGCGTATGATGTTTTCAAAAGGTATAAAGGTTTTATCCCTCTTTTTTATTGATGAGGTGGCAAAATACCGGCTGTACGATAAAAGCAATAACCAGCAAAAAGGTGACTACGCAAAAATATTTGAAGAGGAATATAAGCAGGCAATCAGCCAGTTAAATTTGTTTGAAAAAGAGTACAATGGCTATTTGCACAGATTTGCAGTGGATGAAATTCACAAAGGTTATTTCTCAATCGATAAAAAGGGGCGCTTAATCAATTCAAAAGAAAACAAAAATGAGGGCGGCATCAGTAATGATGTAAGTGCTTATGATCTTATCATGAAAAATAAAGAAAAGCTTTTAAGCCTGAATGAACCAACCCGCTTTATTTTCTCTCATTCTGCACTGCGGGAAGGCTGGGATAATCCCAATGTGTTCCAGATATGTACCTTGAAACACAGTCAGTCAGAAATCAGCAAAAGGCAGGAAATAGGACGAGGTTTGCGTATTTGCGTAAATTCCCATGGCGAGCGCATGGACACTTCTGTTCTGGAAAATGAATTTTTTGATATAAACAAATTAACCGTGGTTGCCAGCGAATCTTATGATTCTTTTGCAAAGGCTCTTCAGAATGAAATTGTAGCGACACTATCCGAACGACCGGTCAAGCTTACAATTGATGTATTGAATAACCGTGTATTAAAAAATGAAAAGGGCGAGAAGTTCACCTTTGATAATCAGAGTTCAATGGATTTAATCTTTGATATGAAGATTAAAGGATATATTGATAATAATTACCAGATTACAGATGTCTTAATCAAAGCCATAGAAAGCAAAACATACGAAGTTCCCGGAAAATTAAAGGGTTTTGAAAGCTGTGTTGCAGAACTGATACAGAATATTTACACAACAGCAAACTTTACAGCCGCTGAAAATGAAAGCGACAATAACATTGATGAACCTGTTTTAAAGCCGAATGATAATTTTGCTAAAAAAGAGTTTCAGGATTTATGGAAAAAAATTAAAGTAAAGACCGTCTATGAAGTGGATTTTGCCAGTCAAGAACTTATCGTGAAATGTATAATAGCAATTGATAACAATCTGACGGTAAAAAAGATTTTCATAAGCATAACTTCCGGCCAACAACAGGACAAAATTGATGAGGCGTCACTTAAAGCCGGTGAAAGCATGATAAAGGAGAAAAGTATAACAGAAAGGGCAGCGTCTCTTCTTGGTTCTTTGAAGTATGACTTAGTGGCTGAAATTGCGAAAGAGACAAACCTTACCAGAAAAACAATCGTTAAAATATTGCAGGGTTTGCGGCAGAATACGTTTTATAACTTCAGAGTTAATCCGGAGAGTTTCATACAGGGTGTTGCACGAATTATAAACAGTGAAAAAGCGGCGATGCTAATAAACAACATTGTTTATTCAAAAACAGACAAGACTTATGATGACAGCATTTTTACCATAAATAATTTCAAAGGTTCCCTTGCCAAGAACATTCTGGAAGTCAAAAAACATGTGCACGATTATGTAAAAACCGATTCTGATATAGAGAGAAAATTCGCCTCTGATCTTGAATGCGAAGAAGTTCTCGTTTATGCAAAACTTCCAGGTGGTTTTAAAATTCCTACACCACTTGGAAATTATAATCCCGATTGGGCAATAGTTTTTAATACCGACAAATTTAAGTATGTGTATTTCATTGCTGAAACTAAAGGAAGTATGGAAACGCTGCAACTGAAAGAGATCGAACAGAAGAAAATCAGTTATGCTAAGAAACATTTTATAGCCCTGGGGCATGCGGATATTAAATATGATGTGATTGATTCATATGGGGCATTGAGAGATAAGATAATGAATTAAGAAATCAGCTTCCGCCGTTCTGGCTTCGGATGAAAAATACGGGCAAGTTTGAAAATGAATGGAATTAAAAACACATAAAAAGACGCTGCACTGGATATTTACTCCGTTGCGCTCCGGCCTTTGAAACCAAAATACAAGATGTTTGCCTTCCTCCCAGCAAAAATTATAGCCCCAAAATTTGCATCATTGAGAAACCATATCTTCCCTTTTCCCCTATCATCCTGAACGACACATTTTAAGCACAGCATCCAGCCCTTCCCTTTAACATCAACAATCCCCTTTTTTCTCCCGACTCTTTTTTAATTCCCATTTCATCCAAATAAATTTCGGCATAAATCTTCCTAAAAGCGCCCCCAAACCATAGAATTCCCCTGATTTTCGCCGATTTCAGCCAAAATTTGATATTTTCATAGGCAGATTTAGCATAAACGGCTGTTTTTATGATTATTTAACTAACCTCCTTATAGGTAAGGACGGACTTATTCCGACATGTCGTTCCAACACCGGAATTAACTGACCTCATTAAGGTAAGGGGACATTTTTTATCCCCAAATAAACTATTAGGAGGAACTATTATGACAGATTTTAAATCTAAAAAGTATTCCATCGGCCAAGCGGCGAATTTATGCGGAATTACGGTAAAACAGCTAAGAAATTGGGAGGATCGGAATTATATCCCCACAGCAACGAGAATTATTTGTGGCCAACGGGCATTCAGATATTTTTCTGAATCCGATCTCGGAATCATCAGAAAAATTAAACAATATTTGAATGCAGGATTCACACTCTTAGCCGCAGCGAAAAAAGCCGCTGAAGATCAAGAAAGGAAGGAGGTGTTTAAAAATGACAAATAGAATAATCCGGCCTTACGAATTAAAAACCTTAGATTATTTCAACGAGACAGCCAAATTTACTGAAAAACAATTTGGTATCAAATGGCATAAAAAGAAAAACGTTTTTGTGCCTTTAGACGATATTGTTGGTGAAATCTATTTTGAGGCTAATTGCCCTCTTCCGTATCACGAAGGAAATTTCCCAAGTTTTTATTTGTCTAATCAGAATCGAGAGGATTTTCATGATTTTAATACGTTAAATTGCACATCTACAGGTTGCAGTACAACCAAGATGGATATCTTCACATTTATCATGGAAATGACCGGTTGTGATTACAACGAAGCGGTAAAACAATTTGCTGATTTCGTTGGTGTTGAAGTTTTTCTCGGGGAAATGGATTAAATGAATTTGGAAAAGGCCCGTTTCTTTTTTGAGACGGGCCTTAATAAAAATATTAAAGGAGAATGATTTTATGCTTGGAGATATTGATAGAAAATGGAATGTAAATGGTAAACTGATGACTCGTCAAGAAATGACAAGAGAGGATATTGAAAATTGGGAATATTGTAGGGACAAACTTGATTATATGTACGGCCATAACTACGACCACCTTCCTGAAGACGAGTATAGACAGGCAATGCTATCTGTATATCAGATGCACGAATTGCCTTTGAACCAAGAAGAAAAGGAAATTCTTAAACAGGCTAAGGCTGAACAAATGAGACGCTATGAAGCATCTAAACAGTGGGAAAAAGAAAGAGAGCGAAGAAAGCGGGCTCAAAAATACGCTTAAACATTTAGGATTATAAGAGTGGGTTAGGTTTTAATCGACGGACTAAAGCTGAAAAAGTCACCGCCTTGGCTCCCACCCACTCTAAAAATAATACTAAGGCGGATAGAAAGGCGGAAGCAGTGAGTAAGAAAGAGGAATTATTATGGAATCCAACAACAAATGAACGCCAAACTTTTTGGGAAATCGAAAAGGAGTTCGGAACAGAAATAGCACAGGGTTGTTTGCATTGCTACGAAAGCGGGGAAAAGTACTCTAAAAAATTAATAAGAGATATGCATCGAGTAAAGAATGGTTTGAGTGAGATAGAAAATACCGATCAGAAGCAGACGGAGCCTCAGCCTGATAATATAAAATCAACGGTACTGAATGAGCAAGAACGAACGCAGCATAAAAATAACAACGGAAACCGATTCCTTAGATTATGGTATGAAATTATGGAAAGCGAAAAATACAGACACAACCAGGCAAGTAAGGCGACATTGCTATTGGAACTGATGAGACGAGCCGTTAAGAGTCCGAAGCAATCAGATCCTTATGATCTGTATAATATTTACTATAAAGGACAGGATGCAATAGCCGTTGTTGCAAAACAAGATGAATTGGCTGACTGGTTTGGAGTTCATAGGGGCACTATCAGTCGATGGTTAAGGCAACTTGAAAAAGAAGAAAGCATTAAAACAGCCAGACATCCCAAGCATAAGAATGTCAATGTGTATATCGTTGGATTGAAAAAGTATGATAAGAAGACCAAAAAGAATAAACATGTCTATTTATGCTGTTAAGCATGTCGCAGATGTAGGACAAACTATGTTGCAGATATGCTACATACTACGTCGCAGATGTGCGACATACTATGTCGCGGATGTGCTACATTGATTGTCTGTATCAGCCTAACATATCAAGAAGTTAAGGTGCCTGTTAGATTGGTTAGATTAACTATATTAATTAGATTATAAACAAAGAAAAATATTCCTGAATCAAGACGAATTAATCTCAAGCCTTAAATCAAATTCCTTTGCTCTTGGTAGATTTTAATCTTTCCTGCTCCTGCCTGGCACCAGCCGAACCTGTCCCAAGCTTGAATCCAGTTCCGCTTGATAATGTAGATTTAAATTTCCCTTGTTCCCGCCATCAACAACTGGTGTGTTGACCGCGTGGATATAACCGGCCTGATAAAGCCCCCTTTCACAGGTGGAGTGTGCCGCTGACGCCGGGAACAGTTCCTTTTTAATGCCATTTAAAATCCGCTTGATCCAGTCGATTTTTAGCCATTCATTGGCATTGAGATTTGTTCCAGATCTATCGCACAGAAATACCTCTGTGACGAGCAGACAGCCGTTTTAACAGGTGTTAGTTTTGAAACCCATAGGAAGGCATGGACTAAAACGGTGTGCATAAAAAAACAGAAAATATTTTTTTTCAGCGGGTGATTTGGGGAGTCCTTTTAGCATAATAAAAATAACATAGTAAAAGTGTCAAATCACATTAGAATCGTCAGACCCCAGTCCAAGTGCTCTCACCAGAATCGTTCACAACCTCAAATCAAATCAGCATATTTTCATGTGCTGGATACTTGATCATTCTTTCCCTGTTTGTTATTCTTACTTCTCTCGTTTCAATTAATAGCCGTCTCTGAAGACCAGGGCGTCGGTCAATAGCTCGGCGAACCCTTGTAAGAAACTGACTCCTCGCAATTTTATTCGAAGGTAGGCTCATTACCAAGACATATAGGAGATATTCATCTTCCTTGGATTTTTCAGTATTATGAACTTCACAAGAAGGGACTTTGATGAGATTTTTCCGGTAGTCAAGTCCTTCAGGAGTGTCTTTTAATTTTGGGAAAATGGCTCTGGGAGGCACATGTTCGTCGGTGTTCGCCTCCTCTTCGCAGTAGTAGCATGTATTGATCATAAGTTGTCGGCTAATGTATCTAAATCCATCTTTGCTTCCTACGGCCTTTTATTCTTCATTGTCTTGCAAATTCCAAACAGAGTTTCGGAAAATATACAGCAATACGAATATCTTATTACAGGTCGAACTAATTTGGGCAGCCGATGATTCTGATGTTTCTTCAGAGCCAATGAAACTTGGGAATATTTTCTTTTCATCAATTTGCATAAGCTGATCTATCGTTGAACCATGGATAAGCATTGATCCTTCCATGTAAGAAGCGTAGGCAAATCGAAGGTCAACGCTACATAAACGCTTTGGGACGCTTTTTACAGATTCATCAAAAAGAGTAAAGAATGTTATTGGCCCATCGGGTTTTTTCCTTAATTCTTCAATTTTCTTTTTCCATTGTACTAAAGAAGGATATTCTAACCAGACTTCTGTTCGTTTAAGTTTCTCCCGGTAAAATTCCTCCATTTTTAATCGACTTTCCTTTAGTTCTGCTTTGTTTGTTTCTATGTCAAGAGGGCCATAAATTTTTTTATGTACAGATAGCATATCAGGATCATTTAGAATTTGTTTTGCGGGTTCAGGGTCCCAGATTCCGTGAAGCGTTCGGCTATCCAAAAGTTCCTCATAAAAGAGTTTGTCATTCCAAAAGCACCATGCGGCGTAAGCTTGTAGTCTAATGATAATTTGGTTATATGTGCCGGATTCAAACCATTTTGAGATTATTACCTTTTTATTCGATTGTTTCATTCTATACATATTCGAAAGAGGCTCAAAGATTAGTTCCGCATGAAGGCAGCCTTCAAAGGATACTCTTTGGATTATTTTAAAGATATACTGGGAATTTATTCCAAGTGCTGCTTTTGCTCCTTCAAGTGCGGCAAAAGCTTTTGTCCACATACTCAACCATGCTATGCGCTCTGGAGTTACTTTAAAGTTATTTATATCCTTAAGCATACTCAATGCTTGAGCTTGGCAAATGAGCAAATCTCTATCAGCTCCTTTGGCCTTGGAAATTGCTCCATTCCAATCTTTTTCCCAGAGTGGAGGAATAATAAATGTAAAATCTTTAACATTAAACATATCCATTTTTTCCTTCTATCTGTTCTATCGAACTCCTTCTTACCTGTTATTGTTGATATATTATGTCCATAACCCATTGAAATAAAAAAATCAAACCGATGCAACCTTTTAGTATAATAAAACCGTATCCCCATCCCAGTAGCATCATCCCAACCTGTCTGCATCAGCATCCCAACCACCCCTTGTATTAAAGATTCTCAGCCATTCTGTCGATATATTAGTAATGCTCTTTTTAGAGCACCTTCATAGTCGCCTTGAGGCATATCGCCTTGAGGGGACCTCCAAAATTGCCTCTGGGGTCTGGTCAACTCCAGGGGTTTTCTTTTGGGTAAAGGCTACCCAACCACCCATAATATCCCCTTGCCATACTCCCAGCATCAACCCCTGCAACACTCCCACCGCTATCGGTGTAAATAGGCATGCTGGTGTTTTGGTGGGTTTTTGGACTGCTATTGCTAAGCCCGCTGCGAACTCAATTTAAACCGGTTTCAGGCGCACGGAGAGGCGATTTAAGGGGTGTGTCTTCTGGAATCAATGGAAAGGGTATGGGTTCAGAAAAGCGTTTAAAATAAACAGAAAAATATATTTTGCGTGGATGCTGATCGAGGGAGCTTGTACCCGGTCGACCACAACCGATTTTGAAGCGGTTCCCGGCGTCGATACTATAATAAAATCGTATCCATAGCACAGTAGCAGTGTTTCCAGCAGAATCGGTCTTATTCAGAGTGTGGTTTCTCTGGGAGCGGTCTCAGTAGAAGCGTCCAGATTACAGGGAAGGGGGAGATTGGTCTGGTGGAGGGGTTTCTGCTACTAAGAGAAGATTTTTATATTACTGAATCACCTCAGATCGCCTCTTTTGACTTTGGCATCGGTTTTTCTTCATACCCGCCAACCTCAAGAAATCTAATTTTAGCGGTCTCTATCGCCTGCTTATCGACATCAATGCCGATAAAATGTCTGTTCATCTTTAATGCCACAACACCGACTGTACCAGCACCGCACAGAGGATCGCAGATCGTTTGGCCTGGATATGTAAATTTTTCAATAAGGTCAGCCATACCGGATTCAGATTGCCCCATTTTGTGATGTCCTTTGTCCGGCCCATTTGACTTGCAAACATCCTTGATCCAGCCGCCACCATATTTGCCTTTTACAAACCAGATTACCGGCTTCCAGCAGGACATAACCTTTCTCTGCCACAATTGTAAAGTTGACCCTGGGGTAAAATAGTTTAGCGTCCAATGATAATTTATATGCGGAACCATCAGCGCCAGTATTTCCGGCAGATAATATAATCCTGACATTACCAAAAGAGAACCTCCGGGCTTTAGGACATCAGAGGCAAATACGGCCAGGTCTTTATACAGAGAAACATGTTTTTTATTATATGGTGGATCGGTGATGATAATGTCGATGCTGGCCGGTTCTAAATCCACCTCTTGAAATTTACCGTGGATGAGTTCAAAACGCTCTGTCATTGGCGGCAGATCATCAGGAATTGTAGCCTTTCGCAGATCCTTATCTTTTCTGCGCTGCTCTTTTGCAATCCTTAAAAGGCTGGCTGTTGTTAATTCCCTGTTTTTGGTTTTGACCTTTGCAATATGAGCTTCAAAAATATCATCCGGTATTTTGGCGATTGATTGCCAGCAGTGCGACTGGTATTTACTGAGGCCAAGATCTTTCAAGGTTAGGTTCGCTAACCTTGGTCTCGATATTCTATCACCACCGCGTTTGATCTGATCCGGCAACAACTCTCCACATCGGCGCTCAGCCCTAATTTTTATCTCCGCGCAGAGATTCTGTTGTTTCAGACCTTCACCGGCCTTTTTAGCGTAAAGCCGGAGAACCTCTGCCTTATCTCTTAAATCTTTCAGTTCATCAAAGTCAGTTGCTAAGGCCACCTGTCTTTTTGCTATACCAACGGAAATTAATTGCCCCATAAAATTTTCCCTTCAAAGAAATAATCACCAGGCCCTTTGAGTATCCGTCCGCTGTCTGTAACTTTATAGCATAGCACAGCAATAGCGTCCCAACCTTCTTGTCCCAAGCCCACAGCGGACCAATCACCGAATGAAGCCAAAGCAATCTGATAGGATCTGGCCGATCAGGGGAATGCTGGAGTGGAATGGGTTTTATGCTACTATTTTTATATTGCTAAAGGAGCCAGAAGGTTCCGGTGATCCAGGATTGATGGTGGCAAGAATTTACTTGAGGAGTTCCCGAACTGCCTTTAAAAGCTCTTCCCGTTCAACAGGCTTGGCAAATGTTCGTTGTGCCCCAAGCTTTCCAGATATATTCAATAAAAAGTTGTCCGGGGACTCCCGTCCGCCTCCGGATATGGCTATGATCTTGACATCTGGGAAATCCCGACGAAGCTCCACAATGGTCTCTATCCCTTCCTTTTCCGGCATAATTAAGTCCGTGATAATCAGGTTGGTGGGATTTTCTCGATAGAGTCTTAAACCCTCCTTTCCATCAGGAGCATCAATTACCTCATACCCCTCGCCCTCTAACATCTGGCGCAGCATGTTCAGTATTTGAACTTCATCGTCTATGATAAGAATGCGAGCCATAGTTTATCCTTCCTCCTGATCCAGCACTTCCCGGATCTTTTTAGCAAGTTCACTCATCACCACCGGCTTCATCACGAAACCACGAATACCGAATTCCTTTGCCTTTGCGTTGTCAATCTTTGCGCTGAATCCGGTACAAATTATGATCGGAATATCAGGTCTGATCTCCAGAAGCTTTTGTGAAAGCTGAACTCCGGTCATATTGGGCATGGTCATGTCGGTTATAACCAGGTCGAACTTGCCGGGAGAATCTCGAAACGCCTCCAATGCTTCAATGCTGCTGGTTCTTTCCGTAACATCATACCCAAGCCGCTCCAGCATTTCCGTTTCCATCCGAACAATCGACTCTTCATCATCGACCAGCAAAATCATCTCGGTGCCTTTCGGAACCGGTTCGATAGCTTCAGTTTTCTCTGTTTCAAACCGGGATTTGATAACAGGCAGATAAATATGGAAAACAGCACCTTTTCCCGGCTCGCTGTAAACCTTTATATCTCCTTGATAACTTTTTACAATGCCGTGCACTACAGAAAGCCCCAGCCCGGTGCCTTTGCCAGTTTTCTTGGTGGTGAAATAAGGTTCAAAGATGCGCTCAAGCGTTATTTGATCCATACCTGTGCCGGTATCAGCCACGGACAAGCAAACATATGGCCCAGGATTCATTGACGGATCTATGAAATCGTTAACTCCTAATTCAACCTCTTGTAAGGTCACTTCCAGTTTTCCGCCTTCATCCTCCATGGCGTGATAAGCATTGGTCATCAGGTTCATGGCCACCTGATGAATCTGGGTGGGATCTGCTATAACCAAACCGCATTGGTTGGTTATGTGCTGTTTGATTTCTATTGTTGTCGGTATCGAGGATTTGATGAGTTTCAAGACCTCTTTGACAATAAGCTGGACTTTCAATGGTTTTAATTCTTGGCCGGATTGACGGCTGAACGCCAGAATCTGTTTGACCAGATCACGGGCCCGTTTGATCCCTTGTAAAATTTCTTCAATCTTATTTCGCAAGGGGCTGTTTTCAGGTGCATCATCCAGTGCCATTTCGCCAAAACCCATTATCGGAAAAAGAATATTATTGAAATCATGGGCAATGCCTCCGGCAAGGGTGCCAATGGAGAGTATCTTTTGGGATTGCTGGAGTTGTTCAATCATTTTTTTGGTTTCAGTAACATCACGGAAAACAGTTAATTTCGAGATTGAACCATCTGTATGAAATATGGGCGAGTTAGAAACATGAAAGGTTTTGCCGTCTTTAGGGCTGACAAATTCAGTTTTGACAGTCTCCCCCTTCATAACCTTGCCATGAACACACCACGGGCATTTTTCATCAAGCCCATGCATCACCTTATGGCAGGGTTCGCCAGTAGCATCATAACCTATCCTTTTTTTTATGGCCGGATTCATGAACTCTATGCGAAAGTCAGGTGAGCAAATATACACCTCGTCATCCATAGCTTCCATGATTGAACGATATTTTTCTTCGCTCTCCCGCAATGCCTCTTCCGCTCGCTTGCGCTCGGTGATGTCGGAAATAATTCCAATCAAACCTTTTACCTTGCCTTCCTGGTCCGCATAGCTGGCTTTGTTAAAGATTACATCCCGCGTTTCCCCCGCGGCATTGATAACCTTCCGTTCATAAGTCTGCTTTTGCGGGCGTTGGAAAAGTTCCTGGTCTTTCTCATAATATTTGTCAGCGATATGCTTGGGTCCCATATCGTATACGGTCTTACCGATAATTTCTTGTCTGGGTTTTCCGTAAAATTCTTCATAGGCCCTGTTGACATCTAAATATTCACCCTTTACATCTTTATAGAACAACGGGTTCGGAATGGTATCGATCAGTGTTTGTAAAAAAGATAAATTTTCTTTTAGATTATCATCGGCCCGCTTGCGCTCGGTAATATCACGGTCAATGCCAATAAAGCCTGTCAGATTGCCCTTGGCGTCGAAGCTCGGTTGAGCCGTAGATTCAAGAAATTTTAGAGTACCGTCCTTATGACGACAACGGATAACAGCGTTTTTCCAACCCTTTTTCTTTTCTATCGAGCTTTTAAACCATTGTCTGGTTTTTTTCTGATCTTCCGGATGAATTAAATTTTCATATAAAACACCTTCAATCTCGTGAACATCATAACCTAATATTGTTTTTACCGCCTCGTTGGCAAAAGTCTGGCGACCTTCCAGATCACATGCCCACACCCAGTCATTGGTGGATTCCACGAGAGAACGATATTTTTCTTCACTTTCCCGCAAGGCATCCCTCGCACTTATCCGTTCGATGATTTTACCTAACCGCTCGGCTATGGTATTAAGCAAATGTTGTTCCTCTGTCAGAAACGGTCCTTCATTGCTCGCCGGTTGCTCCTCCAGAAAGCATACATCCACCTGTCCACCCGGCTTGCCATACACAATAATCTTGCTGCTCTGCATCCAGGGCGTTTCCCTGAAGTTTCCCGTCTGGAAGCTCTGTCCACCCCATACAATACGGGCCGCAGTAATGTCGGGAAACTGCCAGGCCGGAGGGATGAACATAATGGTTCTCTCAAATATTTCGCCTAACGAGATGCCCGGCAACTCCAACAGGGCCGAGATGCTGTAAAGACAGTTCAGTTCTTTCATCCGCTCTTCCAGTGCCGCCCGTGTCCACTGGCGATCAAGGGCTATTCCAATACTGTCTCCCATTCCTTCAAAGAAGTGGATCATTTCCAGGGTAAACATATTTTTGCGTCTGTCATTTAACTGAAGCAATCCAATAATTTTATCATCCGAGCGCAGCGGTATCAGGGCCACGGATTCGTAACCTTCGCCATTGCAGCGGTTGCGCATGCGAGCCTGGCGATCAGCCTCTGTCGTTGTGGCCAGAAGCTCTGTGGTACTGTTTGACCAGAAACTGCCTTCGGCTGTAAAAAAGGGCAGAGATGAATCTGTCCTTGCGCAAATCACATTCCCGCACATACAATCAAGATAAGGCTTTCCTTGAGAGTCTCGTATTATTTCGCCATGTTGATCGCGTGCGCAAAGGTTTCGTTCAGCTTCAACAAATTCGGCCGGAAATCCGTTTGCATGGTAGTACGGAAAGTCTTCACCTTCTTGTAAACGGATAGCAACCGCCTCAAAACCGATGGTTTCCTTTATCAAAAATAGAATGTCACGGATTTCATCGATCCTTTCTTTGGATTGGTTCAGCAGTTCCAAAAGCTTAATTAACAATTCTTGACGCTTTTCGGCCTTCCTGCGCTCGGCATCCGCTTTAGCAACATACAGCGCCATCTCAATGGTGATTTCAAGGTCTTTATCCTGGAATGGTTTGACAATAAAACCAAAAGGATAAGTCAATTTGGCTCGCTTAAGCCTTTCCTTATCTGCGTAGCCGGTAATGAATATAACAGGGATATCAAACTGATTGCGTATTATCTCGGCAGTTTCAATTCCGTCTATCTCGCCTTTAAGGATAATATCCATTAACACCACATCAGGCGTATTTTCTTTTACCTTCTCAATGGCTTGTTCTCCATAACCCGCTACACCGGTGACACCGTATCCCAGTTTTTTCATCCGGCTTTCTAAGTCCATTGCGATAATTGCATCATCTTCAACGATCAGGATTTGTGTTTTTGACATGGTTTTATACCCTTGGGTAGCACCCTGCTTTTTTGAATTTAATGTTGAATGGAAAGGCTATTAGTATGGAAGGGATCAAAGAGAGAGAGAGAGAGAGAGAGAGAGAGAGAGAGAGAGAGAGAGAGAGAGAG
>JACKQG010003003.1_pt1 | contig 21223 bp, 15 predicted proteins | sample 8237621 | NCBI WGS metagenome assembly JACKQG01 (sample SAMN15677084, study PRJNA649215) | marine metagenome | biome: marine; feature: Black Sea; material: saline water; isolation source: suspended particulate matter (SPM) from the Black Sea western gyre | collected 2013-06-09/2013-06-10 | depth... | reverse complement strand
TGGAAAGGCGAGTTCACCCTGGAGGCGGCCAGGGAGTGCGGCGCGGAGCTCTTCCACCGCAACCAGAAACCAGTTTTTCTAACCGCCGGATCTCAGGGCATCCTCCTATTCACCGAAAAGGGCTGCCAACACGTTCCGGCGGTGCAGGTAGAGGGAGAGATAGATATCGTCGGGGCAGGCGACAGCGTGATGGCCGGCGTCGTGTCAGCGCTGTGCAGCGGAGCCGAGCCTGAGGAAGCGGCCCTGCTAGGCAACATCGTCGCCTCCATCACCATCCAGCAAATAGGTGTCACCGGCACGGCCTCGCCGGCGCAGGTGAGGGAACGATTTAGAACACGGATTCGCAGGATTGGCGGATTTCTACTCGGTCCAAGCTGTTTGATCCGATAATCCTGCCCATCCGCTGTTCTGATTTGGAGAATCTGCCGAGAAGGGGTATAATAGCCACGAAACCCTGCAAGGGACAACAACTCGAAAGGGGAGCAACGATGAGAATTCTGGTTACGGGAGGCGCGGGCTTCATTGGCTCGCACGTGGTGGATGCACTGATCGAAAGGGGCCACGAGGTGGTCGTGGTGGACGACCTTTCCACGGGAAAGCGCGAGAACCTCAACCCGCGAGCGAAGTTCTATCACCTCGACATCCGCGACGCCCAAGGTCTGGAGGAGGTCTTCGCCGCCGAGCGCCCTGAGATCGTCAACCACCAGGCGGCGCGAGCGAACGTGCGCGAATCCATGGACAAGCCCGTCCTCTACGCCGAGGTCAACGTCATCGGCTCGCTCAACCTGCTAGAACTGAGCCGGAAGTACGGCGTCGGGAAATTCATCTACGCCTCCACCGGCGGGGCCGTCTACGGCGAGCCGGAGCACCTCCCCGCCGACGAAGCCCACCCCATCAACCCCCTCGACCCCTACGGGGCCAGCAAGCACTTCGTGGAACACTACCTGTATCTCTACAATGTAAACTACGGCCTGCACTACACCGCTCTGCGCTACCCCAACGTCTACGGGCCGCGGCAGGACCCCCACGGCGAGGCAGGGGTAGTGGCCATCTTCATCGGCCAAATGCTCAAAGGTGGGGAGCCCATCATAAACGGAAGCGGCGAGCAAGAGCGGGACTTCGTCTACGTCGGCGACATCGCGGAGGCTAACATCAAGGCCATGGAAAGGGGCGAGGACCAGATCTACAACATCGGCTGGGGAGTCGGTACCTCTATCAACGAGATCTTCGCCAAACTGAAAGAGATCACCGGCCATGAGAAAGAGGCCGTCCACGGCCCTCCAAAGCTAGGCGAGGTCTTCAAGGTCTACCTGGATGCCAACAAGGCTCAACACGAGCTAGACTGGGCGCCACGGGTCGGGTTGGACGAGGGGATGCGGATGACAGTAGAGTACTTTAGAAGCCAGAGCTGAGGAGCCGACGATGCGCATCGGCGTAAATGGCTTTTTTCTGGGCCAACCGACGACGGGAAGTGGACAATACACGGAGAATTTGCTGCGCGAGCTATTGAGATTAGACACGGAAAATCAGTACGTTCTTTTTTCCCCCAGCTTTCAGTGGTCGCAGGTTTCCCTGTTGAATGTTGCTGGATCGCTGTTTGGCGGATATGACAACGAATTTAAGGGATTCACCGAATTCGCAATGCCAAATTCGGTAAATCCTCGAAATTCGATGTCATATTGCGGCAAGCAGTTGGAACCCGTCTCCAAGGAGCTCGATGCACACGTTTTGACGACACCCTTCGACAGCCGAAGCAGAAACCTGGCCAAGCTCTGGTTCGAGCAGGTCTCTTTCCCCCGCGCTTGTCGTCGCCTGGACATAGACCTGGCCCACGTTCCCTACTTCGCCTCGCCTCTCTTCCCAACGGCGCCGACTGTGGTCACCGTCCACGACCTCATCCCCCTCATCTTGCCCGCCTATCGTGGTTCACTCCTGGTGCGATTATACACTCGATTAGTGGCCGCCGCAGCTCGAAAGGCCGAGGCCATCATCACCGTTTCCCAGGCATCCGAGAGAGACATCGTGCGTCGCCTCCACATCCCGCCAGAGCGGATCCACGTCACCTACGAGGCCGCTGGCGAGGCATTCCGGCCCGTGGAGGACGAGGCCCAACTGATTGCCATCCGCCGAAAGTATGCCCTGCCAGAGCGTTACCTTCTCTATTTGGGCGGCTTCGACCGGCGCAAGAACCTCCCCGGTTTGCTCAGGGCCTTTGCTTTGCTGGTCAGTAGATCGCGGCAGGCCAGGCTGGTCGTTGCCGGCAAGTTGCCTGGACTAGATAGCCCTATGTCTCCGGATCCACGCCGCCTGGTCAGGGAATTAGCGGTGGAGGAAAGCGTAGTCTTCACGGGCTGGGTGTCCGAGGAGGACAAGCCGTCTCTTCTAAGTGGAGCGACGGCTTTTGTGTTCCCCTCACTCTACGAGGGGTTTGGTTTGCCGCCTCTGGAAGCGATGGCTTGCGGCGCCCCCGTCGTAGCCTCCAACTGCTCGTCGCTACCGGAGGTGGTAGGCCAAGGGGGTATATTGGTCGGACCCACAGACGTGGAAGCCCTGGCCGAAGCTATGGAGGCGATCCTGGTTGATGACGCTCTCAGGGCTAAGCTGCGGTCAAGAGCTTTGGCTCAGGCTGCCAAGTTCAGTTGGAAGCAAACCGCGCTGGAGACGTTGGCTGTTTATCGAAAGGTGGTTGGCTGCTAGAGATGTCTACCTATCTGGACAAAATCACATTCGCTGCCACAGCACAACGAAGGATGTCATTGCGAGCGAAGCGAAGCAATCTCCTACGCTCGACTTGTCAGCCACCGTGGAGATTGCTTCGTCGCTTCGCTCCTCGCAATGACAACAGGGACTTCGTTCTCCTGGGCCTCGGCCTGGGGCTGTATGCCAGTCGGGTCATCGCTGAAGCGACGATGACCGCCTGGCCCTGGCCGGCCTCGCTGGCTCTGATCATCGTGTGCATCACTGTCGGAATCGGCCTGGCCGCTTTGGGGAACCGCCACGGCCTGACGCTTACTCCCCTGGCGATATTGTATGCCTACGTCCTGTACCCTCGCGTTGAGACTGCCCTCGCTTGGTACGTAGCCTTCGTGGCCGTGATTGCCCTGGTCCTTGTCAATGTCAAGGGCAAGCGCTCCTTCCCTGTGGACTTCATAGTGTTTGTCCTGGGCCTCGGCCTGTATGTGCGCACTTTGGCGCCCACCGTCCTGCCATCGAACAGCGGCGAGTTCCAGTTCGTGGCCGATATTCTGGGCATTGCCCACCCGCCTGGGTATCCGCTCTACACCATGCTGGGCAAGCTTTTCACCTTGATTCCCGTCGGCGACGTGGCCTACAGGGTCAACCTGATGTCAGCCGTTTTCGCTGCCCTGACCCTGGCGCTGGTAAGCCGCACAGTGCGGCGTGTTACGGACTCGGCTTTGGGGGGTGTGGTGGGCGCTCTGGCTCTGGGCGCATCCACCACCTTTTGGGCGCAGGCCACAACCGCCAACACCCGCAGCCTGACGGCTTTCTTCGCTGCCCTGATGCTGTTCGCGCTCGTCAGCTATGCTCAGCGGATCCAAAATTGCTCTGAGGGGATTGCCAAATCCCCGCTTGGGGCCTGGATCTGGCGATCCAGGCCGAGCAAAAGTGGATCTACTGGCGCCAAGAAGCTGAGGGAAGTTCACCTCACTTTATTTGCCCTAGCTTTCGGGCTGGGAATCACCCACCACGGCTCCCTGGTTTTCCTGCTTCTCCCCGTCATCGCCTTTCTGTTAGTGGCCGAACTCGAAACTCGAAACTCGAAACTCGAAACTGCATCGTTTACCAGACTTCGTCCTCTCTTGAAGCCTCTCCTCGCTTTCCTCCTCTCGCTAGTCGTGCTCCTCTACCTTCCCATCAGAGGAATCCTGGGCGCTCCCTTCGGCCCGCCCGACATCGCTACCCCGGCGGGGTTCTTGAACCATGTCCTGGCCCGCGGCTTCCGGGGAGATATGTTCTATTTTGCCAGTTCCGGCCTCCTGCTCGAACGATTCAAGGTGCTGGCCAACATCCTGCGCTTTCAGTTCGGCCTGGGGTTGCTCGTTGCTGCTGCCGTGGGGGGGCTGATCATGCTGGGCAAAGACCGTCGGCTTTTGCTCCTCTGCGGTGGGACCATAGCCGTCCAAGCCTTTATTAGCATTACCTATCGCGCCCCGGAGACAGTGGAGTACTTGATACCGGCCTACGTGCCCCTGGCTATCATCATTGGCTACGGCGCGGGGGTGTTGGGCCGCTGGAGCAGATTCAAAGCGCCTGTCCTGAGCAAAGTCGAAGGGCTCAACGCTTGCCTGGTATCCCTCGTCATGCTGCTCGGCGCTATTCAGTTGGCTCATCATTATCCCAGCTTCGCCTGGCTGAGCGGGGATCGCTCTGCACGTCAGTATGCAGAAAGTGTGATGTCCAACGCCCCCTCCGACGCGCTGGTCCTGGCCAATTGGCATTGGGCCACCCCCCTTTGGTATCTGCAGTACAGCGAAGGCGTGCGACCGGATGTAGAAGTAAAATACGTTTATCCGGAGGGCGCCGAACCGATCTCCGCTACTTGGCTGCGGCGTATGGAGCAGTATGTGGGGGAGCGCCCCCTGATCGTCACCAATTATTATCAGGAGTTCGGCTCCGCGCCGTATCGCTTCACCCCTCTGGGCGAGGCTTTCCTGGTGCAAGTATGGAGAACGGAAGATGGAGAGTGGAAGATGGAGAGTGGAAGATTGTCCCCTTTCCAATTTCCACTTTCCGTTTTTGGGGGGAGGCCAGGCGACGTCGTCAAGCTTGATGCGACTTTCGAGGGGAAGATCCAGCTTCTGGGCTATCGTTTGCCGGAGGACAGAGTCCCGTCAGGCCAACCCCTGTACCTGGACCTGTATTGGCAGCCCTTAGTCGAGTTAGATGGCAACTACTCCTTCTTCGTCCACCTGGTGGGTGATGGAGGGCGAGTTCTGGGACAAATGGACGTCACCCACGATATGGCTGGCTTCCAAGCAGGAGAGGTCTCTGTTGATCGCTACGAGATACAGGTACTGCCCACGACTCCGTCGGGGTCCTACCAGCTCATCGCCGGTGTGTACATCACTCTCCCCGAAGGGGGTTGGCAACGCCTGACGACTGAGGAGGGCGCTGAGACCGTGTTCCTGGCCGAAGTGGAGGTGGTGTCGCCGACCCTGCGACCTGTCACCCTACATCCCCTACACCAGCCTTTCTCTAATGAACTAACTCTGGTTGGAGTTGACTACGACACCAGCCTGGAAGGCGCTCGGCGGGTCTACCTCCACTGGCATCGCTTTGGAACCGAAGACGGCGATTATGATGTGCTCTTGTATGCTAACGACGCTGTAGTGACCAGCAGCCATCTGCCACGGGTTCCCCTGGGCACTTATCTGACTACGGCCCACGACTTGCCCCTGACAGCTACGCCCTTGCAAGTGGAGTTGCGTTCGGCTGACGACGTAATCAGCCAGCGATTGGGACCCTGGAACTGGCCACAGGGAGGACGTTTAGCCCTGCCAACCCCGCCCCCGCGAAGCCACTACGTGGACTTGGGAGGGGAGATGCTGCTGGCAGGCGTTGAATACCGACGGCCGCCAAAGCTGCAAGCGGGAGATGCAATTAGAGTAGAGCTACACCTGGTGGCGAAAAAGCCCATCCTCCACGATTATGTAGTCTCCGTGCGCTTGACCGATGAGGCTGGGCGACTTCTCTCCCAGGACGATACCGTCCCCGCATTGGGGAGCATCCCCACTTTGAAGTGGATACGAGGGTCATCTGTCTCCGATGTCCATTTTGTGTCCATTCCTGTCGGCGCCCAGGCCGGCTCCCTCAGACTGAGCTTGGTCGTCTACGATGCCTTCACCATGCGAAAACTGGGCCTCCTGGACGACCGGCTGGCTAAATTAGGTACCAGCGTACCCCTTGCGCAACTGGAGCTTGGAGGGGATGGATAGCGAAAGAGAAGTCTTGCTTTCTTCCGACGATGGCTCAGCCAAAAACCGAAGGAACTTCCTGATTCCTAGCAGTTTGTCATAATTTGCGATGAAAACCCCAAGATTTGCGTGAAATCCAGAAAAGTGCTATAATGTCCCTAATAGTCATAACGAGTCTCATGTCTTAGCATTTAGGAAAGGAGCATCAATATGAGCGAGGAAGTATTGCTTGAGCCGAAGGTCAATCCCAATCCGGCCTGGAAGGTGAACGCCAAAACCCGGCTGAGCGCCTGTGACAATCGTCCTGGACTGAAGAAGCTTTACCTCACGGTGCTGGACGACAAGGGCGAGGCTATGAGTGGGATCAAGATGCGCTTCGATGTCGAGCCCTCCCAAGGCATCGCTTACGATCACCCGAACGTCTGGGGGATGACTGACGAGAACGGGTACCTGGAGTGGAACCACCTCGGCGTGCCCACCCGCTACGTGATCTGGATGGAGGATGATGAGACTCCCCTCGTGGAGAACATCCGCACCGACCTGGGGTACGAGTACTGTCGTCCTGCAGGCACAACGGCCGGCGGTTGGAGACCCGTGAACAAGCCAGGCGTCTACTCCTATCGGATCGAAATCCAGAGAAAGGGAGAAGGCGACTAGGGCCTGTCCTGTCGTTTCAATCCCTGGCACGTTACTCTGAAAAATAATAGGCGCTTAGTGGAGCCTGGCGAAGGTTCCAAGATGTTCTCCCTCGCATGCTTGTGGAGCCAAATGGGCCATGGTTGGCTGTAGCCCTGCGCGAGACCTTCGCAGGGCTTGGCGCGATAATCTACAAAACGGCGGCGTCCGAATGGACGTCCGCCGTTTTTTTGATATTGCATCATCAGCTTGCCATTGCATCAAAGATGTGTTAGAATCGGTTAGCACAACGCAAAGCCGGGATCTGGCGAGCGGAACAACGAGGAAGCATTTTTGTCAACCTAAGCTCTGAGTCCCGTCCCCGGGACGTCCCGGGGACGGGACTTTGAGCCTTAAGTTGACACTGATGAACGAGGAAGTCACTTTGGCTGAGAAACTGAGCAGGACGATTGTAAGATTGGGATGGAAGCTACTCTTGATTGGTCTGCTGGGATTGCTGGCTATTCAACCCCTGCTGAAACCCGCCATGACGTGCAGCGACGACGGGGGGCATTACCTGGTTCGCTTCGTGGAACTCGATCACTGCCTGCGCCAGGGCGCTCCCTGGCCCCGCTGGACACCCGATCTGGTCTATGGCTATGGCTACCCCCTCTTCAACTTCTTTTCTCCCCTGTCCTTCTATCCAGCGGAGTTCTTTCACCTGCTGGGCTTCAGCTTCGCCCAGGCCTGGAACGCTGCCCTCGCGCTCTACATCTTGCTCTCCGGAATGACCATGTACCTCTTCGTCAAAGACCTTTTCGGCGAGAAGTCGGCTTGGGTGGCGGCGGTGGCCTACATGTATGCTCCTTATCAACTGTACAATGCCCTGAACCGGGGCAACCTCGGTGAGGCCCTGGCCCTGCCTCTGCTGCCCTTGATACTTTGGGCTTTTCATCGCCTCATCATCAAGGGCAAAATCGGCTACCTGATCTTGAGCACTCTGTCCTACGCCGCCCTGGTTCTCACCCACAACGTCATCAGCCTGGTCTTCACCCCCTTTCTCCTCCTCTACGTTGTCGCCTTGTGGTTGCTGAAAAAGAGAATGCCCAGATCGTTGTTGCTCATCGGCGCAGCGCTGTTGCTTGCCCTGGGTTTAAGCACGTTCTTCTGGCTGCCGGCGTTCTTTGAGAAGCAGTGGGTTAAGATCCACCTGGCGTACACTCCGGCTGGCATGAACTACCGCTACAACTTCCTATCCCTGGGCGAACTCCTCGCCCCGCCAAGCCCTGTCCACACCTCTCTCATGAATCCCGCCCCTCCCCGCAGCCTGGGACTGGTGCAGTTGGCCCTCGCTTTAGTGGCTATGATTGGCTGGTGGAACTTTAAGGACAGAGAGAAGCGTTTCAATGTCGTATTCTTCTCCCTCGTGCTAATCAGCTTGATGTTCATGGGCCTTCCGCAGTCAGTGGCGGTCTGGGACCACCTACCTCTGCTCGAATACGTTCAGTTTCCCTTTCGTTTCTTGGGAATAGCCAGCCTGGCCGCTGCTGTGCTGGCCGGTGCGGCCATCCACCTCCTCTCACGTTTGACGTTTCACGTTTCACGCTTCGCGAAAAGACCTTCACTCATCGTCGGAGGAGTGCTGGTGGTGGAAGTTCTCATTATCGCCTTCAGCCTGCCCTGGCTCTATCCACGCTACTGCTATACCACCGACGGCCTATCCATAGCCAACCTGGCCCAGTTGGAGCGCGGCCTGGGAGTTATCGGGGCTACCTCCGCCGGCGAGTACCTGCCCATCTGGGTAAAAGAAGCGCCCTCGGAATCGAGCATGGAAGCCATGTATCGCGCCGGGGTTCCCATTGAGCGACTGGAACCATCCTCCTTGCCCGAGGGAGCGGTGCTCAGATCAGCGGAGTACGGCCTGACCTCGGCCGATATCCTGATAGAAAGCCCCCAGCCTTTCCGCGCGGTCTTCAACACCTTCTATTTCCCCGGCTGGCGGGCCTACGTAGACGGGAAGAGGGTACCCATCGTCCCCACTGAGTCCTATGGGCTGATCAGCTTCGAGGTTCCCACAGGAGTGAGCAACCTTCAAGTGCGTTTTCAGGATACCCCCTTGCGCCTGGCTGCCAAAGCACTTTCGGCTTTCAGCGCTCTGGCCGTCTTGGGGTTGGGTATTGGGTATTGGATATTGGATATTGGAAGATCGTCGGGGGAGGAGCGAAATACGGACTACGCAATACGAAATACGCTGTGGGTCTCTCAGGTGGCCCTGGCCGTAGTTCTACTCCTGACCAAAGTGAGCTACGTTGATAGCCACGATAACTGGTTCAGGCGGGAGGGCTTCGATGGGGTTCGGGTGGAGGGGGTGCAGGTGCCGCTTGAGGTGAACTTCGACGGGGAGATGACGCTCCTCGGCTACGATCTTCGCCCCGCTACGGTTGAGGCCGGGGAGTCTTTTCGCCTGGACCTCTACTGGAAGGCGCGGCACGAGCTGAACACCGAGTACAGCGCCTATGCCCGCCTCAAGGATGCCCAGTCGAACCTCTGGAGCCCGAAGGATAGCAGGCGACCTGGGGGGTATCGAGACTATCCTGCGACGACCACCTGGCCGCTGGACGAATACGCCCAGGACTCCCACCAGATGCAGGTGCTGCCAGGCACGCCGCCCGGCGAATACGATCTGGCGGTTGGAGCTTTCTCCAAAGCCACCCTGGAAGAATTGGATGTTCTGGACGAACGGGGGGGCGCTGTGGGCGCCTCCCTGGTCGTAGGCAAGCTGACGGTGGTGCGGCCGAGGAAGCCGCCTTCCATCGAAGAACTGGAGATACAATACCCCGTAGCTATCGGGTTCAGGGCTCGGTCGGAGACCTCTGCCCAACGGTCGGAGACCTTCGTCCAGCAGTTGGAGCTAATGGGCTACGATATTGATCGCTCTGCCGTCCAGGCGGGAGAGGGGGTGCATCTGACCCTTTTCTGGCGAGGCCTGAAGGAGATGAACCAGACTTATGCTGTCCTTCTTCAATTGGTGGAGGAGAGGAGAGGGATTGTAGCAATTGTAGCAGAGGAAACCTTCCCCGTTGCCAGTGAGGCTTACCCCACAACTGAGTGGCAGACTGGGGAGGTGGTTCGCAGCCAACATTACTTTCCCATTCCAGCGGAGGCTTCAGCGGGCAGACATCGCCTTCAGTTAGCAGTGATAGACCAGGAGGGAGCGCCGCTTGCGGCAGCAGTGGATTTGAGCGAGCTGGAGATCGAGACACCGGAACGCAGGATGACTCTCCCCAGCATCGAACACCAGATGCAAATCAACCTGGGCGATGAGGTGACCTTCCTGGGCTATGACCTGGATACCACGGTGGTCAAGCCCGGCGACACCCTGCGCCTGACTTTGTACTGGCAGGCCAGGCGAGAAATCGCTGGTTGGTACAAGGTTTTCACCCATCTTTTGGACGATGAAAACCGCATCTGGGCGCAGAAAGACAGCGTGCCAGTGGGGGGGACGCGGCCAACGACGGGGTGGGTGAAAGGCGAGGTCATCGTAGATGAATACGAGCTAACGATAGACCCCGGCGCTCCTGGTGGTGAGTACGTTTTGGAGATTGGGATGTACGAAGAGGGCACAAATCTACGCTTGGGGGTGCTCAACGAGGAGGGGCAGATCGTGGGGGATCACATTCTGCTGGGGACGGTGAGGGTTGAACCATAAACCAACGAGCCCTCTTTTTTACAAACTGTTTACAATAGCCTCAAGACTTCCTAACACCGTTGGTGTATAATAAGGGCAAAAGCGAAAGGAGAGAGTACCATGTTCACCCCGAAGAGATTAGCCTTGTTAACCGTCGTAGCCCTCTGTTTACTGGCCTGGGTACCGCTCGCGTCGGGCCGAGCCGGCGCCGACGTCCCGCCTCAGGTGCTCCAGCGCCCCCACGACGTGGACCGCCTGCCGGATGGCCACACCCTGATCACCGACGGCGGTCAAGCCGGCGGCGCAATGGGAGCACAGCCGGGGAGCGGCAGCCAGATCATCGAAGTAGACACCGACGGCAACGTCGTCTGGTCCTTCGATCAGGGCCTCAACTGGGCCCACAACGCCGACCGGCTTCCCAGCGGCAACACCCTCATCTCCGACACCGGCCACGACCGCGTCATTGAGATTGATGCTGCCGGGATCATCGTGATGTACCCTTCTGAGGGAAAGGGTTCACGCACGATTCTCCGGCCTTTCCAAACGTTCAGTACCCGACGCTGGAAGCATTGTTATCATACAGTATAGTTGCGGCTTTATCAAGTCCCCATATTCATTTTCAGATGAGCCAGAAAAAGCCACACCTGACAGGGCGAGTTTGAAAATTTTAAGGTTGTCTATGTCTAATGCCCGCCGGGATGGGCCAAAAGGTCTTGACAATCGCCCGTTCCTTTGGTATACTATCACCAGACTGACCAGTCAGTTTAGAAATCAGATTTTGAAAGAGATAGCGGAAGGAGGAGCAAATGATCGTCGTTCTGTTGCTAGTCACTATCGTGGGCAGTGTTCTGGTGACCTGGCTGCTGCCGATGGCCTTCAACAGTAAGCCGCCTTACGGTCTGGCAGTAGACATCGCGGTGGGCACAGGGTTGGCGGTGGTCTTGGCGCTGCTGGCTTATTTCGTCATCTTGCCGTTCATCAACCTGAGCGGGGCATTGGCCCTGGTTTTGAGCGCCGCCGACGCCATTGGCTTCGCGGCGGTCATGCTGTGGGTGCTGCGGCGGATCAAGGGATAACAGGGGAGCTGCATGACGCCCAGACCGGACGTTTCGGAGGAGCGAAAGGCGCAGATCTACCAGGCGGCGCTGGCGTGTTTCGGCCGCAAAGGTTATCATCGGACGACGATGGACGACATCGTGGCCGAGAGCGGCCTGAGCAAGGGCACGCTGTACTGGTACTTCAAGAGCAAGAAAGAGCTGTTCATCTCACTGTTCCAGGAGGTCATGGGGCAGATCGGACAGGCGTGGGAGGGCATCGCGGCCAACCAGGAGGCCAGCGCCACGGAGAAGCTGCGGGCCAGCCTGGCGCTCTTTCGGGCCGAGCTTGGGGAAATGTTGCCCTTTTTCAGCGTGATGATGGAAGCCTGGGCGCTGACTCGCTACGACGAAGACGTGGAAAGCATCATCCAAGACCTGTACGGGCCTTACCTGGACATCATGATCCGCATCATCGAAGAGGGCGTCGCCAGCCGCGAGTTTGGCGTGGAATCGGTGCGGGCGATGGCCATGGTGATCATGACGCTCTTCGACGGGATCACGCTGGCCCTGGGCACTGGTCTGTGGCACGGCGATTGGGATGCCCTGATGGATGCGGCGGAAGAGCTGGTGTTGCGCGGCCTGGGAGTGGAGGGCAAGCGTGCCGACCGATAATCTGATCATCGAAACCGAGAACCTGACGCGGGCCTTCAAGAACGTCGTTGCTGTGGACAGGCTGAACCTGAGCGTGCGGCAGGGCGAGATCTTCGGCCTGGTCGGGCCCGACGGCGCGGGCAAGACGACGACTATCCGACTGCTGGTGGCCATCATGGATCCCACCAGCGGCCAGGCCAGGGTGTTTGGCTACGACACCGTGCAGCAGCCAGAGCCCATCAAGCAGCGCATCGGCTACATGGCGCAGCGGTTCAACCTCTACGGCGACCTCTCCGTGCTGGAGAACCTCAACTTCTTCGCCGACGTGTTCGAGGTGAGGGGAAAAGTGCGGCAGGAGCGCATCGAGCGGCTGCTGCGCTTCGCCCGCCTGACCGAGTTCCGCGACCGGCGGGCGGCGCATCTCTCCGGCGGGATGCAGAAGAAGCTGGCCCTGGCCTGCACCCTCATCCACACGCCGGAGATCATCTTCCTGGACGAGCCCACCACCGGCGTGGATCCGGTCTCCCGCCGCGAGTTCTGGGACATTCTGACCGAGCTGCATCTGCAAGGCGTCACCCTCCTGGTCAGCACGCCCTACATGGACGAGGCCGAGCGTTGCTCGCGGGTGGGGCTGATGTACCAGGGGCAGATGATCGTCTGCGACACGCCGGAGCGGGTGAAGGCCATGACCGAGGGAGAGCTGATCGCCCTGCGGCCCTCCGATGTGCGGCGAGCGCGGGAGGTGTTGGCCGGGCTGGAAGGCATCCTGGAGATGCAGACTTTCGGCGACCAGTTGCGCATCTTCGTCAGAGACGCCGACCAGGTCATGGCCCAGGGCCGGGCGGCGCTGGCGGCCCAGGGCATCGAGATGCTGGACGTGCGTCGCACCCGCCCGCGTATGGAGGAAGCGTTCATTTCGCTGATCCGGCGGCGGATGGTGGAGAATAAAGCGGGGAGGATATGAACTGGCGACGGGTCTTGTCCATCATGCGCAAAGAGTGGCGGCACATCACGCGAGATCGCACCTCTTTTGTCCTGCTGCTGCTCTCGCCGGTGCTGGCCCTGGTGACCATGGCCTACGCCTTCTCCATTGACATCAAGGACGTGGGCATCGGCGTGATGAACCAGGACCTCAGCCCGCTGTCGCGGCAGTATCTGGCCCAACTGAGCAGCACCGACGCGCTGCGCCTGGAGACCTGGCCGCAGAGCCTGGACGAGGTGGAGCGGTTGATGATGCACGGCTCAGTCAAGGCGGTGGTCATCATCCCGCGCGGCTTTGCCCAAGACATGGAGACGGGGCGCACGGCGGCCTTGCAGTTGGTGGTGGATGGCACCGATCCCAACACGGCCGGCCACGCCATCCGGCACATTAGCGCGCACACGGAGCATTTCGCCGCCGAGCGACTCAAGAGCCGGCTGGCACAAGCCGGCCTGCCGACCGACAACCTGTCGCCCATAGACCTGCGATTGCGGGCCTGGTTCAATCCCTCTCTCAAATTCACCGTCTCCCTGATCCCCGCGCTGGTGGGGGTGGTGCTCAGCGTGCCGGCCATGGCCGCATCGCTGGCCCTGGCCCGCGAGCGGGAGTGGGGGACGTTGGAGGGGTTGATCGTCACGCCCATCGGCCGCGGCGAGTTGATCATCGGCAAGCTCGTCCCCTACGTGATGGCCGGCCTGCTCAGCGTGCCGCTCTGTGCGGCCACCGCCGTCTATGGTTTCGGCGTGCCCTTCCGAGGCAACCCCTGGCTCTACCTGGCACTGTCGGCCATCTTTCTCTTCGCCACCATGAGCATCTCTCTATTGCTCTCCGTCTTTACCAACAGCCAGCAGGTGGCCATCATCGGCTCCATGATCATCTTTCTCTTTTCCGGCTTCTTCATGTCCGGCTTGCTGATTCCTCTGGCCATCATGGGACCGGTGCTCAAAATGGAGGCCTTAATGTTCCCCACCACCCATTTCGTCATCATCAGCCGAGGCATTTTCGTCAAAGGCGCGGGCCTGGCCGAGTTGCAGGGATACGCCGTCGTGCTGGCGGTCATGGGCGTGGTTTTCCTGATGCTGACGGCGTTGATGTTCAAGAAGAAGCTGTAGACCGACCGTTGGGCGAGGTCTCCCGACCGTTGGGCGAGGTCTCCCGACCGTTGGGCGAGGTCTCTGACCGAGCCCTCTCCGCCTCGGTCGGAGACCTTCGGCGAACGAGGCCGACAGATGCTATACCGTATTTGGAACCTCATCGTCAAAGAACTGATCCAACTTCGGCGCGACCGGCTGATGGTCTTCTTTGTGCTGTTTGGGCCGCTGACCGAGCTGCTGATGGTGGCCTGGTCTACCTCGCAGGGCATCAATCACCTGCCGACGGCCGTGCTGGACCTGGATCGCACCGCCGCCAGCCGGGGACTGATCACGGCGGTGGCCAACACGGAGACCTTTGATCCCTATTTCGTGGAGACGATGGCCCAAGTATCTGATGATGTGGGCAGTGGGCGGGCGATGGCGGCCTGGGTGATTCCCGCCGGCTTCCAGGCGCAACTAAACGACGCGGCCGCCGATCCGCCGCAGGTGCAAGTTATCATGGATGGCGCAGACGTGGTTGCGGCGCAGACGGCGGCGGAGGTCGCGCCGGGGATAGTCGCCAGCTACGGACAAGAGGTGGCTTTGTAGCCGGCCGTGGTGGAGGCCGGCAACGTGACGCCGCTGGACGTGAGCTTGCGGGTGTGGTTCAACGAGGAGATGAAAGAGTCCAACTACATGATCCCGTCCGAGCTGGGCTTCATCGCCGCCGCCATCGCCGCCATGCTCGCCGGCATGGGCATCGCCCGCGAGCGGGAACAGGGCACGCTGGAGCAGTTGACGGTCACACCCATCCGCCCACTGGAGTTGGTGCTGGGCAAGATGACGGTGGCCATCGTCCTGGGCTACACCGAGTTCCTGCTGATGCTGGGCATGGTCGTCTGGCTGTTCGACCTGCCAATGCGAGGCTCGCTGCCGCTGCTGATGGCCATCGCCTTCTTCTACATGATCGTAGAAATAGGCTGGGGGCTCACGGTCTCCGCCGTGTCCAGCACGCAGATGCAGGCTCTGCTCATTGGCTTTGCCGTGGTCATGGTCATGGTCATCTTTTGCGGCTACGCTTTCCCCGTGGAGACCATGCCCCCGTTGATGCAGGTCATCGCCAACATCTTTCCCTTGAAGCATTGGCTGATCATCTTGCGCAGCATCCTGCTCAAAGGAGCCGGGGTGTCGGTCTTCTGGCGGGAGCTGCTGGCCATCGCTGGCCTGGGGACGGCGATTTATACGGGGACGGTGCTGCTGCTGCGTCGCAAGAAGCTGGAGTAGGTTTGGAAGATGGAGATTGGAGGTTGGAAGTTGGAGCACGCTGTCGAGACGGTGGAGTTGACCAAGCAATTCGACAGTTTCACGGCGGTGGACCAGGTGAGTTTTGCCGTGCGTCGAGGGGAGATCTTCGGCTTCCTGGGCCCCAACGGCGCGGGCAAGACGACCACCATCCGCATGCTGCTGGGCCTCCTCGTCCCCACGGGCGGGCGGGCAACCGTCTTGGGCTTTGACATCATCCGCCAGGTGGACGAGATTCAGCAGCGCATCGGCTACATGTCGCAGCGGTTCAGCCTGTACGACGACCTGACGGTGGCCGAGAACCTCAATTTTTTCGGCGGCGCCTACGGCGTGCGGGGGAAGCGACTCCAGGAGCGCAAAGCCTATGTTCTAGCCATGGCTGGCCTTCACGGGCGCGAGAACGAGTTGGCCGGCAACCTCGCCGGCGGCTGGCGGCAGCGACTGGCGCTGGGCTGCGCCATCCTCCACGAGCCAGAGATGATCTTCCTGGACGAGCCTACCGCCGGCGTGGACCCCATCTCGCGCCGCGAGTTCTGGGAGCTGCTCTACGCCCTATCGGACGAGGGACGCACCATCTTTGTGACCACGCACTACATGGACGAGGCGGAGCACTGCCACCGGCTGGCCTTCATCCAGCGCGGTCGTCTGGTTGCTCTGGGATCGCCGGAAGAGATCAAGCTGGAAAAGATGCGCGGCCAGGTGATGGAGATAGACTGCGCCGCGCCGGAGGTCGCTATGGGCGTGCTGCGGGAGACCGGCCTGTTCGACGAGGTGTCGCTCTACGGCGCGCTCATCCACGTCGTGGCCGAGGGCGCCGAGGCGCACCGCCCCCGGGTCAAGGCGGTCTTGCAACAGGCTGGCATCGTCATACGCAGCATAGAAATCATCGCCCCGTCGCTGGAAGACGTGTTCATCGCCAGCGTGCGGAATTAGATATTGGATATTGGAGATTGGAGATTGGAGATTGGAGATTGGAGATTGGAATATCCAATACCCAATATCCAATCTCCAAGACAGCGGAGGAAATCATGAAAAAAACCATTACAATTATTGCGATTATCATAGCCCTCATTGTAGGTGCCGCCGGCATTGGCTGGCTCTACTTTCGGCTCAACCCGGCGGCCTGGGATGATTTTGTGGCCGAGATGCGGGGCGAGACGACGAGCAGCGCGGCCCCGCGCCCGGTGAGTCGTCCGGCGCGTAAGGCTGGGGGATTGTTCGCCTCTGGCGCCATCGAGGCCGACGAAGTGACCGTTGCCGCCGAGATGGGCGGGCGCATCGTGGCGCTGCTGGCTGATGAGGGAGACGAAGTTGCGGCTGGCGACGTGCTGGTCCAGTTGGATCATACCATATTGCTGGCCCAGCGGGAGCAGGCCGAGGCAGCCGTGGCCCAGGCGCAGGCGGCGCTGGAGGCGGCGCGGGCGCAACTGGCCCTGGCCGAGGCCGGTGCCCGTGACGAAGAGATCGCCATGGCCGAGGGTCAAGTGGACAGTGCGCAGGCCGGTCTAGAAGCGGCCCAGGGCCAACAGGCTGCTGTCGAAGCCGAGTTCAAGGTGGCGAAGGCTCAACTGACGGCGGCAAAGGTGGCCGAGACCAACGCCGAGCTGCTGGTGACGGCGGCCCAGGCGAACCTCGACGGAGCCGAGGCTCAACTGTCGGCGGCAAAGGTGGCCCAGACTAATGCCGAGTTGCTGGTGACGGCGGCCCAGGCGGACCTCGACAGAGCCGAGGCTCAACTGGCCCTGGTGCAGGCGGGAGCTACTAAAGATGACATCGCCATCGCCCAGAGTGCTGTGGATAGCGCGCAGGCCCTGTTGGAGCAATGGCAGGCTGGCCCGGACGAGGAAACGGTGGAGATCGCCAAGCTGAACTGGGATTTGGCCAGCATTGCGCTCTGGCAGGCACAACTGGAGCGGGATGCGGCCAAAGGCGTTCCTGGAGTTCCAGGCTACCAAAAGAACCTGGCTGATGCGGCAGTCAGTGCGGCGGAGATTTCGGCTCGTATGGCCGAGTTGCAGCACGATCTGGCGGCCAAAGGCGCGACCGACGAACAGATTCGCGTCGCCCAGGCTGCGGTGCGTCAGGCCCAGGCTCAACTGGACAAGGTCAAGGCCGGTGCTCGTTCAGAGGAAGTGGACATGGCCCAGGCTGGGGTGGATGCAGCGAAGTCGCTATTGGCCCAGGCCGAGGCAGGCATAGACGCAGCGAAAGCCAATGTGGACATGGCTCAGGCTGGAGTGGAGGCAGCCCAGGCACAGTTGGCCCAGGCCGAGGCGGGCGTGGGCGCGGCGGGAGCCAACGTGGACATGGCGCAGGCTGGAGTGGAGGCAGCCCAGGCGGCGATGATCATCGCCCAGGCTGGCACAGACGCGGCCCAGGCCCAGCTCGACCAGGCCCAGGCAGCCCTCGATCTGCTGAAGGCCGGCGCTCAACGTGAGCAAATCTCGCTGCTGGAGGCCAACGTCGCCCAGGCCAGGGCAGCCCTGGCTGGCGCCGAGGCTGCCTTGAAAGTGCTAGACGCTCAATTGGAGCGCATGACGCTGAATGCCCCGGTGGGCGGCATCGTCGTCGAGCGGCTGGTGCATCCTGGCGAACTGGCCTCGCCCGGCGGATCGCTGTTCACCCTGGCCAACCTGGACGAGGTGACGCTGACCGTCTACGTGCCCGAGACCGACCTGGGGCAGGTCTGGCTGAGCCAGACGGTGGAGGTCACGGTGGACGCCTACGGCGACGTCTTCACCGGCCAGGTCTCCCACATCGCGTCCAGGGCCGAGTTCACGCCCAAGAACGTGCAGACCCAGGAAGAGCGGGTGCACATGGTCTTCGCCGTCAAGATCCAGTTGGACAACACCGACCACCGCCTGAAGCCCGGCATGCCGGCCGACGCGACTTTTCAGTAATTTGGAACAACGGACCAGTAGGATTTAACGGACGCAGGCAGGCAGGAAACGAACACGAATCACTGACGCTATTCCTTCCCCCGCTTCCTAAAACTCAACCTCAGCGGCGTTCCCAGGAAACCATAGTGCTCCCTTAGCTTGTTCTCCAGGTAGCGTTCGTAGGAGAAGTGCACCAGGCGGGGGTCGTTGACGAAGAAGAGGAAAGTAGGGGGATCAACGGCAGCCTGGGTGGCGTAGTAGAACTTCAGGCGTTTGCCGGCCTTGCTGGGCGGAGAGTGGCGAGCTACAGCATCTTGCAGGATGCGGTTCAACTCGGCGGTGGGGACGCGGATTAAGCGATTCTCCTGGACACGCAAGGCGGTGGACAGAACCTGGTCTACCCGCTGGCCGGTCAGCGCCGAAATGAAGAGCACGGGCACATAATCAAGAAAGCGCAAGACAGTGTATATATGCTCCATATAAACCAGCATGGTATAAGTATCCTTCACCACCAAGTCCCATTTGTTGACCACCACCACCACGCTTTTTGCTTCCTCCAAGACATATCCGGCGATGTGAGCATCCTGGGCGGTGGCTCCCTCCACGGCATCTATGAGGAGCAACGCCACATCGGCTCGATCTATGGCCTTCAGCGCCCTCAGCACACTGTATTTTTCCACCCCTCGCTGGATACTACCCTTTCTGCGAATGCCAGCCGTGTCTATGAGCACCAGCGTTTCGCCCTCCCATTCTACCTGAGTATCAATCGCGTCCCGAGTCGTGCCTGGGACATCGTGGACGATGGACCGCTCCTGGCCCAGGATCTTGTTGAGCAAGGAGGACTTGCCCACGTTGGGTCGCCCGATGATGGCTATTTTGACCGCCTCCAGCTCTTCCTCTTCCTCCTCGACAGGGAAAGCTCTTACTATCTGATCCAACAGGTCGCCGGTGCCTGTGCCGTGCAGAGCCGAGATGGGATATACTTCGCCCAGGCCCAGGGCATAGAACTCCACCGCCTCCTCTCGACGGGCCTGGCTTTCGGCCTTGTTGACGGCCAGTAACACCGGCTTGGCCGTGCGGCGAAGCACCTGGGCCACCTCCTCATCGCCTGCCGTCAGCCCGTCCTTGACGTCAACCAGGAAGAGGATCACATCGGCCTCGGCGATGGCGATCTGCGCCTGGGCTCGCACCTGGACCATGAGGTTGTCGTCCAAATCCGGAATTCGGAATTCGGAATTCGGAATTTGGAACTCCAGGCCCGCTGTGTCCACCAGGATGAAGCTCACCCCGCCCCACTCGGCTTCGGCGTAAAGGCGGTCGCGGGTGGTGCCTGGCACTTCATGGGTTATAGCCAGTCGCTCCCCTACGAATCGGTTGAATAGTGTTGACTTGCCAACGTTGGGCCGGCCAACGATGGCCACGATAGGTTTAGGCATAATTTAATCTCGGTTTCCAATGATCAATTGGACGATGAGTCATTGGGTATTGGATATTGGCTATTGGATAATGACTGATACCTGGCAAGGCTCGATGAAATTTCCGTCATTCTTGACTACCACCAAACGGAACCAGTAGTTCCCAGGAAGCAAAGCCGAAGTGTCCCAAACGCCCAGGAGCCCATCAGTCACAGGTCGCTCGAAGCGCTGCAGGAACGACCACTCAGTTATCCCCTCGTAACGAAACTCGAACTTGTAATAGTCGAAGTTGTCAACGTATGCGGAACCAGTAATCTGAACGGGACCCTGCAACATGGCATTCACGGCAGGATAAGTGAGACGGGCGCCGGGATCGGGACACTCGGCCAGGGGCGCAGGTGTGGCCGTAGGGGAGGGTTCGGGCGTGATCGTGGGCGTGGGGGTGGGCGGCGGCGGTGCTGGGGTTAGCGTCTCGACAGGCGGCGGCGTCTCAGTTAGCTCTGGCGTCTCGACAGGTTGCGGCGTCTCAGTTGGTTGCGGCGTCTCGACAGGCTGTGGCGTCTCAGTTGGCTCTGGCGTCTGGGTTGGGACGAAGGTAGGGCCAAAACCTATCTCCACCTCGATAGTGTCCGGCAAGATGCTCTCCACCTTGAGCCCCTCCGGCACGACGACTTTGGGCGTTATCTTATGGGTACCCCACTGCAGCTCGTAGAGGTCCAGGACGACCTGCACATCCTCCGGCTTCAGTGCGTCCAGCTTGGGCACGGGGCCTGAGATGATGACATCCACCACATCGGGCGACGGCATGGCTCTTAGGTTTGGCTGCAATCCCTGTACGACCAACCCCCGCTGCATGGTCAGGCTGCTTTCAATGGCCGTCACGCTGATTGAAACGAGGACAGATTGCTCACCCAGCACGGTGACACCTTGGGGCAAGGTCATGGCGACCCGCTCGACAATATTAGCACGGGCATCGCTGACGTCTATAGGGACTGTTTCCAGGTAGCCGGGTATCCCCTCAATGATCAGAGGACTGCCCAGGATGGTCATGTTGGATGGCTCGACGGAAACGTTGCTGATGCGATAGCCAGCAGCTACCACTCCCTCCACGATGGGTCTCACAGATACTTCTTTGTAACCGAGTCTCTGCTCGACGGCCACCCGGACCTGGACCTCAGGTGGATCAATGTCCACCCAGCCCACGGCCTGACCTTTGTCATTCCGCGCTGACAGGTCTACCAACTGCTCCACGGCTCCTTTAGCCCCTCCCAGATAGATTTCAGCCACCAACTCGCTCACCTGATCAACCATGGAGGCTGGCCCGCTCACTTTCGCTTGGGAAGGAGTGACGGTAGGCGTCCGGTCAACGTAGCCCAGGGGGGGATTATCTACCACTATGGCCTGCACCTCCAGCTCTTTCTCCCGGTACTCTTCCAGGCGAATGCTGGCCTCAGGGGGCTGCACCTCCAGGATGTTAACAAACCGATCGGTGCAGGTGACCTGAATCTCGACATCATACCGCCCGGCGGGCAGCCCGTTCAAGTCAATCATGGCTTCGAACTTGGCAGCAATCAACCTATCCCAACTGGTCTGAGGTGCTCGGACGATGACCTGGATGCTCTTGACCACTTCAGGGAAGATGACCATG
>JACKQG010003002.1_pt1 | contig 21224 bp, 10 predicted proteins | sample 8237621 | NCBI WGS metagenome assembly JACKQG01 (sample SAMN15677084, study PRJNA649215) | marine metagenome | biome: marine; feature: Black Sea; material: saline water; isolation source: suspended particulate matter (SPM) from the Black Sea western gyre | collected 2013-06-09/2013-06-10 | depth... | reverse complement strand
ATACTATGAATAAAATAAATAGACTGTCAAGGGGGTTGATGGTCCTGCTCACTACACTCCGTGCCGGTAGAATTGCATTTGCCGGCAGCGATAAACGTCGTGGAACCGCAGGTGCCCAGGAATTGTTGTTGCCTGTTGGATCAGTTGGAACCGCCATGGGTGGCTCTTATAGTGCCGTTGTTTCAGGAATCGAAGCTGCTTATTGGAATCCAGCTGGTGTGGCCAAACTTGAGGGGAATGGTGAAGCCATTTTCTCACATATGGATTACATCGCTGATATTAATGTTGAGTATGCTGCCATCGCCAGTCGCGTCGGCAACCTGGGTGTTCTGGGAGCCAGCTTAAAAACCATTAACTTTGGTGAAATACCGGTGACAACCACAAACTCTCCCGATGGAACTGGAGAAACATACTCTCCCCGCTATATGACCATCGGCGTCATTTTCTCAAGAGTGATGACAGATCGTATTAATTTTGGCGCCAAGCTGAATTTAATCTCAGAGCAGATCATGCGAGTCAGTGCCAATGGCGTGGCTCTCAATGCCGGTGTTCAGTATCGGACTTCTGAGGATGGTTTTATGATGGGTGTGACGTTGCGCAACCTGGGAATCGACATGCTGTTCACGGGCGCCGATCTGGAACAGACCATTACTCCTCCTGGATCAGAACCGGGTACCCGTAGTGAACCATGGCGTATTCCATTGTCTTCATTTGAGTTACCTACTCAATTGGAAATTGCCATTGCTTATGGTGTTTATCACAATGGGTCTTCAAAATTGACCCTTGGTGGATCATTCTTAAATGATAACTTTTCTCTTGACCAATACACTTTCGGCGCAGAACTTGAAGTCATGGACATGTTTTACCTACGTGGATCTTATGCCTTGGCTGAAGATCCCGAGACTCACGAGCTTTATTCTGGGAACGAAGAATTTCTTTGGGGACCAGGATTCGGTGGTGGATTGAAGCTGAAAATGGGTACAACAAATCTTAAAATTGACTATGCCATGAGACCAACGTATTTGTTTGCAAATACACAATGGCTCTCATTTCGGGTAGGCTTTTAATAATTAATACACAAACACAACCAAAAGGAGGACGTGTATGAACCGCGTAAAAACGCTACTTCTAACAGTAACAGTTCTGTTACTGGTATCAAGCCTGTTCGCAGGCCAAGAGGTTATTCCCTTTCGTGGGGAGTATAAGGCAAATCCAAATCGCGTAAATGTGACTCGCGATACGGATGTTACAATGACAAACCTAGAAGGTCTGAACCCCAACACCAACTTTGGTGGCTGGACAAAAGATTATTTCTTAGAGTATTACGTACCTGCAGCTGATGGATATGTAAATTCTATTGATTTTAATTTTTCAGATCTGCCAGACGTAACTGGTGGTGGTATGGCTATCTGGATTTATGAAGCCAACTATCCATGGCCAGAACTTAACTCAGAAGCTATCGCTGATGCTTGTGGTGATGCCCAGTTGGGTTACTACGATGAAGCCACAGGATATGAGAATGTTGGAACAAACTGGGTCCGTGGCGGAATCAACTCCGTTGATGGTGCTCTGGATGTTGACTACGATCCTCTGGGTGCTCAGATTTGGCCAGAGTTTGGTGCTGGTAGTATCTCTATCGAACCAAATGCTGACGATGTAGGCTGGGTAACAGCTGATCTGGTAACTCTTGATGGTGAACCTGCTTATTTTGAACGCGGTGTGCCCATCATTGTTGTTATCAAATTCACAGGCTTCCCAGACGGCGCTGACGCAAATGAATACCGCATGGGTTTCTTCTCAGCAGTAAAGCACATTGATCCTCAGCCAGCTATGAAGTTTTATAGCACCATTTCAAGTCCTACAGGCCGTTGTAACACTAGTGACTGGGGTTGGTACATTCGTTCATATGTATGGGATTGGGATTTACAGGCTACCTTAACTGGCGATCGTGGTCCAGTAGTAGCTATGGATGCCCTGGTTACAACTCTCTCAACTAGTGCTCAGATAGTTACAGCAACGATTACAGATGATAACCCAAGTGGCGGCGCCGCTGGTGTTGCCTCTGCTGCAATGTTTTATACCATTGATGGTGGAACCGCTGTAGAAGTTGCCATGACTGGATCAGGCGATGAATTTTCCGCTCCAATTCCTGGTCAAGTACCTGGAACTGAAATCACTCATTGGGTAGAAGCAACTGACGTTGGAGGTATCACAACTGTTGGTGAAGCCAATACTTACTCAATCTTCGAAGCACTCGAGCCATTGCTCCTGGTTTTTGATGATGTAAATGCCTACTCAGGTGGCTACGAATACTATTACTATGTCACACTTGCAGATACATTTGCTAATCATTTTGACCTATGGGAGCCAAAGTTTGGTCCTGTAAGCTCAGAACTTGTTAACAATTATGAGTTGGTCTATCACGTCATGGGTGGCGGTCCTTATAACGATGCCACTGACGTTAGCACTGTATATGCCAATTGGTTGGCAGCAGGTACTGAAGCAGCTCCCCATCGTCTTTTCCTAACTGGTCAAGACTATGGTGTGATCTCTGGCTTTGCTGATACAACTTTCCCAGCAAGTGCTTTTGAGAACATGTATCTTGGTGTTGAGACTCTGGGACCACAGGATATCAACTATGATGGTACTGTTGCTTCATATGAAAATGCCTATGCTATTGATGCTGTAGAGAACGATCCAACAACTGGACACCTGTTCAGCTATGCTGCTGACAGTCTCCAGATGTTCTATGAGCCAAATTATGAAAATAATTTTGCTAACTGGATTGACAACCTGACTCCATCAACTGGAACAGTATGTTTTACTGATCCTAACAATGCAGACGCTGCTGTTGCTGTCTACAATGAAGGAACTGGTTGGAAGACTGCTTTCTGGACAGTAGATCCTGTTTCAATCAACTTCTACAGCCCTGCTGACACTTCAAGTATGTACCATTGGGGTTTAAACGCCAATGGTGGTACTGTTAATCCAACCTTTGATTGGCTTGGTGTTCCTCATTATGTTGTTGGTATCGAAGATGTAGTTGAAATTCCTGCTACTTCAAGACTCCATGCCAGTTATCCAAACCCCTTCAACCCAGTAACCAACATTGCTTATGAATTAGGTAATGCTGCTGATGTAAACATCACTGTTTACAACATGCTGGGTCAAGAAGTGGCCACACTGGTTGCTGGTTTCCAGACTGCTGGTGCCTATACAGTTCAGTGGAACGGAATTGACCATGCTGGTCATTCAGTCCCATCAGGTCTGTATTTCTACACCATGCAGACTGAAGGATTTAGCGCAACTCAGAAAATGATGCTGCTCAAATAATCCTGGTTTTATCGTTTTACCTAAAGAGGCTGTCTCAGAACATGAGGCGGCCTCTTTTGTTTTTAGCCACGGATTCACACGGATTGGCACAGATTGTTTACAAAGAACCGCTAGGCAGCCTTAATTTTCGAAAATTGGCATCCTTCGCAGTCTCTCAGACCCAAAGATGTCTCCAGTATTCATATTCATACTGATCTTCTGCCATATTTTCATGAGATTATGGGCAATAGCGATCAACCCGAACTCGATGGATACCCTATCAAGACCACGGAGGAAGAAGCGCCTGAACTGATGATTCGCCTTGATCTGACCGAACACAGCTTTAGGCTCTCTGGGTCCTCTGGATCGGTGATCCAAAACGAAAAGAACGAATGGTCCTGTGTAGCTTCGCGATCTTCGTCAAACTTGTCTATCGAAACCCATAGGGTGTAGATAGATTCGTTGTAGAGTAAAAATAAATTAACACTTCAGCCTTCTCCGCCTGCTCAATGGCCAAATTATTCAGTATCACCTTATAGTATGGATGCAGTTTGAGTTTAAAAGCTTAACTCCCATTTTTTACAACGAAGTAACCGAAATGAACGAATGGTCTTATGTAGATTCGTAATCTTCGTCAGGTTCGTTGTGAGAAAAAAAATAAATTAACACTTTGGCCTTGTCCGCATGCTCAATGGCCAAATCTTTGTAGCTAAAATTTGGAGGGGGTTAACCCCTTTATATACGACTATATCAATAACAGTCATATATGCAAGTATCAACCCCCTATACCCTTATACCCCTATACCCAAAAAAGGCCACTCTTTTAGGACAACCTCTAGCCTAATGTCTGCTCACCCTGACCCACCATTGCATTAGTAATTAATAATACTATATTTTAGACTCATAATTGGAAATTAGGGGGAATCATGAAGTACTCAGAAGAAAAGATCATCAGACACCTACTTCTCCTGGTTTGCCTTGTTTCCTTCGGCTTAGCCAAAGATCCCAATCACAGAACCCTGACGAAACCCGCTACCCTGGAATTTGTCCAATTTACAGGCAATAATATCAATAGCTGGATGGGTAATTATGGACACCTGGCAAGTCACGTCCCAACCGGAAATGGTGGCGGAGAATGGCCTGCAGGTAGTGGCAATACGGCCATTTTTGTTTCAGGAATATGGGTTACCGGGCAGGTTAATGGTGAGCTCCGTAGCGCTGCTGCTGAATTTTCAAGTGAGTGGACCCCCGGAATCATACCCTATGACACCCAGACCAGGCTTCCCACAAGCAATACTCCCCATAATACAACAGATCATCAAATATATTTAATCAGGGAGGGGGATTCCCCAGACCCTACATCAGAAAATTATAATCGCGAATATGCCAATTGGCCAGCTTCAGATGGGGCTCCAGCACATGACGGTGAACTTTTCACAGATCAGAATCATAATGGGGTTCGAGATTCAGGCGAACCATATGAGGACTTTAACCAAAATGGCATCTATGATTCTCCCGATGGTCAATTTGTCACTGGGGAGGATCCTCCCGAGGTCAAGGGGGATGAACAGGTCTGGTGGGTCATGAATGGCTGGGGAGCTGCCACTCATCACAACCTGTGGAGTACAGACCCCCTTGGTGTGGAAACGCAGGTAAGCGTATATAACCGATCAATACATCCCCTCTACGAAAATGTACAGCTTCACGATATCAAAATGGTGAACAAGGGTGGCGAGCGGCTGGACAGTGTCTACTATGCCTATTGGAGCGATGTAGACCTTGGCGATGCCACTGATGATCAGGGTGGCTGCGATACCAGCTTGTCCCTGGGATATTTTTATAACGGAAATGCCCGCGATCAAGATTATGGCATGACTCCACCTGCAGTGGGATATACTTTTCTTCAAGGACCTATGGTTGAATCGTTTGGGGATACCATTATTGCCCATGGAGATGTTTTCGCTGATAAACGTTTTTTGGGGATGACTTCCTTCATATTAATGCTCAAAGGGTTGTATCCTTTTGAAGATCCTGAGAACGCAGTTATAGCCTATTTCTATATGCAGGGACTCGGCTCTGATGGGGCTGCCTTTACTGATCCAAGCGGTAGCGTGACACCTTTTCATTTGTCTGGAGACCCGGTGAATGGTGATGAGTGGACTGCTATGAGTCAATATACCCCCAGTGACAAGCGGGCGTTGATGAGTAGCGGACCTTTTACCATGGAACCCTGGGATGATCTTAATCAGAATGGGTTCGCTGATTTTGGTGAACCAGGTGTGCAGGTCATTCATGCGGCTCTCATCATAGTCAGCGGGGTAGACCACTTGGATGCCATTACCAGCTTGAAGTATGCCACTGGCAAGGTACGTTCAGACTTTGAATTTGGCTTCAAAACCCCACGACTTGATCCACCAATGGTAAATACTAGTGCTAATGATCAGGAAATCGTCCTTAACTGGTATGCAGGTGCAGAAGCCTACGAATCTACCAATAGTTATGGATACCGTTTCGAGGGCTACAATGTTTTTCAGGGACCAAGTGCCAACGGTCCATGGACCAGACTTCACACCTTTGATTTGGTTAACGGAGTTGGTCGTATTGTGGAACCACAGATGGATGATTTAGGATTTATCAGCAACGAACTGGTACAGTTTGGAGATGATACGGGTCTAACCCATTTGTTGTCCATCACTGAAGATGCCTTGAATGAGGATGCCCCCCTCACGAATAATAAGCTCTATCATTTTGCCCTCTCGGCCTATGCATATCATGAGGAAAGGCTCCCAAAATCTATCGAGAGCAGTAAACGTATTTTCAGCATTCGACCCCATGAGACCTATGAGATGGCAGGGGTCAGAGATACCCTTGAAGTGGAGCAAGTAGGTAATGCAGACGTGGATGTGACGGTGGATGTGCTTGATCCAGGTCAGTTGACCGGGCTCAACTATAAACTTGGCTTTGAATACGACTCAACCCAGGCCAAGGCCCGCTGGTATGTGACACGACGAGCTGTTTCCTTTGAGGATACAGCCCTTCAAAGCGACTGGCATGGTCTTGACTGGTTCACTTCTCAATCTTATCGAGGGGCAGATCTATATCTGGATGGTTTCGAATTATCAATTGATGATATGTCTTTTTCTCGACCTAGACTGAATAGGGGCTGGCAGCAGACTATAAATCTTGAAGGTACGACCATAGATAGTCTCACCTTAAAGGCAGTCGCACCAGGGGCAGTTGATTCCTTATTCTTTGATGAGGTGGGCGGCCACCTGGTCCATCTCGATACGCTCATAGGGTCACCCTGGTATTGGGATTATTTCAGAATAGAAGAACGTGCCGATGGCACCTATTACATACTTTATCACGAAGGCACCCACGATGTATATATACAGGGCTTCGCCAGTAACTTTGGGGCTATCAATGGAGATCGTATTGCAGATATTCCCAATGTGGGGGGAGGGTCTGAAGATGTCAATGCCCTCCAATCAGACCTTGAAATCCGCTTTACCGAGACTGGTCAGAAAGCCACGCGGTACCAGAGGCGAGCTAATGACACGCTGATCACAGTACCGTTTGAGGTGTGGGATACTGAAAGGAATATTCAACTCTGTCTGGGTATCAAGGACAATAACAAGAGTGGTGGTATTCAGGATACCAGTCGCATAGACTGGGAAAATTCGTTGGATCTGGATTGGGTGATTGTCTTTTTCCAGGATTATTCGACTCATTCAAATGAATTACAAGCCTTTGGGGATAACCCAAATTCAGGGTGGGCCTGGCAGTTCAATGATGAATCCCGATTTTCAGTGGGTGACCTTCTCACCCTACACTTTGTGAACCCCATAGATGCCGCAGTAGATGCCTTTCACTGGAGCACTGATGTGGCAGGAGTCACCTACAACGAAGACGCCCTCGATCTCATCCAGGTATTCCCCAATCCCTACTTTGGCTATCACGCAGATCAAACCACTGCATCTGGGCCCTATGTGACCTTCAGCAACCTGCCTGAGCAGGAATGTATCATTCGGGTCTACACCCTGGGTGGTCAGCTGGTCAAACGCATTGATCACAACCCTGGTTCTTATGAAAACTGGGATCTGCTTAATGAGCACCACAGAGCTGTGGCCAGTGGAATTTACATCGTTCACATCGAGGTCCCTGATCTGGGAAATAGAATCCTGAAACTGGCCATCCTTCAACCCGAATAAGAAGTCTATCCTTTTCAAACTGGGACTCCTATTCCAGACGACTCCCAACACCTTTTTTCCCCAGGATTGATTAACTGATTTTATTCATCCCTGATTCAATTAGTTTAAGCCCCATTAGGAGATAAACATGTCACTGGCCGCTGCAATTGGTTATGCAATTGGCATTATGATTTTTGCCATCATTTTTCGTCTGCGTCGCACAAAGATGATGGATAAGTATATGAAAAAAGCTGAGTCGAAACTTTCAAAGTCCCATAAAGGAAGTAAAAATGATTAATACCATCTGGATCGTGCTCATGGCCGGTGGCATTCTGGTAGCCGGGTTTCAATGCCTGGGATTGGATTATAGCAGCGCTGAAGGGCTGATTATGAACCCCAGCTTTGTCCCTTTAACTGATCTCACAAAAGGGCTATTTAATTCTGCCAAAGCTTCAGTCAATCTTGCCATGGGACTCATCGGTATCATGGCCCTGTGGCTCGGTCTCATGAAAATTGCTGAAGAGTCCGGACTGGTCAAGTTATTCGCACGTGCAGTCCGTCCCGTTATGGTGAGACTATTTCCAGATGTGCCACCAGATCACCCCGCCATGGGTGCCATGGTCATGAATATTGCAGCCAACATGCTGGGGCTTGGAAATGCAGCCACACCTCTGGGACTCAAAGCCATGCAGGAGTTACAGAAACTGAACAAGGTCAAAGATACGGCTACCAATGCCATGGCGACCTTTATGGCCCTGAACACCTCTTCCGTGACATTTATACCAGCAACGGTCATTGGCATTCGGGCTGCCGCCAATGCGTCCAATCCAGCTGAAATTATTGGTCCAGTAATTCTGGCTACTGGTGTATCCACAACCGTGGCCATTATTGCCATCAAGCTCTTGCAGAAACTTCCCAAATATCAAATGCCCGAATGTCCAGCAGATGCGCTGACGTCTACGGGGGAAGGGGAGGAGGTCTGATATGTTTCAAGGCGTAATTAATGGCGTATCAGCCATCGCCATCCCACTTCTGATTTTAGCCATTGTCGGACATGGCTGGTATAAGAAAGTCAAAGTTTATGAGGTCTTTACTGAAGGAGCCAAGGAAGGCTTCACTGTGGCTGTCCGAATCATTCCATTTCTGGTGGCTATCCTGGTTGCTATCGGTGCCTTCAGGGCCTCAGGTGCCCTGGATCTGCTCACTGGTCTGCTCAGCCCCCTGACCTCCTGGATTGGGATGCCAGGCGAAGTCATTCCCATGGCGCTGATGCGTCCCTTAAGTGGGAGTGGAGCTATTGGTATTGTCTCTGAATTAATCAATACCTATGGACCAGATTCATTACCCGCCCGTATGGCAGCAGTTATGGAAGGGTCTACAGAAACCACCTTCTATATCCTGGCCGTATATTTTGGCTCAGTAGGGGTCAAGAAAACCCGACATGCCCTTCCGGCAGCACTTTTAGCTGACCTGGCTGGGATTATTGCTGCAGTAGTTGTTACGCAAATGGTATTTGGTTAAACCCGGTATCCTGTGCTAATTTTGTAATTGTTTCTTCCCCGAATTGATCTTGCAATAGGGAGGGGGGGAAATTATGATGGCAGTCGATGCGATGAATGTGAAATAAGTGAGATGTAAGTGAAAGGAAGCAACATGAGAACGTTAGTTACAATAGTCCTGATAGGTGCATTTTCCATTGGATTATTTGGTGCAAAATTGCACCGACCTGATGAAGTAGTATCAGCAGCTTTTACAAAGATGGGTGAACCCCAGGGTAAAGAACTTACCCTTACTCCAGGTCAGGCAGGTGCTACAACAGGGCTGCGCGAGGGCAACTCTGTCCTCGTCGACTCTTCTCAAAATGGCTATGGTATGGTTGCCTCTGAGACCAACCCCATATCAGTAAATCCTTTTGATCATAACAAAATTATCATGGGCTATCGTCAATACACTGACGGTACAGCCTCTGGCTCCATTGGAATGGCTGCATCTGAAGATGCCGGTGAAACCTGGACTACTTATTCCAATTTGAATTTTGGACTTGCCAATGCCGGTCGTTATCCGTCTGCACTTGCATCCGAAAATTATCCCGTTGTTCTCTGGAATGAGAATGGTGGTGGTAACCCCGGAAGTGATGGTGATCTTGGTGGTCGCGCTTACTACACGTTTGATCTATTTGGCTATGGTGGTGGATTCTGGTTTCCTGGTGTGGATGTCCACAATACCCCTCTTTCTAATAGTACCTGGGTTGTGGTTCCAACTCAAAATGTGGATGCAGATGGAAACTATGTTTTAAATGTGATTGCCTCAGATTGGACAGGTAATCGTGATCGTGTACATTTCCGTGGACAATCCAACGGACCCTGGCAGGGAACTGCCTTGCCAATGGATGCTCCAAACCTTATCGTAGAGAATTCTTTAGACTTCCTGTTTGAGGCCGGAAGCAATTACACATCCAATGGGAATCTGGATATTAACGATGACGGTGTGGGCTACTTTGCCTTGACCTCATTCTGGAATGACGAAACCACCATCGGTAACCATACGCTATTTGTCAAAAAAACCAATGACTTTGGCGCAAGCTGGAGTGATTGGTACTATATCGGCGACAACACCTTAAATGATTATTTCTGGGATGTCTTCCCTGACAGTATTGATGATGGTGAAGGTGGCTGGGCTCATCTTGAAGAAGGTTGGACTCCTTTCATCGGGTATGATACTGAAGTTACCACAGACGAAAATGGTGGTCTCCATGTCATCGCTCCTGTGCTCCCTTCTGATCCAGATGGTGTGTATCCCTATTGGTCAGAACAAAATGGTATCTATCATTTCCATGCTGATGAATCTGCATTTGCACTTTCAGAAGGAGAAATTGATGTAAGCATCGGGTTCATCGCCAGCATGCAGTTGGGTTGGCAGATATATGGAGATGGTGGCTGGCAGGCTAATGGCGTGACCATGGCGACCGATCTCAACATCGAGGATAGACTTTATATGGCGTTCTACACAGTGTCTGACACCGTCTCAATTGGCGAATCATTTTACTCCTATTATGATGTCATGGCCAGTTACTCTGAGGACAATGGTGCCACCTGGAGTGATCCTGCCAACCAGACACTTACCTTTGATCCTGACATGGATGAAGTTTACCCGCACATGAACAGATTTGGTGTGGATGGTGAAGTCTATATCATGTATCAGATGCCTGATTATAATCAACAGACTGTTCCTGATGATGAAACCTTTGCTGGTTATTTAAACAAATTATACTTTCTGAAAACTAGATTGGGTCCAGTCTCAGTGGATAATGAAGCAGCTCGGCCTGTCAACTTTGAGTTGAAAGAAAACTTTCCGAACCCCTTCAATCCTTCAACGACTATTGAATTCAGTATCCCCACATCAGGGCTGGTTGAGATGACAGTTTATGATATCACTGGTCGTGCAGTAGAAACCCTGCAACAGGGCTTCCTGACTGCTGGAAATCATCAGGTCACATTTGCCGGCAAAAATCTGGCAAGTGGTGCATACTTTTATACGCTGAAATCACAGGGGTTTCAGGATGTTAAAAAGATGTTGCTGATTAAATAATAGTACGAATTGATAAAGAGGTCATCTGAGCGTGTGAAGGGATGTTTTAATCAAATCAAAACATCCCTTTACCCCCATAAAGATGAGGTCACTTCTTAGCTGACCTCTTTTTGTTTTCTGGCTCTATCATGCTGAGCCAATAAAATGCATGTCAAGATAGCGTCAATGCTGCAGGGAGATTTCATGAGAAGTGCTTTGTTAAAATTCAGTCTGGTTTTGTTAAGTGTTACCATGGCCTGGTCCGCTACTGTAGGAACCATCTCAGGACGAATAACAGACAACCGTACCGGTGAACCCATCATAGGTGCCCAGGTGATGATTTCGGCATTGGGTCTGGGAGGTTCTACTGACTTCGAAGGTGAATTTTATATTCAAAATGTACCGGTAGGTGTCCATAGCGTTCAGGTTTGGATGATCGGATATGCAAAAGTGACCTATAGCGAAGTGGGTGTGGTTATGGATCAGACAACCCCCCTCAATGTTTCTCTTGATGAAGAAGTCATTGCCGGTGAGGAAGTTACCGTTGTCGCGGAGCGTCCCCTGGTTGAAAAAGATGTGACTGTGAAAAAACTGGTGCGTACGGCTGAAGAAATTCAAAATTTACCTGCTCGTGATTTAACTGAGATGCTCACCCTCCAGAGTGGTGTTATTCAGATTAAAAGTTCTGAAAATGGCATTCCTGGTTTTGCTGATCGTGGGATTGAGCAAATCCACGTGCGTGGGGGCCGTTCTGGTGAGATTGGCTATACCATCGACGGTATGTACATTGAAAATCCCATTTACGGTGGAGGTTTCGGCCGCGGTACAAGACTTGGTACCCATGCCGTCCAGGATCTGATTTCTCAAACCGGTGTCTTCAATGCTGAATATGGCGATGCCATGTCTCAAATCGTGAACATTATCACAGCCACTGGCGGCGACCATTATGAAGGAACCTTCGAATGGAAGGGCAGTAACCTCGGGCCCCTCAGTTCAGAACAGGATAGACTAAGAGACTATAAAGAATTTGCCGGATCTTTTTCCGGCCCAGTCATCCCCGGGATGAGCAACCTTACTTTTCACATTGCTGCTGATTACTCCAACAGCTCCTATGCTGTTTATAAGTTTGATGACAAAGTGTATTTGGAAGGGGATCCAGGTAATAGAATTAACCAGGCCAATCAGGTGCATTGGTTAGACCGTTATGCTGGTTGGAGATCATTTGGGTATGATAGAACCTATGATGTCTTTACCAAGCTGCACTGGAAGATTGACTCATACAAATTCCTGAACTTTTCACATTGGATTGTAGATTCAAAATTCAAGACCTTTGGCCCCTGGAATCAATTCTATGAAGAGAATAAGAATGTGAATCACAAGTTCTCAGAAAGATTTCATCTGGAATTTCGTCACCAACTTAACGAAAAAACATATTACACACTGAGTGCATCTCGTTTTACTCAGGAGATGGAAATTGATGTTGAGGATGGTGATATGGACGGCGATGGCTATCCAGACTGGGTAGAATATAAAATTGGCACAGAAGCACGTGGTCTCCACAACGGAGTTGACTATCGGGGAGATTGTGATATTCCCTATGAGAATGATCAGAAATATGGTCCTGGTGTTTCCATTGCCAATGATGAAGACAGAATTATGTATTTCGAGTCCTGGGGACCAGGTTGCCTGCGAACCATGATTACATACTACTGGCGCGGTCCACAACATGTTGGTGGAGCGAGCTATGACTCGACCAGATTGCATATTGTTGTAAATCACGGTGAGCAAATTGCAATCGGACCTTATGACCGCATTAAAATCGAAAATATTTTCCTCGAGGAAAATTTCAATTCCAGTGGAACCTTGATTTCTTCCAGGAGACTCTCAAATGGTAATCTTATTGATCCCCTGGATTCTCTGGAATATTCTGATAAAGATGGAAACATCAATACCTGGCATCTTGGTGATGATTTACAGGAGCATCTTGCCGAAGGTCAGTACACACCCTTCCAGTACATGTACTATCCTGATTCAACTTACGAAGCATTCTCTTCACCAGCAGGTATGAGTGCATCTGAGTTTGCCGCCTTGCGGGATTCATTGTACTATATCATGTTTTATGAGTATGGTTCAGGTGGAGCTGATCGCTACCGCCATCACACCAAGAGTGTCACCGATGAAATCAAGTTTGATATCACCAGCCGCATCAATAAGCACCACCAGCTCCGGAGTGGGGTAGATCTGAAACGACATCTTATTACCTTTGATGAAACTCAATTGCCCTGGCTAAATCCACCTTATGGTGAAACCTATGGCCTGCCCGACTCCATTGAGCGAGGAAGTGCCTTTGAGGAATTTATCTATGGAACGGGAGAGAAATCACCCATTGAGATTGGAGCTTATATTCAGGACAAGATCGAATATCCCTGGATGACCATTAACGCCGGTGTCCGTTTTGATATCCAGAACTCTCTGGATAGTTCGTGGGCAGATCCACGAGAGAAAACGTCTGGGTCAGTACCCACAGAATGGAATGTCCTGTGGTCACCACGCTTGAGTATTTCTCACGTCATTACTGACAAAGCGACATTTACTTTTGGCTATGGTCGCTATTACCAGAATTTGACCTATCGCAATATCTATCTCAATGATGATAATGATTTGACGACAGCACTTCCTATTGTAGGGAATAGCCATGTGCAGGCTCAGGGTGTAACTGCCTATGAGTTTGGTTTGAACTGGGAGTTTGTGGAATTTTGGAAACTGGGCGTTGTAGGCTGGTCTAAAGACTATTCTGATCTTGGATCCACTGAACGTGTCCAGGCCTTCCCCTATAGTTATGCTGTAGTGGTTAATTACGACTATGGATCAGCCCGTGGTCTGGATTTACGTCTCATCAAACGGGGTGGTAGCGCCTGGTCAACAGATATTCAATACACCTTGTCGCGAGCAACGGCAAACCGAGCCGATGCCTGGCAGGGCTATCGATCTTCAGATACCCCTGAATCCATGCCGAAGAAAGAGGTGCTCATGGCCTATGATCGAACCCACAACCTGACCATGACAGGTGGCTATCAGTTCAGCAAGAAAAATTCACCTCGATTATGGGGAATGTATCCGTTGAACAAGATGGCTGTCCATGTAACCGTGGTTGGGATCTCAGGTTCACCCTATACACCGTTTGATATCAATCTTAATCGTAATGGTGCCACAAATTCTGAGCGCATGCCCTGGTTTATTGAGACCAACATGGCCGTCAGGAAAACCATCCGTTATGCTGGATTGAATTTTTCTACAGGTCTCATTATTCGAAATCTCCTAAATCGAGAGAATATTGTTGATATATATGAAGAAACAGGAAGTCCTACAGACCCTGGTCGTAACGCGACCAGAGCCATCCAGAACGGAAGCAGTTCTCTGACTTTCTATGATAGACCGTATTATTATTCTGCACCCCGTCAGGTTGATCTGACCGTTAAAGTGAATTTCTAGGTGATATGATGAAAAAAATGATCACTCCTTTGTTTGCAACGCTTGTCTTGCTCCTTATTTATCCAGGCTGGCTCCATGCAGCCGAACCGAATATTCGGCCAGCTCCCGGTTTGGGGAAGACATCTGCATTCGACCCGGTTCTAAACCGCGCACGAGGCTATATGAGCAAGGGTGAACTTCAGTTTGCCACCCATAACTATGGCAGCTTCATCGAATTTGATGACAAGAGCTCACCTTCAGGTCTGTATAAGGGATATCAGTATATATCTGACGTATCTTTTATTCTCGGTGTTCCTGGTCGTGACTCTTCGGGAACAATAACTCCCTGGGCCTTACGTCCACCTTACATCCCAGAACTTGAACACTACACAACCGACACCTTGGTGTATTGGGGATCAACCGTATCTGAATCATGGTTTGATCGTGTGCAGGATAAAAAACAGGTCGATTGGGAATCTGTTGCGTCTCATTATGGATACCTTCATAGTGGTGATGTGTTAGCAGGTGAAATTTATGGTGGTATCTACACCGATAGTGGTGATCCCTATCCCTTATTGGCCTCAAGTGATATCCCAGACACATGGCCAATGCGTATCAACGATGATACGGGTCAGGAAGAAAGAACATGGCCAGGTGATTGGGCCGTAGCGACTGAGGGTCCCACCAAGGGTCAGGAAATCGTTGGTCGACATATTGGTGACCAGGATATCTATATGGAATTTGATGATAGGTTGGCTTCCCGCGATGAAGATATGACCCAGGGTTATGCCATGGGTATGCATGTCACTGTGAATGCCCACTCCTATGGCCGATCCTATGCCGAGGACATCGCCTTTTTTACAGTAGAAATTGTCAATGAATCATACAAAGGTTTCCCCATGGATACCAATGGTGATGCTATCGCCGATGTGGTTTGGGTCCCGACAACTGAAGATGATGGCACTGTCACCTACGAATTAATGGATCGTAATTTTATTGGCGACCCTGATGTACATGGATTCGATTATCAAGGTGCTTATGGTGGCTTCTATTTTGATGTGGATTCATATTCACGTCTTGAGAATGGCCAATATACGGGTCGTACCAATGATGATGATATGATGGCCTTTGATACCACCTATGATATGGCTTTTATCTGGGATTGGGATGACCGTAGCACCTCAGCAACCAATCTTGCATACTCAGCTCTCAAACTTCTGGATACACCCCTGGCATCAAAGGATCTTGATATAAACGGTGATGGATCAATTGATATTCAACAGGGTCAGTCACTGGGTCTCACAGATTGGCACTGGTTTGATTGGTACAAGCGTCCTGGTGTGTTAAAGGATGAGGGTGGCGGTTCAAGCTGTTCGGATGGCTACGCAGGTGCTGGTGGCTGCCCAGGTGCTCTGGATAAGGAAAACATTATGTTTGCCCTTATGGCAGGTGATACTTCTTATGTCAGCATTGAAAATCGCAATTATAGAGATTGGGAGTGGCGCGGAATTGCTGGCAATACACCCAATCCTTTGAATAGTTCTTATAGCGACTGGTATTTTCACCCAAGTATTGATGGAACGCTCAATCCTCACTTCGATTCCCTGGAAGGGTTGTTGGAAATCAGCAACGAAGATGGCGAAGAAGGACTGGATTGCGTATTCATCATGTCTGCTGGTCCCTTTGATCTGGCAGCAGGGGATACCACCTATTTTTCATTTGCTGTGATAATGGGTGATCCACCAAACGACACTGAAACCTTTGAAACCCCTCCAGATCTTGCCAAGAACGCAGAGATGGCTCAAATCATGTACGATTTGAAATATCAGGGATTCTCACCTCCCGATGCTCCCACAGTTTCTGCTGTGGCAGATGATGGCAGAGTGACGCTGTACTGGGATTCCAAAGCTGAAACTTCAACAGATATTGTAACTGGAATACAGGATTTCGAAGGCTACAAAATTTATAGATCCACCGATGGTGGGTCCAGCTGGGGTAACCCTCACAATGATGTTATCTATAATACAGATGGTCAGGCTGTGGGCTGGAAGCCTCTGGCGCAATTTGATTTGACAGCTGAAGAAGACGAAGATCGCTATGGCCTGGAATATGCCGGTCCCGATCCAGTCGCACCCTGGTTTAATCTTGGGGAGAATACTGGGCTGGAACATCGTTATGTAGACGATGATGTCATCAATGGTGTTACTTACTCATACTCCGTAGTTGCCTATGATATTGGTATGGATACACTCCAGAATTCTTATACGAATCCAACGGGTGAATGGGATCCACTTGAATCTCTTGAAAACTTCAGGGGAAACAGCCCGTTCCTGCCACAATTTGTGAGTGTCACCCCAGATGCACGACCCTCCAATGCACCTGAATCATGGGGGCTTGAATTGGCACCATGGACGGTTGGTACTGGAGAGGTCGAAGTCATACCCACCAATCCTGGTGAAGTAGAGGTGAATACCAACACTTACTTCATTACGATTAATGCTGAACCTGAGTGTTTCACAGCAAATTGCAATAACCCTTACTATCATCTGAATCCAACCTATACAGTTGTAGATAGTGCCTCAGGGGATACGGTTCTCACAGACTGGGAAGTGGGTACATCAACCATGTTTTCTGAAGTCTGGGGCGGGTTCCAGTTCTATCTGGAAAATATGCCCATACCTGCAGTAGATACACTATACTGGCAGAACAAGGGCAGTGATGAAGCGCCACAGTACACTATTCGCATGGGTTCAAATGCCCACGAGTTTGCCTGTGATTACGAAATTCGCTGGGATTGGGAAAATCCAAATGATGATATGGTTTTTGTTCCTGGTACCGATTTGCCATTTAGAATTGTCAACACCAGCTTCACTGAAGATCTGAACAATAATGGTCTTCTTGATGTGGGTGAAGACATCAATAGCAATAATGAATTGGATCCTTACCGCGAGGTAAAACTCTTCGTCTTTGGCGCAGGAATTCCAGGTACCTCTCCTGATCCAAATTATCCATCATTCAGATCGAATGAAAAAATATCCTTTATAGAAAAATTTGTCGAGGGCTATGATACCCTAGCCTTCAATACTCAAACCTGGTTTCTCAATTTCAATTGGGATACAACTCGGACCTTCTCTGGCAATCCAACCATCAGGCATGCCGAGACAGGTGATGTGACTCATTTGAGAATCGATAAACCTTATGAAGATGGGGATATGTTCACCTTTCGCGCTCAGACGGTTACTGAAATGAGTGATGTGACTCAGGAAATCCTGCAAAGGGTCATGGTCGTTCCAAATCCATACATTGTAACTGCGGACTGGGAAACGGATGTGAATCACAAGAGTTTGCATTTCACACACCTGCCCGATGAGTGTGTAATAAAGATATTCACGCTTACCGGGGAGCTGGTCTACACCATCTTGCACGATGATATTTTCTCAGGTCAGGAAGAATGGAACCTCAGATCCATGAATCGACAGGAAGTAGCACCAGGTTTATATGTCTATGTCGTCGAGACGCCTAACCACGAAAAACAAGTCGGCAAATTTGCCGTGATCAGATAAGGAGGGTATGATGATGAATTCAACTGTTTTATACGCTCCTGCCAGGACTACAAAAATGAAAAACTCAATCATGCTGTTACTCATTTTCATGTTGCTGATCCCCAACCTGGTACAAGCCCAGGACTCCAGACAAGACTCGTTGAATACAGTCTATCCAGGTGATGATTTCTCCAAGGTAGCGACTTCAATTGGCCAATTCCTAAAATTGGAATATGGCGCTGCTGGGGCTGCTCTGGGAGGTGCCTACACTGCACTGGCCCACGGACCACAGGCTATGGCCTGGAATCCTGCTGGAATTACTACCACCATGGGTCCTGAACTCTATATGAGCAATAACGAGCTCTACGCTGGCATCACCAATAGTTACTTGGGTTTCACCATACCTATTGGAGGCGGCAATACCCTGGGTCTTGTTGCCCAATACATGAATTCTGGTGATATGGAAGTCACCACCCTCGATTACCCTGATGGCACTGGAGAACAATTCCAGGCTACAGGTCTTGCCTTGGGAATGGCCTTTGCGCGTCGCTTGACAGATAGACTCTCTGTAGGTGTTTCGGCGAAAATGATTCGTGAGACCATTTATCGAGAATCTGCCAGCACTTTTGCCTTTGATGTGGGTTCCAATTTTGATCTCGGTATCTATGGGATGATCTTGGGTATGTCCATTCAAAACTTTGGTGTTGGAAGTCGATTCGATGGTCCCGATTTAAATCAACCACTTGATGTGAATGATGATCTTCAAAGTAGTCCCGTGGTTACCACGCGACTCCTGACTGAGGAATGGCCTCTGCCTCTGGTTTTCAGGGCGGGACTGCGTATGGACGTCCTGGGTGGCAAAAGTCCCTGGTTTCCCACGCCAGTTCACCGTTTAAGCCTCCTTGTTGATGCCAACGATCCTTTTGATGCTATTCTAAGGGGTGCCATTGGCTTTGAGTACAGTTATGATGACATGCTCTTTCTCAGGGGTGGTTACAAGTTGAAATATGAATGGCCTGTTGAATACGAGGAATTCGATTATGTATTCAATGGTGAATATGATCTGGGAGAACCCTATATCGATTGGAATGACAATGGGGTACGTGATGCCGATGAAGACTTTGAAGATGGACTTCCAGTGAAAACTGCTGAATTTACCTCGTCAAGTTGGGATAGTTATTATGGCTCAGATAAATACTCCTTGAGACGTTTTTCCATTGGTGCAGGCTTAAATTATAATCTGTACGGGACGAAATTGTTATTTGACTACTCATATTCAAATTATGGTATATTAGGCATGGTTCAGCAGGTATCTGTTGGATTTGGTTTTTAGCAGAAATTTCAGGGATTATTGAGAATTACTGATATAGAAAAAAAAGGAAAAAAGATGAAATCGCTATTAAAAGTTTTAATGATCACACTAGTAGTCTGGTCAGCCTTTGCTGGTTCCATTGAAGGACTCAATCATACGAATAAGCAGTTAATGATTAAGGGTACCCATCAGGATGCATATAGTGAGAATCAAGAGCGTGAAGCAGGTATGCTGAGAGATCTCAGAAATGGTGATTATGCCCTGGCCTGTCAAAATGAAGAGCTGACCCTTATTTCCAATATGTTGAATTATATGTATTCTCCAGTCATCACATTGCCTGCAGGTAGTACTGTATTTTTTGACTTTTTTATCCGTGGAAACTTTACTGATCCCAATGAATTCCCAGATGTTGATTATTGGGGTTGTGAGGTCAGTCCCAATGGTGGCTCAAGCTGGTATGCTATTTCCAATCCTTATGGTGACCCTGATGGCAGCAATTATGTCTATACGGATGCTCCTGGCGACTGGAGTAGTTTTGTACAGAGTTATACTGTTGATGGACTCCTGAATGATTATGCAGGTGGTGATATCCAGATCCGCTGGTACATGCAGACAGATGCAGATGCTGCCAGTGGTGAGGGAATTTTTCTGGATGACGTAAGCGTCGATGTTGATGGTGCGTCTGTTTTCTTTGCCGACTTTGAGGATGGAGATCTAACGGGTTGGGTCTCTGTTGATGGTACTGCGGAACCTGCTCATTGGCATCAGACGACCGTGGGTGCATATTCCGGTCAATCCTGGGCTATGAATGACCCAGATATTGGCAATTCTGGTGGATATGATGACCATTGGTATCAAGTTTTAGATTCACCTCCAGTGACCTTACCTGCTGATCAAGTCAATGCCATTACTTTTCGCCAGAATAGAAATGTTGAGGATCCAGCTGGTGCAACATCCCCCTATGATGGCTGGGATGGTATGAATGTAAGAATTTCATCAGATGGTGGAAGCACCTGGGAAGTCTTGACTGATGCTTCACCTGCCTACAATTCACAATCACTGTATAGTTTTGGTTCTGAATTTGGTGAAGGTCCCGGTGTTCCTGGCTGGGGTGGTTCTTCTGGTGGTTTTGAATCCGTTGGTATTACGATTCCAGCAAGTTACCAAAACCTTGAAGTCATGATTCGTTTTGCCTTTTCTTCGGATCCTGGCTATAACACCTCTGATGACCCTACCCTGTTTGGTTGGATTATTGACAACATTGATATTGCTGGTGTGCTCACCAATGATGGTGAAACCAGCGAAGGTTGGGTCGCAGCCTCCAATGTGCCAATTGCTGGCGATTTATGGCACCTCGCCTTTGTTGGATCTCTGCCTGTGCCCGCGGGTTTAGCCGCCGAAGCTGGAGATTCACAAGTAGCAGTGACCTGGGCTGATCTAAATGAATCACAGGAAGTTACTTTTGCCTGGGGTGATGAGAGCATGGAATCTTTTATCACGGGTTCTGTACCCTGGGTTGGTGGTCAAGTTGTTGGTTCTGCATGGGCTGCACATTACAACGCTGCCCAGACCACAACTCTCCATACCTTTTCATACATTTTGAGCAGTGGAAATACTGCAAATCCAGGATCCATTTTGCCAATTATTGTGACCGTCTGGAATGGTGCATCACAAATTATCTATGAGAGTGAGCCGGTAACGGCCTCTGCCATGGATGTTCTGTTGGACTATGACCTCAGCGCAGCAAATGTCAGTGTATCCGGTGGATTTTATGTTGGATGGGCTTATACAGATACAACAGCTCCTTTTGTAGCTCTTGATTCAGATAGT
>JACKQG010003001.1_pt1 | contig 21225 bp, 20 predicted proteins | sample 8237621 | NCBI WGS metagenome assembly JACKQG01 (sample SAMN15677084, study PRJNA649215) | marine metagenome | biome: marine; feature: Black Sea; material: saline water; isolation source: suspended particulate matter (SPM) from the Black Sea western gyre | collected 2013-06-09/2013-06-10 | depth... | reverse complement strand
TAACCAACCAAACCAATGGAACCAATTTAACCAATAAAACTGAATCATTAAGGTTGATAATTCATACCCCTTCTTTGTGCCTTTGTGCCTTGGTGGCTGAACTGTTAACAACTCTGAAGTTTGTGTCGCAACACATCAAGCGCCGCTATGGCAAAGATCTTTTTTTTCATCAGCCGGTTGCCAAACGGAAAATGAAACCGGTACGCTTCAGCAGAACTGTCTGTGGCCAGGCCGATACAAACCGTTCCAACCGGTTTGTCGGCACTTCCGCCGGCGGGTCCGGCAATACCGCTGGTGGCCAGGCCGTAGGTTGCCCCTACAATGCGCCGGGCTCCTTCGGCCATCTCTTTTACGGTCTCTTCGTGCACGGCGCCGCAGCGGTTTATTGTCTCGGCAGAGACTCCCAAGATCTTTATTTTGGTGTCGTTGGAATAGGTAACGCCTGAAAAAAGAAAGTAGTCGGAACTGCCGGGAACATTGGTCAGCCAGTGGGATATGAGCCCACCGGTACAGCTTTCGGCCACAGCCAGCGTCGCCTTGTTTTGGCCAAGAAGCTCTCCGACGATAACTTCCATAGCGTTACCGTCAACTGAAAATACATAACGACCAAGCTTCTCCAGAACCCATGCGGAGGCCTTTTCCATCAGTTGACCGAGGCTATCTCCATCTTTGTTCCGGCCGTAAAGCTTCACCTGAATCTCTGGAAGTTTCGCGCGAATACCGAGTATCAGATCGGGGAATTCGGCAGCAAAGCCGTCCAGGCGCTCACCGGTTACTGCTTCGCCTAAACCGAACGTCGCAATCGTCTTCACTATCCTGACATCTTTATCTATACCCTGGATTTTCTCTATCCGGGGCATGACCACATCCGCAAGCATCCGTTCCATCTCGTGGGGCACTCCGGGAAGAAAGAAAAACATGCATTGTTCGATTTTCAGACAAAAGCCGGGCGCGGTTCCCACGGGGTTGTGCAGGCATTCGGAACCTGCGGGCAGCATGGCCTGTTTTTTGTTGGATGGGCTCATGAAGCGCCGGCGTGCTTTGAACAACGCTTCAATGGCATTAAAAGCCTTCGTGTCTAAAGCCAGTTCAACCCCAGCCGCTTTTGCGGCGGCCTCGGCCGTAATATCATCTGACGTAGGACCAAGTCCTCCGGTAACTATCCCGATGTCCGACCGGCCGCCGATCTCTTGCAGTATGGAAACCAGCGCATCCAAATCATCACCCACGCAACTGTGCCGGACAACTTCAAGGCCGGTTTCTTCCAACTCCTGTGCGATATGGGCTGAATTGCTGTCAATGACGGTTCCGGTAATAATTTCCTGGCCGGTAGCAAGAATTTCTGTAATCATTTGAAGACCTCGAATATGGAATTTGCCTGGCGACACAGCCTCTCAAACTGGTCCGGGTAAAGCGCCTGGCCCCCATCACATAAAGCTTGATCCGGAGCGTGATGTACTTCCACCATCAGGCCGTGGGCTCCGACAGCCACAGACGCCCGGCTCAAAGGGATAATCTGATCCCGGCGTCCGGCAGCATGACTGGGATCGATTATAATTGGAAGGTGGCTTTCTTTGCGTACCACGGGAACCGCTGAAAGATCCAGTGTGTTGCGGCTGTGATGCGCAAACGTCCGCACCCCCCGTTCACATAAAATCACATCCGGATTGCCCCCTTCCAGAATGTATTCGGCCGCCATCAGCCATTCGTCGATGGTCGCCGCCATGCCTCTTTTAAGAAGAATCGGTTTTTTAGCCCGGCCGGCCCGCTTCAGCAGACTGAAGTTTTGCATGTTGCGGGCTCCTATCTGGATTACATCGGCGTAATGCTCCACCAGATCAAAGGTTTCAAAATCCATTGCTTCGGTGACAACCGGCATTCCGGTCGTTTCACGCACCCGCGCCAGGATTTTCAACCCTTCTTCGCCCAGTCCCTGAAAGGAATACGGAGAAGTTCGGGGCTTAAAGGCCCCGCCTCTGAAAAGATGCGCACCTTTTTGTTTGACCTGCTCGGCGATAGTCAATGCCTGGGATTCGCTTTCAATGGCACAGGGCCCGGCAATGATAGTCAGCGCGCCGGTGCCGATAGATAGGTCACCGACCTGAACCACAGTGTCTTCGGGTTTAAACTCACGACTCACCATCTTATAGGGCCGGGTAACGGGAATGGCGTCCCTGACGCCCGGCAGTCCTAAAAAAAGCGCGGCATCCACCGGCCCTTTGTTATTCAAAATGCCGATGGCTACTCTTTCCCCTCCAGGGATGGGACGGGCTGAGTATCCTCTTGCTTCAATAGCCGCCACCACGGCAGCGAGTTCTTCGGGGGTTGCCTTTTGATCCATGACTAACAACATAATTGCTCCTCCTAGCTTAAAATCAATTTTATTGTTAATGCCCGGGCATTTTGCCACAAAGGCACCAAGGCACCAAGATTATAGTACTAATTTAAATTGTCCGATTGGTTTTATTGGTTTAATTAGTTTTATTTGTTAACCAACCAAACCAATGGAACCAATTTAACCAATAAAACTGAATCATTAAGATTGATAATTCAGTCCCCATCTTTGTGCCTTGGTGCCTTAGTGGCTGAATAGTAAAGTGTTTTATGAATGGAAACTAAAAAGGGCCGCAGGAAAACCCCACAGCCCTTCTAAAAAAGGACCGTAGGCTTTGAGGTGCCCACGATCCTTTAAGATCCTTATTACTTGCGGCTCATACGGATATGAACCGGCCGGAACACCCCTCTCCGCCAGCTTTCCACCACCAGCGCCAAAAATATTTTATCGTATTCAAATTTTTCATCATCATTTTACGCTTTTTAAAGTCTGCTTTTGTAGTTTTCAACTAGTGCCCATCCATAAATACATTTGAGCACTAAGTAGCTACCGGAAGCGGTTTATATTTGTCAAGGTATTTTTAACACGAACTGCCCCTGTAGAACACAAAATTAATTATTCTTCTTTGTGCCTTGAGACCTTGAAGGTGGCAATATAAAAAAAATCTTGACAATCTGTAAACATTGCAGGTAATTTACCCCAAGTATTTTGAGGAAGGATATGCGAACCATTATAATTCAACATCAATATTTTGGCTGGTGGTGGCAAGCCTGGAATAATGGGTATGCCACTGGTGCTTGATACACCCGATTTAAATTAAAAAATCATAAAGGACCGTGGACAGCCTAAACCCACGGTCCTTTTTTATTTGAATTTCAAAGGGCCGTGGAAATCTCCACGGCCCTTTTTGATTAATGCAAAGGAACAACCATGCTGATTAATGAATTTCCCAACATCGACCAATTCCGACAAATGGCCAGAGAAAATAACGTAATTCCAGTTTGCGCGGAAATTTTGGCCGATACCCAAACACCGGTTTCGCTTTTAAGAAAATTCTATGAAAATAAAAACTCTGTCTTTCTCTTTGAGAGCGTTGAAGGCGGTGAGCGCTGGGGAAGATACAGCTTTCTGGGTGTTTCGGCCCGTGCTCATATCCGGGTTTACCCGGAAGTAATCGAGATCGATGAAAACGGCAATGTCAGACAAATTGCGCACAACGGAAACCCGCTGGCTGAACTGCGCAACCTGATGAAACAATATCATCCGGCACACGTACCTGAACTGCCCCGGTTCTGGGGCGGTCTGGTCGGATATATCACCTATGAAATGGTCTCATTTTTTGAAAAAATACCAAATATGCTGCCGGAGAACAAACCGCTGGCCCACTTTATTATACCCGACGAATTGCTGATTTTTGACAATATCCAGCATACTCTGATGGTGGTTGTCATCACCTTTACCGGCAAGGATCAGGATTCTGACCAGGCGTATCAGGAGGCAACCCGCCGGATCCAATCCCTGCTTCGCAAAATGGAACATCCCGCACCCGCCATCAATACAATCGTTGAAACCGACAACTGCAAACTGGAAACTCCCTGGGAAGCCGAAGTCTTCCGGGATATGGTCAGAAAAACCAAAGAATATATTGTTGCCGGCGATATTATCCAAGCGGTAATCTCCAAGCCGTTTGTCTGTCAATCGCCGCCGGACCTCTGGATGCTTTACCGTGCCCAGCGATACATCAACCCCTCACCCTACCTCTTCTTTCTTCAATTGGAAAATGTAACCCTGGTAGGTTCATCTCCTGAAGTCATGGTACGTCTGGAAAGCGGTATCGCCACCCTGCGCCCCATCGCCGGTACCCGGCCCAGAGGTAAAGTCGAGCAGGAGGACCGCGCGCTGGCCGACGAACTTCTTTCCGATGAGAAAGAAAGAGCCGAACACCTGATGCTGGTCGATCTGGGGCGCAACGACCTCGGACGGGTGGCGGAAGTCGGAACGGTTCAGGTTACGGATCTGATGATCGTGGAGCGTTACTCCCATGTTATGCATCTGGTATCCAACATCATTTGTGACCTTCGTTCTGAATACGATGCCTGGGATTTGCTCCAGGCGACCTTTCCGGCCGGCACCCTCTCCGGAGCACCCAAAGTCAGAGCCATGGAAATCATCGCCGAACTCGAACAAAGTTCCCGGGGGCCGTACGGCGGTGCAGTTGGATATATTTCGTTCCACGGCAACATGGACATGGCCATCACCATCCGGACCGCCTGCATTGAGAACGGAACCCTGACGGTTCAGGCCGGGGCCGGAATCGTTGCTGATTCGGATCCGGAAACAGAACGCCAGGAAGTCATCAATAAGGCCAAGGCCATGCAGAAAGCTCTGCAGCTTTTGCAAAAATCTTCCATAACTTAGGAGAAACAACCATGATTTTGATGATCGACAACTATGACTCGTTCACGTATAATCTGGTGCAATACTTAGAACAAATCGGCGCCTCGATCCAGGTGGTTCGTAATGACGTTCTGCCCCTTGCGGAACTCATCACCTGGGAGCTAGAAGGTATCGTCATATCACCCGGTCCCGGCCGCCCGGAATCGGCGGGACTTATTATACCGCTGATAAAGCATTTTTCCGGAAAGATTCCTATTTTAGGTGTCTGTCTGGGCCATCAGGCCATTGCCGCCGCTTTCGGCGCAGAGGTCGTATCCGCCAAACGGCTGATGCACGGAAAAACTTCCATGATTCACACTGACGGCAAAAAGATATATGAGGGCATCCGCAATCCCTTTGAGGCCATGCGTTATCATTCCCTGGCCGTTTCAAGGGATAATTTCCCTGAATGCCTCGAAATCAGCTCGGAAACCGATGACGGTGAAATCATGGGAATCCGGCATCGCCAACATGCAACCGAAGGGATCCAGTTTCACCCGGAATCTATCATGACACGGGTCGGAAAACGGCTTCTCAGAAATTTTATAAACAGCACTGACAAATGACAATAAGGGAGGAAACGCAATGTTTCGGGAAAATCTCAACAAAATCGTCCGGGGAAACAATTTAAGCGCAGACGAAATGGCGCAAATGATAACTGAAATTTTTTCCGGCAATGTAACCGACGTCCAGATCGGAGCACTGATGGCAGCCCTGGCCACCAAAGGAGAAACCTTTGAGGAACTGGCCGGTGCGGCGCGTGCCATGCGGCGCAAAGCCGTGCGCATTCAGGCCGCAGCACAGACCATCGTGGATACTTGCGGAACCGGCGGTGATGGAGCCCATACATTCAATATATCCACCACCACAGCCCTGGTGGTGGCGGGTTGCGGTATTACGGTCGCCAAGCATGGCAATCGTTCGGTATCGAGCCGCTGCGGCAGTGCCGATCTGCTCGAAGTTTTGGGTGTAAAACTGGATACCCAGCCGGAAATCGTGGAAGAGGCTGTGCAGGAAATCGGTATCGGCTTTCTGTTTGCACCGCTTTTTCACGGCGCCATGCGACATGCCGCCAAAGCCAGACAAGAGTTGGGGCTGCGCAGTATTTTCAATATGCTGGGACCGCTGACAAACCCGGCGGCCGCCAATTGCCAGCTTCTGGGCGTATACGCTCCTGAGTTAACGGAAATGTTTGCAAAGGCCCTGCAGCTTCTGGGCACCAAAAGAGCTTTTGTGGTCCACGGCCATGACGGACTGGACGAAATTTCTGTCTGCGCACCCACCCGCATCTCCGAACTCAAAGACGGCCTGATCCGCACCTATGATATTAATCCGGAACAATTTTTCGGAGTCCTTGCGGATTCAAACGATCTAGCCGGCGGAAGCCCGGAAGAAAACGCCGAAATAACGATGGCTATCTTGAAAGGAGAAAAAGGACCCCGGCGTGATGTTGTCCTGCTCAATACTGCCGCAGCCCTTGTGGCGGCAGAAAAAGCAGCCGAATTCCAGGAAGGAATCCGCATGGCCGCAGAATCGATTGACCAAGGCGCCGCTCTGGCAAAGTTAGAGGCGCTGGTTGAGTTCACCCAGGAAAACGGCTAATGGGAAAAGATATCTTAAGTAAAATTGTGGAACATAAAAAGCAGGAGATTGCGGCGGCTAGAAAACGCCTGCCGGAACCGCAAATTCGCGAGCAGGCGCTGATGCCTCGCACAAGCCGTTCATTTTTGAAAAGACTTGAGCATCCCGGTGCAACGGGGGTCAATGTCATTGCCGAAATCAAACGGGCCTCGCCTTCCAAGGGTGTCATCTGCCAAAATCTGAACCCGGAAACATATGCATCCGAATATGAAAAGGGCGGAGCAGCAGCGCTTTCCGTTCTAACGGACCAGCTTTTTTTTCAAGGCAGCCGCCAGGATTTAAAAAGCGCACGTGAAACCACAACCCTTCCGGTACTTCGTAAAGATTTTATGATTTCCGCCTACCAGCTTTACGAATCTTGTGTGATGGGCGCCGATGCTGTTTTGCTGATTGTCCGTATTCTCGAACAGCAGCAACTAAAGGACTACCTTGATATCTGCGATGAACTCAAATTGGACGCTCTGGTTGAAATCCATACGGAAAAGGACCTTGAAACAGCCACCAGGTCCGGCGCCGGACTGATCGGAATCAATAACCGCAACCTGCGTTCTTTTGAAACCGATATTGAGACCGCCATTCGCCTGAAATCGCTGTTTGAGCCCTATCAAATCGCCGTGGCTGCCAGCGGCATACACACGCGGGCGGATATTGAAAAAAATCTAAATGCGGGCATCTGGAATTTTCTCATCGGGGAGAGCCTGGTAAAAGCGCAAAACCCAAAAGATTTCCTCAGATCACTTCAAGGAGAAGATTAAGGACCAAAAGATGAGATCTGAGATTCGCTCTCTTGTTCTCCAATCATTCATCTTCTGAAAAATTAAAAATCGCTGACTGTATTTGTTTAATGCTTTTTAGAGATATTGCATTAAGATTCATATAGAATTTAAGTTTACGCGTTTTCTTTTGGTATGCTCTTGCATCTTCTTCTGACCAGAAGAATAATGACTTTCGTCAGAAAATATCCACAATGCTTGGTTCCTTTGTTTTATCAGTATTCATCAAGGCTACGCAAAACATGGGATCGGAACCTTCATCCACGCTGATAATATTCAGATTGCTGTCTAGTTCGATCTTCATCGGTTTTCCGCTGTTAGCGCATTCCGAGTTAACAGTAAAAAACAATTCCTCATTTTGTAATCTCCCATACACGAAGGGAGTCGCAATAGCGTCCGCCGCTCAAGCTGCGAAAAATTGTTCGCCGGTGCCGGCGGTCATCTTGTGACCTGTATCTTCAAAAGCAAGAGGATAGGCCCAGTTGATACCTTGACTGTCGTATCGATAACAAAATGTTTTCATCGCTTCTAGTTTTTCCACAATTTCTTTTACCCGATTCAACGACAGGTTGAGTTTGTCTCCTATAAATTCTGCCGTTATGGGTTCTTTAGCAATCGCCATTTGCTTGACAATAAAGTAATGCGCCTGGCGTTCTTCTTCCGTTAAAAGATCTGCTTTTGTTTTTGCGCCAGACACTCCCCTTTGCATCCCTTTTGCTGAAATCGCCAGAGGTAGTGGGAGCATAAAACGCCAGATCCCCATGTACATTTTACGTTTCATTTCAGTTCTCATTCGTTTTCCTGGTTTGTTATTAGTTCACTATTGTTTCATTTTCTTTAAAATAATCAAATCCACATCAAGTTTGGATGCAGAATCAGAGGATGCAGTACATGGCGCACAAGATAGATACGTATATTTGAGGCTCCACTATTCACCCAGGTAAGCCTTTTTAACCTTTTCGTTTTGTAAAAGTGCGGACGCTTTGTCGGTTAAAACGATGCGGCCGGTCTCCATAACGTAACCGGTGTCTGAAATGCTCAGGGCCATGTGGGCGTTCTGTTCCACCAAAAAAATGGTCACGCCTTTTTTGTTGATTTCCAGAATCGTCTCAAAGATCCTCTCGACTAGTTTGGGTGCCAGGCCCAGCGACGGCTCGTCCAACAGCAGCAGCTCCGGGCGGGACATGAGCCCGCGGCCGATGGCCAGCATCTGCTGCTCACCCCCGCTTAAAGTGCCTCCCAGCTGACGTACCCGGTCCTTTAAAACCGGAAAAAGACTGAAGACCCATTCCATGTCGGATGCAATCTCTGCCTTGTCATTACGTAAATACGCCCCCATCTCCAGATTTTCCAGTGTTGACATCCTGGGAAATATCTGCCGGCCCTCCGGTGTTTGGGAAATACCCTGGGCGGCCACCTGCTCGGGTCGCAGATGGTGGATCGGCCGGCCCTTGAATCTAATCTCACCTTCGGCCGCCCGCTGGACGCCGAATATTGTCAACAGGGTTGTCGATTTGCCGGCGCCGTTGGCGCCGATTAAACAGGCGATGTCGCCGGCGCCGATAGCGCAGGAAACGCCTTTTAAGGCATGAATATTACCGTAATAGGTGTGGACATCCTTAAGTTCGAGAATCGGCTTCTCAGTCGCCATCGTTTCAATCCTCGGGGGTATGTTGATCTGTTGCGTGCAGCTCCCGTTTACGGCGGGATGCCGGGATCAGTCCCTCCGGTCTTAATACCATCATGACCGCCATAGCCAGGCCGAATGCGAACATCCGGTAGTTCTGCAGTTCTCGAAAAACTTCCGGAACGGCTATCAAAGCAATGCCGGCCAGGATGATACCGGGGATACTGCCCACCCCGCCTAAAATAACGATGCACAACACAATACAGGATTCCATGAAGATAAAAAAATTGGGGTTGGTGTAACTGAGCTTGGCGGCAAAAAACGCCCCTGCCACCGAAGCAAAGGCAGCCCCCATGGCGTAGGCCAGCAGTTTCAGCCAGGTGGTCGGTACCCCCGACAACTCGGCCGCCACCTCATCTTCGCGGATAGCGACCCAGGCGCGACCGATGCGCGAATTGTCGAGCCGGTGAACACCGATGACGGTCAATATAGCGATAACAAACATTAAGTAGTACAGCGAGTGCAGAGATTTCAGTGAATAGGTCACCCATCTCAGCCCCTCATCGGTAACCGCGGGATAATAGACTGCCGGCTTGGACATTCCCAGTAAGCCGTTGGGGCCTTTGGTCAATTTGTCCCAGTTGTTTAAGACCAGGCGAATAATCTCGCCAAATCCCATGGTCACAATGGCCAGATAGTCGCCGCGCATCCTTAAGGTCGGATAGCCGATGATACAGCCTACGACTGCGCCAAAGACGATTCCGATCGGCAGGCAAAGCCAAAACGAAAGCCCGAAGTTGAGATTAAGCAATGAATAGCTGTAAGCACCCACAGCATAAAAGGCGATGTACCCCAGATCGAGCAGACCGGCGAGCCCGACGACGATATTAAGCCCCAGCCCCAGGACAATATAAATCAGGCAGGTAATGCCCACATCGACCATATAATTGTTGGTCAACTGCGGATAAATCGCAACAGCGACAAGCATAAGGGCGATGTAGAACTTGGTCGGCAGTTTGGTAAATTTGTCAAAAACCTGATTTCGCAGCGGTGCAACACCGTCGGCGGCTCTTTGGTAGATATCACTGCGCCGTATGGTTTTGCTCAGCAGCCAGAAGGCAAAAATGCCGACAAAAACACCCCACACGGTCAGCGCCCGGGCGGCCTTAAAGCTGGTTCCGGGAAAACCGATCATGGGCAGGATAAGGATGCCCAGAAACAGGGAGTAGACAATAAATTTTTTAATATCGCTGGTTGCCATAATAAAATCGTGTTACGTTTTAAACTCTGGTTTCGCTGACGTGCTCACCTAAAATACCGCTCGGCCGCAGGTAAAGCACCAAAATCAGCACCACGAAAGTGGTTACGTCCTTCCACTCGCTGGGCAGAAAGGCCGACCAGAGAACTTCCACCCCACCGATGATCATACCACCAAGCACAGCGCCGGGGATGGACCCGATACCTCCCAAGATGGCTGCCGCAAAGGCTTTGATCATGTAAATAAACCCCATGTCGAAGCGCACAGAACCGTAATGCATGCCGACCATCACACCGGCGGCAGCACCCAGAGCCGGTCCGATCATAAAGGTGAGCCGGATGGTTTTATCGATATCGATGCCCAGCATGCGGGCCATTGTCTGGTTCTGGGCCGTAGCGCGCATGGCCTTGCCCAGTTTGGTCCAGTTGACGAACATGTTCAACACAAACATTAAGACCAGTGACAGCAGAATGATAAACACCTGCCCGTATGTTATTCTGGCATCCAGAATCGAAAACCCTTGCATACCGAGGATCGGCGGATAGGCCCGATCCGAGACTCCCTGGCTGAGCATCATGCCGTTGGATAAAAATATCGACATGCCCAGCGCACTCAGGATGGCGGCCAGCCGCGAAGCCTTGCGCAGGGGCTTGTAGGCCACATGTTCAATGGCCACACCGAGGACAGCTACATACGCCATGGCCAGGCCGAACACGAGAATCAACGTAAAAACAAAGTGCGTCTCGACAAAACCGGTCTGCTGCAGCGCGGCCAGCACGATGATCCCGATAAAGGCGCCGGCCGTAAACAGCTCGCCGTGGGCAAAGTTGATCAGTTCAATGATGCCGTAGACCATGGTATAGCCCAGGGCAATCAGGGCATAAATGCTGCCCAGAAAAATGGCGTTTATCAACTGCTGAATAATGAAAGACGCATTGTCCATACAACCGATCCAAAGTTTTATGCTGTATATGCAGCCATATAACCCTAATTGTGCCAAAGCACAATTAGGGAGGGGCCAGGGATCAGGGGGAAGAAAATGAGTTTTGCTTTATGAGTTATATCTCTTTTAGACTGGCGTGATAAAATTCAGATCAAATTTGTTTCCTGACCCCCGACCCCTGACCCCTGACAACTTTCAATAGAGCGTTTTCGCTCAATTAGTATGAAATGGACCAGGAGATGTATACTCCCAGTCCATTCGATTAATATTAGAAGTATTTTTCTGTCAGCGGATCCCAGTAAGGTACGAACTTGCCGTCCTTAACGATCCAGATGATGTGAGCGAGCTTGCGGTCGCCTTTGTGGTCGAACTTGATCTCGCCGGTCACCCCGCTCCAGGTAGTGCCGCGGAGGGTATCAGCGACCTTGGCGGTGTCGGTGGAACCGGATTTTTTGAAGGCTTCCAAAAGAATCATGGCCGCATCATAGGCATAATAGCCGTAGGAGCCGATCGTTTTAACGTTCCACATTTTCATGTACGTTTTCTCAAAATCCTTGCGTTCCATGCTTTCCGGAGCCTTGGCAAAGGTCAGGTAAGTACCTTCAGCAGCCTTGCCGCCGACCTCTAAAAACTTGGGATGAAATACCGCATCTTCCGACAGCATCTTGGACTTGAGGCCCAATGCCTTGGCCTGGCGCACCATCAGCGAACCTTCGGGCTGATAAACACCCATGTAGATTACATCCGGATTGAGTTTCTTCAGATTGGTCAGCACTGCCGTAAAGTCTTTGTCACCCGGGGTGATGTGTTCCAGGGCCACGATTTTGATCTTGTTTTTTTCCTCGGCAAACTTGGTGATATTCTCGGTCAGACCGACCGTATAGGTCTGGCGGTCGTCAATCAGGGCCAGGGTCTTAATCTTGAGGCCGTCTTCGAGAAACTTTACCGTCGACCAGGCCTGCACGTCATCGCGGGGGGGCATCCGGAAAATTTGCTTAAACCCGCGGCCGGTGACATCGGTATGCGTGGATGCCGGTGTGATCTGCACGATGTTGGCCTCGTTGAGCGGCACCGAGGCCGGAATGGTCGCCGAAGAACAGTAGGCGCCGACCACCCCGCTGACTTCGCTGTTGATCAATTTGTTAGCCGCCATGGTTGCCTTGCCGCCGTCGCAGGCACTGTCACCCGGAACCACCTCTATCTTTTTATACCCGGGAACGCCGCCTGCTTTTTCAAATACGGCTACAGCCGTTTTAACACCCTGGAGAATGTCGGTGCCGTCCTGGGCATACGGCCCTGTCAGCGGACTTAGGGTGCCGATTTTGAGCGTCTTGGCCAACGCCACGCCATGGAATCCAACCACCATGACCAGGCACAACATTAAAATTCCTGCTCTCTTCATCTGTTACCTCCTTTGGTTGTTAATTAGTTTCCATCCATAACAAAGGACGCAAGCAAAATGGCAAGCGTCCCAGCTACAAATTCTTTGTTTTTTTGGTTCCCAAATACGCTTCAATCACTTTCTCGTTTTGTTGAATCTCCCTGGGTGATCCTTCGGCAATCTTCTGGCCGTGATCCAGAACCGTAACAATCTCTGAAATGCCCATGACCAGCCGCATGTCATGTTCCACCAGAAAAATGGTCAGCCCGGTGTCGCGCAGTTTTAAAATCAAATCCATCAGTTCGGCGGTCTCCCGCGGATTCATGCCGGCTGCAGGTTCATCTAAGAGCAACGTTTCAGGTCCGGTGGCCACGGCTCTGGCAATTTCCAGACGGCGCTGGTTACCGTACGGCAAGTTGGAGGCATATTCATGACGATAGTCCGCCAGCCCCAAAAATTCCAGAATTTCAATGGCCTTTACAGTGATCTCGTTTTCCTCCCGCCTTTCAAAAGGTGTTTTGAACAGCGCCCGAAAGGCACCGCTCTTGGTCCGGCAGTGCATGCCGACCTGGACGTTCTCCAAGACGGTCATCGAATTAAACAGCCGAATATTTTGAAACGTCCGGGCAATGCCTTGACTGATGATGCGACTGCTCATCATGTTGTTGATTTTCTTGCCTCGATAAGAAATCGTCCCTTGGCTGGGAGGATAGACGCCGGTGACCATGTTGAACACGGTCGTCTTGCCGGCGCCGTTGGGCCCGATCAAACTCAGGATCTTGCCTTTGGGAACTTTGAGATCCAGGTTGTCGACAGCCAGAAGCCCGCCGAATTTTTTCGATATTTTGCGCAATACTAATTCAGCCATGGCAGTGAACTATCAGATTAATTATATATAAGAATTTCGTTTAGTTTGATGAATGATGTCTATAAAATACATCTTATTTAGTCAAGAAATAAGATAGTGCATTACAGCGGCAGCCAGGTACCGAGTCCTTTTTCCACAGCCTTTCGATAGATAATGGGGGCCACCGCCATGTCATCAAGAGCCAGCCCCAGGTTGGCGGTCATGGTCCGCTCGCTAGCTGTTTCGCGGCCCGGTTTTTGTCCGGCAACCAGTTCGCCCAAGTCGGCATGCAGCGGCGGTATCTCTTGAAAATAGCCGGTTTGTTGATAATGACGAAGTTGTTGGGTGTCGTCCGTGCAGAACTTGGTCGTCTCCCCCATGGCATCGGCATGCCAGTAGGAGTCAAAATCAACCAGCGAGGCAAAGGCACCCTCTTCAAGCCAGCCGGCCTGAATGGCGGCATGCGGTTTTTTAAGGATCGGCCCGGCGGTAACAACAATGTCACAACCGGTCACTGCCTCGCGTGGCGTGGCTACCGGAACCACCTCCAGGTCAAAACGGGAACCGATCTCATCAGCATATCGGTCAACCGCTTCGGAACTCACATCGTACGCCATTACTTTATTTAGGGGAAAAAGGACGTTTAGCGCCTCCACGTTGGTGCGTCCCTGAACACCACAGCCCAGCATACCGACCACCGCAGACTCCGGACGAGCCAGATAGCGAGCTGATAAAGCCGTGGCCGCACCGGTGCGCATGGCTGTAATCCAGACGCAGTCCATCACCGCAACGGGCAAACCGGTTTCAGGATCATTGAGGATCAACAGACCGGTAATATAGGGTAATCCCCGGTTGTAGTTTTCCGGAAAACCGCTGACCCACTTAACACCGGCTGCCTTCAGGGCCGGAATGTAGGCCGGCATGGCGTGAATGAAGTTATCACCGCCCCCCGGGTGAATCCCGGGTTTAGGGGGCATTTCCGTACGTCCCTTACCTTTTTCCATGAAAGCGACTTCCAGGGCTTCGATAATTTCGCTCATCGTCAGTCCCACGTTCGTTACTTCGTCCTGGGAAAGATAGAGCAGCTGATTGGATTTCATGTCATCTCCTCTTTATAAGTCATTAGCCTATACAGTTTTTTCAAAAACTATTTGTCTTTCATACAAACAAGGGTTAATTTGCGCAACCTTTTTTGGGTTACACATTCACACCGTCTTGACAGATGAAAACTGAAAAGGTTAATGGGGAACGAACTTGAACTCAAAGCTGTTACCCTAATTGAGGGTAAACAAAACCGAGAACAATAATAATAAACTATTTCTCTGCGAGCTCTGCCTGCCCAATGGAATTAAGTTTTGGTTGTTATTCCATCGGGGCGAGAGACAAAAAAGAAGGTTTCCGAAATGACCCCAAAGCACCATGGTATGCTCGAAATTCATATTGCCGTCCTGCTTTTTGGGCTGGCCGGCCTTTTCGGTAAATTGTTGACGCTGCCGGCTTTGGTAATAGTATTCGGAAGAACCCTGTTTGCCTCCCTTACACTGGGGGCAATACTCTTTTGTTCATCAATACCACTTCGGACGGAATCAAGGCAGGACCTTGCGGTTCTCATTTTGCTCGGGGCTTTACTGGCTGTACATTGGACAACTTTCTTTCACGCCATTCAGATTTCAACCGTTGCCGTAGGATTGCTCTCATTTTCCACCTTCCCTTTATTCGTCACTTTCATGGAACCATTTTTTTTCAAAGAAAAATTGCGTCTTTTTGATATTTTATTTGCAGGTTCGGTTCTACTTGGCTTAGTCTTGGTTGTTCCATCATTCGATTTTCAAAACAATATCACCCAAGGGGCGTGTTGGGGCACAATATCGGGGCTTACGTTTGCGGTCCTATCTGTATTAAATCGAAAGTACGTGAGCACCTATCTTCCGATGGTGATTGTTTGCTATCAAAATTGGATTGCAACCGTTCTATTGTTACCCTTTTTAATTTCTAAAGATTGGCATCTCCGGCCGGCTGACTTTGCTTGGCTGGCAATTCTGGGCATTTTTTGCACGGCTTTGGCCCATGTGTTGTTTATCAGGAGCCTTGTTCACGTTAAGGCGCAACTGGCAAGCGTGATTGCATGTCTGGAACCGCTTTACGGCATCATTTTTGCTTTGGTGTTGTTTGGCGAGGTTCCGGCATTAAGAACGATTTTAGGTGGAGGTATTATACTGGGCACCATTATTCTGGCGACAATAAAACGAAATTCAAGCAGGACAAAATAAATCAGATGAATCCCGCGACTCAAACAGAAAATTACCGTAATCAACCCCTGACCGGCGCTCTCTGCGTATTGATCGCTTCGTTTGTATTTGCAATTTTAGGAGCGCTGGTGAAGGTTGTCTCTTCCTCGCTGCCTAATGAGATGGTAGTTTTTTTTCGAAATATTTGCGCGCTTGTCTTTATCCTGCCGTGGTACTGGTACAGTCGGCCCTTCGGCGGCATCAGAACGAACTGCTTTCAATTCCACCTGTTGCGCGGCATAACGGGGTTGGGGGCCATGTACTGTTTTTTTTATGCCATCGCCCGCCTGCAACTCTCCGAAGCCTACCTGCTCATTGCTACGGCCCCCCTGTTTATTCCAGCGATTGCGTATGTTTGGATGGGTGAACCAGTAGCCCGTAATGTACGCAGGGCAATCATTATCGGTTTTATCGGAATTGTTCTGATCCTGAAACCCGGGTTCGGAATCATTCAGCCGGCGGCGCTTGCGGGGTTAGGGGCCGGAGTATTTGCCGCCCTGGCAATGGTAAGCATCCGCCGCATGTCCGCCACCGAGCCGGTTATCCGGATTGTGTTTTACTTCACATTTTTATCAACCGTACTTTCTGCAGGGCCCCTGCTGTGGTCATGGCGGTCTCCACAGCCGGCAATATGGTGGCTGCTCGTTCTGATCGGCCTGCTGGCCACTATCGGGCAATTTTTTCTTACCAAAGGTTATAGCTATGCGCCGGCGGCCCAGGTTGGCCCCTTCACTTACTCAAATGTTGTCTTTGCAATCCTCATTGGCTGGATCTTCTGGGAAGAAGCGCTGGATCTGCTGACATGGGCCGGGGCTTTATTGACCTGCATTGCCGGCATTATTACCACCCGCCGAACCGAAACGCACGTAATTGTGGGCGCGACAGCCGGAACGACGCCTTATGATGCCGGGAATCGAAGCTCCTCTGGTTAACCCGAATTTCACACTCAATGATAGTAGATTTTGTCAAGAAATCACACAATCGCGGCGACAAAAAAATGACAAACTTACTATAATACCTGCACATTTTGCTTAGTTTTAAATGTTTTTGCCGGTTTATTACGCTATTTTGCCCGGAACCAAAGTTCTCCCCTTTTCAGGCCTGTCCGCATAAGATATTGATATAGCTTATTATAATTAATGAGCAGGTTGTATGTCCATGCCTGAGTTTCTCCATGGCATATTAATTGCATAATTTCAAATTTAAAATAATTATTCTTTATTTAAATTTTATACATTTTTAAGGTGTTGCACGATGGCCACTACACTAGGGAAAAAAAATATGGATGCTGACAAAAAAATCGAAACAAGATCCGACCCCTGTCTGATAATGGACCGATACAGCAGCGTGGAAATTGCGGTAAATAATTCAGAGTTTGTCTATATGTTTAAAATCAGAAATAGTCCTTTTGCGGGAATAGCTATTTTGGTAAAGGAAGATTCTGTCATTTTAAAACATTTAAAGGTTGGTGATAAATTGAATCTGAAATACAATCCAGCTGTACCCTCCGAACTGCCGGAGTATCGAACAACAGAAATCAGGCATATCATCAAAGATAATAACGGGCGATATAACGGGCATTACCTGGTAGATTTTGCCGTCTCGGCAAATTAAACTTTACTCCAACTTTGCCCGAGGGATTTGGGACTCACAGGGCACTCCCACCTGGCAAAGCCCACAGCAGCCATTCATATCAATGCTGTAATTCTTAAGTATATATTTCCGAATACTTCTTAGGTACTGATTGCATCTATCCTTATCGTGTCCACTGGAACTCAAGGCTTTCACCGGACAGCGCTGCACGCATTCCTGACAGGTGCCATGGCTGTAGAAAAGACAATATTCTTGATGATTTTGATAAGGCCTGGGAGTTGCAGGAATTGTCAGTTTTGCCACGACCGAACCGGCGCGGACAGCTTTGCCCAAGGGCGTTATCAGGCCATCGCAGAGCCCAAAGGTTCCCAGCCCTCCGGCATGTGCGGCATGGCGCTCCGACCAGTTGGAGGCAAAGCCATAGAGCAGGGAAGTTTGTCGAGACCAATGCGGCGACAGCAGTGGTGCCACTGCCAATATTCCTGTTTGCATCAGGGTCTCAACCACATGCCGGCGTAATGTTACATTGAATTTTTCACCAGAGTCACGCGTGATTACCCATCGTCTGGATGGGTAAACTTTCTGGGCCGCGTTTTCATCCTTGGTGGCCCTGGTTTGTGGCAGAATCCAGCTGATAACAGTTAGGTCCTGGGGAGCCGGCTCCAGATCAGGAAAAGTTAGCTGGAAGATTTCCTGCGGAGTCCAGAAAAAAGAGCCGATGTGGCTTTTGTACTCCTGATAAACAGGATCGTCTCCTCGTGAAAAGCCAACCAGGGGAACATCCCACATCTTTTCCCCTAAGGGCGCGTCAACACCGTTTAACGGGGAAGCAGCGACAAAATTCGTTATCACTCCGGTCAACCATTCGGCAGAAGGTTTTTCACTATGTTTTGTATCCACGGGCTTTCATCCTTTAGACCAATTAGGCAGTATATCTATATCGAATAGCTTTCCGAGCTTGACGAATGTAGGAATTGTAATGGGACTCAAAGGGATCAAGAGCAGAGTGCCCATTCCGAGTGTTTTCAGTAAGTTCCTGAATTGCTCGTTGGCCTTGTCCATCTCTTCGCTGGTTGCCTCCCCACGGGTGTAGCGATAGTAGATGTTGAGCATCTCCTTGTTCTCTTTGGTTTCTTTTGCAAGACCGCCTTTTACCTTGGTAAGTCCTTTTACAAGCTCTTTTTTGAGATTTTCCCCGCGAGTTTTCAGGCTTTCTTCACCAAAGATCTTTATAAGCAGCTTTTTGCCATGCTCGTCCACCCAGATCTGTCCGCGGTCTTCAAGGCTCTGCTGTGTTTTAGCCAGGTGCCTGATAGCTTTCCCCGGCATCTTTTTCATTTCATTTACAAGTTTTCGCGACATAATTAAGTTCTCTTTCGAAAAAGGAAATACCAGTCGATTAATCGTGATTGATTCGTAAAAAAGAAATTTGTTACTTTTTACGAAACTATCACGTTTAGTGCAAGCAGGAATTCTTTAAAACTATTTTTCGTTTGTTTTAGGCCCGCACCTCATCGAGCCCCTTCGCCCCTCATCATGAAAAAACAGCATACTGTCATCATAATCGAGCATATCCATCATAATGAAAAACTGTTAAATTCTGGGCCGAACATGTGTATCACCTCCTTTTTAACCATACAGGCGGTGGAAGGAATAAAAATGATACACTTCAGGAGGTTAGGTTGAAACCAGTTGTATACAATCATGTAAGACTTAGAAAGAATGTTGATGTATTGATTTCCTTTTGGTATCATAACTTTAGTGATTCTTAACAGCCAACGAAAAAATCGAGCTATCCTTTTAATGTTTATTTGGGAAAGGAATGTTTCATGAAACCAGTTTTTATTGCAAGCATAGACAGCAAGGAAGCCCAAAAGATAAGCGAAATTTTTACTAAAGAACAGAAAGTCGCTATTATCGAATCTTCTAATAGGCTCAGGGCCATTCTAAATGCCTCCGCAATGGTTATTTTAGAACATAGCTTCTATGCGAAATATGGTCTGGAGTATTTTAAGGGTCTTTTAAAAAAGCCACACCCGCCGGTTCTAATGATCGCACCTCCTGACAACATCCAGGTTATGGTTGACATCATGGAGATCGGCATTCGCTTTATCCCTAAGGTCCCCGATTATCAAAAACTGCTCAGATTAATTGTAAATAATACTCTATCTCAAGTTCAGGAACAAGAACAGTTAAAACAGAATGTTCTTAGCTTACAACTGCGTGTAGAGGAACTGGAAAAAGCAGGAAGCGAGCAGGATGATAGACAGAATGGAGAATCTGATCCGGAAACAAAACCGCCTGAAGAAAAGGGCAATATCCTTGATGAGATTATTTTCGTCTTTAAGCGCGGAGAGATCGAACTGCCGACGCTTCCCCAGTTTGGCATCAAATTTCAGGAAATGATGAATAAAGGCGCAAACATACGAGAAATTGGTGAACTTCTCAAGCAAGATATGGCGATTTCTTCCAAGCTTATCAGCGTCTCCAACTCTGTCTATTATCGAGGTGTAGTGGAAAACAACAACCTTAGCCAGGCCATCAGTCGCTTGGGACTCAAGGACACTAAAAGATATGTAGATGCGATTTGCAACCGATCCCTTTATGCCACCAAGAACAAGAAATTCTTAAAATTCTTAGAAAGGCTGTGGGAACATTCCCTGGCGTGCGCCTATGCCTCACAAGTCCTCGATGAATCCTTAGCTCTTGGTCTGGAAATTGATGCCTTTACCCTCGGCTTACTGCATGATATCGGCAAATTACTTCTATTGCAGGTTATTGGTGATCTGCAGAAGAGCAAGAAGATCGGAGATAATATTGAGAGTTCAGAATTATTACATACAATTAGCTCATATCATGGCAAGTTCGGAGCGGCACTCCTCAAAAAGTGGAAATTTCCGGAAGATTTTGTCAGAGTTGCGGCCTATCACAACAACCTGAAGGCCGCTGATTCTATCTCGAAAGATCTATTGATCGTTCACTTCGCCAACCTGATGGTGAAATCCATGGGTTTTCGTCTGAAAGATCAAGCAGACATCCAACAGGAAGAGATAGATTTAGAAGATACTGAATCTGCCCGGCGTTTAGGATTAAACGCTGCGATGATAGATGAATTTAAACAAAAGGTGTCAGGATTTATGAACGAGATAACAGGCCTCTTTATGTAGCCCCGTAGCCGGAAAAGAGAAGCCTCCCCGCCCTAAATGGTGGTGGTTCTGCCGTTCGGCAGTGCTTTAATGGGTAACACCTTTAACCCCTTTCCCTTTACTTCTGCCTCGCTAAGAAAAGACAGAAAAGGCTTGTGAGAATTCTTTGATTAGTGTATTTTCGGTTCATAATTTTAGCCCCCGTAGCTCAGTGGATAGAGCATTGGATTCCTAAATCATTCCAGGTCGTTTTTCATAAACTCCTAAAATCACACAACCTTTTAAATTTATTTATAATTCTTAATAGAATATTTTAGACGATTTTCCACAAAAAAGACCGTTTTTAACCCTTTTCTTTGCCCATTCTTTACCCGAATATGGTCTCCAAATCCGCCTTAACCCCAAATATGTTTATAGTTGAACTGCAAAGCGAGTGCATTCCCCGCAGCTTGATTTCGACGAGCTCCCTTCGGTCTGAGCTCAGGGTCGAAGACAGTCGAGTCGCTGCAGGGAGCTTTAATTGACAATTAGCACAAGATTAGGAAGGGAAACGGATATCCTCGACAATTGTCTTTAACGCTCATCAGAATTGACCCACCCTTGCTCATTCAAGTAACCCCCCCCAAATTTTTCATCAACGCTGCTCATCAGGATCAACCCACCGTTTAGGCTCATCTTCATGTCATAATTTTCAAAAATGTGTGTACGTTACACTTTGTTTTTCCAAGTGAATACAGATTTGGGGGATCAAAGTGGAAAGAAGATGCGAACACTGTAGGAAGAAGTTTACACGCTTTTCTCATATACCCGGTCAGCGATACTGTTCTCGCGTTCAATGCCAAAATGCCCGCCGTCAAAAATGGCGGAAACAAAAGCTTGCCACAGACAAAGACTACAAGGCCAATCAGAAAGATGCTCAAGGGCGTTGGTGTGAGAAGAATCCTGATTATTGGAATC
>JACKQG010003000.1_pt1 | contig 21229 bp, 24 predicted proteins | sample 8237621 | NCBI WGS metagenome assembly JACKQG01 (sample SAMN15677084, study PRJNA649215) | marine metagenome | biome: marine; feature: Black Sea; material: saline water; isolation source: suspended particulate matter (SPM) from the Black Sea western gyre | collected 2013-06-09/2013-06-10 | depth... | reverse complement strand
TGATCGGTGCCAGTGGCGCTATTTCGGGCGTCATCGGGGCCTATCTTATTTTACACCCGAAGGCGCAAATTCTGACCCTGGCCTTCCGCTTTTTCATCCACATCCCGGCCTATATCATGTTGGGAATCTGGATCGCCATGCAGGTCATCAATGTCTCCATGGCGGCAGATAGCGGCGGTGGCGGTGTTGCCTGGTGGGCCCATATTGGCGGCCTGATCGCAGGTTGCATCCTGATCGCGCCCATGCGCCACAAGTCGGTTCCTCTGTTCGCGGGTTTCAGCAATGATAGCGCCCAGCCAGAACCCGAAGAGGCAGCCCCTACAGGCCCATGGGGACGGTTGACACCCGGGCAGGCCAAGGATCATAAGAAACGACGTGCAAGACGCTCTTTTATTCCGGACTCAGGAAGCAAATGACCGATATCGCCAAAACCACCTGCCCCCACGATTGTCCGTCCGCCTGCTCGCTTGATGTGGAGGTCCTGGGAGCGTCAGAAATAGGCCGCGTCCACGGTTCCAAAAGCAACACCTATACGGACGGCGTCATCTGCGCCAAGGTCGCGCGTTACGCAGAACGGATACATCACCCGGACCGGCTGACTGTGCCGCTGCGTCGAACCGGCAAGAAGGGCTCGGGGGAATTTGAGGAAATTTCATGGGATGAAGCCCTTGACGCCACCGCTCAGGCCCTGCTGAAAGCAGAGGAACAATACGGCCCCGAGACCGTCTGGCCATACTTTTATGCTGGCACCATGGGCCAGGTCATGCGCGACGGCATCAACCGGCTGCGCCACGTCAAAAAATACAGCGGCCAGCATTCGACCTTGTGCAGCATGGTCGCGGGTATTGCCTCGCGCGCCGGGACCGGTAAAACAATGGGCCCGGACCCCCGCGAAATGGCGGTTTCGGACCTTGTCATTATCTGGGGCACCAACCCGGTCTCGACCCAGGTCAACGTCATGACCCACGCAGTCAAGGCGCGCAAAAACCAAGGCGCAAAAATCGTCGTTATCGATACCTACAACACGCCAACTGCCAAACAGGCCGATGAATTTGTATGTGTGCGACCGGGCACCGATGGGGCGCTGGCCTGTGCCCTGATGCATGTGTTGTTTCGCGACGATTTGGCCGACCGGGAATTTATGGCCAGGTACGCCGATGCCCCCGAAGAACTTGAAGCCCACCTGAAAGACAAGACGCCTGAGTGGGCCGCAGCCATCAGCGGCGTTCCGGCTGCCCAAATTGAAGAACTGGCGGCGATGATCGGGGCCACTAAAAAAACCTATTTCCGCCTCGGTTTCGGCTTTACCCGCAATCGCAATGGTGCGGTCGCCATGCATTCCGCCTTTTGTGTCGCCACCGTCAGCGGTGCCTGGGCCCATGAAGGCGGTGGCGCATTTCACAGCAATGGCGATATTTTCGAACTCGACAAAACCATGATCGAAGGGCTTGATGTGCGCGATCCGGGTGTGCGGATCATCGACATGTCCCGCATTGGTCCGGCCCTGAACGGTGACCCGCAGGATCTGGGCGACGGTCCGCCGATCACCGCCATGCTCATTCAAAACACCAACCCCATGAACGTCGCCCCCGACCTTAACAAGGTCCGTCAGGGATTCGCCCGTGAAGACCTGTTCGTTTGTGTGCACGAACAGTTCATGACCGAGACGGCGAAAATGGCCGACATCGTGTTACCGGCAACCATGTTTATGGAACATGACGACCTGTACCGGGGTGGCGGCCACCAACATATTTCACTGGGTCCAAAAATCATCGACGCGCCCGAAGGATGCCGGACCAACCATTTCGTCATTTGCGAGCTGGCCAGGCGCCTTGGTGCCAGCCATCCCGGCTTCGAGATGACGCCTTTGCAGTTGATCGATGACAGTCTGGAAAAATCGGGATACCCGGATACGGATGCGCTTATGGAAAATTGCTGGATTGATGTTCAGCCGGACTTTGACACATCCCATTACCGCGGTGGTTTCGCCCACGCCGACGGGAAATTCCATTTCAAGGCCGACTGGGCGAAAGAGAACCGTCTGGGATTTGGCCCCAAGGAGCTTATGGAAACCATGCCAACCCTGCCCGATCACTGGGCGGTTATCGAACAAACCAGCGACGAGATGCCCTTTAAACTGGTCACCGCACCAGCCAGAAATTACCTGAATTCCACATTCACCGAGACCAGAACCTCGATAAAAAAGGAAGGCGAGCCGCACCTCAAAATCAACCCGCTGGATGCTGACACGCTAACAATATCTGACGGCGACAGGGTCCGGCTGGGCAACCAACGCGGCACCATTGTCGTCAAGGCGCGGCTTGAGGAAGGCGCTGTTCGGGGTGTCGTTGTTGTTGAAAGCGTCTGGCCCAACGCCGCCTTCGAGGAAGGCATCGGCGTCAACGCCCTGACCGGGGCCGACCCGACCGCCCCCAGCGGCGGGGTTCCCTTCCATGACAACGCCATCTGGATTCGTAAAATTTAAGCCAAAGACTCAAGTTCCCCTAAGGCCGGGAATCGGGTATGAAAACCCCCATCATCAACAGTTCAGTCATAAACGGAAATCATGAGCGAAATTACCCCCGAAATCGTCGCCAGCCACGGCCTTAGTGAAGATGAATACAGTCGGGTCCTGGAGATCATGGGGCGCGAGCCAAACCTGACCGAACTGGGTATTTTTTCGGTTATGTGGTCTGAGCATTGCTCCTACAAATCATCAAAAAAATGGCTGAAAACCTTGCCCACAGAGGCCCCATGGGTGATTTGCGGGCCCGGGGAGAATGCCGGTATCATCGATATCGGGGATAACCACGCGATCATTTTCAAAATGGAAAGCCATAACCATCCGTCCTTCATTGAACCCTATCAGGGGGCGACGACCGGGGTTGGCGGCATCATGCGGGATGTCTTCACCATGGGCGCCAGACCGATTGCCAACCTGAACGCCTTGCGTTTCGGCAGGCCCGATCATCCCAAGACCAAGCATCTGGTGTCCGGTGTGGTCGCCGGGATCGCGGGATATGGCAACTGTATGGGGGTTCCGACCGTCGGCGGTGAGTGCGAATTCCACACCTCATACGATGGCAATATTCTGGTTAACGCCATGACCATTGGCCTTGCCGACACCGACAACATTTTCTATTCCGCCGCCGCCGGCATCGGCAACCCGGTGGTTTACGTTGGCTCGAAGACCGGTCGCGACGGTATCCACGGCGCGACCATGGCCTCAACCGAGTTTTCCGAAGATTCCGATGCCAAGCGCCCAACCGTGCAGGTCGGTGATCCGTTCACCGAAAAACTGCTGCTTGAGGCCTGCCTGGAACTGATGGCGACCGACGCCATTGTCGCCATTCAGGACATGGGGGCCGCAGGACTGACGTCCTCCAGTTTCGAGATGGCCTCCAAGGGTGGGGTCGGTATCGACATGGACCTGGACGCGGTTCCGCAGCGCGAAGAAAACATGACGGCTTACGAAATGATGCTGTCGGAAAGCCAGGAACGCATGTTGATGGTCCTGAAACCCGGTCGTGAGGACGAAGCCCGCGCCATCTTCGAGAAATGGGAACTGGATTTTTCGATCATCGGCACCCTGACAGACACCAGACACATGGTCCTGCGCCACAAGGGTGAAATCGTCGCCGACCTGCCCATCGATCCGCTTGCCGAATCCTCGCCGGAATATGACCGTCCGTGGGTGGAAACACCCAAGCAGCAAGCCATTACCGACACCGACGCGCCCGATGACCTTATGGCTGCCCTGAAAAAACTGGTCGGCTGTCCCGATCTCGCCTCGAAGCGCTGGATTTGGGAGCAGTACGATCACATGGTCATGGCCGACACGGTCGCGCGGCCCGGTGGCGACGCCGCTATCGTGCGAATCCATGGCACCGACAAAGCCATCGCCACGGCCTCTGACTGCTCGCCGCGCTATTGTTTCGCTGACCCCTACGAGGGCGGCAAGCAGGCTGTCGCCGAAGCCTGGCGCAACATCACCGCCGTTGGCGCAAAACCGATGGCGATTACCGACAACATGAACTTCGGCAACCCGGAACGCCCGGAAATCATGGGCCAATTCGTCGGCTGCGTGAAGGGCATCGGCGAGGCTTGTGTGGCACTGGACTTCCCTGTCGTCTCCGGCAATGTCTCCCTTTACAACGAAACCAATGGCGAGGGTATCTTGCCAACCCCAACCATCGGCGGCGTCGGCTTGATGGCCGATGTTCACAAGCGTGCCTCCGTCGCTTTTGGCGCAGAAGGTCAGGACATCATCCTGATTGGCGAGACGCTGGGCCATCTTGGCCAGTCACTCTATTTGCGTGAAATCGAAGGTCGGGAAGAAGGCGCGCCGCCGCCTGTCAATCTGGCGCTCGAGCGCCTGAATGGTGATTTTGTCCGCTCGCTGATTGAGACCGGGGGCATCACCACGGCCCACGATGTATCTGGTGGTGGTCTTGCTGTGGCCCTTGCTGAAATGGCCATGGCGTCAAACATGGGTGCGACAATCGATGTCCCCGAAAGCGCCCCCGCCCTGCACAGCTGGCTGTTCGGTGAAGATCAGGCCCGCTACATCATCGCCACAAGTGACGCGGATACGGTTCTTACGAAGGCTGCGGCTGCAGGCGTCAACGCCAAAAAAATTGGCCGCACAGGCGGCAAACAGTTGACTGTCGGGGGGCAAGCAACCATATCCGTTGAAGACCTGGCTGCCAGCCATAACGACTGGCTGCCAGATTTTATGTCGAAACCTTAAATTTTTAGTTATTACAAAGGACTAATGCCCATGGCCATGGAATCTGCCGAGATCGAAAAAATGATCATAGAAGCGCTTCCCGATGCACAAATCCATATTGAGGATTTGCGCGGCGACGGCGATCATTATTCCGCCCGTATTATTTCCAGCGCCTTCGCGGGTAAATCCCGCGTTCAGCAACACCAAATGGTCTACGCCGCCCTGCAAGGAAAAATGGGCGGCCAGCTTCATGCACTGGCTTTAACCACCGAAGTCCCGGCTTAAACAAACACATTATACAAAGGAATAATCAGATGAGCGACAACCCAACCTTCGACCGCATCAACGACGAAATCAGCGACACCGATGTGGTCCTGTTCATGAAGGGCACACCGATGTTCCCGCAGTGCGGCTTTTCCGCCGCCGTGGTTGGCGCACTTTCGCAAATGCAGGTCAAGTTCAAGGGCGTCAACGTCCTTGAAGACATGGAAATTCGCGAAGGCATCAAGGCCTTTTCTGACTGGCCAACGATCCCCCAGCTTTACGTCAAGGGCGAGTTTGTCGGTGGTTGCGACATCATCAAGGAAATGTTTGAGGCCGGCGAACTGCAAAAAATGTTCGACGACAAGGGCATTGAGCATCAGTCATAACAGAACTGATAACGTCTCATAAAAAAAGGCGGCCTCCATACGGGGGCCGCCTTTTTCTTTGATGGGAGTTCGCTTAACGCGAATAAAATTCAATGACCAGGTTGGGTTCCATCTGCACCGGATACGGTACGTCGGCCAGTAGCGGCTGGCGCACGAAGGTGCCCTTCATCTTTTTGTGGTCGACGGACATGTAGTCGGGGACCTCGCGCTCGGAGGAGACAACGGCTTCCAGAACCATCGGAATGTCGTGGGCTTTCTTGCGGACCTCAATTTCATCGCCGTCCTGCACCAGGTAGGAACCGATGTTGACCTTCTTGCCGTTAACCGTGACATGGCCATGGTTGACGAACTGGCGGGCGGCGAACACGGTGGGCACAAATTTCATACGGTAGACAACGGCGTCCAGACGGCGTTCAAGAATGCCGATCAGGTTTTCCGATGTGTCACCACGGCGGCGCACGGCCTCGGCGTAATAACGGCGGAATTTCTTCTCGGTGATGTTGCCGTAGTAGCCTTTAAGCTTCTGTTTGGCCATCAACTGGGTGCCGTAATCGGTTTCTTTACGGCGCCGCTGGCCATGCTGGCCGGGGCGGCTGTCGCGGTTGTTAATGGGGCTTTTGGGACGTCCCCACAGGTTGACGCCAAGGCGCCTGTTAATCTTGTATTTCGATTTGATACGTCTGCTCATTACTTTTCTCTTTTCCAATCACTCGTTAGCCGGTTGTTTTTGTCCCAATAGCTCCAAGTGTGATGGTTCATAAATTAAGCGCATTCCATGCGCTGAATTTCTGAGCCTGAATCACACGGCATTAATATTAGTGGCCTGCTTATCCCAAAAATTCAGAAAATGAATTTCTGGGGCAGGACACTGCCGCCACCCGTTTAAACAGTAACAGGCGTGTGGTGCGGGGTCTTTTGACCCTCATTCTTGGGAATAAGTGCGCGAATATAGCCACCCGGTTCGGAAAGGCAAGGGTTTTTAAAGTAAATTTAGTCCTGCAGCAGCTCGGCGTCCCAATACAGAAAATCGTGCCAGCTTTTGTGCAGGTGACCCGGCGGGAAACCACGGCCATTTTCCTGTAATTCCCAGGCCGTCGGTTGGCGTGGCTTGGTCAAGGGATACATCCGCGCTTCTTTGGAAAGCTGGTGCCCTTTTGACAAGTTACACGGCGCGCAGGCGGTCACCACATTGCCCCAGAGCGTCGTGCCGCCATGGGCACGGGGAATGACGTGATCGAAGGTCAGGTTTTCACTGGGAAAGGCATGGCCGCAGTATTGACACGAAAAACGGTCGCGCAGGAAAACATTAAAGCGGGTAAAGGCCGGCTTCTTGGCCATGGGGACGTAGTCTTTGATCGAAATAACGCTGGGCAGGGGCATTTCGAAGCTGGGGGAATGAACCTTCTGATCGTATTCATCAACGACATTAACACGGCCCATGAACACCGCCTTGATGGTATCCTGCCAGCACCAAAGCGACAGCGGAAAGTAGCTCAACGGCCGGAAATCGGCGTTGAGAACAAGAGCCGGATAGCGTTCCAGAACGGCAGACACCTTAAATTCTCCCAATACTATCCGGTAAGAGTACTACATGTTGTGTGTCATGCCAATTATAAGTCTGGTTCGTGAACCATGGGGTAAGCGGTGTGTGGCGGCAGTTTGTGAACGATCCAGGCAATGGCGATCAGCACGATACAACCGGTAAAAATGGGGAACAGCAGAAACATCGGTCCGGGGTCCGTCAACATGACCACCACCGGGGTCGCCCCGGCCGGTGGATGGGTCACCCGCAAGGCGACCATCAGACCGATGACCAGACCAACGGCAATGCCCACCGCCCACCAGTCCGGCGGTAACCAGACGCGCAAGATCAAGGCGACCGCCGTCGCCAGCATATGACCGCCAACCACATTGGCCGGTTGCGCCAACGGACTTTTGGGAACCGCGAACAGTAAAACGCACGACGCACCGAAGGGTGCGATCAGGAATGGTTCACCACTGACAACGCCAAGCCAGCCGATAAACCCCATACCAAGCATAGCGCCAAGGCCGGACTTGATCCAGCAGGCACAATGCAGTTCCCGTTGATGGCGACGAAAGAACGACAATAAATTCATAGCGCTGCTGTTATAACCATTGAGCAGAATTCATGCTAGTTTGATTGCATGAATGAACAGCCAGTCCGCCCCGCTATCATTACCCGCTTTGCCCCGTCGCCGACGGGGTTGCTGCATCTGGGTCATGGCTATTCGGCCTTGCTCGCCCAAAACCTTGCCAAACAGGCGGGTGGCCGGTTTCTGCTGAGGATCGAAGACATCGATCCGCTGCGCTGCCAGCCGGAATTCGAGGCCGCTATTTTTGAAGATCTCGACTGGCTGGGACTTGAGTGGGAACAACCGGTGCGGCGGCAATCCGATCATATGGACACCTATGAGAAGGCGCTTGAGCGGCTCGGGGAAATGGCCTTGCTGTACCCCTGCTTTTGTTCGCGCAAGGATATCCGCGACGAGATCGCGGCGGCCGGCGGCGCCCCCCATCAAGGCCCGGAAGGGCCACACTATCCGGGCATCTGTCGCGCCCTGGCAAAGGAAGATGCCAGCGCCCGCAAGGAAGCCGGTGAACCCTTCGCCCTTAGGCTTGATACCCATAAGGCGCTATCGATGATTAAAGAACCGCTCCTCTGGTATGACGCTGACGGACGCGAATTCACGGCCCGCCCAGAACAATTCGGTGATGTGGTGCTGGCCCGCAAGGACATCCCGACCAGCTATCATCTGGCCGTCACCCTCGACGATGATCTGCAGGGGGTCACACTGGTCAGCCGCGGCGAGGACCTGCTGCCTTCAACGGACGTCCACCGGCTGCTGCAGGAACTACTGGATTTAAGCGTTCCCACCTACCACCATCATCCTTTGCTCAACGACAAGGACGGCCGCAGGCTGGCCAAACGCCACAAGTCAGAAACCATCAGAGCCCTGCGCGAGGCGGGCAACAGCCCTGAGGAAGTCAGGGCGATGGCCTGGCTATAAAACGCCGGTCATCACGTATTTTAAAATCCGCACCACCTGTTCGGGTGTTTCCGCCACTGCCAGCGCCGCACCGTCGACTTCTTTCAATGGGTGGTTGATGGCCGGGTCGTGCAGGGTGACAAGCGGTGTCCCCAGGGCCACCGCGTAACCGGCGTCAAAGGCGGCGTTCCATTGCTTGTACTTGTCACCGAAGCGGACGACGACCACATCGGCGCGTTCGATCATGGTGCGGGTGCGGATGGCGTTGATGCCTGATCCTTTTTTATCTTTCCAGAAGTCGTCCGTCTCTGCCCCGAGAATCTCGACACCGCAATCATCGCTGCTGGCGTGATCGGTGATCGGCGACAGGAAATCGATATCCAACCCGGCGGCAGTGGCGCCGGCTTCGATCTGTTCGCGCCAGTCGGTGTGAATTTCACCGGACAGGTAAACGCTTAATCCTTCTTCGTTCATTTTGGCTACCCCTTAAAGGCCATGAAGGCCGTCTATCAATTCCACATAATCTGGATGATCAGCCTCGATATATCCATGCCGGATAAGAAAATCAATGACCACCAGTGCACAATTGAATTTGAAATCCTCGCCCTCGCTGACCCGGGCGGCGACGGCGTCCAGTTCCATCAGGTGGAAATCCTCGACCTCGCCATCCGCGTTATCGGGCCTGAAATCAGCAGGCAGGGCCAGGTCATAATTAAACAGGACATCCCTTCGCAACCCTTCGGGGCGCTCGGTAACGTAGCTGATCGCCCCTACCGGCATACTGGTGGCGGCAATATGGGGCGGGATCGCGGCTTCCTCGCCGCATTCCTTTATCAGGTTATCTTTAAGCGAGATGCCGCCGGGTTGGCCACCGGCGACGATCTGATCAAGTTTTCCTGGCCCCGTCGGTTTGGACAGGCTACGCCGGGCGATCCACATGGACAGACCGTCATCTGTCAGGACGACACCGTTCAGGTGAACCCCGTAACCAATAATACCGAAGGGCGCGACCGCGGCCCTTTCAATGTCAAACAGGGTCGGGGCCGAAAACGAGGTGGCGACTTTATACGTCTCGCCGCGCCAACCGGGCAGATCGCCGCGCTGCATCAGGTCTTCAAGAGCCTCGCCGACAGCCTCTGTCCGGTTGTCCGGGCCTGAAAGACGCACGTTCAGGGTAATGGATTTATCGCCAATGACAAAGGTGTCCGGATAGTCCTTAAGCACGCCTGCGAAATCAGGTTTCACATAACCAACCACCGCGCCATCGACGTCAAAGGGCAGGTAAGCGGACAAATCCGGGGCTTTGCATTGCTTTATGCGATCAAGGAAACTCATGGCCCGATCCTGACCCGATCCAGAGAACCTTGTCAATTCCGCGTCCTTGTGCAAACTTTGTGTTTATGAAAATTTCGGCCCGCAAAGTTGCCCCAGATGTCTACGCGCTCAACTTCGACGACACCGAAGTTGTCCTCGAAGGCAAGGAAATCAAGATGCTGCTTCTTGAGGTCATGCAGACCCTTGCCCCGGGGGGATCAACAAAAAAAGAAGACACCCGTTCCAAGGATTTCATGCGCCGTATCAAGAACGCCAACGATGTTGGCATTCAGAAATTACTGCTGGTCGCCGATCATGAAGATTTGCTGGTGTTGCTCAAAAACGGTGAACTGGACGAGATGTTGCAGGACAAGTTTTTCAGCAACATGAGCGACAAAAACCGCAAGATGTTTGAAGAAGACCTGGTCTACCAGTTCAAGGATGGCATCCCCGCCCAACGCGCCAAGCAAGCCATCAAACGGCTGATCGAAACCGCCAAGGACCTGGAAGTCGAAGGATCGCTGACATACGAAAATGTCATGAGCCGATAGAGCACAAAAAAAAGGGCGGGAATGACCCCGCCCCTGAAAGTTTTGTTGGCTGTCAAATCAAAATGCGGATCAGGCCACCTTGCGGTCGCGGGTGCTTTTGACGTAGGCGCGAGCGCAATGACCGGCGCAATAGGGTTTGCCCTCGACACTGGGCTGGCCACAGAAACGCAAATCTTCGGAACCCGGCTCCCCTTCAGGCCAGTTGCACATACCTGATGTCAGGTCTTCCATCTTGACCATATCGGCGCGCGGCGGAACCACCATGGACGGGATCCGAATCTCTGGCCGTAATTTCGCCACCCTGGGGGCCCTTGGTGTCGCATTAATCGGTGACTGGCGTTTGGGCAGGCCCAGGCGGTGGACCTTGCCAACAACGGCATTTTTGGTGACGCCGAGACGGCGGCCTATTTCAAGTGTCGGAATTCCTTCGGCCCACAATGCCATAAGGGTTTTAACGCGATCGGGTGTCCAGTCGATAGCCATGGTATTGTTCAGGGACGCGTTCGGTATAAAGGCGATGGTCTGAAAGGTCTCGGTTTTCCCCCTTGATCAAACTGCATTTAAATAACTTCTTTAAATGCAGATACTTTGATCGCTCCTTTATGTATTAGGGCAACTTATCGTCGTTTTGTTAAACGAAGGTTGCCCTAAATTCCGTGTCAGCGCAGGTCCTGCCTCCTTGTTGTTGGTTGGCGTTAAGCGGTCAATTACGTGACAAATGCTGAATTTTTTTACTACATTTACCACCGCTTGCCTACCCCCATACTATATGTAGTTGAAATCGCTACATATTGTAGGGATTATCCACAACCTCCACTGTATAAGGTGGTTTTATCCCCTGTATCCACAGACTTTTCCACTTGCGGGCGACGCTTGTTCGCACCTGCACAACAATTCCTTTTCCACAAACCGGTCCCGTGTCTATACTTTCCCCTCTTGGATATTTTTTGGGAGCGTCGCCGTGACATCGTCCAATGAAAAAGGGCTTAGCGACTGGCAGCAGGCTGCTGCCAGGGAACTTAAAGGCAGCGGGCCCGACGATCTGATCTGGAAAACCCCTGAAGGCATCGAGGTCAAGCCGCTTTATACGGCGGCCGATCTGGAAGGGCTGGAAGCCGTTGACACATTGCCCGGCCTGCCCCCCTACATGCGCGGGCCGCGCGCCACCATGTACGCCGGCAGGCCCTGGACGATCCGTCAATACGCCGGATTTTCAACAGCCGAAGAATCCAACAAGTTCTATCGCGACAACCTGAAAGCCGGACAGAAGGGTCTGTCCATCGCCTTCGACCTGGCGACCCACCGGGGTTATGATTCTGATCATCCGCGGGTTGTTGGCGATGTCGGCAAGGCGGGGGTCGCCATCGACAGTGTTGAGGATATGAAGATCCTGTTCGACGGCATCCCGCTTGATGAAATGACCGTCTCCATGACCATGAACGGGGCCGTCTTGCCGGTGCTGGCCGGATACATCGTCGCCGCTGAAGAACAGGGCGTGCCCAGGGAAAAGCTGGCCGGGACCATTCAGAACGACATCCTGAAAGAGTTTATGGTCCGCAATACCTACATCTACCCGCCCGAGCCGTCCATGCGCATCGTCTCTGATATCATCGGTTACACCGCCGAACACATGCCCAGGTTCAATTCCATATCCATCTCCGGTTACCACATGCAGGAAGCCGGGGCGACCGCCGTGCAGGAACTGGCCTATACCCTGGCAGACGGAGTCCAGTACGTGAAGACGGCGGTAGAAAGCGGCCTTGATGTTGACGCATTCGCGCCGCGCCTGAGTTTCTTCTTCGCCATTGGCATGAATTTTTTTATGGAAATCGCCAAACTGCGCGCCGCCCGGGTGCTGTGGTCCGACCTGATGGCCCCGTTCAAGCCCGAAGATCCGCGCTCGTCCATGCTGCGCACCCATTGCCAGACGTCGGGTGTGTCACTAACCGAAAAAGATCCCTACAACAACGTCATCCGCACCACCATCGAGGCCATGGCCGCGGTGCTGGGCGGCACCCAGTCCCTGCACACCAATTCCCTTGATGAAGCGATCGCCCTGCCGACGCCGTTTTCGGCCCGCATCGCGCGCAACACCCAACTTGTGCTGGCCGAAGAAGCGAGCCTGACCCGCGTCATTGATCCACTGGGCGGCAGTTATTACGTGGAAAGCCTGACCGCTTCGCTGGTCAGCGAAGCGCGCAAGCTGATCGATGAAGTTGACGCCATGGGCGGCATGACCCGCGCCGTCGAGGCCGGATTGCCGAAACTGCGGATCGAGGAATCAGCGGCCCGCAAGCAGGCCCGTGTTGACCGGGGCGAGGAAGTTGTTGTCGGCGTCAACAAGTACGCCAAGGACGACGAGGACAGCATCGACACCCTGGAAATTGATAACGACGCCGTCCGCGAAGCGCAGGTGGCAAGGTTGAAAAACATCCGCGACAGCCGCGACAACGCGGCCTGTCAGGCAGCGCTGGAAGCCATGACAGAGGCGGCGCAAAGCGGCGACGGCAATCTTCTCGACCTGGCCGTTGTCGCGACCCGGGCGCGGGCTACCGTTGGTGAAATTTCCGACGCCCTGGAAAAGGTCTATAGCCGCCACCGGGCCAACACCCAGTCCATATCGGGCGTCTACGGTGCCGCGTTTGAGGATGATCCGGCGTTCGCCGAAATCCTGAAAAAAGTTGAAGCGTTCATGGAAGGTCGCGGCAGGCGTCCGCGACTGCTGGTCACCAAGATGGGGCAGGACGGCCACGACCGGGGTGCCAAAGTGATCGCCACCGCTTTTGCCGACATTGGTTTTGATGTTGATATCGGAGCGATGTTCCAGACCCCGGCGGAAACCGCCCGTGAAGCCATCGAGAATGACGTCCACGTTATCGGCGTCTCAACCCAGGCAGGCGGTCACAAGACCCTTGTCCCCGAACTGATCGCAGAACTGCGCAAGCAGGATGCTGACGACATCATCGTCATCTGCGGCGGTGTCATCCCGGCCCGTGATTATGATTTTCTTCATGATGCCGGGGTGTCCGGAATTTATGGTCCCGGAACACACATTCCAACGGCAGCCGCTGAAATCCTTGGCATCATCGAAAAGACCCGTAAGGCGGCTTAGTCCGAAGACTTGCGCGAAGAAAAACCGAAAATGGTATAAAGCGGGCAGAAGTTAATCAGCGCGGTCCCCAGTGGGATAACACCAACCCAGCCCCAAACGTTGTAGCCCGTATCCATGCCCATGGCAGGGCCTGCGATCGCATAGCCGATCAGCACGATACCAGCGACAATGCGCAAAATCTTGTCGATGCCACCAACATTCTTGTTCATAGTCTTCTTCCTCGAAAATTTTAAGAATCAAAGCGCGGCGACTATAACAGATTTTTCTAATATGACCATAGAGTCAAAGATCACTGATAGAGCGCTTCCTCGCGCTGACGCAACTGTGTTTGGATCACGCATTTCTGTGCTGGTGCGATTGAGTCTAGTCTAGAAATTTCACGGCATAATCTTCGGTAACGCACGCTCTGGCTTGCCCATTGACCCAACCTTTTGCAATGCCTATCAGCTCACCTTTGCGCCAGTCGCCTTCGCATTTTTTCTCATCTGAAAATTCCAGAAACCCATGTCCATGCCTCCAACCATCTCGAAATAAACCTTCGTACCGGCTGCCATTGGGGAATTCCTGAACTCCAAACCCGTCCATATCGTTGTTTTTGAACTCGCCCTCATATCGATACTTATCTTTCACCACCAGAACACCCCGGCCATGCATCATGGTGTCTTTGAATTCTCCATCGTATCTTATGCCCTTTTCTTCAATGGTCATCACACCTTGTCCCTGCATTTCGGAACGTTCGAATTTTCCCTCGTATCTCATTAATTTCCCCAGAATTAACACACCACGACCATGCATCATGGAGTCTTTGAATTCTCCCTCGTATTTGACTTCCGTTATATTACCCTTACCGTCAAACATAATATTGCCTGATATCATGCCATACCCTTGCAACCGACCGTCCCTGAATTGCCCTTCAAACCGGCCATCTTCTACTTTCAAAACACCATGTCCACTCACATGCCCATTGATGCAGATGCCCGTCCAGGTCGCCGTATAATCTTTATCTATTCTGGGTTGCCAAAAACTACAGTCAGGTATGTTGGTTACGGGGTACCATTGCCCTTCGGCATTTTCCTGCACTGCATGTGACAACGGCGAAACCATCATCACAACCGCTGCCAGAATTACTCCTTTTAGCTTTCTCATTCGAGCCGACGCTCCGGTGTAGTGCAGTTTTATATTTTCCTATATTTCTACCATTGAGGCAAAAAGATAATATCACATTACACCAATATAACGATGGGCCCCGACCCGAAATAAATACTCTGTTACCTTTTGTAGCCCCACTGATCTTTGAGATGGTCTGCTAAACCAAAAGCGACATCTCCAAGTTTATCAAGTGCCGCGCCGTTCGGTCCCTTGGTAACAACACCTTTTGCTTTCAGACCCGCGCCAACGGCCTCCAATCCGACAATCGCGCCAATTTCTTTAGCTATTTGTTTCCCTTCCTCGGCAGTCCCTGTATTCGCCTTGGGACTAAATATTTCATTATTCTTTGGATTAGAAATTCGATCCGGGATGTCCACAGAGGAATCAAATATACCTTCTAAAATGTCTTTAAACGACCCACCCACAAGTTTGGTCTTTTCTTCATCATTTTGAACCGTCTTTTTCTTGTCCTCCTCGCGCATCTTCTTCACAGTTTCAACCTGCTCGGTGATGCTGGGGGCAGTCTGTTTTTCCAGGCCCCAGCTATGGAAGTTGACGGGCGTCTTGTCTTTCGTCACCGGTTTGTCTTTGAGGCCCTTAAAGGTGGCCGGGTTGGCGGGCGGCTTGTCGCTTAACAGAGACCTGTTTTCGTCTTTCCGAGTTATCCTTCCGGCGAGGATATCGCGGACCCGGTCACTGTGCGTTTTCGCCGCTTTTGGCGTTGTCGTCGGGTCAGCCAGCAGACCGGGGCCGGGGATATCGGGGCCACTGCCACCGAAAGGATCAAGCGCCCTGTCCCGACCGGCTTTCAGGCGGTCGTTCAGATCTTTCAGTTCCTTATCGGTCGGCGCCGGTTGATGATCACGAGAATCCCGGCCCGAGCCGTTGGAACCCGAGCGCCCCGCACTGGCCGTGCCGGCGCCGTAACCTTCGGTCTGTTGCCCACCATTGTCATCCCAAAACTCAAGCAGCCCGGTTTTCGGGTTGATCGAACCGCCGTCGGTGATGGTGTGCAGGACCTGGGCTTCTTCAGGGGCTCAGGTGCGCGAGCACGCTGTCGCCGTTTCTGCCCATTGACTGCAAAGACTGCGACAGGGCTTTGATGGTCGGGCCGTCGGGGGCCGCGCGGCCATCGACGTTGAGACCGTTTTGCTTCTGGAAAGCCCTGATGCCATCGAGCAGCCGCTGCCCGGCGTAGCCTGTCGGACCGTCGGTTTGTTTCAAGTCCATGACCCCTGCGAGGCCCAGCAGGGTCTCGATCTTGGCAACATTGGCGCGGGCGTTGTTGCCACCCGCGCCAACGGCCTTGCCTAAGACAAAAGGCTGGACCAGGTCGAAGGACCCAGGCTGTTCGGGTTCGAGAAGGCGGCCCAGCGGGTCGGGAACATACAGACGTCTGTTGTTGGTCATGATGTTTGCTCCTTTTAATGATAAAAAATGGACGGCTGTCAGGACTGGTCTTTCTTCCAGACCCTGACGCCTTTTTCGACCGACCGGCCGACCACATAGCCGCCGACGCCGAGCTTCAGAAGCTCCCACATGTCGGGCGGGATGGTGGCCATGGGGGTGCCGAGCAGCGGCACGATCAGGTAGTTATTGGCGATGATCAGCCCGAACAGGCACATCAGCAGCGGCCGCCAGTTGCGTTGCAGCCAGCTTTCGCCGTTCGCCTCCGCCGCGATGATGGAAGCGGCGGCTTCGATCTCCTTGATCTGGCCGGTCAGGACCATTTCCTGCAGGTTGGCCTTGATCCTGGCCGCCTGGTCCTTGTCTTCGACGGACTTGTCGATCAGTCCGAACAGGCCGCCGATCAGCGGCCCGATGATTGCCGGGAACATGGGCATACTCCTTATTCAATGTTGGTGTAAAAAAGGTGGTTGCCGATCTCTGCCGTTGGCGCTTTGGCTCGCGACCACGGCGGGTTAACGCTTTTGCTGTGGTAGTGGGTGGCGCCCCGTGTCGGATCATCAATGGCCCCTGAGGCGGCCCGCCTGGCAATACGGATGCATGATTGGAAGACACGGTTTTCGGGGGTTACGGCCAAAATCTTTTTCAGGTTGGGGTCGCCTTCGTTCCAGCACGAGAACTGCCACGGTTTTTGGCAAACCTGGCCCAGGCTTTCACCCCACCAGTAGCCGCCGCGCTCGCGCGCCCGCCTGACCCGGTTGACGATGACACAGGCCACCGCTTCCTTGCCGCGCACAGTCTCGCCGCGAGCCTCGCCGTACAGGGTGCGGGCGAGGAGTTCGACCTCGCCGTCGAGGGGCAGGCATTTGCCGGGATCGCGACGCCTACCGGGCCCCTCCCCCACCGGGGTCGCCGGACCGGCTTTTATGTTCGCACTCATTGGCCGCCTCCCGAACCGGGGTGATGGCTGTCGAGTTTGTCTTCGATGCGGATCAGATGGCTGGTCAGCCGCCGCTCGACTTCCTTGAGGTAACTGATCGAGGCGTAGGATTTGGCGACCTCCAGTTTATAGGCGGCCAGGTTGTCGCGCAGCCAGCGCAGTCCGGTTTCACTTTCATGGCGGGCGTCATCCAGGGCGATTTCGACATCGCGACGATGCGCCCAGCTTAGCCAGAACAGTCCGGCCAGGGCAGGCAGTTCGACGACAGTGATCCACCAGATCAGGTCGAGCGACCAGCCTCCTTGCAGTGTTTCCTGCATGGGTATTCTCCTTATCGTTGTTGGTTGAGGGTTGGGGTTGGGGGTGAAACAAAAAAACGCCCCTTTAAGCGTTTGCTAAGGAGGCGAAATTCAAAGGGCGGCGCTACGCCCGGACTGTTCAGGTGTTCAGAAGGCTACTGATAAAGCGCTTCCTCGCCGCGCTCTTTAACGGCGGCGTCGAGTTCGGGAATGATCTTGCTGACAATAGGCATGGCCTCGTCGCGAGTCATGCCGGGATTAAGGCGCTTGTCGTAAAGAGTGCGGACCATGATTTTGTCGTTCATGGGGAGGCGGTCGATGTTGAAGATGTCGTCGCTCATAATTGAAGGTTGTAGAATGTCGCTATCACCGATGAGACCTAAGCCTTGTGTGATTTCCTCAACAATGCAATGCCTAATCATGGCATCGTCCAGAGTATTAAAAATTACAACAATCCCATGCTTGGTAATTATTCCACTCCCCTTTATTCGAACAAAACAAATGGTATCGCTCATCATGGCAATATTCTCCTGACTCTCCCCATGAGATCTAAGAATTGGGGCAGCGCGATCAGGTGAAACAAAATGGAAATCCATATTTATCCCCATTGGTTCATCCTCTTCATTCAAGCGAATGGAGAGACCGCTTAAATGCGAAAGGGTATCGAGAGTTTTCTCGATATGCGCAACGAACTGCTTGGTACCCTCACCGACCAGCCTCATACGAATCGAATTATCCCACTTCCCTAATATTCCGGAACTTTGACGTCCCTTCGCCTCATAGTCATTTCTGAAAACCGTCAATTCAAATTTTTCAATGAGTAGGTCTGTAGGCGCAACCAAACTCAAATACGACCCAAGTAACCAATCATAAATATGATCAGAATTTTTTTGCCATATGACGATCAAGGTTGCGATAAGGATCAACCCGGCAATAAGATTCCGATATTTAAAGAAACCAAGAATGAACGTATTAATAGCAATAATGTATAACAAAGAGATAGAAAAACTTCCTTGTAATTCGTTAATTGCTTTCACTACATACAAGGCTGCCACAATGGAAAGTTAATTAGATTTAATTCCCAAAAGATCATTCTTTAAGAAATCAAAAATGCCAATAGGATAACAAGGCACAATTGAAAATTGGGTTTATGGTCCACCGTTCGGATCGCGCAGATCGGTGCCCGTACTGTTACCAAATCCGCCCACAAGGAAACCAAAATAGGCATCTAACGCTTTTCAAATTGTTTCCATATTTTTGGTTTTGGAATTTTTATCAATTTGCTTTCCAATCTTTCCAGCAATTGACGCCCAGTCTTTAGCTAACTTCGCACCCTCTTTGGGTTTGAACTCCGGCTCTGGATTGCCAAAATTCCCTTCCCCCTTAACGTTACTTTTCGCTTTTTGCTCCGCTATGACTCTGTCCTGGTATGCAGCACGGGTGTCCTCGAAGCCGTATGGATCGACTTTGGGGGTTGGAGGAGTTGGGGCTTTCGTTTTAGCCTTTTTCCTTTCCTCCTCGCGCATCTTCTTCACAGTTTCAACCTGCTCGGTGATGCTGGGGGCAGTCTGTTTTTCCAGGCCCCAGCTATGGAAGTTGACGGGCGTCTTGTCTTTCGGGGCCGGTTTGTCCTTGAGGCCCTTAAAGGTGGCCGGGTTGGCGGGCGGTTTGTCGCTTAACAGAGACCTGTTCTCGTCTTTCTGAGGAGGCCGAACGGGCCACGTTGTTCGACCCAGTGGCCCTGGCCCAGGCGGCCCAGCGGGTCGGGAACATAAAGGCGTTTGCTGTTGGTCATGATGTTTGCTCCTTGAATGTAAAAGTGATGTTCAGACTTTGAAGGTGGTATGGGCCTTGAAACCGCCGGGGTTTCCGCGCCAGTTGCTACGCGCCTTGAGGTCTTTGGACGAGGCCGCGGGTCTGCGCGGCAGGCGCACCGGTTCGGAAAGCAGGCAGCCTGAAACCGCGTCCAAACCGTCGTCGCGGCCATTTGTGCCCGGGCGCCATTCACGCATCTCGGCAATAAACGGTGTTTGCCAGACAGAGGCGTGAGCGTGCAGACGACCCGCCGCCAGTACCGCATCGAAGGCGTCAATAATGCGCTGGTCCTTGGAGCGGCTTGAGGCTTTCTCGAGCACCGCGGCGTCCAGCCCGTCTTCACGCAATTCATGACGCAACAGCCCGGCCAGAAACTTGCCGATGCCGTTGTTCTCGATGGTTACCGATGGCTGGTAGGTGTCTTTCATGAAACGGGCCACCTTGCGGCATAGTTGCACCGCTTCGGCCTGGCTTTCGTTCAGGGCCGGGTCGTGTTCCAGGTACTGAACACGGTGCAACCAGTAGTCACCCTGATCATCGGTAAACACTGCGGCAATGACGCTGGCGTCGCCTTTTTGTGGCGAGCCGTAAGCCGGATCCCACCAGCACGAGGCGGAAACCAGCCGCCTTGCACCCAGCATCAGGATCGCCTCGTCGTTGCCTTCGCGGTAATCGAGTTCGGTCTCGTAGAGGATAAGGCGATCGGGCTCCAACCTGCCTTCGGCAATGGAGACCGGCCTCAGCATCATCTGGGAGGCAAACTTGTTGGGGCCGGTGCGCTTTTTGATCTCGTCGATCTTGTTCTCGGAGAACCGTTCCGGCCAACGGCTAAGGCCTTTCTCATTGAGCAGGGCCAGCTCCAGCCGCTTGAAACCATCCAGATAGGGACGCATTTCGGTGTCGGCATCGTCGGTTGTCTCGACCTCCGGGTTATCGGAGTAGATCGAATAAAACGTATGCGGTGTACCGACGTAAAGCTGTAAGCCGCCGGGCACCAGCACGTAGGCGATTTCATCGAGGGGGCTGCGCAGGTCGGCCCGTTTAGGGGCCGTGTTGCAGGTGTTGGGAACTTCCACATCGTCGCAGATGAAAACATCGGCACGCGAACCGGTAACGTTGGCGCCGATGCCGCGTGCCAGCATGGACGGGTCGCGCAATTCCGCAGACCGGTTGACCGTAAACTGGTCCGACGCCCACTGATCAATACGCTTGGGCTTCATGCCGTCACATTGTGGGTGACGTTCAACGATGCGTTTGACGTTACGGACCATTTTGCGAGCCAGGGCCAGATCGGCGGCCAGCACGATGATCCGCAAGTTTGGATCACATTTCAGAAGCCAGGCACAAAAAAGCCCGACCAGTGTGGATTTGCCGGAGTTGCGAAACGCCATGAGCAGCAGCGCCCGCACGTTCCCTTTCCAGTTCTCAAGCAACCAGTCGAGGATCGCCTCATGCAAATCGGGTGTGGTCAGGTTTTGATCCTTGTTCCAGGCTTCCACGAAGGCGTGGAGCGTGGGCAAAGCCATTGTTCATGGCCCACGCTTGCAGACCAGACAGGCAGCCGGGTTCTGCGGTTCGGGTGGTATTTTTTCGTTCATCATTTTGCCCGCCCCTGACTGACGCCTTCACCACCAAACGGGGTTTGCTCTGTCCACGTTATAATTGGTCGTCCTGAACCATTAATCCCGCCCACTGTGTTGCGTTCTTTTGTTCCGTTAGAGAGGAAATCAAAAGGCTGGGCAGCCCCTTCTGCAACCGTGTAGTCTATCTGGTATTCATAGTTATCGACGTTGCAACCAACGCGCACTGTGTCTTTAACGTGCCAGCTTTCACCACCATTGCGCCACTTCCTGACTTGCCATTTAGGCGAACCGCCTGTGTTGCTTACAGGGCCATCCGTTGAGGCGTTACCAGTAAAGATACCGAAATCACGCCACCCAGGCATTTCAGCAAAGACGATCACCCTATACGTTCCTGTAGGCAGGGCTGATTGGATAACGACATTCGTGGCGTCTGTCAGAACGTAAGATGTCGCCGTTTCCGAAGCGTAAAAATCAAAGTTGATGTTATAGGTGGAGGCCGTTAGTTCAGGATGTTGCATCCACCATGAACCTGTTGTGTTGGTGATCTTCAACAGCGTCATAAAGCGCCCACTGTCACTGGTCAGTCCGTGGGCATGTGTTGTAGCAACACCATTCGTATGAGCCAATTCAGCAGTATAGATGCCGTATTCAGTACCAACCCTGAAAGAGTGC
>JACKQG010002999.1_pt1 | contig 21235 bp, 12 predicted proteins | sample 8237621 | NCBI WGS metagenome assembly JACKQG01 (sample SAMN15677084, study PRJNA649215) | marine metagenome | biome: marine; feature: Black Sea; material: saline water; isolation source: suspended particulate matter (SPM) from the Black Sea western gyre | collected 2013-06-09/2013-06-10 | depth... | reverse complement strand
AAGCAACAATACATTCTAGGATTGAAAGATGGCTCGTCTCTAAAAAAAGAGCAGGTTTTAAATATCGTTCGCGGTGCCATCGCTTGCGCAGGCCTTCCGCCTTCCGCCATCAATAACATGGGTAAAGTAGAGAACTTGAAGCAGACAAAAGCGGGTTGCTTGGTGATAAGGGCAACCGAAGAAGAGGCGGAAAAGATAGCACTTTCCAATCCAGACCTTTTTGTGGAATTAGAAATTATTCATGAAAAATACTAACCAAAAAGCGGAAGGCCAACAACCGCGGTGGAGCACCGCATGGCACCGCGAGTGACCCACTGCTTCAAAAGGCTGTAGATTTGAGTGCGGCGGCGATTCCCTTAAAATGCAAGGTGACAGGCCCAGAGAATGAACCCGTCGAAGCGGCGGAGGTAGTTTTCCAAAGCGTCGTTACGGGGATAGCCTTCAAGGGGTTTCGATGCGGGAATCGCCGAAATAAACGCCATCGGCAAAACATTTCGTCTCCTCGTCTTTCCGCACCATGGCTATTGGTCCAAAGATGGCGGAATCTACGACGCTAACGAAAACAATGACATGGCCATAATACAGCTCGAAAGACTGATTGCGCCGGGCACTTATGACTGGGGGCACATTGCGATGGAGGCTCACGAGGTTAATAAGGAGTTTAGAGGACAGGGGATTAAGGTGGGGATTATTGATACCGGGATTCAGGCTGACCCACCGCATGAGGTGGAGCACACAGGCGTAGCCTTCGGCTTCGCCGTGTGTCTCCAGCGCGTTGCGAAAGGATTAAACTGCGTGACGGGCGATTTCCCTGACAATCAAGAAAAGGCGCCGGACAGTTGGAAGGACGATGTTGACCAGCATGGCAGCCACTGTGAACTACCGCTTCGCCGATTCACTTCGTTCATCGCTGGCATTGTCGCTGCGTCTTGTCATTTTAGAATTGACCTATTAACATACAATAATGACAATTCTAAAATGGCAAGGAAAATGAGATTGGCATCACAGGGTGAGGTGCGCTGCCTTACGGCAATGCCGAAGGCAAGCGCCCTCATCGCCCCAGGCTTCACTGTTTGGATACAAAGTATTTCCAATCGCGCGCGTGCGATCGCACGCGCCAGGCGCTTCCTCTGCGGATATTGCCGACGCCATAGATTTCGCTATTGAGGACGGCGTTGACGTTCTTAACCTCAGCCTCGGTGCTCGGACAAAGTCCATTACCGTCGAACAAGCCCGCGGTGCTATACTACCGTAAGCCTTCCGCGCCAAAGAGCCTTCGACGCGGGCATCGTGTGTTGTTGCGCCGCTGGGAACGACAATAGCACGGTCAGCTATCCCGCCGCCTTGAATGTTGAAAACGTGGTGTCTGTGGCCGGCATCGGGAAGTTTGGAACCTATCCTTCCTCAAGCGCCCACAAATTAGCAGAAACCAACAAGGTATCGCAGGATGGACAGTTTTTCAGATACGAAAAAAGTAACTTTGGCGATATAGACGGTGAGCCCAAAGTGGATGTCTGCGCTCCCGCTGTGGCAGTGACCTCGACGGTGAAGGGGGGATATGCAAGCTGGAATGGCACCTCAATGGCAGCGCCCCATGTCACAGGCACCTTAGCTTTAATTTTGCAGTCTAAGAGGGTGTGTGAAAAGTATTAGTCACGGATTTTCTTTTAGCTAGCGGATTCTATGCTAATGCCAGGCTCTGCGGCTGTTACACTGGCGTCAAGGTTTTCCTTAACAGGCTCTCCACTGCCAGGCTCTTCAGCAACTTTTGATGAGGTTCTTCCACTTACGGCAAAACCGCCTTTGATTGCCGCTGCAGTCGCTGAGCTAACCATCAAAGCAAACACTAAAAATATCGCTCCAAACAATAATATTTTCATTTTTATACTACAGTATTTTTGCATTTGATCTATTTACCTCTTTCAGTTTTGGCAATAATTAGAATTTAGTAGCTTCCACTAACAATTTCGGAAACTAACTACCAACAATTTTACCATTTTTTCATCTTCATCGCAACAAAAGTTTTCTATTTTCCTTCGATCTTTCTTCATCTAGGCATACTTCCCCCTCAGCCTGTCTTCTACGTTTTTTGAATCAACCTACTTCTTCTTTTCAAATCCTATCTATAGGGGCCTTCGCGCCCCTCAAACTCTCCGCGGATTAAGGAACGCTTCGCGACTTTATCTTAGTCCTGTTCATACTCAACGTCCTCAACGTCATATTCAGTCTCAAGCTCTCTTATGGCTTCCGTCTCCTCAATCTCCTGCGACTTTCTCTTCCATAACCGCCTTAAAATAGACTGCCTTTTGACATCCTCAGTTTGTAATACAGGAATTTCGACCTCATATTCCCCCCCGCCTACCTCGAACTCATATACATACTGCTCAACCTCATGTTCGACCTCATGTTCAACTTTACGTTCCTCTTTTTTGGCCTCTTCATAGGATTCGGCAAACTCTTCCTCTGTTTCTTCAGACATCTGTATATCGATCCCACCCATGAACGGTTAATTCTCTTTCCGAGCGTCGCGCCCTTGCGTCCGCGTTAATCCACGCCTTGCGCGAAGTCACGTACTGCCTTTATCGCTTTGCGGACGGGGAACGGTTAATTCTCCGTTCGAGTTTTGCGCCCTTGCGGAAGCAAACGTCCACGTCTTGCGCGATAGAACGTCTTGCGTCGCAGGTGCAGGTCACGTTTCGCGTGGTGCTAAAAACGCCCTGCTCAGGTCAGCGGAGTCCACTTTAGGGGTCCACCTCCCAACAGAAATTCTAACTTGACTATGCCTATCCCGCCTCATGGCTTAGGACGCCCCGCGTAACTCCGAGTTCCGCGTCCGCAAAAAATCTATGCACCGCAGGAGTCAAGGCAGGTGTGTTCGTGCGCTAGCGATGAGCAATCAACGTCAGTGTGCAGGCGATGATAATCGCGACTGCGCTACGCGGAAGGCTTACTTAGGTTACGCACCGCGGCGCGCTGTGGCGATGGCGGTTGCCCTTCTACACGCTCAGATGGGGTCTGGGGCACATTCTGCGTGCGTCACTTTGAATTGGGGGAGAGCGGTGCGTCGAATAGCCCTTAGTCTGAAAGGCAGGTCACATCTTGCGCAACCCATTCCAACTGAAGCGCACCTGAGCGTTAGATGTCTCCGACATCTCGGAGAGATGGATTAGCCGAAAGGATGAAAGGCTGGTGACGCTTTGCGCTTCCCAATCCTACGTCTTGCGTTGGTGATTGAACCCCTTTATTCGCAACGAATAAAGGGAAACAATAAGAAGTTGGATGGAATAGCCGAAAGAAGGAAAGTCAGGTTGAGTTTTGCGCGCCCCCTTTCGCAAAGAAAGTTTGCAAAGCAATTAGGCGTTTCAAAAAGAACAGTAGCATATTGGGAAAGCGGGAAAAGACGCCCTGACACAAATGCGCAAAAAAAATTAGCGGAACTCCATGAACAGGTGAACAGCGGTGAACAAGCAGGTGGTGAACAGGTGAACTTAGGTTCACAGGGAAAAAAATCAGATGGTAAAAGAAAGAACGCGGAAGCCCAACAACGTGCTGGCACCGCGAGTAACACTTCGGGCGCGGAAGGCCTCGGAACGGATGGCACCGCAAATAGTACTTCTTTTAGAAGCGGTATTTCAAAATACGAACCTGCTTACATCGTTTCTGTGTTGGAGTTATTAGGACACCGCGAAGCAGGCGGTGTCACTGAAGTGAGAATCTTTCCACACGACCGCTACCTTTTCATAAATAATAAGCGGGAATACGTAGGCAACGTGGTTTCTGGCTACTATGATGATTATGAAAAACTTGCTCAAGACATAGAGCCGTTTGACGGGAAAGGAAACATCTACATCACCATCAACCCTTCTCGGCCTGAATTGTTGGCAAGAGCCGCAAATCGCTTGCAGTTCGCAGCAAGGACAACAACAAGCGATGACGAGATCCTTTGCGATTTGTGGTTCCCCATTGACATAGACCCAATCCGCCCGGCTGACATCTCAAGCACGGACGATGAGCTTCTTTTGTCTATAGCCCGCAGGGATGAAATCGTGGAGTTCCTTTCACCATGGGCGCAACCTATCAAGGGAATGAGCGGAAGCGGCGGACATGGATTGATTCGCCTGCCGGGTTATCCAAACAACGAAGATACCCGGCACACAAAAGAGCGCCTGACCAAATACCTGCACGACCGCTTCACAGACTGGGAGTTGGACGCGCAAGGCAATCCCATTCTGGACGACAAAGGCGCGAAGATAAAGCGCAAGGACGGCGTCGATGTGGATAACACAGTCTTTAATATGTCTCGTATCTGGAAGCTCTACGGGACGATGGCTGTCAAGGGCGACAATGTGGAGGACCGTCCACATCGCCGCTCTTACCTTGAGATGCCAGTTTCCTTTCCTGAGCCCGTTGACCTGTATGCTCATATCAACGAAATTATACCACAGCAAGAGAGCACACAGGAAAAAGAAAAAAGAAATGCCAAAGGAAAGGCATCAAACGAAAAACGCAAAGAGACCGAAAGAGACGGCGATTATCCGTTTTTGGACGTTCCTGCTTACTTGAATGCATGGGGCGGCGAGTGGCGTATCAAAGAGAAGAGCGACAGAACGTGGTATCAATTTAGGATATGTCCACTTCACACAGACTTTGATGGTGACGAGTGGGAGTGTGGTATTTGCCAAGATGTTAATGGAAAGATGGGCGCAAAATGTATGCACAACCCAGACTACACTTGGCAAGATTTCAAGGAAGTGTTGGGCGACCCGAAGCCGTATTATTCTAACACAGGCGCTAAAGGGAAAAGGAAAAAGCAAAGAGATTCGGATATAAAAGAGCAGATAGCTGCAATCAGACGCGCGAAAAAAAAGAAAGCCTTTGAGATTAAACAGGTAGTGTCAGAGGTAATAATAAGCGACATGCTAAAGAAAGGGCGCTTCTACAAAACGAGGGAAAAGTTCTGTTACTTCTTTGATGAAGAGCAGAAAAACTTGTACCTCATCGGAGACGACATCCAGCTGGGCGCAAAAATCGAGGATGTCTACGGCATCAATCCCAGTGAACAGGAGTACAGCTTTCTCATCTCCGCGATGATAACGGAAGCTCTCAGAAGGGGAGAGCTTACAACTATCCACAAATTCGCATTCTACGAAATCGACGCAAACAGACTGTATGTCTACAACAACGACAACGGGATTTACAGGCTGGACGGAAAAGAGATAAAGCTCGTTTCAAACGGATTTGAAAGCGTATTGTTCTTGGGAGACCCGCTTTGTGAGCCGTTTGAGTATGTGGAGATCGGAGACCAGAGATTCGTGAAGCCGTTACTTATCGACCCGATTAACTTCGGGGACGGGGGCGGTGTGAATCTGAATAAGAGGGAGCAAAGAGTGCTGTTTACGCTGGACATCTTAACGAAGTTCTTTGAGACGCTGTTGCCCACCAAGCCTATCGTTACATTCATCGGACCGAAGGGCTCAGGGAAAACGATGGCGCAGCGCCTCCTCCTAAAGGTGCTATTAGGAAGCGGCTTCGATGTCACCTCGATAACAAAAGAGGACGATTTCGACGCTGCGGTTACAGCCAACTACATCGTCGCCTTTGACAATGTGGATGGGCGTATAGACTGGCTGAATGACAAACTTGCGCACACGGCGACGGGGAAGATGATTCAGAAAAGGGAGCTGTATACCACCAACCGAAACGTCCGATTCTTCCCCAAATGCTTCTTGATGCTTAATGCACGAAACCCGCAATTCAAGCGTGATGACGTGACTGACCGCTTACTCCTTTTTCGGACAGAAACATTAGACCAAAAGCGTAGCGAAGCCGAGATTATCACCGAGATTATGAAAGTGAGAAACTTTCTCTGGAGTGAGTTACTGAACAATCTCAATACAATTGTAGAAGCTGAAGCCAAAGACCATCGTGACTTTACCATAGATTTTCGCATGGCAGACTGGGCAAAAACAGCGTTTAAGATAGCAGAGATTCGCGGACAGGGAGAGGAGTTTAAGGCTTTGCTTGAAAAAATGGATAAAGCGCAGAGCGAATTTCTCCTTGAAGACGACCCAATATTCTTATGTCTGGACGCATGGTTAGCAAAGAAGGAGAATGTGGGGAGAGAGGTAACGTCAAGCACGCTTTATAATGATTTCCAAATCATCGCTGTTGATTTAGGAATTTCGTTCACCTACAAGAACACAAAGAGCTTCGGCATACGCTTACGGAACATCATCGAAGACCTCCGCGATTTTTTCGATGTGAAGGCGGAGAAGTACAAGAACAGATGGATGTACGTATTCCGACAAAAAGGTTAGTGTTGGGTTAACCCGCCAGAAACCATGCCACTACTACTACCACAGCATTTGGGTTAGTGTGGTTAGTGTTGAAAGCCCAAACTTTTTTTATATTTGCGCGGGGAAATTTTCAACCTATTTTTAGGCGTTTAACACTAACCACTCTAACCGCGATCCCGCAAACACAGGTGGGGCGTGTGTTTGAGTGCGGTTAGTGTTGCGGTTAGTGTTGGTTAGTGTTACATCTACACTAAACTTTGGTTAGACGCGGTGCTATGCGAACGCAAGCCTTCCGCGACAATCACCGTGCCTGCTACCCGCCTGTTAGCGCACTAGCGGGCAGGTGGCGCTACACGGCAGGCCGAACGTTAGTTTCTTGACCGCTTTGCTAGCGCGTGCCGCGATGGTTTATCATCGCGTCGCACGCGCCCTAGCTTTCGGCAGACAGGGGGTCACGAGAGAATCACTATTCTTCCACGTTCTGTATCGCAGGATTTTCGGTACCGATCGCGGTGTCATCGCGTTGCGAGACCTTCCGCGCACCGCGTGGAAGATGGGAAGCAGGTTCGTCGGTCACGAGAGCCTCTTTTTCGCTCAACACTACAGAGGGATTATCAAAGCTGCGTTTTCGTGTCACGTGCGTTTTGTTTGCGTGGAACGTCACAGGGGGCTTTTAGTGTTGCGCTTGCGGGTCACGATGGCCTGTCACGCAAGACTGCCCCCCTTACCCACCCTCGAACGTTCCGTTTGCTTGGAAAGCGTTGCGCCCTTGCGTTCGCGTTCATCCACTGGAGACACACGGCGTAGCCGAAGGCTTCGCCTGTGTGCTCCATTGCGCAAGTTCCAGCAATGGCCGTCACGTCTTGCGGACGGGGAACGGTAATTCTCTTTCCGAGCGTTGCGCCCTATCTGGTTGTTAGCGTTGTTTTCCGTCCACGTTCCATGTAAAATCACATCTTGCGTCGCAAAAGGCAAGCCGAAAGAAAGAAAATCACATCCACATCTCACTCGCGGTGACATCGCGTTACAGTCCTTCCGCCTGCCCATCTCACGGTTTACTCATGTGGGCGCTAGATGGAAAAGAGTCGAGTAAGGTGGGTTGGTGTGTTTTTGACGATTGATGTAAAATCATAATCTGCGGCAATCACGGTTGTTTTTCTCCGATTACACGGTGAGTTAACGAACGCCATACTACGCATTGCCAACACACCTTGCGGCCCTTTCACTATCGTTTTGTGCGCGTAGCGGAAGGCGGCGCGGAAGGACTAGCGACGCATGTCACCGCGGATGTATCATCGCACCGCAATGTTAGCGAAAAGAGGGGTTAGACATGGCCGTGACGTTTTTTAAAAGCCCGTTTGCGGCAGCTATGTTCCATGGGCGCGCCTATAGTTTTGCGGCATCCGAGTTTAATTTCGCGGTTCCGCCTAGGACTGATGGGAATAACGTTTAACTCTCTGGTAATGTCTAACTCCCATCAGTCTACGGCGGTTGTGTTAAAAGACTTCGGGATTGATGTTTCGCTTACGTCAACGTCTTGCCCCCCCGTCGGACAGAACAAACCACTACTGCGCAACAGCGCGGTGGCGGTGGCAGAAAAGAGCCACTACTACGCGGAAGGCGTCGTGGAGTCACACGGCTCGCCGAAGGCGACGCCTGTGTGCTCCACCGCATCGCACCGCGCACTTAGCTAAGGCGGTGTAATTATCTTTAAGATGACAAATTCATCACGAGTAAACCTTTTATGTTGCAATTACGTCTAATGTTTTTGAGGTGATAAAAAATGGAAAGAAAACTGATGAGAGTAGGTGAAGCGGCAGAGAAAGTTTACGGATGTACGAAGCAGAATTTATACAAGCTGATTAGAGCGGGGAAGCTCAAAACTTATAAGCGATATGGGGTGACTGTGGTAAGTGTGGATGAGGTAAAAGAACTTGCCTCTACGATTTATCCTCGTGGCGGAGACAGAAAATTTAAACCAAAAAAAGTTTGAAAAAAGTAAAAAAAAAGATTGCTTTTCTGTAAACCTTTTTGATACCAATTACGTCTAAACATTTAGCTTAACAAAGCACAAAAGCTTGCGTTGAGTGCCTGAGCTACGGTAGAGAGACCTATCAAGCATAGCTCGAACCCCGATGACCAACGCAATAGTTGAGAGGGGACGGTAGGCGACCGAACGCAAGTCAAGCGGATGAAGCGGAGAGGGAAGCAATTACTAAAGATGCAGAGATTGCATCGGTATACACAACAAAACCCCATCAAGCACTGTTAGCGCAGTGTTTATCCTGACAGGGTTTTGTTGTGAAATGAAAAAATATTTTGTTACGACAGGAGTTATGATAACATGAAAACCCAATTTACACAAGAGCAAATTAGCGAAACCGCTGTACGTTTGGGAATTCCCGACCATCCTTTTGTGGCACGCAGAATCGCACGCGCTTATGATTTGGTCGAGACCAACAAAGTGGCGTTTGTAACCGATGACGTTTACCGCGTGCGGTCTCAATATGACCCGAAGGCGATTTACACTGTGGAGTTAGACGGAGGAAATCCGCACTGCACGTGCAAAGACAATGAGCGCACCATTTTTTGTAAGCATACCATCGCAAGCATGATGGATGCTTTTGAACGGCAAGAGCGGAAAGCGAAGTCTTTGATAGTCAAAAAGACGGCAAGCAATGAGTTTACAAAGGCGTCGTGGGTAGTGATAGAGGACGGCAAGCGGTATGTGAGCGTATGGCAAGACTTAAACGGAAAGATATGTTGCGTGTGCGGTGCTTATTACAAACGCGATTGCATTCATAAGCAAGCAATTCGTGAGTATTCTGACGCTGGCAACGGTAGCGCGGAAGGTTTCGCCTGGCGCGTGCGATCGCACGCGCTTAGCGATAACACCGCGATGCGCATCGAGAATGACTGTGGAACATCGGAAGCTAAATCAATACAGGATAACCTGAATGGTAACAACGGAACCGGGGATACTCAATCCCCGGTCCACCATCAGTTAGACGTGACTAATCCATTTGAGGAATGCGAAGCGCGCGACATCGACCAGATAAACGGCAATGGCTGGCGCGTGCGACGCGATGATAAACCATCGCGGCACGCGCTAGGTGACTTGGTTCATGTTCTCTCAAACAGAGAGTATGTCATCAGTTATCGCGGAATTATGAAGCTGGCAGAGAAGCACGGCGTGACGTTTGACCAACATACAGACGAACAGGAAGCAAAAGACACACGCACGGTTATCGCCTATGTACGGTGTGGAAACAATACCAGGGCAAGCGGTAAACCTATGAATGGCTCATTTGAGATAGCGGTCGCCCTCGCTCGTAGAAATGCCTGTCGCCAATTACTACCACTTCCAGAGATAAAGGCATTAGAGCATAAAGCCAAGTTGGAAGTTGAATTTGACTGGCAAGTTGCCAAACGCAAATGTCTGGAGATTGTACCTGACTTCAAGCTGGACATCCTAATCCATGATTTAGTCAAAGCTGGCACGCTCAGACAGGCGCATCCATCGGATTACAATCGTAAAGAATGGTTGGTGATATTCGATGCAGTCAAGAGGGATGCAGAGACTAACGGCAACGATGATGACGATAACAATGGTGGCGGGGATAATACCCCGTCATCATCGCAGGATTATGATGGTGATATCACCGCGAATAGGTTGGCTGAATGTCGAGACGCCGCAAAGGACTTTGTAAGATATTCATGGTTGAAAGATGCTATGCTGAAAAGCGGTGACTGGACGGATGACGACATCGCAAAGTTGAAAGAAGCATGTGAAATTGACGCAAGTCTTTTCGGCAAAGAACTCGGACATTGGACGGTTGAGATTCAACCGAATCATGGGAAGTGGGCATACCAACGACGTTGGTCTTTCTGGCTCACGCCAATGTCAAAGCGATGTTTCTGGTGTGCTGAGACCGAAGGCGTTATGCCAGATACCTTTATCAAATGGGGTCGGTATGAGATTAAGGCTTCACTCTGTCTGGAATGCAGTCAGAAGGTTGGTAAGGGTGAACTTGATAAGGATGCAATAGTCCAGAAGTTTGATGACCTTTACCACGCTGACCCTTCGGAACCGAAGGCGGGGCGGAAGGCGTTCCGACGCAAAGCGTCGGCATCGCACCGCGCAGAAGTACCTGATAATGCCGATGAATTCATCGCGAAGTGCAAGCAAGCCGAAGCTGAAGTAGAGGATACCATTGAGGACGTGGACGACACACCTACCAATGGCGACGGCAAGCGGAAGCTACAGATGGATAAGAAGCTGAATACTTGGTTGATTGAAGCGGATGGTACAAAGAAAGATTTTTCTTGCAGGGAAATTTGCGAACAATTCGATGGCAACCTCGTGATGCGGTTGCGAAGTGGCATTGACTCGGGCGGGGATATTTCGACGGTCGAGTTGGAGAACTAACACTGACACGAGGGGGGCTGCGCTCTGGCTTCTGATGCTTGCATCACGCGGAAGGTTTCGACGTTGCGCTTCGCGTGCGATCGCACGCGAAGATAACACCGCGAGCACCGCGCTAATAACCCCTCTCACGTTCTCAGGAGGGATGCAAGATGATAGATTACATTTCAATCATGCAGGAATATCACGGCGGTCGGAATGATGGATACTTAACAGATATGCCAAGACCTAGAAAGTTAGCATCAGATGATTACGTCAGGGTTAGATAACCAATGGTGCTAGTTAGCCGCAAAACCTGACACCCACAAGGGGCTAGGCTACGGTGATTATATGTAGTCTAGGGCTTGATGCCCGTTTTGACTGCATCTACGATTCAAAACTAGCACCAAAAGTTAGATATGCCCCGCTGGCGATGCGCTAGCCAAAAAATCAACTTTTTATCAGAGGAGGGACAGGGGTGAAAAAGCAACAATACATTCTAGGGTTGAAAGATGGCTCGTCTCTAAAAAAAGAGCAGGTTTTAAATATCGTTCGCGGTTTTCCCTCACCGAGAGATTTTTCTTTCCTGAGAATACCACACCGAGCAAGAATAAAAAAAAGTAGAAAATAATACCCAAAATATGCTATAATAAAGGCTAAGTTTCTATCGCAGGATTTTCGGTACTGACAGGAAGGATGGAGGATATGTTTAGCCAGAAATTGAAGGAAATCCGCAAGAAGAAGGGTTTAAGTCAAAGAGTGCTGGCTGAGACGACGGGCTTCTGCAGAGACACGATAGCGCGTTATGAGCGCGGCATCATAAAGCCCGGGTATGATTTCTTATCAGCGCTTGTCCACAAAGTGAATGTGAAACCGCAGGAACTTTTCTAGCGCGGAAGTGGAGTCACACGGCGGACAGATTGCTGATTGCCGATTGCTGATTGCTGATTGGTAAAAGATTTTTTGTTTTTCAATCGGCAATCACAAATCACAAATCAGAAATCCTTAATCGCCTGTGTGCTCCATCGCAACGCATGGCACCGCGTTTAAGGACGAATGGTGTGAGTGCTTGGCGGTAAAAACAAGACAAGCTGAGATGCTTGATGTTAGTGTTGCCACTATCTGCAACATGCTGAGAGATGGAAGATTGAAGGGCATAAAGATAGGCAAAGGAGGAAAAACTTCAGATTGGAGGATAAACAAGAAAATCTTGGAAGATTACATCGCCAAAGCAAGCTAATTTAATTAAGGAGTGAAAATTCCAAAGCCCGCCGTCAAAAGATTGAACGAGCGGGCAAAGGAGCTTCAAATGATATTATATACTTTCCTTACTGTTTTTTCAAGTAAAAAAGAAAAGAAAATTTCATTTTCTCCAGATGAAATAAAGAATTTACGGCAATCGTTGGGCTTAACGCAAAATGAGTTTGCCTCAAAGTTTTCTGTGTCACAAAGCTTAGTAGCATACTGGGAAACGGGCAAAAAAAGCCCTACCCTTTCTTTTCTGGCGAAGTTTTCGCAGTTTGCTGGGGAAATATCCACCCCTGAAAAACAAGAGGTTCCTGCTCAGTCGCGGTGCCATGCGCAAGCGAGGCCTTCCGCAAAGAAAATCAAAGCCTTACGGGAAACGTTGGGTTTGACACAAGCCGAATTTGCCAAGAGGTTGGGAACATCTCGAAGGTTGGTGATATACTGGGAAACAGGAAAAAGAATCCCCAGCCTCAAATTTCAAACGAAATTAAAACAACTTGCCAATAGTGTGAACCAGCCAAAAGGTGAACAAATTATGACCTCCGAGGAAGGTGAACAAATTATGACCTCCGAGGAAGGTGAACAAATTATGACTTCCGAGGAAGGTGAACAAATTATGACCTCCGAGGAAGGTGAACAAATTATGACCTCCGAGGAAGGTGAACAAATTATGACTTCCGAGGAAGGTGAACAAATTATGACCTCCGAGGAAGGTGAACAAATTATGACCTCCGAGGAAGGTGAACAAAATGTTACCGACGAGGAACAGGAACAAAATGTTACCTCCGAAGAGGGGGGACAAACAGATTGCCGATTGCCGATTGCTGATTGCGGATTGAATAAAAGATTTTTTGTTTTTCAATCGGCAATCACAAATCAGAAATCAGAAATCCGTACGGCTGCCCTTGAATATCTTTCTTTCGGCTGGTCGGTCATCCCGTTGTGCCCGCCAGACTGTTCGCCTGACAAGGTGCCCTGGCACTGGCGGGACAAAGATGGAAAACCTAGCCATTGTGCGCATCCGGGGAAAGTGCCGCTTGTCGCTTGGACGGTCTACCAAGAACGTCTACCGACCGAATCAGAGGTCGAGCAATGGTTTTCTAAGTGGCCGTTTGCGAACGTCGGTATTGTCACGGGACGTGTGAGTAAGCTCTTAGTCGTCGATTTTGACTCCTACGAAGCCATCGACGCTATAAAAAAGTTAGGCGGTTTTCCTAAAACCCCTGAGGTTCAAACTGGCGGTGGAGGACAGCATAATTATTTTCAGCATCCTTACGTCGCGTGCGATCGCACGCGACAGGAAGGAATAATAAAAAACTTCGCTGGCAAGCTTAAGTCTGTTCATCCCGATTTAGAGAAGGTAGATTTCCGGGCTGACGGCGGACAAGTTGTCGCGCCGCCGTCGCTGCATGTTTCGGGAAATAGATATGTCTGGACTGTGGCTCCGCGCGGAAGGCCTCGCAACGCATGGCACCGCGACGAAGTAAAGCCGCCATCGCTGCCGAAGTGGTTCTTTGATCTGTTGGAACACCCCCCAAACCCCCCATTTGTGGTAAAGAAATCCCCCCTCAATCCCCCCTTTATTAAAGGGGGGAAGGGGGGATTGCCCGAAAATTTCTTAGTGTTGAAGAAATGCGATTCCTTGATAAAATCGTTGTGGTCGAAGCCCAGTGATAAAGTAAGTCAAAAGGGCGGGCCTGAAAGAAGTAATTACGACTGGGCGCTGGGCAGAGCTTGTATAGAACGCGGGATAAGAAACCGTGATGATTTGACTACTATCCTCGCGCACTTCCCGCATGGCAAATATGCTCGTGATTCAAGCGAAACTAACCTAGCGTTGACCGTCGAAAAGCTCATCTCTACAGTACCGCACCTATCGAAAGAAAATGCAGAAGAGGTGTTACTTTCTCTTAGAAAGCAGCTTAATACTATAATTCCAGAGTTGAACGAAAGAGAAGTGTTGGTTGTCAGGGCAACGCCGGGCTTAGGGAAAACGACTGAGATAATCGAAGTCATCAGGAACTCGGAAAGGAAAGTTATCCTAGCCGAACCCACAAAGGAGATGGCAAGAACGGTCTTCGAGCAGTTTTCAGATGATACTGCCCTGCTAAAAGGACGAGATAAGGAAAATTGTATGCGATATTCTCAGGTGCAAGCTATAGCCGCCAAAGGTTATATGCCGGGCAAGGTAATATGTCCTGGCTGTCCTTATTCTCCTGACAAGTTGTTTTCGTCATGTTGCGAATACTTTCGCCAGTTTTTTAATCCTACACGCGTGAAGGTAACAACCTACGAGCAGGCGTTGGAACTACACTTCGCAGGGAAGCTAAATGCTGATTTACTTGTGCTGGATGAAGACCCTTCGAGAGCGCTCTTTAAAAAAGTAGAAATCACTGCCAACCAGTTGCATTTCCCTGAAGGTGCCAAATATCCATTGCCTACTTTCGGGCGCCTGATAAGAGACACCTTGCACGAAGCCGAAGAGAAAGCCGCGGGACAGACACAAGCGTTCAGGTGTCGCGAGATAGTTTCACTGTTGAATAGCGTCGCAAAAAAGAGACGGATAAAACTAACTAAGCATCTTAGGCTTGTATCTTCGTGCATAGAAAACGTCTTTGACCAGCCAGCGCGTTTAGAATCGTTTACAGAAGAGGAGATGGAAGCTCTCCCACATGCCTACGTTGGTTTCCTTGCTTCTTCGTTGCTTGATGAGATAGAATTTGCTGCGCGGAAGGACTCGCACGCGATGTCACCGCGAAAAGCTTCGGGTGATGGAGTCACACTGGAGTCACACGGTGATGAGGTCGCTCGGCTTGCCAATGGCAAAGCCAGCGCGCCTCACGAGGTTTCACCTGTGCGCTCCATCGCCTGGCGCGGTGCTATCGACGCTAAGGCGTCGAAGCCTTCCGCGCTTGGCGACGCCTGTGTGCTCCACTGGAACAGCCGCTTAACCCTGGTGGTTTCAGGGGGTAGGGCGCGCTTTTTGTTGCGAGAGGTAAGAGGCATCCCAGTGCGCACGCCCATTGTGGTCTTGGATGCCTACGCAAATAAGGATTATTACAGCAAACTGTTAGGCAGAGATGTAAAATTTCTTATGTTCGACGCCCAATCGCACTGTGAGGTTATGACTATTCCTTTAAATACCTCAAAGAATGCATTTCAGAAACGCAAGGAGAATTTGTTTGACGATTTGGCTGCTGTGGTATATCGTTATTCGAACCCCGTTAGAGACCGTAGAGACCAACCCCGAGACGGGGCGCAGCAGAGAGAAACCAATAGCGGCCAAGTCTCTAACGGGGCAAACCGCAAAGTCCTGGTTTATACCTATCTGTTTTTGAAAGAGGATGTAGAGAATATGTTCCCCTTCGTGGCGGTGGAGCATTTCTGGTCAGGGCGTGGGAAGGACTGCTGGCGCGATTACGATGTAGTCATCATTTTCGGGACGCCTGAGCCGAACCCCAGCGAGCTATTCGATGACGCCCGCGCGCTGTACGCCGATGACGAAAAGCCTATAAGTTTAGCACAGAGTGAGAGCGACCCACGCAAATACGCGGACAGCCGCCTCCAACTGCTGCGAGAGATGAAGCGCGAGGATGAGATAATGCAAGACGTGCATCGCATCCGCCCAATCTGGGGCAAAGGATTGGATAAGAAGGTAGTTGTTCTTAGTCAGTTATACTGCCCACAGTTACCGCCCGATAGGATAATTGACCCGCAGACACTCGATAAAAAGTCCGCCCAGAGAGAACTGCGCAAAGAACGCCTTAGTCAACTCATAGAAGCGTGTATAAAAGAGTATGGCTTCTACTTTGACAGTTTCGCCGTCGCCGCCGGCTTTATAAAGACCACAGGTGGTGATGTGTGCATGCACGGTTTTGATGGGGTGCGAGAGTGCATGGATACTGGTTTTCTTGGACTTTGCTATGGTGTGGGTGTGGATGATGGTGGTGTGGGAGAGCGCATGGATACTGGTTTCTGGCAACCTTCTAATAAGTATATTCTTATAAGAGAGTTGCCAGAAACCAGTAATGATGCGGGTTCTGCCCGCAGGATTATCGGTAGTGATATCACCGCGTGCTATGGTGGAAGCAACAAAGAGTACATAGCGAATCGCGATGCTATCCTTGCAAAGTTAGGTCTCTCCCCTGCTAGGATGTCGGTTCATCAAGACGGCGTCTGGCGACCCTACAAGATTTGGGGCGACAAAAATAAGGCCTCTGCGTTCTTTGCCCGTAGCGAAGCGGAGGGGCGAAGCGGTAGTTCAGAGGTAGAAAGGCAACAAGAAGAGGAAGAAAAAGCCCGACGGGAATATGAGGAAGAAGTCCGTCGTGAGTTAGATGAGGAATTTAGCCGATATGAAGATACTTTAGACTACGAGGAGGGACAACGATGAATAAGCAACAATACATTCTAGGATTGAAAGATGGCTCGTCTCTAAAAAAAGAGCAGGTTTTAAATATCGTTCGCGGTGCCATCGCTTGCGCAGGCCTTCCGCCTTCCGCCATCAATAACATGGGTAAAGTAGAGAACTTGAAGCAGACAAAAGCGGGTTGCTTGGTGATAAGGGCAACCGAAGAAGAGGCGGAAAAGATAGCACTTTCCAATCCAGACCTTTTTGTGGAATTAGAAATTATTCATGAAAAATACTAACCAAAAAGCGGAAGGCCAACAACCGCGGTGGAGCACCGCATGGCACCGCGAGTGACCCACTGCTTCAAAAGGCTGTAGATTTGAGTGCGGCGGCGATTCCCTTAAAATGCAAGGTGACAGGCCCAGAGAATGAACCCGTCGAAGCGGCGGAGGTAGTTTTCCAAAGCGTCGTTACGGGGATAGCCTTCAAGGGGTTTCGATGCGGGAATCGCCGAAATAAACGCCATCGGCAAAACATTTCGTCTCCTCGTCTTTCCGCACCATGGCTATTGGTCCAAAGATGGCGGAATCTACGACGCTAACGAAAACAATGACATGGCCATAATACAGCTCGAAAGACTGATTGCGCCGGGCACTTATGACTGGGGGCACATTGCGATGGAGGCTCACGAGGTTAATAAGGAGTTTAGAGGACAGGGGATTAAGGTGGGGATTATTGATACCGGGATTCAGGCTGACCCACCGCATGAGGTGGAGCACACAGGCGTAGCCTTCGGCTTCGCCGTGTGTCTCCAGCGCGTTGCGAAAGGATTAAACTGCGTGACGGGCGATTTCCCTGACAATCAAGAAAAGGCGCCGGACAGTTGGAAGGACGATGTTGACCAGCATGGCAGCCACTGTGAACTACCGCTTCGCCGATTCACTTCGTTCATCGCTGGCATTGTCGCTGCGTCTTGTCATTTTAGAATTGACCTATTAACATACAATAATGACAATTCTAAAATGGCAAGGAAAATGAGATTGGCATCACAGGGTGAGGTGCGCTGCCTTACGGCAATGCCGAAGGCAAGCGCCCTCATCGCCCCAGGCTTCACTGTTTGGATACAAAGTATTTCCAATCGCGCGCGTGCGATCGCACGCGCCAGGCGCTTCCTCTGCGGATATTGCCGACGCCATAGATTTCGCTATTGAGGACGGCGTTGACGTTCTTAACCTCAGCCTCGGTGCTCGGACAAAGTCCATTACCGTCGAACAAGCCCGCGGTGCTATACTACCGTAAGCCTTCCGCGCCAAAGAGCCTTCGACGCGGGCATCGTGTGTTGTTGCGCCGCTGGGAACGACAATAGCACGGTCAGCTATCCCGCCGCCTTGAATGTTGAAAACGTGGTGTCTGTGGCCGGCATCGGGAAGTTTGGAACCTATCCTTCCTCAAGCGCCCACAAATTAGCAGAAACCAACAAGGTATCGCAGGATGGACAGTTTTTCAGATACGAAAAAAGTAACTTTGGCGATATAGACGGTGAGCCCAAAGTGGATGTCTGCGCTCCCGCTGTGGCAGTGACCTCGACGGTGAAGGGGGGATATGCAAGCTGGAATGGCACCTCAATGGCAGCGCCCCATGTCACAGGCACCTTAGCTTTAATTTTGCAGTCTAAGAGGGTGTGTGAAAAGTATTAGTCACGGATTTTCTTTTAGCTAGCGGATTCTATGCTAACGGATAAAGAATATGCTAACGGATAAAGAAAAGGAAAAATCCGCTAGCAATAAATCCGTTAGCCCAAAATCTCTGCAATTTGGACTTCTCACACACGCTCTTAGCAAGAGTGATGGCTCCGAAAGGGCATTTACGAGTTATTACAGGTTTGTCGAACGTTCGACATTATTGGTAATTTTTGTAAGCACTGACTATAGTCGAATTGAACCCCCGTGCATCGAGGCATAGACGCTATTTGAGTTTGATATAACTGCTGAAAAATTTGTCGATCGTCGATGCTGTATTTGAGAACACGCTACAACCTGCTTTTCAATGCGGCACCTGCTTTAAATCCAACAGTTTTTTTAGCAGGAAATTTTACAGTTTTACCAGTTTGCGAATCTCTTCCTGTTCTGGCAGATCTTTTAGTTGCTGAGAATGAGCCAAAACCTACTAATGCTACTCTTTCACCTTTTTTTAATGATTTGGTAGTTGCTCCAATAAACGCATCCAATGCTTTTCTATTGTCAGCAATGGAACTCTTTCCTATATCTCTTCCTAAGACTGATTGCTCTTGGTCTCCAAAAGCGGCGCCAATAAAGTCAACTGGAACATCTCCTGCTGGTTCTGGTTTTCTCGTATGTATTCCTACTTTATCAATTCCGGTTAGCGCACTCGACTCCGCCTTCGTGGCAATGGCGTTCTCTGCCAGGAGCTCCTCAAAAAGCGCCTCTAGTTCAGCAAAGAACTTATCCCAATCCAAAATCTCATCTGTACTCGTATATTCTAACGATAGATCTATCTCATCTATCTCCTTAATAGGCTCTCCACTGCCAGGCACTGCGGCTGTAACCCCGCCAGGGAACTCCTCTAACGATATATCTATATCCTTAATGGGCTCTCCACTGCCAGGCTCTGCGGCTGTTACACTGGCGTCAAGGTTTTCCTTAACAGGCTCTCCACTGCCAGGCTCTTCAGCAACTTTTGATGAGGTTCTTCCACTTACGGCAAAACCGCCTTTGATTGCCGCTGCAGTCGCTGAGCTAACCATCAAAGCAAACACTAAAAATATCGCTCCAAACAATAATATTTTCATTTTTATACTACAGTATTTTTGCATTTGATCTATTTACCTCTTTCAGTTTTGGCAATAATTAGAATTTAGTAGCTTCCACTAACAATTTCGGAAACTAACTACCAACAATTTTACCATTTTTTCATCTTCATCGCAACAAAAGTTTTCTATTTTCCTTCGATCTTTCTTCATCTAGGCATACTTCCCCCTCAGCCTGTCTTCTACGTTTTTTGAATCAACCTACTTCTTCTTTTCAAATCCTATCTATAGGGGCCTTCGCGCCCCTCAAACTCTCCGCGGATTAAGGAACGCTTCGCGACTTTATCTTAGTCCTGTTCATACTCAACGTCCTCAACGTCATATTCAGTCTCAAGCTCTCTTATGGCTTCCGTCTCCTCAATCTCCTGCGACTTTCTCTTCCATAACCGCCTTAAAATAGACTGCCTTTTGACATCCTCAGTTTGTAATACAGGAATTTCGACCTCATATTCCCCCCCGCCTACCTCGAACTCATATACATACTGCTCAACCTCATGTTCGACCTCATGTTCAACTTTACGTTCCTCTTTTTTGGCCTCTTCATAGGATTCGGCAAACTCTTCCTCTGTTTCTTCAGACATCTGTATATCGATCCCACCCATGAACGGTTAATTCTCTTTCCGAGCGTCGCGCCCTTGCGTCCGCGTTAATCCACGCCTTGCGCGAAGTCACGTACTGCCTTTATCGCTTTGCGGACGGGGAACGGTTAATTCTCCGTTCGAGTTTTGCGCCCTTGCGGAAGCAAACGTCCACGTCTTGCGCGATAGAACGTCTTGCGTCGCAGGTGCAGGTCACGTTTCGCGTGGTGCTAAAAACGCCCTGCTCAGGTCAGCGGAGTCCACTTTAGGGGTCCACCTCCCAACAGAAATTCTAACTTGACTATGCCTATCCCGCCTCATGGCTTAGGACGCCCCGCGTAACTCCGAGTTCCGCGTCCGCAAAAAATCTATGCACCGCAGGAGTCAAGGCAGGTGTGTTCGTGCGCTAGCGATGAGCAATCAACGTCAGTGTGCAGGCGATGATAATCGCGACTGCGCTACGCGGAAGGCTTACTTAGGTTACGCACCGCGGCGCGCTGTGGCGATGGCGGTTGCCCTTCTACACGCTCAGATGGGGTCTGGGGCACATTCTGCGTGCGTCACTTTGAATTGGGGGAGAGCGGTGCGTCGAATAGCCCTTAGTCTGAAAGGCAGGTCACATCTTGCGCAACCCATTCCAACTGAAGCGCACCTGAGCGTTAGATGTCTCCGACATCTCGGAGAGATGGATTAGCCGAAAGGATGAAAGGCTGGTGACGCTTTGCGCTTCCCAATCCTACGTCTTGCGTTGGTGATTGAACCCCTTTATTCGCAACGAATAAAGGGAAACAATAAGAAGTTGGATGGAATAGCCGAAAGAAGGAAAGTCAGGTTGAGTTTTGCGCGCCCCCTTTCGCAAAGAAAGTTTGCAAAGCAATTAGGCGTTTCAAAAAGAACAGTAGCATATTGGGAAAGCGGGAAAAGACGCCCTGACACAAATGCGCAAAAAAAATTAGCGGAACTCCATGAACAGGTGAACAGCGGTGAACAAGCAGGTGGTGAACAGGTGAACTTAGGTTCACAGGGAAAAAAATCAGATGGTAAAAGAAAGAACGCGGAAGCCCAACAACGTGCTGGCACCGCGAGTAACACTTCGGGCGCGGAAGGCCTCGGAACGGATGGCACCGCAAATAGTACTTCTTTTAGAAGCGGTATTTCAAAATACGAACCTGCTTACATCGTTTCTGTGTTGGAGTTATTAGGACACCGCGAAGCAGGCGGTGTCACTGAAGTGAGAATCTTTCCACACGACCGCTACCTTTTCATAAATAATAAGCGGGAATACGTAGGCAACGTGGTTTCTGGCTACTATGATGATTATGAAAAACTTGCTCAAGACATAGAGCCGTTTGACGGGAAAGGAAACATCTACATCACCATCAACCCTTCTCGGCCTGAATTGTTGGCAAGAGCCGCAAATCGCTTGCAGTTCGCAGCAAGGACAACAACAAGCGATGACGAGATCCTTTGCGATTTGTGGTTCCCCATTGACATAGACCCAATCCGCCCGGCTGACATCTCAAGCACGGA
>JACKQG010000874.1_pt2 | contig 21239 bp, 18 predicted proteins | sample 8237621 | NCBI WGS metagenome assembly JACKQG01 (sample SAMN15677084, study PRJNA649215) | marine metagenome | biome: marine; feature: Black Sea; material: saline water; isolation source: suspended particulate matter (SPM) from the Black Sea western gyre | collected 2013-06-09/2013-06-10 | depth... | reverse complement strand
TCCCATTCCGTCATTATTGCAATTGCATGACTTTTGGCCGCCGCTTCATAAGGATCATCAATATAGCTTACATTTTCGTCAATTCCTTTTAGATCGATTCTTGCGTTCTTTAATGCCTTTGGATCGGTAATCGCCAGGTGCGCTCTTTCCTCGATCAATCTCCTCGCGACGTAAATGGCCGGACTCTCCCTTGTGTCTCCGGTATTAGCCTTGAAAGCAAAACCAAAAAGAGATATTTTTTTATCCGCCAGTGTATTAAACATGGCTGTAAGCATGTTGATCACAAAACGCTCCTTTTGAAAATCGTTTATCCTGAGAACATGCTCCCAGTAATCGGCCACTTCATTAAGGCCCTGATGCCGGCAAAAATAAACCAGATTTAAAACATCCTTTTTAAAGCATGATCCACCAAAACCGATGCTTGCATTTAAGAATTTGTCGCCGATCCTGCTGTCAAACCCGACTGCTCCGGCCACATTGACAATATCTGCATCGGTCTTCTCACACAGCGCTGAAATCGCATTTATTGATGATATTCTCTGGGCTAAAAAAGCGTTTGCTACGAGTTTGGAAAGTTCGCTGCTCCAGATATCGGTTGTAATTATCCTTTTTTCATCCACCCAGTTGGCATATATTTCAGCCAGCTCATCTCTTGCTTTTAAACCGCTTTGTGTTTGACGGGAACCGACAAGTACCCGATCCGGATATTCCAGATCCTTTATTGCAGTGCCTTCAGCCAGAAATTCCGGGTTGGAAAGAACTTCAAAATGAAGATTATTGTTTGAAATCAGAATTCTTTCCATGGCCAGGGCGGTTTTGACCGGAAGCGTGCTCTTTTCGACAATTATTTTTGGAGACTGAGAATATTGGAGTATCTGTCTTGCGGTCTTTTCCCAATACTGCAAATCAGCGGCCATGCCGGCGCCGACGCCAAAGGTTTTTGTCGGAGTATTTACGCTGACAAAAATGATATCAGACTCTATTATGCCCTGCTGTATATTACTGCTGAAGAAAAGATTTCTTCCGCGCGTTTTTTTTATAATCTCATCAAGACCCGGTTCATAAACCGGCAGGTCGTTTGAGTTCCATTCATCAATGCGTATTGGATTGATATCCACAACCGTGACCTTGTATTGCGGGCATTTATAAGCAATCATTGCCATGGTTGGCCCGCCCACGTAGCCTGCGCCTATGCAAAGGATGTTTTTTTTAAATTTTTTCATTTTTCCTCAATGCTAATAATAGTTCACCGCAGAGCCGCAGAGGACGCTGAGATTAATTTTTTTTTATTGTTTTCCGTTGAGAGGACGGAAAGCAATAAGAATCATCTGAAAAGTGAATTACTCATCTAATTCGTTCACTATTCTTACTATGCCATCCCGCATAAGGGGCACATTGAAATTCAGGATCAAGCCTAAATGAAGACCTGACAATTTAAGATAGGTCAAGAGTTGTGCCTTATGAATGGGCTCAATTTTATCGCATGACTTTAGTTGAAGCTCCCCGCCGCAAGCAGCGGGGAATCTTCGACCGTAAGGAAGTTTGCTATTTTTGGATTCGCTCGCTAACCCCGCCGCAAGCAGCGGGGAATGCGCTCGCTTTTGCGGTTCAAGTATGATTTCGTCTTCAACAACTATATCCAATCTGTAACCACAATCCAGTTTCTTATTTTTATATATTATAGGTAAAGGCTTCTGTCTTTCAAATCCCAAACCTATAAGACTCAGTTCATGAGATAAGCATTCTTCATAGGCAGACTCAAGCAGTCTCCCGGCCCCAGCGCTTTATGTACCTCTATAGTCGCCCCAATAATCTTACTGCTTAATTTGTTAATATCTATCACGATACAATCGTTTGAATGTCCTGAAAACGTTAGTTCTTTTATATCTCACCGCAGAGCCGCAGAGGAGGCAAAGGTTAAAGATTTTTAAAAAATAAATTTCTTTGCGACCTCTGCGGCTCTGCGGTGAATAAAAAACCAGCTTGGCCGGGTTAGTTGAGATACCATTTATAGACATTGCGGATTCCGTCTTTAAGCGAAATCTTTGGCTTCCATCCAAGATTGCTTAGCCTGGAAATATCCAGCAGTTTTTGCAAAGTTCCGTCAGGCCTGGTTTTATCAAATATTAGGTTCCCCTCAAATCCAACTATATCCTTTATAAGCAATGCCAATTCATTTATACTAATCTCCGTGCCCGAACCTATATTTATCAGCGCAGGGGTGCGTGAGGCGAGCAGGGAATCAAAATTTTTCTCATTTAGATCCATTATAAATACGCACGCATCAGCGACATCATCCACATGGAGAAACTCCCTGCAGGGCGCGCCGCTGCCCCAGAGGTTTACGACGGCAGGATTGACCATAATATCATCTTTGGGAATAGGGCCAAAGCGGGTCTGATCTTTCATTACTGCTTCCCTGTCACCATTAGCGGCAAGTTTGGCAAGATGAAATTTACGGATCATGGCCGGAAGAACATGGCTGGTTTCCAAATCAAAGTTGTCGTTTGGCCCGTAAAGATTGGTGGGCATAACTGCAATATAGTTTGTGCCGTACTGACGGTTGTAAGACTGACACATCCTGATACCGGCAATCTTTGCCACTGCATACGGTTCATTAGTGGGTTCAAGAGGCCCTGTGAGCAGGTACTCTTCTTTCATCGGCTGAGAACAGTCCCTTGGATAAATACATGAAGAGCCTAAAAATAACAGGCGCTTTACCCCTGTTTTCCATGCTGCGTGAATAATATTAGTCTGAATTGCAAGGTTGGTGTATATGAACTCGGCAGGATAGGTATTGTTGGCAAGTATGCCGCCGACCTTTGCGGCAGCCAGAAACACGTATTCAGGTTTCTCTTCCTGAAAAAATGCTTCCACATCTGATTGCATGGTAAGATCCAGTTCCGCATGACTGCGTGTAATAAGGTTAGAAAAACTTTTTTCCTTAAGCTTGCGGACAAGCGCAGAACCGACAAGGCCGGTGTGACCGGCGATATATATTGAAGAGTTTTTTTTCATTACATATTTGCTTCGCAACTTGAGGGGAATGGAAAACCGTTCCTATGGCAGATGGCTTCCCGCGCTGCCTCGTCAAGATCATGTTCCACCATTTCATGTATCATCTCTTTAAATGTAATCTCGGGCTTCCAGCCAAGCTTTTTGCGCGCCTTTGATGGATCTCCAAGCAGTGTGTCAACCTCGGTGGGGCGAAAGTAGCGTGGATCAATTGAAACTACAACCCTTCCCTTTTCCAGCTTTTGAAGCTTGCTGTATGCCTTATATTTTTCCATGCTCTGCGAAGGAACTATTTCAGTTACTATGCCTTTTTCATCAATACCCTGCCCTCTCCATGTGAGTCTAATGCCGATTTTCGCAAAGGCCATTTCACAAAACTCTCTTACCGTATGCTGCTTGCCTGTTGCAATAACAAAGTCCTCGGGTTCATCCTGCTGCAACATAAGCCACTGCACTTTAACAAAATCTTTGGCATGTCCCCAGTCACGTTTTGCGTCAAGATTCCCAAGATAAAGGCAATCATCAAGACCAATGGCTATGCGCGCAACAGCCCTGGTTATCTTGCGTGTTACAAAGGTTTCGCCCCGTATCGGCGATTCGTGATTAAAAAGAATGCCGTTGCAGGCATAAATGCCGTAAGCCTCCCTGTAGTTCACCGTACACCAGTAAGCATAGAGCTTGGCACAGGCGTAAGGAGAGCGGGGATAAAAAGGGGTGAGTTCGTTTTGAGGACTTTCTTGCACCTTGCCGTAAAGTTCTGATGTGGATGCCTGGTAGAATTTTGTTTTTTTCTCAAGCCCTAACATCCGGATAGCCTCCAGAATACGCAATGCCCCAATGGCGTCTGTATTTGCGGTGTACTCTGGTGTTTCAAAAGAAACCTGGACATGACTCTGCGCCCCCAGGTTGTAAATTTCATCGGGCCGTACTTCCTGAATGATCCGGATAAGATTGCCCGCGTCGGTAAGATCGCCATAGTGAAGGACAAATCTACGGTCCTTTTCATGAGGGTCCTGGTAAAGATGATCCACCCTTTGAGTATTAAAAAGAGAAGAACGCCGTTTTATTCCATGAACCTCGTATCCCTTGTTTAAAAGTAATTCCGCAAGATAAGCGCCGTCCTGACCGGTAATTCCTGTGATTAAGGCTTTTTTCATTTTTAATCCATTGCATGTACGGAACAGTTTAATCTCACCGCAGAGCCGCAGAGGACGCTGAGGTTAAGTTTTTTTATTGTTTTCCGTTGAGAAGGACGGAAAACAATAAGAACCATCTGAAAAGTGGATTACTCCTCATCTAATTCGTTCACTATTCTTACTATGCCATCCCGCATAAGGGACACATTGAAATTCAGGATCAATCCTAAATGAAGACCTGATAATTTAAGATAAGTCAAGAGTTGTGCCTTATGAATAGGCTCGATCTTTTCGCATGACTTCAGTTCAAGTATAATTTTATCTTCAATAACTATATCCAATCTGTAACCACAATCCAGTTTCTTGTTTTTATACATTACAGGCAAAGACTTCTGCCTTTCGAAACTGAAGTCTCTCAGCACGAACTCATAGCACAGGCATTCTTCATAGGCAGACTCAAGCAGTCCCGGCCCCAGCGCTTTATGGACATCTATAGCCGCCCCAATAATCTTACTGCTTAATTCATTAATATCCATCACGGTCCAGTCAATCCGCATGTTTTAAAAGGTTATTTTTTTCTTTCTGTCCTCTCAACAGAAAGAAAAAGCTATTTTCCCTTTGCGTCCTCTGCGGCTCTGCGGTGAATATAAAAATTGTAACTTTAATTAGCAATAATATAGTGCTTAATAGCATTAAATGTGCCTGAGCCGATTCCCTGCACTTTCTTAATATCCTTGATTTTTTCAAACAGGCCGTGCATATTTCTGTATTTCACAATCTTCACAGCCAATACAGGCCCTATGCGAGGAAGGGCAACCAGTTGGGTAAGTTTTGCCCTGTTGATGTTAACAGAACCATGCAGCCCTTTTTTCATCACCTTTGCAATAAATTTATCGTAGTGATTTTCCAAATGCTTTCTGGCGACCTTTTCATTTTTAGGATCAAGCCATGTCTCACGGTCAAGGGTCCCCAACACATATATCAGTTGTTCTTCATCAATTTTGCCGTTTGAATCATGATGTGGGCAATGCCTGATTTTCTTGCCGGTCTTTACTTCAACCACTGCAAAGCTGGAATCGGGAAGAAGACGTATCCTGAGATCTGTCCATCCCTGGCAAATGGCGGAACTTTCGCTGAGTATAAATAAAACAAGAACGCTGAAGAGTAACAAACAATAATTTCGCTTCATAATAACTCCTGTAATTAAAGTGTTAGGTGTTAAGAAAAAAAAACCACTGACCACGGTTCACGGTTATTTAAGTGACTAAAGTGCCTAAAGTTAATGAGTAATTTTTTGATTTTATTACAATTTATGATTTAAAGTCAAGATTAATAAGTAGGGGTTAGGGGCTGGCTCACGCAAAGGCGCTAAGGCGCTAAGATAAAAAATAATATAAAAGAAAATAGTCATCGCTTCGCGAAAAGAACCTAATGTTGTTTTGTCGGTGTGTTTCTGTGTGGGTCTGTGGCTGAATTTAGGGATTAGGGATTAAGGGATTAATTTCTTCGTATAGTTTTAAAATCTTAGCGCCTTTGCGCCTTTGCGTGAGGCATTGGCTCTGTTCCTTTTTTAAAAAGGGCTGTTGTTGTGTGTGTCGAATTATCGGATGCGCGCAGGCCGGTTATAGGATCGATGCGCACCTTTACCACATTATCCGGAATATCAAAATATTGAAAGGCGCTGTCTGCAAGCGCTTGAGTCATGAATTCAATCCAAATCGGAAGAGCTGCCCTGGCTCCTGTCTCCAGATTTCCAAGAGTTTTATATACATCCCTGCCCACCCATACTCCTGCAGCCATTGACGGAGAAAACCCTATAAAAAGAGCATCCTTGTATTGATTTGTAGTCCCGGTTTTTCCAGCTACAGGATATCTGATAACTCTCGCTTTCCTGCCGGTGCCCTCCTGGATAACACTGCTCAGCATATCTGTCATTATGGCTGCTCCTGCTCGTGACATGACCGCTCTTTTTTGAGGCTTTACCTGCCAGACAACCCGCCCGCTGCCATCAAGTACCTCGGTTACGCCAAACGGCTCTATTCTTTCCCCCCTGTTTGGGAAAACAGCATAGGCAGAGGTCAAATCAATAAGGGTTGTTTCCGACGTGCCCAGAGCCAGGGACAGATCCGGGGAAAACGGAGATTCAATGCCGAGACTGCGGCCAAAGCGCGCCACGGAATTAGGGCCCAGCATCTCTGTGAGTCTAACCGCAGGTATGTTTTCTGAAACAGCAAGGGCTGTTCTTAAGGTTATTTCTCCCATATACTCTCCGGAAAAGTTTTCAGGAGTCCAGTCTTTTCCGTTTTCCGCCCCTTTAAAGGCCACAGGAGCATCGAGTATCATCATGCTTTGCGGAAAGCCCTGCTCAATCGCATAAGCATAAACAATTGGTTTAAATGCCGAACCGGGCTGTCTTCTGGCGCTAACAGCCCTGTTAAAAGGGCTTTTGGAAAAGTCCCTGCCGCCGACCATTGCAAGAATGCCGCCTGTCCGCACATCCAGCGCTATAAGCGCCCCCTGAGGATAAGGGTCTTTTATCCCGCGGCTTTTCATCCTTGCTTCAAGAGCAATCAGCCCGTTTGCAACTGCATCTTCGGCTGCCTTCTGAAGTTTAAAAGAAAGGGTTGTATAAACTGTAAGCCCGCCTTTATAGAGCCTTGACGAGCCTATAACCTCTTCGAGAGAACTTTTAACATACTCCACAAAGTATCCTGCGCCGGACTCTTTTCTATTTTGTTTTCCAAGAACAACCGGTTCTTTTAGAGCTTTATCACAGACTGATGCTGTGATTATGCCTGTATCCTTCATCTGTTTAAGGACGATGTCTCTGCGTTTTAATGCAAGCTCCTTATTAATTAGAGGGGAATACCTGGAAGGGGCCTTGGGCATGGCAGCTATCAACGCACATTCGGATAAACCCAGATCTTTTGCAGCCTTTCCAAAAAATATTCTTGCGGCAGATTCCACGCCGTATGCGCCGCTTCCAAAGTATACCTGATTTAGATACATCTGAAGTATTTCATCCTTTGTATAGCGCCGCTCAAGCTGAAAGGATAAAACAGCCTCCTTGATTTTCCGCATAAGAGTCTTTTTTGACGTTAAAAAAAGTGTCTTTGCAAGCTGCTGGGTGATTGTGCTGGCCCCTTCAACAAACTCTCTCGCCAGAATATCCTTTATTGCCGCCCTCAGGATCCCTTTCAGATCAACACCGCTGTGTTGGTAAAAGTTCCTGTCTTCTGTTGCAACTATGGCCTCTTTAAGGAAAAAGGGAATATCTTTCAGCGGCACAGGATCCCTTTTTTCAACAAAAAGTTCTGCGAGAACCTTTTTATCAGCCGAATATATACGCGTCACAGCAGGCGGTCTGTATGTTTCAAGGGATCGTATCTGGGGAAAATCGCTGGTTATCGCAAAAATCGCCCCTGCAATAGCTCCGAATACAACCCCTGCAATCAGTATAAATAAGATAAATGCTTTATTTCTATTTTTCGATTCCAAAGGTCTCCTGTATCTATTCAGAGGATATTATATTACCGCCCATTCGCTCCGCTCATTATAGGCGCGGAACACGCAGAGGGTTTCATCTAAACCAAAGCCCTTCGGGCAGATCGCACTAACTTTGATCAACTAAAATATTCAGATAATAATACCATCAAATGAAGCGAAGCTTCTGAGGGTTTCTGTTTACCGTCCTCTCAACGGTAAACAGAAAAATTGACAGAATTCCTCTTTCACCCGATTTCTTATACAATATTCGAACTGAATAAGCGATCAATGGTGACTTTCAGGCTCTGCTGCCATGGTTTGGCTTTAATTCCAAAGCTCTTTTCTATCAGGAAGCAGTCAAGGGCGGAAAAAAGAGGTCTTTTTGCCAAAGTCGGATAGTCAATGGTTTTAATGGGTTCTATTTTTTCCATTTTCATTGCATCCTGCCTGCCGGCAATTTCAAATATTCTTTTCGCAAACTCATGCCAGGTTGTTATACCCTGTCCGCAATAATGGTAAGTTCCCCAAATAATTTTGGAAGAGCTTATTATTAGATCGGCAATTGTCAAAACAGCTTCCGCCAGATCCGCGGCGCTGGTTGGAGAGCCGTATTGATCACTCACAACCTTTATGGCCTTTTTTTTCCTGCCGAGGGACAGCATGGTTTTTACAAAATTATCCCCATGCACACCATACAGCCATGAGGTACGCAAAATAATATGTTTCTCTGTTCGGGAACGAACCATTTTTTCCCCCTGTTCCTTGCTTTTGCCATAGACACCAAGGGGAGAGACCTGATCCGTCTCAATATAAGGGCTCTTTTTTTGACCGTCAAAGACATAATCGGTAGATATATGAATAAACGGCAGATTTGCGTTTGCGCAAGCTCCGGCAAGATTGTCCGGCCCGTCCCTGTTTACCGCAAAGGCAAGATCCGGTTCAGATTCCGCCTTGTCAACATTCGTGTAAGCGGCGGCGTTAATTATAAGAACCGGCTGATAAGCAGACAGGGCTTTTTCCACCTGGACTATGTTCGTTATATCCACTTGAGGAAGATCAAGGCCGATTATCTCAAAACCAAAGAGTTGGCCCTGTCTTTGAAGCTCCCATCCAAGCTGCCCCTCTGATCCGGTTATTAGGATTTTCATTTGATACGCATACTCAAATCCACGCTTCTTGCTGAGTGGGTAAGGGCTCCAACAGAGATAATATCCACACCAACATCTGCCAACCGATTCAGGCTCTTTGTCGTTATCCGACCGGAAACTTCGACTAAAGCCCTTCCGTCAATATGCTTAATTGATTGTTTTATCCGGCCTATGTCCATGTTGTCTAACATGATAACATCGGCGCCGGCTTTCACAGCCTCCTTTACTTCATCCAGGCTGGAAACCTCAACCTCTATTTTAATAAGATGAGAAACATTATTTCGGATGTGCTTAACAGCCTTTGTTATACCGCCGCAAGCGGCTATGTGATTATCCTTAATCAAAACACCGTCATAAAGTCCCATCCTGTGATTATAAGCCCCGCCGACACGAACGGCATATTTTTCTAAAACTCGCAATCCCGGCGTTGTTTTACGTGTATCGACAAGGCGAACCTTTTTATTTGCAAGCCTGTCCACATATAAACGTACATGTGTGGCGATTCCCGAAAGGCGCTGCAAAAAATTTAAAGCGGTTCGTTCACCGATCAGAAGACTTCGAAGTTTTCCTTCAACCTTTAGAACAATTCCGCCATCCATGACAGTATCGCCATCTTTGCACCCGGGCCTGAAAATGATTTTCGGATCAAGATGTTCAAAAACCCGACGAACGATGTCAAGCCCGGCAATTACGGCCTTTTCCCTGGCAACAATCACACCATGTCCTCCTGCATCATGGGCGACAAGATTATCCGTAGTAATATCCCCTGACCCGATATCCTCTTTCAGAGCTGTTTCAATCAAACTTTGTATTGAATACATGCAGACCTCGCTTCGCTTAATTGCGAATTTAGGGATTGAGGGATGTTGTCACTTTTAATTCCTCAATTCCTTAATTCCTCAATCCCTCAATCTTATCCATATTTGCCTCTACTTTCAGTTGTTTTTCAAGAAGGATTCTCTGCTTTTCTTTAACCTTTTCAACTACATCCCCGGGCGCTTTGTTAAGGAAATCTTCATTGCTTAATTTCCTGGATACAGCCATTAACTCATTTGCAAGCTTGCCGATCTCCTTCTCAAGCCGCTTGATTTCTTTAGCAAAATCGATCATACCTTCAAGTAAAACATAAATAGTGGCGGTCTCAACGACCGCTGTGGCCGCCCTCTTCGGCTTTTCACCCGGCAACTCGACTAAAAGGGTTTTTAACCCGGCAAGATTTATTATAATGTCTCTATGCTGATTAAGCGCTTCCTGTGTTTTTTCATCCCGTGATTGAACTGAAACATCAAGCAGTAATGACGGGGGGATATTCATCTCACCCCTGATATTTCTGATTCCTGTTATTATTCCGATTATAAGTTCCATTTTTGATTCAGCATCATTATCACGTCGATAATTATCGGCATTCGGTCTATCCAGAGGAAATGGGGCTTTCATTATAGAACCATGCGTTCCCGGAAGTTTATGCCATATCTCCTCGGTTACAAAGGGTATAAATGGATGAAGCAGTATAAGTGTATCCCGCAAAACAAACCAGAGCACATTCATTGTTGTCTGACGTCTGCCCTCCCCTTGTTTCCCATATAACGAGGGCTTTATCGCCTCCAGATACCAGTCACAGAACTCATGCCACACAAACCTGTAAAGAACGCCGGCCGCATCATTAAACCTGTAAGTGTCAATAGCTTCGGCAACATTTACTGTAACACAATTGAGCCTGGATAAAACCCACCTGTCGGGAAGAGAAAGGCTGAAAGCTGAAGGCTGAAGGCTGAAAGGTTTTGAGTTTTCTTCGGTTATATGCATAAAAGCGAACCGTGCGGCATTCCAGAGCTTGTTTATAAAATGACGGTATCCTTCAACCCTGTCTTCGGACATCTTAATATCCCGTCCCTGTGCCGCAAAGGCCGCCAAAGTAAAGCGGAATGCATCGGTTCCATATTTATCGATCACGCTCAGGGGATCGATAACATTCCCCTTTGACTTACTCATCTTTTTGCCCTCAACATCACGCACAAGGGCATGCACATACACATCTTTGAACGGCACCTCCCCCATGAAATGGATACCCATCATCATCATTCTGGCAATCCAGAAAAAAAGTATATCAAAGCCGGTAATAAGAGCAGATGTTGGATAAAACTTTTTCAACAAAGGTGTTTTTTCCGGCCATCCCATTGTGGAAAACGGCCACAGCGCGGAGCTAAACCAGGTATCCAGCACATCTGTTTCCTGAGCAAGTCTCGTTCCTCTACAGACCGGACAAGATTCAGGGGTATCAATAGCGACAATAAGCTCCCTGCAATCTTCGCATGTCCATGCGGGAATCTGATGCCCCCACCATATCTGCCGTGATATACACCAGTCCCTGATGCTATTCATCCATTCGAAATATGTCTTTGTCCATATTTCAGGGATGATTTTTGTATCCCCCTTTTCAACCGCTTGTATCGCTTTTTCCGCAAGCGGCCCTGTCCTTACAAACCACTGTAATGACAGGTTAGGCTCAACAACCGTCTTGCATCTGTAACAATGACCCACACTGTGGTTGTATGGCTCAACTTTTTTCAATAGCCCTGTCTTTTTAAGCTCTTTTATTACAGCATCTCTGCATTTGAACCTGTCAAGCCCTTCAAATTTACCGGCCTCAGACGTCATTAACCCGTCATCCCCAATAACTTTGACAATCGAAAGATTGTGGCGTTTTCCTATTTCAAAGTCGTTTGGATCATGAGCCGGAGTAACCTTGAGACCGCCTGTGCCGAATGTTATATCAACATATTTGTCCCTGATTATCGGTATCGCTTTGTTCACAAGCGGAAGAATCACCCTGTCTGACTCAATACCCTGATATCGCTCATCATCAGGATTAACGGCCAGCGCTGTATCGCCTAACATGGTTTCCGGCCTGGTGGTCGCAATAACTATTCCGCCAGGTCCTTGCTCAAAAGGATAGAGGATATAATAAAGATGGCCGTTGTGATCATCATGTTCCACTTCAATTTCGGCCAGCGCCGTATGGCAACGCGGGCACCAGTTGATAATATAATTTCCTCTGTAAATAAGACCTTCATTGTAAAGCTCCACAAAAACTTTGCGCACCGCCAGCGACAATCCTTCATCCATTGTAAAGCGTTCACGCTTCCAGTCACATGAAGCGCCAAGACGCTTGAGCTGATTTATAATTGCGCTGCCGTACTCGCTGCGCCATTCCCATACTGCCTCAACAAATTTTTTTCTGCCAAGCTTGTGGCGATCAAGTCCCTCGCTTGCAAGCTTTTTTTCAACAACATTCTGAGTCGCAATCCCTGCATGGTCGGTTCCAGGCATCCAGAGAACATTATCACCCCGCATTCTCCTGAAACGGCAAAGAATATCCTGCAAGGTAATATTCAGAGCGTGCCCCATGTGAAGAACCCCTGTAACATTAGGCGGAGGAATTACAATAGAATAGCTTTTTTGCCCGCTTTCCTCGATAACAGCAAAGAGTTGCTCTTTTTCCCAAAAATCGTACCAGTATTTTTCCACGTCATGTGGCTTATACCCCTTGTCAAGCAGATTAGAACTCATTTCGCAGCTTTTCCTTTATACTTTTTATTTCCCTTGAAACCGCCGCTTCAATCATTTCGGCAAGCATCTTCTCAATCTTTTCAGAAAACATTTTTTTAACAACTCGCTCTAAAGTCTCCTCAAGATGCTCAGGAGACAATGGAACCTCTTCATGTGTATCTTCTAAGGCATCAATCTCCAGATCTAAATCCATGCTCAGCGAATCCGCAAATCTATCAGCCATATTCTGATCGTCGCTTATCTCCTTCTCAAGAGCACCATCAATGCCGATACTGGTTGCAAGATCGTCATCTATTTGTTCACTTTTATCTTCAACCTCGATGGATTCAATTGGAGCCTCTATGACTTCATCAGCAAGCTCTATAATCTCTTCCTCTTCCAGCGGCTGTGCCATCTCGACACCTTGATCGGGACTATTTTCATCATTCATATTACCCTCCTCGCAATAAAAAATTACTGTATATCCTTGCGAAATATTTAACAAATCTTCATTTTTTAAATTATCATACAGCATATAACATGTCAAGATATTTGCTTTTCTTTAAAAAAACTTGTAGAGGGATTAGGGAATTGAGGGATTAGGGAATTGAGGGATTAGGGAATTGAGGGATTAAACGATAAAATCAATTAATTAAAATAAATAGAATTCCTTCAATTCCTAAATTCTCAATTCCTAAATTATGAATTATGAGACGCTTTTTTATCAAACAATCAGAGACAGCCGGGCCTATATCTGTTGTCAGAGGCACGGATGCAAGACACATTAAAAAGGTGCTGCGATTGAAGCAGGGAGATATAATAACTCTTTTTGACGGCGCCGGCAATGAATACGAAGCCAGAATCATATCTTTATCTCCCAGCAGCGTTAATGTATCTATAATTAGAACTTTCCCCTCGACAACCGAATCGCCGGTTCAAATTATTGTAGCCCAGGCTTTTTTAAAACAAAGGAAAATGGACAACCTTGTCAGACAGCTTACTGAACTTGGAATAACTAAATGGGTGCCCTTTATTTCGAAGCGTTCTGTCCCCAGACCTGATAATAAACGATTAGCTGATCGCATAAACCGATGGAAAAAAATTTCAAAGGAGGCTCTCAAGCAGTGTAATCGTGGTCGTATAATGGAAATTGGGCCGACAGTATCATTTGAAGATACATTCAATATCAGCAGGCAGAGCAGCCTGAAAATCGCTTTCTGGGAGAATGAGTCAAAACCGATCAATTTAGCATTGTCACGATCTGACAGGCCTTTTAATAATATATTTATCATGATCGGGCCGGAAGGCGGATTTACATCACAAGAAATTGAAAAAGCAAAAGCCTGTGGATTTATTACCGCCACTCTTGGCCCCCGTATTTTAAGAGCCGAAACAGCTGCAATTGCCGCGTCTGTTTTAATACAGTATCTTTTTGGAGATATAGGAATAAAAAATTCTTGACAAAAATCATGAGTTCTCATTAAATGTTGATTTTTTAAAGATTCTTGGTCTTTTCTTTAAGCCGAGGTAGCTCAGTCGGTAGAGCAGTGGACTGAAAATCCGCGTGTCGGCAGTTCGATTCTGTCCCTCGGCACTCAAAATTAGCAAGGAAGTTAAGCTGTCAACCTTAACTTCCTTTTTTATCACTTCATCAAATCTTTGACACCTAACAATATTTAAATTAGCGTATTAGGCTGAAGGCTGTTAGGCCGTTAGGAAGGGAATAATTTTAAGCTTTTGCTTACAGCCTTCAGCCTACAGCCTATAATCCCTAACACTTAACACCTAACACGTTTCGTAATATGTTTACTTTTTTTGGACTTTCTGTTTTTGCATATTTATTTGGATCCATCCCGTGCGGTCTTATTTTAACCAAAAAGTTTGCTTCTATAGACATCAGACAAAAAGGAAGCAAAAATATAGGGGCTGCAAATGTCAGACGGGTTGCCGGGACAATGCTGGGGGCCTTCACCCTTGCAGGTGATCTGTTAAAAGGGGCTCTTCCGGTATGTCTTGTTATATATGCTATAGCAGGCACTGATAAATTAATTGGTGAAATCTATCTGTCCATTGTCGCCCTTTCCGCTTTTTTAGGCCACCTTTATCCTGTTTATATGAAGTTTAAAGAAGGTGGGAAAGGGGTTACAACCGCGGCCGGTTGCTTTATAATAATTTCTCCAATAGCATGTATTGTTGCCATATTAACATTTATCGTACTTATATTCCTGTCCAGGCGTGTGTCTGCAGGATCCCTTTCGGGCGCGGCCGTGCTGCCTGTGGCTGTTTGGGTAACAAGCCATTCCATTCCCTTAACAGCATGCGCCCTTATAACCACAATATTTATCTTTTTCCGTCATAAAGACAATATCAAACGGCTTCTGTCAGGCACAGAGCCGGTTATATAGAAGAGGGATTGAGAATTGCTCACGCAAAGGCGCAAAGATTTTAAAACTATAACCCATTGACTACTCTTGAAATACTTTCCTCTATCCTCCAACCTTCTCATCTTCTATTCTGCAAAAATCTGCCTAAGATGAGCGATTAGCTCTTAGCAATTAGCGGTTAGCTCTTATTATTTCGGGTGGTTACCAGCGATTCGATTTTCACCCATTAGGTGAAATCTTGACTTTTAGCAATATATTGAAATTATTGTGCTAATGGCTAAACGCTAATGGCTAAACGCACAGGTCGCAAAAATCTACCTAAGCTGTGGATCATTCTCAACCACAATTCTGTTTTATATTATTTTTTATCTTAGCGCCTTTGCGCCTTTGCGTGAGCAATCCCTAAATCCACAAAAGAGTAAGGACTCCCGCAAGGATAAAGTGGGTTTCGACCAGAAATTCAAGCCTGATGCCGGGCAGCATATAACCCCGTTCATAAGCTGAAAAAACTAAAAACATGGAAACCGGGCATATAACAAGAATAAAGCCAAGGCTGGAGATAATATGGAATGCGCTTGATACTAATAAAACAGCTATAATAATTATCAGCATGCCTTTTAAAAGGCGTAGCGAGCCCTTTGCCCCCAACAGAATCGGGATTGTCTCCTTACCCACGATTCTGTCTCCCTGCATGTCAAGAATATCGAAAAATGCGGTTCTTGCAAATACAATAGATGTTGACCATATAAATACCGATACTGAACCCGCATCTATTCCCCCGGATACGGACAAAAACGGAAACAGGGATGTAACGATTCCCCATGCCAGAGCAATAAGAATGGTCTTTGAACCCGGGATATCCCTTATTCTTCTGTACCTCACACCAGTAAAATAATCAGGTATGAGCCTTAAATTATAAGAAAGCCCCATTATACTCATTACAAGAAGGAATAAAAAAGGCATCAATCCCATGGTATAGGCTGTAATCAGCCCCGCACCGCCGGCAACCAAAGATAAAATCGCAAGAAACAGTTTGTTTTTACTATAAAAAGATGCTCTGACCGGATCATTGTAAAGGTCTGCCTTGTTTCCCGTCAGGTTGTTTAATATATGCATTGATTGAATATACAATATCGATATAAAAACATGCGGGAAAAATATCCCAATCCCCTGAAGTTTAGCGCAGGCATAGCATAAACACCCTGCCCCAAGGGATACATAGATATTTGTCAAAAGAAGCAAACGCTGAATGGAAAAAAGAATTCTGTGCCAGACCTTCTCCTTTTTAAATAGCAACGCCTCAAGAGCCCTGTAAACCCTTTTGATGATCCAGTTCGGCGTGGAAGCCCCGGATGTTATGCCTATACATTTGGCTGACTTCAGCCTTTTTAGATCAAGTTCCGTTTCCGCTTCAATATGATATACAGGTTTACCCGACCGATTTGCAATCTCGGCAAGCCTTTTCGTGTTTCCGCTGCTGCGGCCTCCAACCACTATTACCGCATCTACCGATTTTGCCATATTGCTGACTTCAGCCTGCCGCTTTGATGTTGAATCACAAATTGTGTCAAAAATCTCATAGTGGGGGAACTTGCCGACCACCCATTTTTTAATCTCTTCAAAAAGAAGAATGCTCTGAGTTGTCTGCGCTACGATTATAGCCTTGTCAAATACCGGCAGAGAATCAAGTTCTTTAATGCTGTCAACCACATATCCGTTTCCCCTCGCATAACCTAACAGCCCGATAACCTCCGGATGGTCCTGGTCTCCGATAACGATCGATGAATAGCCGAGCTTTGCATGTTTATGAATTATGTGCTGCACTTTAATAACACGAGGGCATGTGGCATCAACGACATCAAAACCGGCTTTTTCAAGGCTTTTTTTTATTTGAGGCGGGACTCCATGGGCCCTTATAATGACTGTACCGGTTCCATGCTCCGGGATATAATCTAATACGGATATTCCTTTTCCCTTTAAAAGGCTCAGGACATGAGGATTATGGATAAGAGAGCCGTAAGTGTAAATAGGCTCTTTATGTTTGCCGGGCGCATTCAGAGCTATTTCAACCGCCCTGCGAACGCCCATACAGAAGCCTGCGGTCTTAGCGATTAATATTTTCACTTATTCTTTCAGGAAAACCTTATGATCTACAAGAGACAGGGAATGTATGCGAGCCTTCAAGAATTTCTGTTCTCCGAATATGCTGGTCAACTTGATCCCACCATCCTCGGGTTCGACCGTATCAACAGCCTCCATAATCATCTCTTCCTCTTCTCCTTTAATCAGATAAGCATTTGCTTCACACATGGCATCTATTCCTTATTTCCTAATCAATTATCCAAAAAGTGTTTTAAGTTTTTCTCTATAAGCGTATCAATAATATGCGGGAGCGGGACCGAAGATATTCCCACAATTTCAATATTTTCCCGGGAAAGAGGAATAAGTATTTTTTTTGCCGGACTGCTTGCCACTGCCTCGGCAATCCTTGGTGTAACCTCCCCCAGCATGGCATGAGCAATAATTATGCCTACAGGACAAATAATAATATCTACCTGTTTTACGGTCTGAACAATAGCATTTTCTCCGGAGGCGCCTCTATTTGCTTTTGCCTTCAGCATCTGAGCCGTTGCAATTGCATTTGTTCCTAATGCGACAATCTCAACAGTCTCTTTAAGCAACTCCTTGAGCCTTTTAATGATAGCGCTTCCTATGCCGCCGCCCTGTCCGTCAATTACACATATCTGTTTCATATTAATTCTTTAAGTTCTTCTCCCGATTAGTTGATGCAAAGGGTTCGAGGATTCAAGGATTCAAGGGGACGAGTGCTCTTCTTTAATCCCCGATCCCTGACACCTGACCCCTGACCACTGTTCTCTAAAGCTTGTTTATTTTGACTCTGCTCCGCCGCTTTTTTTTTGACAAACGTCTTTTCGGACCTTTCTTCCTGGTAGTCGGAACCCAGCCCTCCTTATCTTCCATGCCTGATCCATTGGTGTCAATGTATGCAGCCATTGTTACCTTTTCTTCAAACTCCGGCGAGCTTATAGTGGCAGCGCCCTTAGATTCAGCATAATTTACAATATCCAGATCAGAGCTGACAATCAAGGCCTTTTCTCTTTCCACAGCCGCCATCCTCTTAATCACGGTATCGGCCGACTCTCCATTACGGGAAAATAGTATTTTGACTCCATTTAGTTTTTCTCCGCGCCGTGAAAGGGAAGGAGCATTTGTCCCATCAAAAACTACTGTTATTTTGTGTTGTTTTATTTTTCTGTATTCAGCAAGAGTGTCGAGCAGAGCCTCCCTGCCTGACTGTATATCCCTGCGGTCAATAACGCTTAGCCTGTCTGACTGTCGAATAAGATTATAACCGTCTATAATAATATGAATAGACATATTTATATGCGTTTAAAAATGCCGATCAGGCGGTCGAGATCATCATTTGTGTAAAAATCGATTATGACCTTCCCCTTTTGCCCGTGTTTCTTAATCTGTACCTTAGTGCCTAAACGGCGTGAAAAATCCTCTGCAAGATCTTTAAAGTATATTTCTTCCGAACCTGGCTTAGACTTTTTTGGTTTTTTCTTTTCTGATTTCAAACGTTTTATTAGGGCTTCGGTTTCCCTGACCGACAACCCTTTTGAAACAACGGCCTGCCATGCAGCCCTTTGCTGTACCGATGTTCCGGCGCCAAGCAAAGCTCTTGCATGTCCCATGGCCAAACTATTATCCATTATGCTGGATTTTATTTCTTCAGGCAACTGCCTTAACCTCAAAAAATTAGTTATAGTCGGCCTGCTTTTCCCTACACGCAGCGCAACCTGATCCTGCGTAAGATTGAATTCAATCATGAGACGATGATATGCCTCGGCCTCTTCCATAGCATTTAAGTCCTCTCGCTGAATATTTTCAACAATGGAAATCTCCAGCATATTTTCATCTGAGATATCCTTTATAACAACCGGCACCTTATCAAGCCCTGCCATTTTAGCGGCACGGAGGCGTCTTTCACCGGCTATAAGCTCATAACCGGTTGCGTCCTTTCTAACCAAAAGAGGCTGAATCATTCCATGCTCTTTGATTGAACGGCTCAATTCATCCAGCTCATCTTTGGAAAACTGCCGGCGGGGCTGATACCGGTTTGAACGAATTAGTCCGACATCACAAAGAAAATACTCTTTTGAACTATTCTCAACAATATCAATATCAGGAAGAAGGGAGTCAAGGCCTCTTCCCAGAGCCGATTTCCCGCGCTTCTTCGGACTCAAATCGCTCTTTTTTTTTATTTTTGTCTTTTGCATTGCGCGCCCATTATCTCCTTTGCCAGATTAAAGTAGTTTTGCGCCCCTGTTGAAACAGCATCATAAAGCAATATAGGCCTCCCAAAACTTGGAGCCTCTCCCAAACGAACGTTTCTGTAAATAATAGTTTTAAATACCAGATCTTTAAAATATTTTTCCGCCTCTTCGGCAACCTGCCGTGACAGATTGGTTCTCTTGTCAAACATGGTTAAAAGAATACCGGCAATTTTAAGGTTTGGATTAAGGCTGTGCTTGACGCGCCGCGCTGTTTGTAAAAGCTGCCCAAGCCCTTCCAGTGCATAAAACTCGCACTGAAGTGGAATCAGCATATAGTCGGCAGCCGTCAAAGCATTAACTGTCAGAAGGCTTAAAGAGGGCGGGCTGTCTATGATGATATATTCAAACGAATCAACAAGCTGTGCAAGAAGATTCTTTAAAGCAGTTTCGCGCTTGGGCTCGGACATCATTTCGACTTCAAACCCTATAAGCTCTACACGTGAAGGAATAACCTTTAAGGAATCTATTTCGCTATCTACGATAAGACTCTTTGCGGCGGCTTTGCCGATCAAGCCATGATACAAGGTTCTGTCAATAGAGCTTTTATCCAGCCCGATTCCCGTTGTAGCATTACCCTGCGGATCACAATCAACTAAAAGGGTCCTCTTTTCCGAAACAGCCAGGGCTGCCGCCAAATTGATTGCCGTGGTAGTTTTGCCCACGCCCCCTTTCTGGTTGGCTATACATATAATATGTGACATAATGATAAATGGATAACATAAAACTTGATATTTGCAAAGAATATAAGGATAACAGTTTCGTAAAAAGTCAAAATCAGACCATGAAACTTATTACAAGAAAATATATTTTTATCGTATTGATCATCGGCATGCTTATTCCAGGCCAGGCTTTCAGCATCACACTCAAGCAGGAAGAGGATCTGTCACATGAATTCATGAAATATGTTTTAAAACATGCTGAACTTATAGAAGATCCACTAATTGTCAACTATGTAAATAATGTGGGCAAAAGGATTATCTCCGCCATTCCTCCACAGCCCTTTACATATCGCTTTTATATAATAAAGGATGATGTTTACAATGCTTTTGCCAGTCCTGCCGGCAACATTTTTATTAACAGCGGTTTATTTGAAGCAATGGACAATGAAGAAGAGTTAGCCGGCATATTAGGCCATGAAATCGCTCATGTGGTATGCCGGCATATTTCCCAAAAAATAGAAAGATCAAAAAAAATTGGATTGGCTACCCTTGCCGGTATTGCGGCCGGAATATTTTTAGGAACCGGTGGCGCAGCAACAGCAGCAGGCGCTGTAACCATCGGTTCAATGGCTGCCGGCCAATCTATCGCACTTGCTTACAGCCGCGAAGATGAAATGCAGGCAGATCAACTGGGGCTCAAGTATCTTGCAATGGCGAAATACAGCAGCAGGGGTCTGTTAGCTGCTCTAAAAAAAATCCGAAACAGGCAGTGGTTTAGTTCTGATCAGATCCCCACCTATCTCACCACACATCCGGCAATTGAGGATCGTATTGCCTATATCAGCTCCCGGTTTGAAAACAATACAAAACCAAAAAGGCGTACATCAAGTAAAGCCTGTTATGATTTTGCAATAACCCATACAAGACTGGTTGCTATGTATGTAGATGAACGCGCGGCTTTAAGAAAATTCCAAACAGATATAGACAAACATCCCGAAAGCTATATGGCGCATTACGGATACGCTCTGATCCTGGCGAAAACAGGCAACCGAAAAGACGCGTTAGCTCATCTTAAAACAGCTTTAGAAAAAAAGGCCTTTGATCCGAATGTGTTAAAAGATTTAGGCAGAATCTATTTCCTGGACGGTCAATATCCGGAAGCTTTAAATTCTCTTAAAGGGGCTGCCTCCATATCGCCGGACGATCCGGAAACCCTTTTTTTTATTGGACGCACTCAAATAGAGCTTGGAAAGCTTAACGATGCTGTATTCACATTTGAGAAACTGATCGCAAAAAATCCTGATTATACCCCAGCATTATATTTCTTAGGCAACGCTTACGGCAAACTGGGAAAGTTTGAAGAGGCCCATTATTTTTTAGGGATTTATTATAAAAACAAACAAGATTATAAAAACGCACTGTTTCACTTAAACAGGGCTTTAAAAACAATAATCGATCCCGACAAAAGGAGCAAAATAGAAAAGCTGTTGAAAGAAATCAG
>JACKQG010002998.1_pt1 | contig 21241 bp, 15 predicted proteins | sample 8237621 | NCBI WGS metagenome assembly JACKQG01 (sample SAMN15677084, study PRJNA649215) | marine metagenome | biome: marine; feature: Black Sea; material: saline water; isolation source: suspended particulate matter (SPM) from the Black Sea western gyre | collected 2013-06-09/2013-06-10 | depth... | reverse complement strand
GACGGTGCTCGCGCTCGTCGTCGGCGGGCTCGCCTCGCTGGTCGTCGTGCACGGCAGGGGCTGGGTGTCGAGGGTCCTGGACCTGGGGCTCATGCTGCCCCTGGGGGTGTCGGCTGTGACCCTCGGCTTCGGCATGCTGATCGCCCTGGACGGCCCGCCGCTCGACCTGCGCTCCTCCCGTTGGCTGGTCCCGGTCGCCCATTCGCTGGTGGGGATCCCGTTCGTCATGCGCACGCTCGTGCCGACCCTGCGCAGCATCGACGATCGCCTGCGCGAGGTGGCGGCGGTCCTGGGGGCATCGCCGACACGGGTACTGCGCGAGATCGACCTTCCGATCGCCGGACGGGCCGTGGCCGTCGGTGCCGCCTTCGCCTTCGCCATCTCTCTGGGGGAGTTCGGGGCCACCTCGTTCCTGCCCCGCCAGCCCGATCGGCTGACGGCCCCGCTGGCGTTGTTCCGCCTGCTGGGCACGCCGGGCGACCTCCTGCGGGGCCAGGCCATGGCTCTGGCGGTTGTGCTCATGCTGCTGACGGCGGCCTGCGTGCTGGTGATCGAGTCCCGCGGCCGGTTCGGCTCGGGCGTGGTCAGGGGTGACCTGTGAGCGGTCTGGTCGTAGCCGGGGTGTCGGTCGGCTTCGACGGTATTCGGGTGCTCGACGGCATCGATCTGGCGGTCGCCTCCGGGGAGGTCGTGGTGCTGCTCGGCCCCAGTGGTTGCGGCAAGACGACGCTGTTGCGTGCGGTGGCGGGGCTCGAGCCCCTGACGGCGGGGTTGGTCTCATGGGACGGCGAGGACCTTGCCGCCATTCCACCCCACGAGCGGGGCTTCGGGCTCATGTTCCAGGACCATGCCCTGTTCCCGCACCGGGATGTGGCGGGCAACGTCGGGTTCGGACTGCGCATGGTCGGCCTTCCGGAGGTCAGGCACAACGAGCGGATCGGGAACGTGCTCGAGATGGTAGGTCTGGCGGGCTTCGGTCCAAGGTCCGTGGCGACCCTGTCGGGTGGCGAGGCCCAGCGGGTGGCGCTGGCGAGGTCGTTGGCGCCGGCGCCGCGGCTGCTCATGCTGGACGAGCCGCTGGGGGCATTGGATCGGTCGTTGCGCGACCGACTGGTCGACGAGTTGGGCGTCCTGTTGCGTCGACTGGGCCAGGCTGCAGTTCACGTCACCCACGACCACGACGAGGCGTTCACCCTCGCCGACCGGATCGCCGTGATGGCCGACGGGCGGATCGAAAGGATCGGTACGCCGTCAGAGGTCTGGGCCGACCCCCGCACTGTCGCCGTGGCCCGCAGCATCGGGCACCGCAACCTGGTCGAGTTGGACGCAGGCGGTTCGTGCGCGTTGGGACGGCTGGCGACCGGCCCGGGCACGGTGCTGGTGCGCGGCGACCGCCTGACGCTGCTCGAGGGTGCGCTTCCCGCCCGGGTGACCGGTGTGGCTTTCCGGAATGGGCGGACCGAGGCAACCGTCGCGGTAGGGGACGTCGAGGTGCACCTGTTCATCGATCGGCCGGTGGACCGCGGTGAGGCTGTAGGCCTGCACCTGGCCGCCGACGCGGTGGTCGGGTTGGACGGCGCCTGAGGGCTCAGTCGGTGAAGCGGGGGAGCAGGTCCCGGGGAACCACCTTGCCCATGGCGTTGCGGGGTAGCCCATCGACGACGAGGAAGCGGTCGGGGACCTTGTAGCGGGCCAGGTCGGCTGCACAGTGGGTGGCCAGGTCCGCCGGATCGGGGTTGCACCCGGCCACCGGGACCACGGCGGCGACGATCCGCTCGCCGAGCCGTGCGTCCGGGAGGCCGACCACCGCCGCTTCGGCCACTTGCGGGTGGGTCAGGAGCACTCGTTCCACCTCGGCCGGGTACACGTTGGCGCCGCCGCGCAGGATCAGCTGGTTCTGCCGGCCCCGGACCACCAGTTGGCCGTCGGTATCGAGGTGGCCGAGGTCGCCGGTGTGGAGAAGGCCACCCCGCAGCGCCTCGCGGGTCGCCTCGGGCCGGTTCCAGTAGCCGAGCATCGGGGTCCAGACACCGGCCCACCGGCCCTCGCTGCGAGCCCGGAAGCACACTTCGCCGACCTCTCCGTCGGGCAGGTCGACACCAGTCCTGTCGACGACGAGCACCTCGACCGGGTCTAGCGGGAAGCCGGCAGCTGTGCTGTTGGCTCGGTGGCCGGCGCGATCGCGCACCATCCCGGACGGCGCCTCGGTGAGCCCGTAGCCGACCAACGGCCAGGTCCCGAACTTGTCGTACCAGCGCTGCCGGAGCTCCGGCGGCGTGTGGGCAGCACCGATGATCATGTGCGTGAGGCCGGAGAGGTCTTCACGGTGCACGTCGGGGTGCTCGACGAGGTCGTGGACGAGCGTCGGAACCAGCGTGATGCGACTTACGCCGTCTGTCCGGATCGCCTCGGCCAGGCCGACGGGGTCGGTTCGGTCGATGAGTACAGAGGTGGTCGCACGCACGAACGACCACACCGGTCCCAGCAGCAGGAGGTTGAGGATGGTGCACGACAGGGCGGTGCCGTGGCGTTCACCGGGGACGGCCGGGTAGCTGGTTCGGCTGGAGATCCCCGACCAGATGACGTTGTGCTGGCTGTGGACGGCGCCCTTTGGGCGACCGGTGGTGCCGCTGGTGTAGGCGATGGCCGCCGGTGCGTGGGGATCGACGTCCACAGTGGGTTGGGGGTGTCCGGCGGCGAGTAGGTCGGCCCAGGAGCCCTCGCCGGAAACCGGATCGACGGTCAACGCGTGGTTGTGTCCGAGGTCCCGGGCACGGTCCGGGGTGGCCACGGCCAGCGACGCCCCGGCATCCTCGATCATCCAGCGTGCCTCCGAGGGTGCCAGGTTGGCGTTGATCCCGACCCAGATGGCGCCGAGTCGCTGAGTGGCGAGGAAGGCTTCGATGAGGGCGGCCCGGTTCGGCAGGCTGGCGGCCACCCGGTCACCGGTCCGTATGCCGAGCCTGGCGAGCCCGCCGGCCGCTGCGGTGACGCGCTCATCCAGTTCCCGGTACGTCAGCCGGTCGGCGCCATGGACGAGTGCCTCCCGGTCAGGATGTCCGCGCACGCCGTCGACGAGGACGTCGGCGAGGGTGTGGGGACCCTCCGGCAGCGGCGCAGGGTCGGGCCGGACCTGCAGACCCCGATCGTCGAGGGGAGGCTCGTCGTGGTTGTCGTCGTCCGGGCATGGCTCGTCGGTCACGGGCGCAAAGATATCTGCGGCAGGACTTGCCTACTGGGTGGTAACCGGCAATGATTACCGGAACTTCGGGCGTGACGCGCGCCATGGGGGAAAACGAACCCGAGGAGGGGATCGAGAATGAATGCACGACTGCGCCGCTTGACGGCGATCACCCTGAGTCTGATGCTCTTGTCTGCAGGATGTGGCAGCGACGAAGCCACGACGCCGACAACGACCGCAGCGCCGACAACGACTGCAGCGCCGACAACGACTGCAGCGCCGACAACGACTGCTGCCCCGGAGGGGGCGTGCATTGGTTTGGTGACTGATGTGGGTGAGGTGGATGACAAGTCGTTCAACCAGTCGGCGTGGGAGGGTGTCCAGGCTGCTGGTGCGGCTGCTGGTGCGTCGGTGGACTACATCGAGACGCAGGCGGCGAAGGACTATGCGACCAACATTGGTTTGTTTGCTGATTCGGGTTGCGACATCGTCGTGACGGTCGGGTTCGCTTTGGGCGAGGCGACCGGGATCGCTGCCGGTGAGTATCCGGATGTCGATTTCATTGGTGTGGACCAGTGGCAGGGTGAGGCGATTGCCAATGTGGCTGGTTTGTTGTTCCCTGAGGATCAGGCTGGTTACCTGGCTGGTGCCTTGGCTGCTTCGTTGTCGACTTCGGGTGTGATCGCGGAGGTTCTGGGTACGGACCTGGTGCCGCCGGTGGTTGCGTTCGGTGAGGGCTTCGTGAATGGTGCGAAGCACATCGATCCGTCGATCACGGTGATCAAGACGTACCATCCGGGTGGTTTGGATGTGGCGTTCACGGACCCGGAGTGGGGTGCGACGACGGCTCGTCAGGCCCTTGACCAGGGTGCGGATGTTGTGTTCGGTGCTGGTGGTAAGACCGGCAACGGGGCGATCATCGAGGTGGCCGGTGAGGCTGGTGCGTTCTGCATCGGTGTCGACACCGACCAGTGGACCACGGTTCCTGAGGCGCATCCGTGTCTGGTGTCGTCTTCGATGAAGATGATCGTCGATGGCGTCTCGGACCTGATCGGCCAGTCGTTGGCTGGTTCGATGCCTGCGGGCAACTACTACGGCGGTGTGGCGTTGGCTCCGTTCCACGACCATGCCGACTCGGTGCCCGCCGAGGTCCAGGACATGCTCGTCGCCCTCAAGGCCGACCTCGAGTCCGGCGCCATCCCGACCTGTGTCTGGGTCACAGACGCCCCGGGTTGTGAAGCGCCTGCCGAGACCAGCGACACCAAGGCCGCGTTCATCTACGTGGGCCCGACGGGTGATGCAGGCTGGACATGGGCGCATGACCAGGGCCGTCAGTACGCGGAGGCTGAGACAGGTGTGGAGACGGCGTTCGTGGAGTCGGTGCCTGAGGGCACGGCCGACTTCGGCAATTACGCCCGCCAGTTCATCGAGGACGGGTTCAACGTGATCGTGGGGACGTCGTTCGGGTACATGGACGACATGCTGGCCCTGGCCGACGAGTATCCGGACGTCGTGTTCGAACATGTTTCGGGATACAAGGCCAACGACACCAACTTCGGCAACACATTCGGCCGGATGTACGAGCCGCGGTATCTGTCGGGGATGGTGGCAGGGTCGGCGACCACGTCGAACCTGATCGGCTATGTGGCGGCGTTCCCGATCCCGGAAGTGATCCGGGGTATCAACGCGTTCGCCTTGGGTGTCCAGGAGACCAACCCGGATGCGGTGGTCGAGGTGGCGTGGACGTCCACCTGGTTCGATCCGGTCGTCGAAGGCGATTCAGCCCAGGCGCTGCTCGACAAGGGCGCCGACGTGATCGCCATGCATCAGGATTCGACTGCTGCTGGTGATAAGGCCGAGGCTGCCGGTGCCCGTTGGGTGTCGTACAACTCGGACATGAGCGCTTTCGCTCCGAACGCCTTCCTGACGGCTCCGGTGTGGAACTGGGGTCCGCGTTACGTCGACATCATCGAGTCCGCAGCGGCCGGCACCTACACGCCTGGCTACTACTGGGGTTCGATGGCCGACGGGATCGTCGACCTGGCACCGATCGCCGACGACGTGGATGCCGACGTGGTCGCGGCGGTCGAGGCTCGCAAGGCCGAGATCATCGCCGGCACGTTCCATCCATTCTCCGGTCCGATCAACGACCAGGCCGGCAACGTGATGGTTGCCGCTGGCGAGACCATGGACGACGGCTCCATGCTCGGCATGGGCCTGTTCGTCGAAGGCGTGGTCGGCGCCACCGGTAATGAACCCGATGACTTCTGGCCAGAACCGGTGGTCGGTGGGACCCTGCGGATCGGCCTTGAAGCCGAAACCGACGGGTTGAACCCGGCTGTGAACCGGTTTGCGGTTTCCGCCTACCAGATGGGAACCGCCGTCTACGACTACCTGGTTGTCACGTCAGACGACCCGTGTGGGTGTGTCTACATACCATCCCTTGCCGAGTCGTGGACGCATTCGGACGACTACGCGACATGGGACTTCAAGATTCGGGAAGGGGTCACGTTCCACGACGGGTCGCCGTTGACTGCCGAAGCGGTTCTGTATGCGTTGAAGATGCAGCTCAACGACCCGACCGTGGGGATCGCCGTCAGGGCGTTGTTCGCGGCCGACGACCCGGAGACGGAAGCCTTCGAGCCGGCCGAACTGCTCGACGAGATGACGATCCGCTACCACGCGAAGCGTCCGCACGTCGACTTCCCCGGTAATTTCACCGGTCAGTTGGGCAATGTTCCCTCGCTGGCATACATGATGGCCGCGACCGACGATCCGACATTGAACCAGGCTCCTGTCGGCACCGGTCCGTTCATGTTCGACAGCCGAGTCCAGGACTCCATGACCCGGTTCGTCCGGAACCCCGACTACTGGGGTGACACCGCCTACCTCGACGCCGTCGAGTTCTACATCTACACGGATGGCGAACTCGCTGCCGGCGCCATGGCAGCCGGAGACATCGACGTGATGGGTACCTCCAACACGAACGCCATCCTGACGCTTCGGGCGCTCGACGGCATCGAGTTGTATGAGACGGACGACTATGAGGAGAGTTTCGCTATGGCGAACTCTTCTCGTCCCCCGTTCGACGACATCAGGGCACGCAAGGCGCTCACCTACGCATTCCCCCGTGACGACTACGTCGAGTTCATCGGCGCAGGCGTTCTGCGGGCAGCGGACCAGGCGTCCACTCCGGAGTCGCCTTTCTACAACCCGGACGTCGTCCAGGAACACGACACGCCGGACCTGGCGACACCGTTGGTGGCCGAGTACTGCGCCGACGTCCCGGAGATGTGCACCGACGGCAGGATCAACGCCGAGTACCAGTACTCGGGTCCGTCGGTCATCCAGGACCAGATCTTCGACCTCCTCACCGAGGGCTGGTCGGATCACTTCAACTTCACGAAGGATCTGCTGCCCCAGGATGACCACATCACCCACGCCATCCTCGGCATGTGGGACTTCCTCACCTGGCGACAGTTCGGAAGTATCAACCCGGACGGCCACATCCTGTGGACGGAGTGCCAGTCCGTTGGCGCACTGTCGCTGAACTGGCCGAGGTACTGCGACGAGGAGCGGGATGCGTTGATGTTCGAGGCACGGGCCAGCGACGACCGTGAGGCGAACGTCGAACTCTGGAAGCAGTGGGCCGTCAGCATCAATGAGAGCTACACCTACCTGTTCCAGACCCACACCATGTGGACGAACGCATACGACACGAAGGTCAAGAACGTCTGCGGCTACGTCCTCCCGGACGGGTCCACGCCCTTGTGCCATGTCAATAGTGCGAATCCGTCCTGGGCCCACATGTGGATCGAGGAGTAACCACGTAACTTGATCCTCTGACAAGCGTGTTACGGGGGGCGGCCGGCTTAGCCGGCCGCCCCTTCACGCTGGGAACGCCTTCACCAGATGACTTATCTAATACGCCGGTTGGCGTTCATGTTCGCTGTGCTGGTTGCTGTCACGTTCCTGGCCTTTTCGGCCACAAACGTCATCGGCGACCCCCTATTCAACGTCGTCGGCTTCTATGCCTCCGTCGACTGCGACGCCGTCATCGCTGGAGAGATCAAAGACGTCATCGGGACCGTTGCAGGTACCGGCGTCGGTGAATGCGAAAGGGTCATCGAAGCTCGCGAGAAATACCACCTGGACGACCCGTTGCCCATCCGGTACGGGCACTGGATCGGCGGAATGATCCAAGGAGACTTCGGGGAGTCGTACGCGAACCAGATGCCGGTGAGTTCCATTCTTGCCGAACGGCTCCCCAAGTCGATACTGCTCATGGGAGTGTCCATGGTCGTAGCCCTGGGGGTCTCCATCCCGTGGGGTGTGGCCGCCGCCTACCGGGCGAACCAACGGTTCGACCGTGCGTCGACGGCTGGCGCCTTCGGCTTATTGTCCATCCCCGGCTTTGCCCTCGCCATCATCCTGTTCTACTTCTTCGTCGTCCGATGGCAGATCTTTCCGAGCCGGTATATGGACGACAATATTTTCTCCCGGCTCCACTCCCTGGTACTTCCCGCAGCCTCACTCGGCCTGCCGTTGGCCGTGGTCTACCAGCGTCTGCTCCGCACCGACCTGATCACCACCCTCCAAGAGGACTTTGTCATCATGGCCAAGGCCAAGGGCCTGTCGGACCGTCGGATCATGTTCCGCCACGTCCTGAGGCCGTCGATGTTCGGGATGATCACCGTGGTGGGCCTGAACATGTCTGCCTTGATCGGCGGCACGATCATCATCGAGAGCATCTTCTCCATCCCGGGATTCGGACGCGAACTGTACGTATCCGCGATCCGGGACGACATCACGGTGGTCCTCGCTGGAGTAACGGTCACGGCAACCGCCTTCGTGGCCATTAACACCGCTGTCGACCTCCTCTACTCGTACCTCGACCCGAGGGTGAGACGTGCCGGCTGACACGAACGAACACACGATTTCGAGTTCGCGGACGGCGAAGTACTGGCGGAAGCGGTCATCGGCCACCGTCGAACTCGCCGCCCGGCCAGTCGGTGCCGATGCCGAGCCAGATCCCGACCGGGCCCCTCAACGCCGGCTCGGGGTCACCTTCTGGGCGGCGATCGGTTGGGTCGCGTTGGTGACGGGGGCGGCAGTCGCTGCCCCGCTGCTCCCCATCGCCGACCCGGACCAGATCGGAATAGGACCCCGGTCTTCGGGTCCGAATTGGGACCAGTGGTTCGGCACGGACACCGTCGGTCGGGACATGTTCTCCCGAACCATCTGGGGAGCCCGAGTCTCGCTGATGGTGGGGTTCTTCTCGATCGTGGCCGGATTCCTGGTCGGCGGGATGATGGGTGTAGCCAGCGGCTACCGTCGAGGTTGGATTGACCTGGCCCTGGGATTCGTCACCTACGTCATGCTGAGCTTTCCGACCCTGGTTCTGTTCCTGCTGGTCATCCTCCTCTTTGGCCAGGGCCTGTGGATCGTCACCGCCGCCCTGAGCATTGTGGTCATACCGTCGGTGTCCCGTTTGGCCCGGGCCATCACCATTGCGTTCGCCGAACGGGAGTTCGTGGCCGCAGCCCGACTGCTGGGTGCCACGAACCGACGTGTCATGGCGCGCGAGATCCTGCCCAACGTCCTCATCCCGATGTCCGCCCTGCTCCTGCTCGGCCTGGGCCTGACCATCGTCGCCGAAGGTGGCCTGGCCTTCCTGGGCCTGTCGGTGGCCGACGGGTTCTCGTGGGGGAAGATGATCCAGTTGGGGGCCGGACTCCGAACATTGCAGACCGCACCCTGGGTGGCCTTCTTTCCGATCGGTGCCATGTTCCTGACCGTGCTGTCGCTGAACCTGGCCGGTGACCGACTCCGCCAGTACTTCGACGTCCGCGAACTCGGAATCGGGGGTCGCTGAGGTGGCCGGAGCCCTGTTGACCGTCCAGGACCTGAGCGTCGGCTTTCTCACCGAGCAGGGCCTGGTCCGGGCCGTCGATGGCGTCTCGTTCGACCTCGAACCAGGCCAGACGCTCGGCGTCGTCGGCGAATCCGGGTCGGGCAAGTCGGTCACCGCCAAGGCCCTCATGAACCTGCTGCCCTCGTATGCCCAGGTCGGAGGAACGGTCAACTTCGACGGCCGCGACGTGTTTGCCATGGCCGCAAGCAGGGAGAAGCACTTCTGGGGGGTGGAGATGACCATGGTGTTCCAGGACCCCATGACATCGCTCAACCCGGTCAAGAAGATCGGCGAACAGATCGCCGAATCGCTACGGGTCCACCTGGGCCGGAGTCGGCGCGACGCGCTGGTCGAAGCCGGCGACCTGCTCGAACAGGTCGGCATTCCTGAACCGGGCAAGCGGCTCAATCAGTACCCACACGAACTCTCCGGCGGGCTCCGCCAACGGGTCGTGATCGCCATGGCCCTGGCCTGCGGTCCCCGCCTCCTGATCGCCGACGAACCGACCACCGCACTCGACGTGACCGTCCAGAAGCACATCCTCGACCTCCTCGACGACCTCCGTCGGACCCGGAACATGGCCATGATCCTCATCACCCACGACCTGGGGGTGGTCAAGGGCCGAGCCGACGAGGTCATGGTCATGTATGCCGGTCACACCATGGAGGAAGCCCCGACAACCACCCTGTTCGACGAAATGCGCCACCCCTACACAGAGGCCCTGCTTGAGACCATTCCCCGCATCGACACCCCCAGTCACACCCGACTGGTGCCCATCCCCGGTCGGCCCCCCGAGGTGATCGACGTGCTCGACGGTTGCCCCTTTGCCCCCAGGTGCCGCTACTCGATCGCCAGGTGTCTCACGGATCAACCGGATCTCACCTCCCACGGCGTTGGTCACCTGTGCGCCTGCCACGCCCCGGTCGGCACACCGTCAGGCACCGAGGCGCGCGCAGCGAACGAGTCGGCCGGAACCACCGCCGCCGGCCTCGACATGGACCAGTTCGCCCGGAATGTGCCCATCGCCGACCTGGGCCAATCGGGAGCAGAAGGCTGATGGCGGGTAGCGGCACGGCCCACCTCCGCGGCCATGACGACGTGGTCCTCCGAGTCGAGAACCTCGTCATGGAGTTTCCGGCAGGTCGCCATCAGGTCGTCCACGCGGTATCCGATGTCAGCTTCGACATCCGTCGGGGCGAGACACTCGGCATCGTCGGGGAGTCGGGCTGCGGCAAGTCGACCACTGCCCGGACCATCGTACAGTTGCCGCCTCCCACCTCGGGTCGGGTGGTACTGGACCCGGGAACCGATCAGGAGGCTGAGTTGACCACCCTCGAGGGCGAGGACCTGCGGCAGGTGCGGCCCCGGCTCCAGATGATCTTCCAGGACCCGATCTCGTCGCTCAACCCGCGGCGGCGAGTCCGCGACATCGTTGGCGAGGGCCTCCACATTTGGTCAGAGGGACTAGACGACGAAAAGATCAGGGCCAGGGTCGACGAAGTTCTCGAAGCGGTCGGTATCGATCCGACGGTGGCCGCCAACCGCCGACCCCACGAGTTCTCCGGCGGCCAGTGCCAGAGGATCTCCATCGCCCGGGCGGTCGTCCTCGAACCCGAGATCCTCATCTGCGACGAGCCCGTCTCAGCTCTCGACGTCTCCGTGCAGGCACAGATCCTGAACCTCCTCGAGGAGATGAAGCACCGCTATGGCCTGACGCTGGTGTTCATCGGCCACGACCTGTCGGTGGTCCGCAACATCAGCGACCGGGTGATCGTCATGTACCTGGGAAAGGTGTGCGAGGTCGGTGGCGCCGACGCCCTCTACTCGGCCCCCGCCCACCCCTACACCCGTGTGCTGCTGGCCTCTGCCCCTGAACCGGCATCCACCGTTGATGAGTCGGAGGCGGCCATAGGCGACGAGATCCCGTCGCCCATGGACCCGCCGTCCGGGTGCCGATTCAGGACCCGCTGTCCTCGGGCCGACGACCGATGCGCAACCGAGGAACCCGTACTAAAGGCCCTGGATGACGACCACTTCGTGGCCTGTCACTACCCCTCGGTCGCCGGGGCATCCGGCGCATAGGGGTCGGCGGAATCCTTCAGTCGAGTCGGTCCAGGATCTGGTCCTCGTAGGACCAGTCGAAGTCCCGGCCACCGGTCGTGGTGTGCCAGGCATGGGTGTGGGCCACCATCGACGCCAGGTCGTGCTGCGGCTCCCAGCCGGTGTCGCGGCGGAGGGCGTCGATGCTGAATACCACGTTGCGGTTCCATCGGTGGATGTTGGGGGCCAGCCGCGGAATCACCGTGGTGAAACGGAACCGGTGACGGATCGCGGCCTGTCGGCGCCGAGCCTCCTCGCTGGTTCGGATGTCGATGTTGGTCCGGGACTGCCCGCCCGATTCGAACTCGATCCGACCGTCCCACAGGTCATCCATGAAAGCGGCGGGGATGAACCGGATGTCGGGTTCGACGCCCAGTACCTCGGCGGTGGTGTGCACGTACCCGAGGTCGGTGAAGTAGTCGCGCCCGGTCAGGTTGTACCGCCGGCCGAACGTGGCCGGACTGCCCATCAAAGCCTCGAGGGCCCGGGCCTGGTCATCGACGTGGCCGACCTGGCCGATCGTGGTCCCGTCGCCGGGAACCAGAACCGGTCGTCCGGCCTCCAGCCGGGCGTACATGCGCTGTTCCCGGTCGGGGATGATGTTCCGAGGTCCATAGACCATGGCGAAGGCCACCGTGGTAGCCGGGAAGCCACGCTCCGAGTGGGCCTCGGTGAGCAGGTCTTCGCAGAGCAACTTGTGCATCCCGTACTCGATTTGGTCGTCGCCACGTTCCTCGGGGTGGTCCTCCCTGATGGGAAGTCGTTCGGTGGCTGAGTAGATGACGGTGGAACTGGCGAACACGTAATGGTCGACCCGTCCGTCGAGGATCTCGACCATGAGTGCCACGTCCTGGGGGTGGTAGGCCGTCATGTCCACGACGACGTCGAATCTCTGGCGACTGAGGATCTCGCGGACCTGGTCGTGGTCGGAGCGGTCGGCTTTCAGCCGCTTGATGCCGTCGGGAAGCGGCGCCTCGGTTACCCCCCGGTTCAGGATGGTCACCTCGTGGCCACGGCGGGCCAGTTCGTGGACGAGGGCCAGGCCGTTGAACTGGGTGCCGCCCATGACCAGGACCCGCAGCGTCTCGCTGGTCAAGAAACCACGCCTTCCCAGATGTCCCGTTCGTCCGATTCGGGGTCGGCGAGCAGGTCGCACTCGTCGTCGAGGTTCATCACGAGGCGGTGGTCGGGTTCGTAGGGTGGCCAGTCGCCGAGGGTGGGGGTCGAGGGGTCGCCGTCGCAGATGAACGCGATCCAGGCGCCGTGCATGGTCTCGGCGAGGGCGTCGGGGCGGGGGCCCTCGCCGAGGAACGCATCGGTGCCCGGACCGTCGAGGGTGTTGAACGTGAACGGGATCTCGAGGGCGTGGGCGGCACCGAACTGTCCGTCGAACGCCCGGGAGTCCCACGAGAAGCGGTACATCCACGTAGCGGCACCGTTGGCGTGGCGGTTCTCGGCCAGGCGCACGGCCGGTATCCGGAAAACCCGGTCCGTGCCGATGGCGCAGGCCACCCATCCGGGTTCCACGTCGGAGAGCCGCTGCCGGTAACAGGCCAGCACGGCGTCGGCATCGGGTGACATCCGGGCGGTGTAGCGGTGGACCCTGTCCTCGCTGAGGCCGGTCACGCCCCAGAGGGCCATCTCGTCCTCGTTGGTACCGGTCAGGAGGGCGACTTCGCTCCCGGCCCCGTCGGCAATCAGTTCGTGGGGCGCCCGAGGCAGGGCCTCGTGGCCCCAGACCGGGTAGAAGGGCTCTGGACCGTGTGCAGGCCGGGCGCTGCGTTCGACGATCACCTGCTGCTGGGCCTCGAGGATCCGGTCGGCGCCGATCTCGAGCAGTTCTGTGGCATCGGGCTCGCCGAGAGCGGCGAGGAACTGTGCCGAGATCTCCTTGCCGGACTCGGGATCGTGGGTGTTGTGGGCGGCGCCGCTCTGGGCGATGGCCCGGTGGACGAGTCCGGCGGCGTGGGGCGAGGCCAGCACGTTGCAGACGCTGAAGGCGCCTGCCGACTCGCCGCCGACGGTGACCCGGTCCGGGTCGCCGCCGAACGCCGCGATGTCGTCCCGGACCCATTCCAGGGCGGCGAGCTGGTCGAGGAAGCCGTTGACGCCGGCTGAGGCGAACCGGTCACCGAGGTGCGGCGAGAGGTGGCAGAAGCCGAGGGCGCCCAGTCGGTAGTTGATCGTGACGACGACGATGTCGCCCCGGGTGGCGAACGAGGTGCCGTCGTACCAGGGGGTCGCACCCTGGCCGTGCTGGTAGGCGCCACCGTGGATCCACACGTAGACGGGGCGTCGGGCGTCGTCGGCCGCCGGCGTCACCACGTTGAGGGTCAGGCAGTCCTCGTCCCAGGGAACGGGCACCTGGTTGGTGAGGCCCTCGCCGGGGAGTTGCGGCGCTGCCTTCCCGAAGCGGAGGGCATCGCGGACGCCGTCCCACGGTTCGTGGGGAATGGGAGCGGCGAAACGGCGCTCGCCGACTGGTGGCTCGGCATAGGGGATGCCGGCGAAGAGTTCGATGCCGCGGCGATGGCGTCCGCGAACCGTCCCGCAGGTGGCCTGTGCAAGGGGAGCGGCCGTCCCGTTCGCTGGCTCTCCCAAAGACCCGGTCCCGGTCACGATCCCATCCTCCTGCTCCCGGCGCATTGATCGAGTAGAAGACACGTTGGGCAGGGAGCCTTGTCGAACGGTACTCGGCGATGCCCGTCACGGCGTCGTCGGGATCAGCGGCTCAGGCGTGCCCTTCAGGGCGCGACTCGGCGCGGACGAGAGTGTCCCAGAGTTCGGCGTAGAGGCCTCCTGCGGCTCGCAACTCGTCGTGGCGACCCCGTTCGACGATGCGTCCGTCGTCGAGGACGACGATCTCGTCGGCGTTCACGATCGTGGAGAGCCGGTGGGCGATCACGATCGACGTGCGGCCGGCGAGGGCCTCGGCCAGGGCCTCCTGGACGAGCGCCTCGTTTTCGGTGTCGAGGTGGCTGGTGGCCTCGTCGAGGACGACGATGTCGGGGTCCTTGAGCAGCAGTCGGGCGATGACGAGCCGCTGCTTCTCGCCGCCGGAGAGGCGGTAGCCGCGCTCTCCGACGAGGGTGTCGTAGCCCTCGGGGAGTTGGCGGACCACGTCGAGGATGCGGGCGGCCCGACAGGCGGCATCGAGGTCGACGTCGGTGGCTTCGGGGCGTGCGTAGCGCAGGTTGGCGCCGACGGTCTCGTGGAACAGGTGGGGGTCCTGGGTGACGACGCCGATCCGGGAGCGGAGCGAAGCCTGCCACAGCGACCGGACGTCCTGTCCGTCGATCTCGATCGAACCCTCCGTGACGTCGTAGAGGCGCGAGAGGAGCGCTGCGATGGTGCTTTTTCCGGAGCCCGAGGGGCCGACCACGCCGAGCATCCGGCCCGGTTCCACCTTGAGGTCGATGTCCCGCAGGACCAGGCGGTTGGCCTCGCCGTTGGGAGCCTCGGTCTCAAGCGAGGCTACGGAGCTCTCGTCGGCGGTCGGATACCGGAACGACATGTTCCTGATACGGACATGGCCACCGGCGGGAATGGACTCGACGGCGTCCGGGGCGTCGGCCAGCGGGTTCGGGGCGTCGAGCACCTCGAAGACCCGCTCGAACGACACGAAGGCCGACAGCACGTCGACCCGGGCGTTGGTGAGCTGGGCCAGGGGTCCATAGAGCTGCGCCACGAGTACGCCCATCGAAGCGAGGGTGCCGATGCTGATGGTCTGCTCGATCGCCATTGTCCCGCCCACCCAGTAGACGGCGGCGGTCCCGACGGCGCCGAGCAGGGTGAGGGCGATGACGAAGGTGCGGCTGTAGAGGGCGCTGCGGATGCCGATGTCGCGGACCCGCCCGGCCTGGTCGGCGAATTCGTAGCGCTCCTCGTCGGGGCGCCCGAAGAGCTTCACCAGGAGGGCGCCGGACACGTTGAATCGTTCGGTCATGGTGGTGTTCATCGAGGCGTTGAGGTTCATGCCCTCACGGGTGATATCGGCGACGATGCGTCCGACGCGCCGGGCCGGCAGGACGAAGAGCGGGATGAGGATCAACGAGAGAAGCGTGATGCGCCACTCGAGGAAGAACATCGTGGCGACGGTCGTGATGCCGGTGATCGTGTTCGCCACGACCGTGCCGAGCGTGCCGGTGAGGGCCCGCTGGGCGCCGATCACATCGTTGTTGAGGCGGCTGACGAGCGCCCCGGTCTGGGTACGGGTGAAGAACGAGAGTGGCAGGCGCTGCACGTGGTCGAAGAGGGCGACCCGGAGGTCGAAGATGACGCCTTCGCCGATGATCGCCGACCACCAGCGTTCGAGGAACGACAGCAGCGCATGGGCGAGGGCGGCGACGACGACGAGCCCGCCCAGCACGGTGATGCGACTGCGGTCGCCGTCGGCGATGGCGCCGTCGATGATCTCGCGGAACAACAGCGGCGGGACGACCCCGAGCACGGACGAGAGCACGACGGTCGCCACGAAGCCGGCGACCATGGACCGGTAGGGGTGGGCGAACGCCCAGACGCGACGCCGGGTTTCGGCGCTCACCGGGGGGACCCGTCCGCCATGGTGGGACATGGCGTGGAGCATCCCCATCGGCGCAGACATGGCGCGAGCCTACGGAGGGCGGGTAGCAGCGCCCGCCGGGGGTTGGACGAAGGGCGAAGGGGGCGGGAGAATCCCTCCATGGGAGAGAGTCGCCCGTTGCAGGGCCTGCGCGTGGTCGAGAGTTCCCTTCTGGGCCCCGGGCTCGTGGCCACGTTCCTCGCTGACCTGGGCGCCGACGTCGTCAAGGTCGAGCCGCGCGGTGGCGACTACATCCGGCAGATGACCTGGCCGATCGTGGAGGGGACGTCGCTGTTGCACCTGCACACCCACCGGGGCAAGCGCAGCATCGCCATCGACCTCAAGTCCGACGAGGGGGTCGAGGTCTACAAGGACCTGGTCCGCGGCGCCGACGTCGTCGTGGAGGCCATGCGACCCGGATCGCTGGCGAAGCTCGGGCTCGGCGTCGACGACCTGCGGGCCGTCAACCCGCGACTCGTCTTTTGCACCATCTCCGGCTACGGGGCAACCGGCCCCTACCGGGACATGCCGAGCCACGGCATCGCCTATGACACGTGGGCGGGCCTGATCGAGCCGGTGGTCGACGAGAAGGGCTTCACCCGGATCCCGACGCTGCCGAACGTCGGCATCAACGTGGGTCCGATGATCGGAGCCCTCGGCATCCTGGCGGCCGTGATCCGTGCCCGCGAGACCGGCGAGGGCGTGACCATCGAGGTGGCGCAGTCCGATGCAGCCGCCTACATGGACTGGTACCGCATCGAGACCTACCGGGCCTACGAGCGGCCCGACGACCTGGTCACGGGCAATCCCTCCGACGGCTACGAGCGCCGCGCTCCCGGGCTGGCCGGCATGTGGGAGGGCGTCCGCTACCAGATCTATGCGGTGGACGACGGCCACGTGCTGTTCATGGCCTCCGAACAGGCCTTCTGGAAGAACTTCTGCGGGGGCGTCGACCGCATGGACCTGTTCGAGAAGTGGCCGGGCTCGACCTACGCCGACCACGCCCGCAACAACACCGAGCTCCAGGCCGAACTACGCGACATCTTCCGTACGAGGACTTGCGCCGAGTGGCTGGCCTTCGCCAACGAGGCCAATGTGCCGATCGCCCCGGTCAACACTCCGCAGACGGTCGCCGACGACCCACAGTTCCGCCACCGCCTGCCGTTCTACGGCATCGACGACGTGGGTGCCGAGCAGTTGCCGCTGCCCGTCTACGTGGAGGGTGAACTCCCGCCCACGCCGACGATGGCGCCGGAGGTCGGCGAGCAGACCGACGACGTCCTGGCCGGCCTCGGCTACGACGCCGACCGCATCGCCGATCTGCGTTCGAGGGGGATCGTCGGGCCCAGCGACTGAGCGGCGCCTACGATCCGGTGTCGTCGGGCGATGCCTTCGTGAACGTGATCGCTGTCCATTCCTCGCACGTCGTGCGGTGTTCAGCGGTCAGGGAGCCCGCACCGGCGGCCATGTAGAGCGTGGCGACCACGTCCGCCTGTTCCTCGGGGATGCCGCTGACGACGAGGCGCCCACTGGTCAGGCGGGCCACGTCTTTGGCGACCGACTCGTGCTCGGAGGGCAACACGTTGACGACGACCAGGTCGAACGGGCCCTCCAGGTCGGCGATCGGTGTCGCCGAGGCGTCGACCGTGGCGTCGTTGGCGGCGGCGTTGAACTGCGCCCAGGCCACGGCGTCCGGATCGACGTCGATGGCGACGACCGGGTCGGCACCGACGAGTGCGGCGGCGATCGCCAGCACCCCGGAGCCGCAGCCGACGTCGAGCACCGAAAGGCCCTCCGGTTCGATCCGGTCGATCTCGGCCAGCACCAGGACGGTGGAGGGGTGTCCGCCGTGCCCGAACGTGGGCCCGGGGTCGATCGAGAACTGGATGCGCCCCACCGGCTCACACCAGGGGGGGTGGACCCCGAACCGGCCGACGACCGACGCCTCGAGGTGCTCCCGCTGGCTGACCGCCCAGTCGGGCAGCTCGGTCGGGCCGTCGGAGGTCACTCGTCCAGCTTGAGCACGCGGGCAGCGTTGCCCCGCAGGAACCTGGGCCACACGTCGTCGTTGAAGGGCACGTCAGCCAACTCACCGAAGATCCGGTCCAGCGAGAGGCCCATCGGGAAGTAGCCGGCATAGATGACCTTGTCGGCGCCCCGGGTGTTGGCGTAGTCGATGATGGCCTTCGGGTAGTACTTCGGCGAGAAGGCCGAGGTCGAGTAGTACAGGTTGGGCCACTTCAGCATCAGCTTGACGATGAGGTCCTCCCACGGCTCGCAGCCGTGCCGGGTCACGAACGTGAGGTCGGGGAAGTCGTACATGACCCGGTCGATGAGTTCGACCCGCTGGGGGGCGAAGGGCAGGCGGGGTCCGGGGACGCCGGCGCAGCAGAAGACCGGGAGGTCGAGTTCGCAGCACACGGCGTACAGGGCGTACATCTTGGGGTCGTCGATGGGTACCTGCGGGTTGCCGCCGGACGGGAAGAATGAGACGGCCCGGAGCCCCACCTCGTCGTGGAGGCGTCGGATCCTCCGGACGGACCCCATCACATCGTTGGGGTCGGGATCGAAGGAGGGCAGGAACCGGTCGGGGTGCTCGGCGATGAGCGAGCGGGCGGTCGACCCCTTGGGGCCCACGCCGATCAGGGCGTATTCCACGTTGTGCCGGTCCATGGCCGGCAGCAGCAGGTCGGCGCCCTCGGGAATCTCGGGTTCCGCTCCGACGTCCTCGGCACCGCGCGCCTCCGGCGAATACGGCACGTCCTTGAACATGTACTGGGCCGGGAAGACCATCTCCTTGGACTCGTCGTCCTTGAGTGCCATCAGGTCCTTGTAGACCTTGCGGGCCCCGGGTCCGGCCTTGGTGCCCATCATCGTGTCGATGGCGGCGATTGCGTTGGGGCCGGTCGGAATGCTCATGTCAACATCATCCGGCCCGGTGGGGCTGTAGGCAAACCCGTGGTGCGAGACTCGGCACATGACAGGCGAAGTGGGAAGGCGACTCTCCTCGTTGAGCAGGTCCGTCGAGGGCCACGTGGTGCTCGTCACCGGGGCCGGGTCGGGCATCGGGAGGGCCACAGCACACCTCTTTGCCGACGAGGGGGCACGGGTGGCGGTCACGGACCTGGACGCTGCCTCGTCGGACGACGTGGCGGCGGAGGTCACGGCTGCAGGTGGCGATGCCCGGGCGTGGGCGCTGGACGTGACCGACGCTGCGGCCGTGCAGGGGGTGGTTGCCGACGTGGCGGCCTGGGGCGGGGGCCTCGACGTGCTGGTCAACAACGCCGGCGCGTCGGTAGGGCACCCCATCGACCACGACGACTTCGAGGAGGCCTGGGACTTCGGCATCGACCTGTTGCTCACCTCGCTGACGCGCACGATCCGGGCGGCCCTGCCGCACCTGCGACAGGCGGCAGCGGGACGCATCGTGAACATCTCCTCGACGGAGGGCGTCGGCGGTTCGGCCAACATTTCCGCCTACACCGCCGCCAAGCATGGCGTGATCGGGCTCACCCGGTCCCTGGCCGTCGAACTGGGCGAGAGCGGCATCACCGTCAACGCCGTCTGTCCCGGGCCGATCCACACAGGCATCACGTCGGCGATTCCCGAGGAGATGAAGGCCAAGTTCGCACGTCGCACGGTGCCGGTCCGCCGCTATGGAGAACCGGAGGAGATCGCCCACGGCATCCTCCACCTGGCGCTTCCAGCGTCGTCCTACATCACCGGCCACGCCCTCCTGGTCGACGGCGGTATGACGATCAAGAACAACTGATCCGATTTCCCGGGCGCTCCGGGATCACCCCTGGTAGAGCACCAGGGCGTCATAGAGGACGGACGGCACCTCATTGCCGACGACGTGGATCGCCACCTGGGTGGCAACGAGGGTGCCCTTCTTGTGCTGCCGGGCCTCCCTGACCCGGTTGCGGGCGTGCACGGTGGATCCCGACGGCACCGGTACGAGGAATCGCAGGCCGTCGGCGCCGTAGTTGATGGCGTTCTGGTGGCCGGTGATCCGCACGTCGCCGGTCTTGTTGAGGTTCGGCAGGAGGCTGAGCGTGAGGAACCCGTGGGCGATCGGTCCGCCGAACGGGCCGGCGGTGGCCCGCTCGACGTCGACGTGGATCCACTGGTGGTCGCCGGTGAGGTCGGCGAACCCGTTCACCATCTCCTGGGTCACCTCGACCTCGGGTCCCCAGCCGCTCCAGTCGTCGCTGGCGCTGGCGTTCAGCCCGTCGATGTCGTCGAAGGCGATTTCGTCCATGTGCGTTCCTCCCGGTGCCGTGTGTGTCGTACACGGTGGCCGTTGAGCGGATGCCGGGCCAACGTGGGCAGGTGTCTAGGGTCACGGGCCGTCGTCGGTGACGGCGTCGGCAGCAGCGAGACCGGAGGCACATCAAGGTGGATCGGCACTATCGCGAGGCGTGGGACGAGATGACGGCCCCGGGCGCACCGTTCGCCTGGTCGGTCGTCGATATCCGGGGCGTGCCGACGCGTGCCTACGACAGTGCACCACCGTCCATGGCGTTGCTCTGGGCCGCCTCGGCGGACCACGGCGACAAGGACTACCTCGTCTACGAGGATGAGCGCCTCACCTACGCCCAGGTGCATGAGCGCGTCGACGCCCTCTGCGCCCACCTTGCCTCCGCGGGTATCGGGCACGGCGGCCGGGTGGCGATCGCCATGCGGAACTACCCCGAGTGGGTGGTCGGCTACTGGGCCACGGTCAAGCTCGGGGCGGCGGTGGTCGGCATGAATGCCTGGTGGACCCGACCCGAGATGGAGTTCGGACTCGCCGACTGCGAGGCCACTGTGCTGGTGTGCGACCAGGAGCGCCTCGAGCGGATCGCGCCGGGCCTCGGTGGCCTGCGGGAGGACCGTCGACTCCATGTGGTGGCCGTGCGCACCGAGGGCGACCTCCCGGACGACGCCGTCCACTTCGACGATGCCCTGGCGGCGGCCGGCGAGCCGCCCGAACCGCCCGCCATCGGTCCGGAGGACGACGTCTGCATCTTCTACACGTCGGGTACGACGGGCCACCCGAAGGGTGCCGTGCTCACCCATCGGGGAGCGGTGTCCAACCTGTTGAACCTTGCCTTCTGGCAGACGATGGCGGGTGCGGCACAGGCGAAGGCCGTCGCCGCCGGCGAGGCGCCCCCCGGGTCGGACAAGGTGCAGGGCCACTCGAACCCCGGCTCGGTGCTGGCGGTGCCGTTGTTCCACGTCACCGGCTGCAATTGCTGCCTGCACCCGATCACCGCCGGCGGTGGACGCCTCGTGTTGATGCATCGGTGGGATGCCGAGCGGGCCCTCGAACTCATCGAACGGGAGCGCAGTTCGTCGTTCACGGGCGTGCCCACCATGGCCCGGGAACTCGTCAACAGCCCCGACTTCGACAAGCGGGACACGTCCAGCCTCGAGCACCTGGGCGGGGGCGGCGCCGCCGTGCAGCCGGACCTGGTCGCCAAGATCGAGGAGCGCATCCAGG
>JACKQG010000725.1_pt2 | contig 21249 bp, 20 predicted proteins | sample 8237621 | NCBI WGS metagenome assembly JACKQG01 (sample SAMN15677084, study PRJNA649215) | marine metagenome | biome: marine; feature: Black Sea; material: saline water; isolation source: suspended particulate matter (SPM) from the Black Sea western gyre | collected 2013-06-09/2013-06-10 | depth... | reverse complement strand
CGGCGTCCGAGCCCCCACAGGCCGGACACTGTTCGGCGCCCGCCAGACGACGGCGAAGCCGTTCAGCCAGACCAACCCGACAGCATCTCCCCTACTGACCCCACCTCACCGCCGGTAGCCTCGGCACCGGGACACCGGCGTCCCGGGCGCAGCCTCCTGATCTTGCAGACCAGATTCCGCCCGCCTCGCTCATCCGTTCGAAACAGGAGTTTCCCCGACCGCCATGCCCGTTGCCGCAAGCACACCGATCGAACTGATTCAGGGCGTCTACGCCACACTCGACGAGCGCATTGCCACGGGCCGGGCCCACTTCGGCCGTGCACTGACGCTGGCTGAGAAGATCCTCGTCAACCACCTCGACGACCCGGAGAACACCGACCTCGAGCGTGGCGGGTCGTACGTCGACATGCGGCCCGATCGTGTGGCCATGCAGGACGCCACCGCCCAGATGGCGTGGCTGCAGTTCATGACCGCCGGCCTCGACGAGGTCCAGGTCCCCACCACCACCCACTGCGACCACCTCATCCAGGCACGCAACGACGCCAGACTCGACCTCCAGGCGGCCGTCGACGGCAACGCCGAGGTCTACGACTTCCTCGAGTCCGTGTGCGCCCGCTACGGAGCCGGCTTCTGGAAGCCCGGCTCGGGCATCATCCACCAGGTCGTGCTCGAGCAGTACGCCTTCCCCGGCGGGATGATGATCGGCACCGACAGCCACACCCCGAACGCCGGTGGACTCGGCATGGTCGCCATCGGCGTGGGCGGTGCCGACGCCGTCGACGTCATGACCGGGTTCCCGTGGAACTTCAAGTGGCCCAGGCTCATCGGCGTCCACCTGACCGGCGAGTTGAACGGCTGGGCCGCCCCCAAGGACGTCATCCTCAAGGTCGCCCAGATCCTCACCGTGAAGGGTGGCACCGGCGCCATCGTCGAATACTTCGGGCCCGGCGCCCGCAGCCTGTCCGCCACCGGCAAGGGCACCATCTGCAACATGGGCGCCGAGATCGGTGCCACCACGTCGCTGTTCGCCTACGACGACGCCATCGGCCGCTACCTCAAGGCCACCGGCCGGGAAGCCGTCGCCGATGCCGCCGACGCCGCCGCCCACCACCTGCGGGCAGACGACGAGGTCGAAGCCGACCCCGGCACCTACTTCGATCAGGTCATCGAGATCGACCTCTCGACCCTCTCGCCACACATCAACGGCCCCCACACCCCCGACCTGGCCCGACCAGTCGCAGACCTGGGCGCCGAGGCCCGACTCAACGGCTGGCCGATGGAGGTCAGCGTCGGCCTTATCGGCTCCTGCACCAACTCCTCGTACGAGGACATCACCAGGGCGGCCGGCATCGCCCGCGACGCCATCGCCAAGGGCATCTCCTGCAAGGTGCCGCTGCTCATCACGCCCGGGTCCGAACAGGTGCGGGCAACCATCGAACGCGACGGCCTGCTCGCCGACTTCGAGGCACTGGGCGCCACCGTGCTGGCCAACGCCTGCGGCCCGTGCATAGGCCAATGGGACCGTCAGGACGTCGAGGACGGCGTCCCCAACTCGATCGTCACCAGCTACAACCGCAACTTCCCCAAGCGCAACGACGGCTATGCCACCACGCACGCCTTCGTGACCTCGCCCGAGACCGTCATCGCCCTCACCCTGGCCGGCCGCCTCGACTTCGATCCCGCCAACGACACCCTCCTCAACGACGCCGGCGAGGAGGTCCGCCTCAGCGTCGGCCCCGGCGAGGAACTCCCGGCGCATGGCTTCGACCCGGGTGCCGAAACCTTCCAGGCCCCGCCCGCAGACGGCAGCGGCATCGAGATCGTGGTGTCGCCCACCAGCGATCGCCTGCAGATGCTCACGCCCTTTCCCGCCTGGGACGGTGAGGACCTCACCGACCTGCCTGTACTGGTAAAGGCCAGGGGCAAGTGCACCACCGACCACATCTCGATGGCCGGCCCCTGGCTGCGCTACCGCGGCCACCTCGAGAACATCTCCGGCAACGTCTACATGGGGGCCGTCAACGCCCACGGAGGCGAGGTCGGCATTGGCCTCGACATCACCGACGGCGAGCGCCGGGCCTACCCCGAGATCGCAAAGCGGTACCACGAGGCCGGCATCGCCTGGGTCGCCATCGGCGACGAGAACATGGGCGAGGGCTCCTCGCGCGAACACGCCGCCATGGAACCCCGCTTCCGGGGAGCCCGGGCCGTGATCGCACGCTCGTTCGCCCGCATCCACGAGACCAACCTCAAGAAGCAGGGGATACTCCCCTTGACCTTCGCCGATCCGGCTGACTACGACCTGATCGGCGAGCGTGACCTGATCTCCGTCACCGAGCTGGGCGACCTCGCACCGGGCGCACCCGTCGAGGTCGTGGTCTCCCACGAAGACGGCTCCAGCACCACGGTCCTCACGAACCACACGTTCTCCGCAGACCAGATCCTCTGGTTCCACGCCGGCAGCGCGCTCAATCTGATTCGCTCTCAGACACGGGGTTGAGCGGAGGGGCCTGCCCCCACGCGACGGTTCCACGACACCCCCCGGACCATTCAGTCGACAAGGCGTGCGTCGACTCCGATTTCGCCGATCCAGGCCCACAACAGCACACAGGGCGGAGCCTGATCAGGATTGGCTCCGGGCCCTCCGAACCAGATCTCATGCGGCTCGTCGGGCGCATTGTGCGCGAAGTCTCCAGGTGAACCCGGGGACAGTTCCATCCTGATCCCGTCCGCACCGGCAAAGCCCACCTCCCCTGCGAGCACGTGGTACGCCTCCTCGGCCGGGTGCGCATGCCGCGGATAGTGCAGCCCCGCCCCCCAGACGCCCACCCCCACTGCCACGCGGTCGCTGCGAACGACGGCGCCCTCCGTGGAGCCGACAAGCCGCACGTAGCCGTAGTTGCGGATGAACTCGGCGGGCAGTGCGTCGAGGTACACCCGGGTCTGCGTCCAGGGCAGCGCAGGCGCCAGTTCCATGAACGAACCGAGGACCGGATCGCCGCCTGCATCGATCCGCTCCAGAAGACTCGTGACGGGCAGCGGGTCGGATTCGGGAACGGGAAGCTCGCCTTCGACGATGCGTGCCAGTTCCTCGGCAACGCACCCCAGCATCGCCGGAGCGCTCCCGCCCGCCCTATCCGCGTAGAACCGTGCCAGTTCCAGGTAGAGGCCCAAGAGCCCAGAGGCGGTCAAACCCCGGACAGCAGGCTTTAGACCCTGCGCAGCCGGTAGCCGCGGTTGCGGGCCTCGGCGAGGGTGTCGGGCCCGAAGCAGAGGAAGGCGTCGCTGGACATGAGCTCGTCGAGCACCACGGCCATGGCGTCCTCGTCGGTGACCTCGTCCAGGTCGTAGACCTGCTGGGTGCGCTTGTCCCCGAGGAACCTGTGATGGGCAAAGGCGGTGGGGCGGCTCATGGTCGGGGAGAGTACCCGGCGCGCGTGGTCACGGAGCCAAACCACGATGCGGGGACGTGCGCAAACACGCCCCCGCATCTGGGATTGATTGAAGTTGTGCTTCTCTACCTGCACCCGACCCGGTCTGCCGGACGGGACCATCTTCCGGCGGTCGAAGTGCAGGGGTGGCCGGCGGGAATTCGCCGGGCGGATCACTCGACCTAGCGGCCGACCACCTCCGAGGTCCCATTCAGTTCACCGTTGATCTGGACCACCTCCTCTCTTCGGATACCCGGACACTACGCCTGCGCACGTCCTACGGAAAGGCATTTCCCGTCCCGTACCGGAATCCCCGAAGGGGCTCCGGCTGTCACCTCTCGCCCATCCGCCTCGTCGTGCGCAAGACTGCACTGATGCACGCACACGATTCGGGTAATCCCCCGCTGCCGCGCCTTCCCCTCACCGTGGTGGGCGGCTACCTGGGAGCCGGCAAGACCACCCTCCTCAACGCCCTGTTGGCCGATCCGCAGGGTCAGCGCATCGCCGTGCTGGTCAACGACTTCGGTGAGGTCGACATCGACGGACGCCTCCTCCAGGCCTCCGCCGATGCCCCCACCCGCGACGTTCTCACCCTGGCCAACGGATGCATCTGCTGTTCGATGGTCGACGGGTTCGCCGAGACGCTCGAAACCGTCCGGGGGTTCGCCGACCGCATCGACCGTGTGATCGTCGAGGTCAGCGGCGTGGGCGACCCCCGTCAGGTCGCCCGCTGGGGCCGGATTCCCGGCTTCACACCGGACGGCGTCATCGTCCTTGTCGACCCGCTGTCGATCCGCGACCGGGCGTCCGACCGCTACGTGGGCGAGACCGTGCTCGGCCAGGTTGCCGGTGCCGACCTGATTGTCATCAGCCGCACCGACATCGTCGCCGAGGCCCTGCTGCTGGAGATCGAGGCCTGGTTGGCCACGGCAACCGGCGCCACGGCCATGCGCTCTCCGGTGCCCACCGGATTGCTCCTCGGGCCCCCACTGCGGATCGCCGGCGCTGCCACGGTCAACGACAACTCTCATTTCACCTCCACGCCGCCCGACCACGTGTCGATCACCCGAAGCCTCGACGCTCCGATCTCCCGTGCATCGATCGACACCTGGTTGGCCGCACGACCGAGGGGCGTCGTGCGCGCCAAGGGCCTGGTGCAGGTCGAGGACCGGCCCGAGGCCCGGACGGTCCTGCAGGTCTGTGGACCCTCTGGCACAGTGGCCGTCGACGGTCCCTGGGATGACGGCGACGCAGTGGTCGTGGCAATCGCCCTACCTGGCACCCCCCGCGCCGGCCTGGTCAAGTGGCTCGGGCTACTGCATTGAAGACGCGACATTGAAGACGCAGCATTGAAGACGCGACATTGAAGACGCGGCATTGAAGACGCGGCGTCGGGCCACGCAGGCAACACGGGCTCATCCCCGGCGGGATACCGGCAGTAGGTTTCATCGATGACCACCACGATCTACCCTGCCGCCTCCGTCCACACGTTCGACCCGTCCCGCCACACCGCCGACGCGGTAGCCGTGCGCGACGGGCGCTTTCTCGCCGTAGGCAGCGTCGATGACCTGCTGCGCATCGACGGCGCCACCCTCGACGGTTCGCTCGAGCGGTTCACCCTGATTCCCGGCTTCGTCGAAGCGCACTGCCACGCCATGACCGGCGGCATGTGGCTGCACACCTACTGCGGCTACTTCGACCGCCAAGGCCCGGACGGGCACGTCTGGTCAGGATGTCAGTCGCTCGACGACGTGATCGAGCGACTCCACGAGGCAGATGCCCGGATGGCAACCTCCGCAGCGCCGGACGAACCTCTGCTTGCCTGGGGTCTCGACCCGATCTACTTCCGCGGAGAGCGCCTTGTCGCCAAGCACCTTGACCTGGTTTCAGCGACCCGACCGATCCTCGTGATGCACGCCAGCATCCACCTGGCCACGGTCAACAACGCCCTTATGGAAATTGAGGGAATCACGCCCGACACCGACATGGAAGGCGTTCCCAAGGACGGTTCGGGCTGGCCCATCGGTGAACTTCAGGAACCGGCGGCGATGTCCCTCGCCGGCACAGCCTTCCGCAAGTTCTGGGGGCGCACGAAATCTGATGAGTCCCTCCGGAACTTTGGTGCCAGGGCCCGAACCACCGGCACCACCACCCTCACCGACCTCGGCAACCCCGACTCGGCCAGCGAGTCCGAAATCGACCGCTTCCGGGCCGTCGTCGACACCGAAGACTTTCCGGCACGTCTCTCGGTCTTCCACATGCCGGTACCCGGCACTCCCGAGGCGATCAGAGAGGCAGCAGCGGCCGTACGGGCATCAAAGGAACTCTCCAGCTCCAAGCTCCGCCTGGGCCATGTCAAACTCGTCATGGACGGCTCGATCCAGGGCTACACCGCCCGCCTCCGCTGGCCCGGATATCTGGACCGAGCCGGCAACAGCTCCGGCAATAGCTCCGGCAATGGCACCAGCAACGGAATCTGGGTCGTGCCACCCGAGCAAGTCACCGACATCCTGCGCCCATACCACGCTGCTGGTCTGCTGATCCATGTCCACTGCAACGGTGACGAGGCCGTCGACGTCTACCTCGAGGCCGTCGAGTCGCTCCTGGCCGAGACACCACGAGCCGACCACAGACACACGGTCCAGCACTGCCAGCTCACCAGCCCGGCCCAGTACCGCCGGATCGCAGCGCTCGGCATGTGCGCCAACGTGTTCTCCAACCACACCTGGTACTGGGGCGACCAGCATGCTTCCTCGACAGTCGGCCCCGATCGGGCGGCCCGCATGAACTCGGCCCGGACCGCCCTCGACCTCGGCGTACCACTCTCGATGCACTCCGACGCACCGGTCACGCCGTTGGGTGGCCTCCATGTGGCGTGGTCGGCGGTCAACCGTCTGACCCCGTCGGGCATTGTCCTCGGTCCTGACGAGCGCATCAGCGTGCCCGAAGCCCTGCACGCCGTCACCATGGGTGCCGCCCACCAACTCAAGATGGACGACGAGGTCGGCAGCATCTCGCCACGCAAGTTCGCCGACCTGGCGATCCTCGAGGCCGACCCGTTCGCCGTCGACCCCATGGAACTCCGCGATGTCCCCGTGTGGGGCACCATGCTCGGTGGGAGAATCTTCGAGGCAGGCTGAAACCTCAGCCGGGGCCGGCAGGGCCACCGGGTCTTCAACCCGAAAGGCCCTCCCGGAGCGAAAGCGCCTCGACGGCGAGCCGGTCGGCCTCGTCGTTCCACCGGTCGCCCGAGTGCCCCTTGACCCACTGGAACGTCACATCCCCCCGGTCCCGGACCAGGTCGATGAGAGGCTCCCAGAGGTCGCGGTTTGCGATCGGCTGCCGGTTCTTGTTCTTCCAGCCGCGACGGATCCAGTTGCGCCACCAGTGGTCCCGGAAGCAGTGCACGACGTAGGTCGAGTCGCTCACGATGAGCACCGGACCGGTGAAGGCCCGCAACGCCTCGAGGACTGCGGTGACCTCCATGCGCTGGTTGGTGGAGTCGGGCACAAAGCCGGCGGCGTATCCCCCGTCGGGCACCACCCATGCCCAGCCCCCCGGCCCCGGATTCCCCGAACATGCACCATCGGTGTAGATGACCGTGGGAGCGAGAGGGTCTTCGGCAGGCGTACCTCCCCCTGATTCTTCCGGTTCGGTCAGGGGTTCGTCGTCGAAGAGGCTCACGGGGAGCGACCCTAACCCTTGCCCGTTGGCAGACCGTTCCGCCAACCTCCAGCATTCCAGTCTGCAAGGTGCCATGATCAACGCTGTGATCGACGGCTTCACCCACCAGCTCCCCGACGGCGACCCGGAGGAGACCAAGGAGTGGATGGACTCGTTCGATTCCCTCGTCGACAGGTCCGGGCGCAGTCGGGCCCGCTTCATGTTGGCCAGGCTCATGGAGCGTGCCGGAGAACTCAACGTCGGCAACGCCCCGCCGACCTGGACCCCCTACGTCAACACCATCGCCACCCAGGACCAGCCCTGGTTCCCGGGCGACGAGTTCATCGAACGGCGCATCCGGGCGTTCATCCGCTGGAACGCCGCCGCCATGGTCATCAACGCCAACAAGACCGCAGACGGGATCGGCGGCCACCTTTCGACTTTCGCCTCTTCGGCTTCGCTCTACGAGGTCGGCTTCAACTGGTTCTTCCGCGGCAAGGACGACGGCCAGCCAGGCGACCACGTCTACTACCAGGGCCACGCCGCTCCCGGCGTCTACGCCCGGGCGTTCATCGAGCGCCGCCTGGAGGAGGCACACCTCGACCGCTTCCGCATGGAGATCGGCGGCGGGGGCCTGTCGAGCTACCCGCACCCCCGCCTCATGCCCGACTTCTGGGAGTTCCCGACCGTGTCGATGGGGCTGGGTCCCATCAACTCGATCTACCACGCCAGGTTCGACAGGTACCTCCAGAACCGCCGCATCGACGAGACCGTGGACAACCGCATCTACAGCTTTCTAGGCGACGGCGAATGCGACGAACCAGAGACCCTCGGTGCAATCTCCCTGGCCGGACGTTCCGGCCTCGGCAACCTCATCTGGATCGTCAACTGCAACCTGCAACGCCTCGACGGCCCGGTACGCGGCAACGGCCAGATCATCCAGGAACTCGAAGGGGTGTTCCGCGGTGCCGGCTGGAACGTCATCAAGGTCATCTGGGGATCCGAGTGGGACGACCTGATCCACCGGGACGTCGACGGAATCCTGCTCAACAGGTTCAACACCACCGTCGACGGTGAGTACCAGCGGCTCGCCATCGAGTCCGGCGCCTACATCCGCGAGAACTTCTTCGGACCCGACCCGAGGCTCCGGGCCATGGTCGAACACCTCTCCGACGAGCAACTCGAGGCGCTGCCCCGCGGCGGCCACGACTACCAGAAGGTCTACGCCGCCTTCCGGGCCGCCACCGAGGAGAACGAGGCACCCACGGTCATCCTCGCCAAGACCATCAAGGGCTGGACCCTCGGCGAGGGCTTCGAGGCCCGCAACGCCACCCACCAGATCAAGAAGATGACCAAGCCTGAGCTGCTGGTGCTGCGCGAGCGGCTCCACCTCACAGAGGAGATCCCCGAGGAACTCCTCGATGGCGACCGCGCCCCCTACTTCCGGCCAGCCGAGGACAGCGACGAGTACCGGTACATGGTCCAGCGGCGCCGGGCCCTCGGCGGTTCGATCCCGAAGCGTCGCATCCGCAACAGGCGCCCGATCACGTTGCCTGATCCGTCTGTCTTCAGCGGCCTGACCAAGGGATCCGAAGGCCGGGCGGTGTCCACCACCATGGCCATGACAAGCCTGCTGCGCGACCTGATGCGGGACGAGGCGTTCGGGCCCCGGGTGGTGCCGATCGTCCCCGACGAGGCCCGGACCTTCGGCATGGACTCCCTGTTCCGCGAGTTCGGCATCTACGCCCCATTCGGCCAGCTCTACGAGCCCGTCGACCACGAGCTGCTGCTCTCCTACACCGAGAGCACCGACGGGCAGCTCATCGAGGAAGGCATCACGGAGTGCGGTTCGATGTCCAGCTTCATCGCCGCCGGCACCAGCTACGCCAACCTCGGCGTTCCGATGGTTCCGTTCTTCACCTTCTATTCGATGTTCGGATTCCAGCGGGTGGGAGACTCGATCTGGTCGGCCGCCGACTCACGGGCACGGGGCTTCCTGCTGGGCGCCACTGCCGGCCGCACGACCCTGGCCGGCGAGGGGCTCCAGCACCAGGACGGCCACAGCCTCCTGCTGGCGGCCACCGTGCCCGCCTGCCAGGCGTTCGACCCCGCCTTCGCCTACGAGGTTGCGGCGGTAATCGACGACGGCCTCCAACGCATGTACGGCAGCGACGATCCGCACGGGAACGAGGACGTCTTCTACTACGTGACGCTCTACAACGAGGCCTACGAGATGCCCGCCCGGCCCGACCACGTCTCCCCTGCAGACATCGTCAGGGGCCTCTACCAGTGGGCCGACGCTCCCGACCGACCGGTTGGGGCGACCCTGCTGTTCTCCGGTCCGGCGCAGGTCGCCGCCCGGGAGGCCGCCGAGGAATTGGCGCAGCGTTGGGGGATCGGTGTCGACCTCTGGAGTGCAACCTCCTACAAGCGACTCCGCGAGGAGGCACTGGCCGTCGAACGGCGCAACCGCCTGCATCCGGACCGGGAGGCCGAGGTCCCCATGATCACGCGGCTGCTGGCCGACGGCGAGGGGCCGGTTGTGGCAGTCTCCGACTACATGAAGTTGGTCCCCGGACAGGTGGCCCGTTGGATCCCACGCCCCTACCACACGCTTGGCACCGACGGCTTCGGCCGCAGCGACACGAGGGCCGACCTCCGGCGCTTCTTCGAGGTCGACACCGGCCATGTCGTGGTCGCCGTCCTCCATGCCCTGGCCCGGGAGGGTGCGATCGACGCGTCGGTGGTCGCTGAGGCGATCAGGCACCACGGGCTCGACACCGAGATCGACGACCCCGGTCGCCACGACACGGTGCCCGCCCCCGGCCGCAGTGTCGGCGCCGAGGACTGAGCAACCCGCATCTGCAGGCCGGTTGCTAGGTTCGGGACATGGCTGCTTCCAGGGCTCAGGCCCCCACCCCCGGCACCCTCGCCGTGACCGGCGATCCCGATGCCGACCTCCTTGTCAACTCCGATCCGCTGGCCCTGTTGATCGGCATGCTGCTCGACCAGCAGGTCCCGATGGAATGGGCATTTCGTGGACCCTGGACCCTGGTCGAGAGACTGGGATCCCTCGATGCTTCGGCCATTGCCGCAATGGACCCGGAACGGTTCGAGGCCACCTGTCGGGAAAAGCCCGCCATCCACCGCTTCCCCGCCTCGATGGCAAAGCGCATCCAGGATCTGTGTGAGGTCGTGGTGGCAGAACACGCTGGTGACGCTGGGGCGATCTGGAACGACGGTGCCTCCTCTGAAGACGTGGCGGCACGCCTTCGTTCGCTGCCCGGCTACGGACCGGAGAAGACCAGGATCTTCGTGGCGATCCTGGCCAAGCGCTTCGGCGTGACCCCGGAAGGTTGGGAGTCGGCTGCGGGCCCCTTCGCCGACGATGTCCCCCGCTCGGTGGCCGACATCGACAGCCCTCAGGCCCTGACGACCGTGCGTGCCTGGAAGAAGGCACAGAAGGCCAGGGGCAGGACGAAACAGGACTAGTTCGCACTTCCGTCCGGGCTTCCGGGCTTCCGGGCCTGGTTTCAGAGCCGTGCAGTACCTCTGCCCAGTGCGTCCACGTACCAGTAGTACGTCGAGGCGAGGCCTTCTTCGAGGGGGATGCGCGCCTTCCAGCCGAGTGACTCGAGCTTGGACACGTCGAGCACCTTGCGGGGCATGCCGTCAGGCTTGGATGCGTCGAACTCGATGGTCGCCGTCGGATGGACGAGGTCTCGGATCGCCTCGGCCAGCTCACGGATGGTGCCGTCGATGCCGGTCCCGACGTTTACGTGTCCGGCTTCCGAGTAGTGGTCCATGAGGTGGAGGCAGGCATCGGCCAGGTCATCGACGTGCAGGAACTCACGTCGCGGCGACCCACTCCCCCATACCTCCACGGTGTCGATCCCGGACTGTGCCGCCTCGTGGAAGCGCCGCATCAGCGCCGGAAGCACATGGCCGCCCTCGAGGTCGAAGTTGTCGCCGGGACCGTAGAGGTTGGTGGGCATCGCCGATATGAAGTCGCAGCCGTACTGGCGGCGGTAGGTCTCGCAGAGCTTGATGCCGGCGATCTTGGCCAGCGCATAGCCCTCGTTGGTGGGCTCGAGGGGGCCGCTCAGCAGGGCCTCTTCGGTGATGGGCTGGTCGGCGTGCCGCGGGTAGATGCAGGAGCTCCCCAGGTACAGCAGCTTCTCGACCCCGACCCGGTGGCTGGCATGCACGACGGTGCCGTGGATCATGAGGTTGTCGTAGAGGAACTCGGCAGGCCGGGTGCTGTTGGCGAGGATCCCGCCGACCTTTCCGGCGACGAGGAACACGTAGCGGGGCTGTTCGGCGTCGAACCAGGCATCGACCGCCGACTGGTCGCGGAGGTCGACCAGTTCGCGGCCAACGGTCCGCAGGTCGGTGAAGCCCTCATCCTCGAGGCGCCGCAGGATGGCAGAACCAACCAGGCCGCGGTGGCCGGCCACGAAGACCGGCGCTGAACGGTCGATCATGGGTCGACGCTAGCCCCGGTCGTGGACGGGCCCGCCGATGGCGCCAATCTCCCTCAGGTAGACGCCGAGCAGGTCGAGTGCCACCACTACCGCCACCGGGTCGAGCGCCCCGCCCTCGTCCTCCGACATGTCGAGCCCCCGGGCCACGACGCGGTCGACAGCGGCAGAATCATCGATCGGGGTTCCGGTGCCATCGGCGCCACCGAGGTCCTGTCCGTGTTCGGAGACCAGGCCCTGTGCATCGACATATTCGAGCCACCAGGCGATGATCATGGAGACGTCGTCGAGCGTGAGCAGCGATGCCGCCTCACCCGGGAGCCGTTCGGCGATCCAGTCGACGGCGTCGTGAACCTCGAGCACGGTCGGCACCAGCCGGCCCTCGGTCCGGCGGACGGCGCCGCCAACTGCAAGGAGACCGATGGCGACGACCAGGGTCGAGGCGACCGCAGCGAGGATCCAGATCATGGATGGATCATTGCAGAGAGGGCGCAGCCGGTGTTGCGCCCCGAAATCAGATTCCGATGCGCTGGGCGAGCAGTTCCCGGTGGTAGGTCGGATCGCCGAACAGCAGTTCGGAACTCTTGGCCCGCTTGAAGTACAGGTGGGCGGGGTGCTCCCAGGTGAAGCCGATACCGCCGTGGATCTGGATGTTCTCGGCGGTCGTGTGGAAGTAGGCCTCCGAGCAGTAGGCCTTGGCCAGCGAGGCCACAGACGGCAGTTCGTCGTTGAGCTCGGCGGCGCACCAGCCGGCGTAGTAGGCGGCCGACTTGGCCGACTCGACCTCGAGCAGCATGTCGGCGCACTTGTGCTTGATGGCCTGGAAGCTGCCGATCGGACGGCCGAACTGGATGCGGTCCTTGGCGTACTGGACGGCGGTGTCCAGGCACACCTGGGCTCCGCCCACCTGCTCGGCGGCGAGCGCAACCGCTGCCAGGTCGAGCACCCGCTCGAGCACGCTCCAGCCGGCGCCCTCCGTGCCGATCAGGGTCGCCGCCACGTTGTCGAACTCGAGTCGGGCCTGCTTGCGGGTGAGGTCCATGGTGGCCAGCGCCGTGCGGGTGAGGCCGTCGGCGCCACCGGCAACCTCGAACAGCGAGACTCCGCCGGGCGTGCGGGCCGCCACCAGCACGACATCGGCGAGGTGTCCGTCGAGGACGTACATCTTGGTGCCGGAAAGGGTCCAGCCGTCGCCGTCGGCGGTAGCCGCCATGGCGATGCCGTCTTCGTCCCAGCGTCCGCTCTCCTCGGTGAAGGCCAGCGTGGCGATGGTCTCGCCCGAGGCGATGCCGGGCAGCAACCGGGCGGCCGCCTCGTCGTCACCGGCGTGGATGAGCGTGTTGGCGGCGAGGATGACCGTCGAGAAGAACGGGGCGCACAGCAGCACCCGGCCCATCTCCTCGAGGACGACGATGAGCTCGACGTAACCGAAGCCCTGGCCGCCATGCTCCTCGGGGATGATCAGGCTCTGCAGGCCGAGTTGCTCGGCCATCATCTTCCAGGTCTCGGGGTCGTAGCCGTCGTCGGTCTCCATGAGCTCGCGGACGGTGGTCTCCGACGAGTAGTTCTCGAGGAACTGGCGGACGAACTCCCGCAGTTGTTCCTGTTCCTCGCTGAAGGCGAAGTTCACGTGGTGCTCCCGTCTCGGTGGTGCGTGGTGGCTGGATCGAAGATCGACTCCGTTTCTACCAGCCGGTAACCCACTGCTCCACACCGGGGAGCGGGCGGAAGCAGGCCGCAACCGGCGCAGAAGTCGGGAAACCGTACGCGAGTGCGGCATGATGCCGCCATGAGCGACGAGTTGAATCCCGAGCCCGAATCCATCCCCATACCCACCGGCGAGCATCACTCCTGTGGCCACGATGACCATCCGGCCACCGGCGTGCCCGGGACCTCGATGCACTGGTGCGACACACAGGCCGAGATCCATCGCATCGTGGTCGGCGAACTCGACAACAACGTGTTCGTGCTGCGCTGCCGGGCCACCGGCGAAGCAGTGCTGATCGACGCTGCCAACGAACACGACAAGCTCCTCGAACTGTGCCGTGCACTCGATGTACGCACCGTGCTCGAGACCCACGGCCACTGGGACCACATCGGCGCTGTGCCCGCCGTACGCGACGCCGGCTACCAGGTCGGGGTCACCGCCGAGGATGCCTACATGCTCGACGCCTACGACTACATCATCGAGGACGAAACCGTCATCGAGATCGGTCGGCTCCGGCTCCACACTATGAAGACACCCGGACACACCCCGGGCAGCATCAGCTTCCGCCTCGAGGGTTCGCCGATCGTGTTCGTCGGCGACACGCTGTTTCCGGGTGGCGCCGGCGCAACCCACTTCGAGGGCGGCGACTTCGACACGCTGATCCAGACCATCGACCGGAAACTCTTCGCTGCTCTTCCACCCGAGACAATCGTGATGCCCGGCCACGGATCCGACACCCTGATCGGCAACGAGTCGCCGCACCTCGACGAGTGGGTAGCCCGCGGCTGGTAGGCGGTGGTGAGCGGCGCTCCCACCAGCGGGTGCACCTATTACCACTACGCGCATAGTGCTAATCCGCGCTGCTCCCTAGACTCAGACACGTGAGCACGCCCTCCCCAGGATCCTCCCCGCCGTTGTTCGAGGTCGCCGACCTCCACGTCTCGAGCGCCGAGGGCGTCGAGATCCTCCACGGCGTCGACCTGGTGGTCCTACCCGGCGAGGTCCATGCCCTCATGGGGCCCAACGGCTCCGGCAAGTCCACGCTGGCGTCGGTCCTGCTCGGCAGCCCCGAGTACGTGGTCACGAAGGGGACCGTCCGTTTCAATGGCGACGACATCACCGACTGGTCCACCGACGTGCGCGGCAAGGCGGGTCTGTTCCTCGCCTTCCAGTACCCCCTCGAGGTGGCCGGCGTCTCCGTCATCAACTTCCTGCGCCAGGCCCTGTCGGCCCGCAAGGGCATCGACCTCTCGGTTCTAGAACTGCGCCTGTCGATCATGGACTGGATGGACCGGCTCGACATGGACCCCTCCTTCGCCGACCGCTACCTCAACGATGGCTTCTCCGGCGGCGAGAAGAAGCGCAACGAGATCCTCCAGATGGCGATCCTCGAGCCCGAGATGGCGATCCTCGACGAGACCGACTCGGGCCTCGACATCGACGCCCTGCGCGTCGTGGCCAACGGAATCGCCGAGGTTCGACGCGACCGACCCGAGTTGGGGATCGTCACCATCACCCACTATCGACGCCTGCTCCAGTACCTGCGCCCCGACGTCGTGCACATCCTCATGGACGGACGGGTGGTCGAGCGCGGCGGTCCCGACCTGGCCGAACGCCTCGAGGCCGGCGGCTTCGACGAGTTCCGGCCCGGAGGTACCGCATGAGCCTCGACGTGGCCGCAGTCAAGGCCGAGTTCCCACTTCTGGGCCGAGAGGTCCACGGCACCCCGATCGTCTACCTCGACTCGGGCGCCACCTCCCAGAAGCCCCGTGCGGTGCTCGATGCCATGGACCACTACTACGAGACCATCAACGCCAACGTCCACCGTGGCGCCTACCACATCGCCGAGCTCGCCACGACGGCCTCCGAGGATGCCCGCCGGTCGGTTGCCCGCTTCATCGGCGCAACCGACGAGCACGAGGTCGTGTTCACAAAAAACGCCACCGAGGCCATCAACCTGGTGGCCCACTCGTGGGGACGTACCAACCTCGCTGCCGGCGACGTCGTGCTCCTGAGCCTCCTGGAGCACCACGCCAACATCGTCCCCTGGCACCAACTGGCCGCCGAACGCGGCATCGAGGTGCGCTGGATCCCGCTGACCGACGACGGCTGCCTCGACCTCGGCGACCTGGACCGCCTCCTCGAGGGCGTGAAGCTGGTCGCCGTGACCGCCGTCTCCAACGTCACGGGCGCCATCCCTCCGGTACGTCAGCTGGCCAACGCCGCCCATGCAGTCGGGGCCCTCTGCCTCGTCGACGGCAGCCAGTACGTCCCCCACCTTGCGACAGACGTGGCCGAACTGGGCTGCGACTTCCTGGCGTTCACCGGTCACAAGATGTGCGGCCCGACCGGCATCGGCGTGCTCTGGGGGCGCCACGAGCTGCTCGACGCCATGCCGCCGTTCCTCGGAGGCGGCGAGATGATCCTCGACGTCCGCCAGGACGGCTTCACCCCCAACGAGGTGCCTTGGCGCTTCGAGGCCGGCACGCCGCCGATCGCCGAGATGATCGGCATCGGTGCCGCCGTCGACTACCTGGAGGGCCTCGGCATGGACGCCGTCCGCAGGCACGAGGTGTCGCTCACCGACTACGCCCTGAGCACCCTCGGAGACCGCTTCGGCGACGACCTGCTGATCCACGGGCCGTCCGACACCACCCACCGTGGGGGCATCCTCTCGATGTGCCTGCGTGAGATCCACGCCCACGACCTCAGCCAGGTCCTCGACCAGCACGGTGTCTGCGTCCGGGCCGGCCACCACTGCGCCAAGCCCCTGATGCGGGAGCTGGGCGTCACCTCCACCTCACGTGCCTCGCTCTACCTCTACAACGACGAATCCGACATCGACGCCCTCGGCGATGCACTGGATGCCGCTGCCAGATTCTTCGACTTCTAGAAGCCCCGCCCACCTAGCCTGCTCCACGTTCACCATCAGCGATCCCCGGACACCAGGAACCCACCACCCATGCCAGGACTCGAAGACCTCTACCGGGAGGTCATCCTCGACCACTACCGGAACCCCCGCAACCGCGGCGAGCTCGAAACCCCACCGGCATTGATGGCCGAGGGCTTCAACCCCCTGTGCGGCGACGAGGTCAAGGTCTACGTCGAACTCGAAGGCGACAGGATCACCGATGTCCGGATCGGCGGCCAGGGTTGCTCCATCAGCCAGTCGTCCGCCTCGATGATGACGACCGCCGTCAAAGGCAGGACCGTCGACGAGGCCCGCGGCACGCTCCGCTCGTTCAAGCAGATGATGTCGATCCACGAACACGGGCTCGAGGGCGAGGACGTGCCCCCGGACGATCCGGCCGGATCTTCGGGGCTCGGCGACCTCGAGGCGCTGCGGGGCGTCGTGAAGTTCCCGGTCCGCATCAAGTGCGCCACCCTCGGCTGGAACACGTTCGACCAGGCGCTGGACCAGGACCAGGACCCGGACCAGGCTCTCTCCTAGTCCGGGAGACCTTCCCCGACGAGCAGGTCGATCTGCCCTGCCAGGAGCACGTCGAGTTCCGTGAGCCCACCGGCGCTGTGCGTCGTGAGCGATACCGACACCCGGTTCCAGACGTTGGACCAGTCGGGATGGTGGTTCAGCGACTCGGCGGCCTGTGCGACCGACGTCATGAACGCGAACGCTTCGGCGAAGTCGGCGAATGTGAGGTCACGGACCAGCGACACTCCGTCGCAGGACCAGTCCGGCAGGCGCGTGCCGAGGGCTGCAACCTCGTCGGCAGTGAGCAGTTTGCGTGTCATGGTTCGGCAACGACGCTCAGGCGAACGGATCTTCGCCGAAGCCGGCAGCGTGGGGCAGGCCCACCAGGGTCTCGGGTTCTTCGGTGGCAGCGTCGCCGAGTACGCCCACATAGCCCTCCGCCTCGAGTTGTTCGGCCAACTCGGGGCCACCTGTCACCTGGATCGAGCCACGGGACAGCACGTGGATGCGGTCGGGTTCGAGCACCTCGAGGAGGCGGGCGAAGTGCGTGATGGCCAGCACCCCGAGTCCGTCCTCCTCGGTGGCCTCCTGGATACGCCGGGACACCGTGGCAAGGGCGTCGACGTCCAGGCCCGAGTCGATCTCGTCGAGCACCGCATACCGGGCCCCGAGCACACCGAGTTGGAGCGCCTCGTTGCGCTTCTTCTCGCCACCAGAGAGGTCCACGTTCAGGGACCGGTCCAGAAGGCGCTCGTCGATTCCCAGACGCCCGGCCTCGGTGACAAGTGCCTGGCGGACAGCATCCGGATCGCGCCCGCCAGCGCGGGCGGCCTCGGTCAACAACGCCTCGAGGCTCACACCGGGCACCTCGGTCGGATGCTGCAGGCAGAGGAACAGGCCGGCCTGTGCCCGCTCCCAGGGGGCCAGTCCGAACAGGTCGACACCGTCGAGCGTCACCGACCCACCGGTGACCTCGTAGCCGGGGTGCCCCATCAGGACGTGCGACAACGTCGACTTGCCGGAGCCGTTGGGGCCCATGACGGCATGGACCTCACCGGGCCGGATCTCGAGGTTGATGCCCTTGAGGATTTCGGACCCGGCGACGCTCGCCCGCAGGCCTTCGATCTTCAACACGCGCTCGTCCTGCATGCCCATCCCGTCCATTGCGCTCACCGGTCCATCTCTGGGAGCGCGACCAGGACATCCTCGCCGTCGATGCGCACGTCGTAGACCGGTACCGGCCTCGATGCCGGAAGGGTCAGGGCCTCGCCGGTCTCGAGCGAGAACAGGCTGCCGTGCTTCCAGCATTCGAGGGCGCACTCGTCGGCATCTACGATTCCATCCGCCAGGGACACCTCGGCATGCGAGCAGGTGTCGCCGATGGCGTGCACGGTGTCACCCATGCGCACCAGGGCGACCGGGCACCCACCAACCTCGACCCGGTGGGCCACGGCCTCGGCGAGTTCGGAAAGTGTGCAGGCGCGGACGTCGTTCATGCAGCGTCCGATCCGACGGCTTCATGCTGGTCGAGCTTGGCCCGCAGGCCGGAGTGCAGTCGATTCCCGACAGCAGGCACGGGCGCTGCCTCCACCACCTCGGCGAAGAACCCCTCGAGCAGTAGCCGCTCGGCAACGTCTGTGGGAACCCCACGGCTCTCGAGGTAGAAGCGCTGGTCGGCATCGACCGGTGAGACGGTCGAGGCATGGCTGCACATCACGTCGTCGGTCTCGATCTCGAGGTTCGGCACGCTCTCGGCCCACGCATCGGGCGACAACTTGATGTTTCGGTTGGTCTGGTTGGCCCGGGTCCGGACGGCCTCGGGGCGCACCCGGATGAGACCGCTGTAGACGGAGCGCGATGCATCGTCGACGGCGCCCTTGAAAAGCAGTTCGCTGACGGTGTCAGGGGCGGCGTGGTCGAGGAATGTGCGGTAGTCGAGAGCCTGGCTGCCATCGCCGAAGTAGGCGGCGGTGATGTGGCATCCGGCTCCCCGGCCCAGCAGCCGGCAGTCGGTCCGGGTGCGGGCGTAGTCGCCGCCGAGCCCGGCGTGGAACAGTTCGACTGAAGCTTCCTGTCCGACATGGACCTCCTGATGGGCCATCTGCCAGACCCGCTGTCCGAGTTCCTGCAGGACGGCGTGACGCAGTCGACCCGCCCGGCCGACGATCGCCTCGAGCACCGGGGTCACCATGGCGCCTACATCGTCAGAGGTCTGGACCTCGACCACCGTGGCCTCGGCATCGATGCCGCAGCGAACCAGCAGTCGGGGGAACGCCGCCACGCCCTCCGTGGCGACATGGCTCACAATCACGACCGGTCCGTCGAGCCGAATCCCGTCGGGGACCAGGACGGCCAGGGGCTCGGGACAAAACGCACGGTTGAGGTGGCCGAAGAGGTCGACCGGGGCCTCTAGGACGGCGCCCAGAATCTCGGGCCCACCCTCGAGGTCGGCAACGGTTCCGACCAGGACACCGGCCTCGGTCGCTGCCTCGCTGACCTGGACTGACTGGATCCAACCGTCACACAGGACAACGGTCGCAGCAGCGCCAGCGCCGAGGGAATCTCCGGGGGAATCTCCGAGGGACGCGCCGAGGGACGCGCCAGTGGGGCGCTGTGAGGATGGCAGGTAGCTCTCCAGGTCCAGTTCGTCGATCCGGGAATAGCGCCAGACCTCTTCCCCGGCATCCGGGTGTGCGACATCGCCGAGGCCGGCGACCGCAGCAGCACGCCGGGCACGCATCCAGTCCGGGCCGGGAAGCGCGGCGGAGACATCGGGGGTGAAGCGTTTCAGGGCACTACCTCGTGCGGGAGATGGCTGGTGAACCTGTCATGGCCGGGTTGCGCCGACCACGGATTTACCCTATCGGCATAGGAGAAATCCCCGACCGGCCGATGGACGGACCTGACAGGTCACTGCTCCTCCTGATACAGGTGCTGGAGCGAACCGGGTTCGATGCGGAAGCCCTCGATGGCCTCGAGGATGTCGGACAGTTGGAACCGGATGACCCGTCCCATGCGATAGCCGGGGACCTTGCCCTGGTCGACGAGCTTGTAGAGCGTGCGGGGCGTGATGCCGAGCATCTCCGCCGCAGCCGAGGTGTTGAGCCATTCCGGTTTTTGTGGTGTCATTTCCGTCATACGATGATCTTTCCACCATTATCCATACACATGCAAGCATCCCACACCGACTTTCGGAACCCGGTTCGGCGCACGGCTAGCGTGCCGCGACGATGAACCCGTCCACCGGCCCGGGAGGTGCCCACCGCTACGTGCTCCTGGGGCTTGCCTCCGGAGCACCGCCCTGGATGCCGACAGTCGACCTGCGCCTCGCAGATCTGGGCACAGGCCACGAGTTCCTCCCGTGCGCCGGCATCGCCGACCTGCTCAACCGCCTCGCCTCGGGTCGCCCCTTCTCGGCCCTCCTCGTCGACCACCGCACCGTCGGCCTCGACCGCGAGCTCATCAGCCGGGCCCGGACCGCCGCCTGCCCTGTCCTGGTCGTCGGCGGGGACGCCGAACGCTGGACCGGGCTCGGCGCAGCAGCCGTTCTCCCGAACGACCTCGACCCGACAGAATTCGCCCGCACGCTCGACCGCCAGGCCCGGCCGATCGGCCGCATCGACCGACTCGAATTCGGAGGACCAACCAGGACAACCGGGGACAGGTGGACAGGTCGGCTCGTCGCCATAACCGGTCCGGGCGGCACGGGTGCGTCCACCATCGCCCGCAGCCTCGCCCTCGGCCTCGCCGATGACCCACGCCTGCGCGGCTCGGTCACCCTCGTCGACGCCTGCCTCGAGGCCGACCAGGCCCTCCTCCACGGAATCGACGACGCCCCGATGACACTCCAGGAGGCGACCCAGGCGCATCGGGGCGGCCTCCCGAATGCCGCTGAACTCGACCGCTTCCTCGTGACCCCCGTAGGCCTGCCGTATCGCCTCCTTCCGGGAATCCGGCGACGACGGGACTGGCCGACAATCGGTGGATCGAGCCTCCGGGCGACCCTCGCCAACCTCTGTCGCCACAGCCTCATCACGGTCGCGGACGTGGACCCCGACGTCGACCTGGCACCGGAAGAGCAGCCGACAGGACCTTCCACGCCGGGCGAGCCGGCGCAGGTCGTGTGCGACCTCGCCGACCTTGTCGTGGTGGTTGGGCGAACCGGCACGCGCAGCGGACGCAAGGGGGCAGCCGCCCTGGGCCGCACTATCGCCAACCTCCTCGAAGCAGGCCTACCCGAGGACCGCCTGCTGCCACTTTGCCTCACCGACGCACCGGACCGTGTCCGCCGCTCTGATCGCCGCAGGTCGAAGGACTCGGTCTCCAGCCACATCGACGACGCCGACGGAACCGTCGTCCTGCCCGACCCCGGTCCAGACCCCGAACCCGCCTACGGCGCCCACCTGGCACGGCTACTGCTGCGGCACCTGGACCGCCTCCCCGACCGAATCGACATGGGCGGTCTGATTCCGGTTGTGCCGGGCAGCCTCGGCACCTATTCCGAACCAGGCGAACCAGGCGAACCAGGCGAACCAG
>JACKQG010002996.1_pt1 | contig 21254 bp, 15 predicted proteins | sample 8237621 | NCBI WGS metagenome assembly JACKQG01 (sample SAMN15677084, study PRJNA649215) | marine metagenome | biome: marine; feature: Black Sea; material: saline water; isolation source: suspended particulate matter (SPM) from the Black Sea western gyre | collected 2013-06-09/2013-06-10 | depth... | reverse complement strand
TATTTTCGACTCCCCCGTTAGATCTAATGTAAAATGGAATGATATCGAAAAAATGCTCATTGCATTGGGGGCTGTAATATCGGAAGGTCGTGGTTCACGAGTGAGAATTTATCTTAATAAAGTCAGAGCGGTATTCCATCGTCCGCATCCCCAAAAAGAAACGGATAAAGGCGCATTAAAATCTATGCGTCGATATTTAAAAGAAACAGGAGTGAAAAAATGATGACATACAAAGGATATAGTGGTCAAGTCTCATTTGATGACGAAGCAAAAATATTTCATGGTGAAGTTCTTGATACAAAAGATGTAATTACATTTCAAGGACGATCTGTGGATGAAATTGAAATTGCTTTTAAAGATTCAGTTGATGACTACCTTGATTTCTGCAAGGAACACAAAGAAGAACCAGATAAACCATTTTCTGGTAAATTTGTCGTCCGTTTAGAACCGGCACTTCATCATAAAATTTATCTAAAAGCAGTCCAATCCGGTAAAAGTCTAAATAGGTGGATTACTGATACATTAACGACACACCTAACCCCCAACCGGTGAGTTTATCGTTACCACATCTCTCGGGTTTTTTCTACGAACGTTATGCTCCAGTCTAAATCCTCAGCTTTCTGATTCGGCAAAACATCTTCTTTTGCATATTTGATTAAGTCCGCCCGGGTGAGGAGGTGAATCCATGCAGAAAACAGTGCAGCCGGCAGGTGTAGCCATTCGTTGCTCTGTTTGATTTCCGGTGTGGTCATTTCCAACGTTTTAATGAACAAACTATTTTCTACATATTCCCGCAGAATAAACGATAACCGGACATAAAGTTCTTTGCTGTCCATCGCCACGTCTAAAGCCGTTAATTGTTCCATGGCAAAGACATCCGGCGGAATAGAGGAGTCATAAATTTGCGGCGGGATGACGGTAATTGGTATGCGCTGTCGCCAAATCATGATGACTCCGGTCAGTAATATCACAAAAAGTATTATGAGTAAAATAGTTCGCCAGGGAATCGGGCGCGACACCGGCACGGGCTCTTTTATCGGGCGGAGTTCTGTGTTGGCATCACCACTCAGCACCGAATTCACGGTAAGCGTCAATGATGAAGTCTTCATCACAAAACTCAAAGCGCTGTCTGCATCCAGCACATTAACTGAATACAGAGGAATGACAAACCTCCCGGTATCCCATGGGACGAGTTGAAATTCTATGCCAACCCCAATATCATTGGTTGTTTCATTTCTGCCACGGACCTCCAGTCCTGAGGAATCTGACATGGCCGGGAACTGTATGATATACTCCCCCGGGTTTTCAACAAGGACGGATAAGGTAACCACATCGCCAATGGTTGCTTCTGTTGTATCCAGCGCTGCGATTACCGCGACTGAGCTTGTTTGTGTTGGCTCGTTTTTACAGCTGTTATTGCTTATTGACAAAAAAAGAATCAACAACCATGAAACCCATTGATAAATATCAAACAGAATTTTGCTACTCTTTATCTGATTAATCATTTAAGTTCACTAACCTGGATAATTCGCCACAAAAGGATGATTCGATTTTAGCGAGAGATTGGATATTATCAACCCACTTACCCAATGCTTCCCGGCCCGTGAAATGCGAAGCATATTTCATTGGGTTAGCGTTGGGATAAAGAGTGCATAATAATGACGGGCTTTAACAACTTTTAACATTTGGGCACGTATTATTGTGATGAGCCATAATTTGGCTAATAACGTTTTTCTCTTGTGCGGAAATACTTCATCAGCGGCTCTACATAATCTTCTTTTGTAGAAACAGGGATTAAATCAAACCGAATTTTGTCACATTCTTTTTTAAACGCTGATGCCTGGATTTCCATGTGTTTTTCATATGCTTTTCGGTCTTCGTGTGATTGTGTATCAATCCAAAATTCTTCCTCAGTTTCAGGATCATGTACTTTTATCAACCCAATGTCCGGGATAGTTTTTTCCGCCGGATCATAGAGCTGAATCCCGATTAAGTCATGTTTCCGGTTTGCCATGCGCAGCAACTTCCAATAATCTTCGTCCAAAAAATCAGAGATTAAAAAAACAACACTTCGACGTTTAGCAACTTTCAGCAAAAAATCCAGCGCATTCCGGATGGAGGTTTTTCGTCCTTGTGGTTTATGATAAAGCAACTCTCTCACCACACGCAGCACATGAGACTTCCCTTTTTTCGGGGCGATATATTTTTCCACATCATCGCTGAACAGAATAACGCCGACTTTGTCATTATTTTTTATGGCTGAGAACCCAAGGACAGAGGCAATTTCCACGCCGATTTCTGTTTTAAATTTTTCGATGGACCCAAAATGTCCGGATCGACTGACATCGATGACAAGAAATACCGTGAGTTCTCTTTCCTCTTCGAATATTTTTACGAATGGATTTCCGGTTCTTGCAGTGACATTCCAGTCGATAAGACGGATATCATCTCCGGGTTGATATTCCCGCACTTCAGAAAATGTCATTCCGCGTCCTTTAAATACAGAATGATATTCCCCACCGAATACATCGTTCACCAATCCACGAGTGCGGATTTCAATCCTCCGGACTTTTTTTAATATCTCTTTTGGAATCATGATTAATTAGTGAGAGGTGAAAGGTTATTGGCGATTGGGTTTTTGCGCGTACAACTGCCTTCGAAAGATCTCGTGAAATCGCAGTTGGCTATTTGTAGCAATCAGGGAATTTCAACCGTGTCAAACAAGCGCGTGATGATATCTTCTGATGTAAGTTCTTCGGCTTCGGCTTCGTAGGTTAAAATGATTCGATGACGTAATACATCTGCACCAATATACCGGACGTCCTCAGGAGTGACATATCCACGGCCTTTTAAAAAGGCTCTGGCTTTGGCGGCTAATATTAGATTAATACTTGCACGAGGAGATGCACCATACTCAATCAATCCATCTAAATCTGCCAAGCCATATTCTTTCGGTGTTCGTGTGGCAAACACCAAGTTTAGCACGTATTCTTCAACCTTGTCATCTACATAAATATCATGGACTGTTTTTTGTGCATGTAAAATGATCTCCGGTTCAATTACCGGTTTTACATCCTCATAAGACTGCGTCCAAACCGCCCGTTTTAAAATTGTTTTCTCTTCCTCTTTCGAAGGATAGTCCACTTTTAACTTAAACATAAATCGATCGACTTGAGCTTCGGGCAGCGGATACGTTCCCTCCTGCTCAATTGGGTTTTGTGTTGCAAAGACAAGAAAAGGCGGTTCTAATAAAAATGTTTCCTCACCAATCGTGATTTGTCTTTCCTGCATCGCTTCGAGCAGCGCACTTTGTACTTTTGACGGTGCACGATTTATTTCGTCTGCAAGAATCACATTTGCAAAGATGGGACCTTTTCTTGTGTCAAAACTTCCTGTTTTCTGATTAAAAATTAATGTTCCCAATAAATCCGCAGGCAACATATCAGGCGTAAACTGAACACGCTGAAATTTGGTGTGAATTAATTGTGCAACCGTTTTAATTGTAAGGGTTTTTGCTAACCCCGGAACACCCTCTAATAAAATATGTCCATTGGAAAGTAGACTAATCAAAATCTTATTAATTAGTTCTTCCTGACCGACAATAACTTTTTTTATTTCACTTCTTAATTCATTAAGGAACAATGAATCCTTGGCAATGCGATTGTTCATCTCTGTTAAACTGAATTCAGTCATATAAATAATCCTGCGTTAAGAAGTTATTCGCTTGAGTGTAGGGATTTCATTTACATCTTTTCCAAGATAATCCATCTCAAATTTTACGGATGGTATTAATTCATGGCCGGGGTATTTATCAAGAAAGACCTGATATTCTTTTTGTGCTTTTTCAATGTTATTCAGAACATTTGCATAAATATACGCGACCATAAATTGGGCATGCGGTTCTTGGACAGAGCCTTGATAATTGGTAATAACCTCTCGGTATGCAGAGATAGCTTTATCGAAATCACGCAAATCATTGTTGTAAATATCTCCGATTAGATATTGTGCCTTTGGTGCAATCTCGTCCGAAGAAAAATCTAACACCAAATATTCTAAAATATTTACGGCATCCGTCATATCTTTTGCACCTCGAGTGGTTTCTGCTTGATTCATTAACCATTGAGGGAAATGTGCCAGGTCTTTCCTCGCATTTTCTCCTATCTCAGTATCTCCATATTTTTCTACAATATTCTGGAGCGTGTTATATCCGTTGGAATACTCTTTTAAATTGTCCAAATATATTCTGGCGATCTCATAATTTGCCGTTAAAGCCAATGGATGAGATTTGTGATTCGTGAGAAGGGATTCAAATGTTTGTATCGCAGCTTGATATTCACTATTCTTTTTGCTCTCTAACCCTGATTCCAACAGTTGGTCTGGAGATTTACCGCAACCGGAGAATAGTACGGCACTTGTAAGTAAAATTATTAGATGTTTTTTCATTGTATTCTTTCGTTTCTAGTTATTAAAAAAGCCGTGAAATTTAATTGATGGAGGTTAGTTGTTTCAAGCACTAACTGAGGTATTGTTGTATCTTGGAAAGGATGTTTTCTCCATTAAAATACGTAGTGAGCGCCCAGTTGGATTTTCCATGAATCCATATCTTTTGGAGATTTATCCAGTGGGAATGCAATATCTGCCCTGAACGGAAGTATTGGAGTAATTAACGTTAATCCGCATCCAATGTTCCAATCAATATTTGTGGTAGAAATCGTGCTGTTGATATCTGACAATTGCCCGCCGTCTATAAATACTTCACCTCCGAATAACCAAAACAACGGAAACCGTAATTCAAGATTCGTCATCACACGTTTTACATCTCCAAACGGATCTCCGTTCTCATCAACTCGAAATCGCAGCATATCCCATCCTCGGAGACTGGAACTTCCGCCTAAGTAGAACTTGTCGTATAATTTAGCTTCATCCGCTTCATCCCATCCAAAAATCACACCATACTTCACTCTGCCGGCGAAGACGATATTAGCAAGTAACGGCATATATCCATTCAATCCGATATCTGTTTTAATAAAACTTCTGTTACCGCCTAATATTCCTCCGACATTTTTTCCTTCCACGGTCAACACGAGACCCTTCTTTGGGAAAAGCGGATCATCCGTACCATCCAGCCGTCCGGTTATTTGTAGAGATCGCTGTTGAATATCGTCTCTCATTCCTTCAGGTTCAATAAATTTTTCCCATCGAAGTCTGAATTCCAAATATGAATTTTCTTTATATTTTTTTATGGTTGAAAAGTTTAGTCCATATCGAAGAATTTCAGGATCATCTTTCTTTCCGTAATTTTGGAACCATTCATAAAACACCCAAAACTGTGTCGGAAGCCTCCGATTGAACAGCCACTGATTCGCAAATCCCATCAACATACTCAACTTTGGATAGATATAATCGTCTGTTGGAATCCCTTGTATACTTAATTTTGTGGAAAAACTGGTGGTGGTTTTCCAAAGACTCCTATTCTTCCAGCTAAGTTCAGCTCCGAATCCCGGAAGGGGTTCCGCTCCCTCATAATATTCAATGGGGTATAATCCGCCCTCAGAATTTAAGACGCTGGGTTTATACTGATGTACTTCCACAATCAGATGAACAAGAGAGTCAGAATGTGGAATAGCTACAGGGCTTATTCCGGCATAAGAAAAAACTCCCGACGTTAACAAATAATGTTGCGTAAGGTCCATGTCGTCTTTGTTATATAAATCCCCCGGTTTAAACATAATTTCTCGTTCAACAATTGTCGTATCTAAATCGCCCAGTCCTTCCATCGAATACGATTGTATAAATACATCCGGGCCCTCAGAAATCTGAACAAGCACATCCACCGAATCACTCACAGCATCCGAAATTTGAAATGTAGCCGTTAATTTTCCAAATCGATGATATTCATCCTGTAAGTCAGGAAGTTTCACGTTTGCTGTAACCGGGTCGTAAGCTTTGCCAACGTAAAAATTCAAAATATCAGAAATTTTTCTATCTGAGAGAATTGTGTTCCCTTCAATGCTGATTTCACGAACGAAACATTGTTCTCCTTCAGTAATCAAAAGAAATACATCTACCTTTCCATTCTGCACAGACATAGAGTCATTAACCACAGCACCCAGATATCCTTTGGAAAGGTATAAATTTTTAACACTTATCGCATCTAAGCGAAGTTTCCGACGATCAAATTTTATGTTCCTTGAAAATATGTTGGGTTCTTTTGTTCTCAAGGTTGAAAATATTTCTCGTTTGGATACAGCTTTCGCTCCTTGAATTTCAATTGTATTGACAAATAAATCCTTTTTTATCTGCCCGAGTAATAGAAAAGGGCATAAGAGGGTGAGGAAAAATCGTTTTGTTGTCATGTTCTTGGGAATTAATTCTTCAAATGAATGTGCGGAAGATACGAAAAGATAAGACGGGTAAAAAGTGTTAGCCTGCATTAGACACGAATTACCCCGAAATAAAAAACCGACATGGCCACAAAACACGCTGTATGCAAACACAAACACTCGAATTTACACGCTCGTGCCGATAGTATAATGAACTACGTTAAGGGAAAGAGATATGAATATATGAGTCCACTCAAGAATAATAACTGTGTTTATCTGCCGGCACTGTGAAATTCGACGAAGGAGAATATTTCACTGGTGTAGCTGATGTTTTTTATCCATGGAGTTGAGATTAATAAGAGTATCGTAGGCGATATTTTGCATGGATTTTTCCATGTTGGTCCACGTTCCCTATGACCGAGAAGTAGCGATTTACTTTATACTCCATCCCAACCGCATGAGTAGGATTCGTCAAAGAAAAGGATCGTTTGTAAGCATAGTTCAAGGATACGTTATCTGACAAACCGGCTTTTATCGTAAATTCTTCACCGTTATTTGGGTTGATTAAATTTCCTGCACCACTGACACTGATGTCGTCCATTAATCCTAATTTGTCCAGCCCGCTAATTTGTAAAATTTTTCTATCTAACTGCTGCTCAAACCAACTTTCAAATTTTGCAAACGCTTGCGTACCAAATCCTGTAGAGGAAAATTCCTGCTCTTCGAATCGTTTGCCCCATGTTAACAATTCAAGGATATCGCTTTGAGAAAACCCACTTTCTGATGTTAAAATCAAGCGGGGATTATCCAAAGGACCATTAAACGTAATGTCGATTTGTTCATTGTCAATTGACGTATTGGCAGCAATATCCAAATACGGATTAAAGCCCTTCTTTCCAAATGATAAAAAACCTTCCGTGATGGTAAAGATATCACTGGAATAATAAAATTTTCCTTCTTTAATAAAAACTTCTCCGGAAAAATCTGCAGGTGAATTTCCAATTTTTGTGATACCGATATCCCCGCCAAACGTTGCATCTATTTGATTATTTAATAACGTAAATTCACCTTCAATTGGAAATTTCATGCGATAATCCATAATAATTCCTTTGCGATTATCCGAAATCTCCCCAACAGACGTTGCGGTAAATTCCTTAAACATTTCTACATCGAGGACAGTTACATCACCAGCAACTGTGAGTGTATCTTTACCTGAAATGTGGACATCAATATCTACGTCCCCACTTAAGTCTTCAGTAATTGCAGAGAAATATATATTCTCCCCCTTTGCAGAGATATCATATCTTGGTCGAAAGAATTGCGACATATCCAAATCCCCGGTGACGTGCAAATTGCATTTTTTTCCGGGTTGTTCACGCATACGTCCTTTCATATCCGAAATCAATAATTGGTTATTTTCCCATGTTCCGGATCCGGACAAATTCACAATGGGATACTCAAGCAAACTTGTATACAGCTTACTCTTTTCCAGTTTAAAGTATCCGTCACGGATGAGATTTTCCCATGTTCCATAGATCTGCAGGGCAATGTCAAAGTTCCCTTTTATGGAATCGATGGTGGATATATACTGTGAAAGGAACCATAATTCATCGCCTTTTCCGGCTACATCAACCTGCACAGGATCTTTCAGGATTGCCCGCCCGATTTTTTCAGATCCAATATTAAAATCTATGGGCAAAGATGCAGAACCTATTAGATGTTTTTCTCCGGAAATTGAGGAAAACGAAGTAAAATTTAAAAAATTGCCATCATAATTACCTTTCCCCTCTACGTACCCCAATGGTAATACATCAAACATGGCATCATCGATATTCACATCAAAATCGAACGTCGTTTGGATATCGTTTCCACTCAGATTGTAATTCCCTGAGATATGTCCGCCAAGAGTAAACCAATTGGGAATGAATTGTGTCAATACTTCGACGTTTAAGTTGTGAAATGATGATTTTATATTAAATGGAATTACCATCTTTGTTTTCTTAAGTGGAATAACCCCCGTGACCTGTGCCCCTGTTAATCCACGGTTGGTCAAACTAATTTCTTCCACATGCAATATACCGTCATGGATAAAAAATGATAAAATCAGATCGTCAAACGATTGGTGAGCAAAACTTCCATTTTTTAAGGAGACATCTACGGCAATATCAATTATTTTATCTGTTTTATTTATTGAGACTTCGCCAAAAGTGTTTCCTTCAACATTCATTCGGTCGTCTTCAACAAAATATGAAAATATATTCGCATCAATATTGGACAGTTTAATCAAGCCATCCATACCATGGTTCATAGAAAAATACCCTTCTGCAATTCCGTCATCTACATGCAGAACAAATGGTTTTATTTCGATCTTTTCTTTTGTATACTTTAATTTTATTGGTTTCGGATTAATTAAAAAATGATGATCATACATTAACTGAACCCGATCAATTACCCATGTCTTCCCTTCTAAATAATTTCCTGATAATTGTAAGTAATTATCTCCGGAAATAATATGTACATTTTCAAGCTCTATTCTTTCAGGATGAAACGCCACATCGATTGTCCCATTATCCAAAATGTATTTTTCATTCTTCCCCTGCCACGCACCATTCTTAAAATGAAATCGTGTGAATCCATCGGTTACCTGAAATCCATTATTCACATTCAGAGTAAATGCCGCCGATTCGAGATAGAAACCCTTATACACAATATTTTTACATTGGATCTCTCCTCGGATATGAAAACCGTCAAATGGACCGGTAAGTTCCAATGACCCTGTTGCAGTACCTTCCTCTAAAGAATCTGCCCAGAAATTATTAATTAAAAATATATCCGCATCCTGTAAATCCATGTGTAAATCAAGAGAATCTAATCGAAAATCTGCAAACCCCTGAATTTTTAAAGAGCTTGGACCCACCGCGACATAAAGTGGATCCAAAAACCTCAATACACTATCGTGATATGCAACAGAACCGGATAAGAATATTGCATCTTTGGTATATAATTTAGACTCCAGAACTTCCATGGTAAGTGTGATATCTGTAATTTGACCGTTCACCGCTGAACCGTCAAGCAGTAAAACTCCGTTCAGATTCGTCTTACGCTGATCCAAAAGCCATTCACCTATATCAAAATTGGATAAATGAATACGACTTGTCACCCTCCCGGAATGTTCAACCAATCCGGTTATTGACAATTCCGCTTGTTCACTTTTCATTTGAAGACGATCCAGAAGAAGATGGTCTTCATTATTGTGAAATAAAAACTTACCGGCCATATCTAAACCTAAATTATTTTTCAGAGACAAATCTCCCTTTACCGTTTTGAAGTCTGTATCAATAATGACTCTGCCGGATAATTGTGAAAATTTAGGTTTAAGCGGTACTTTTTCAAACAATTGTCCTGGAACTGAATAGTCCAGAAATCTAATGTCTGCTAATAATTTTTTCTGTGCATCCCAAGAATAAAGTACTTCACCATCAAACGGAATGGAAGATATTTTTCCTTTAAGTGGGGAAAGCAACATGTGGTTTTGAGTAATTTCAACAGTCGCTTCTTCAATATCGAGATTCATTAGGGAATCTTCGTCCGTCGCCTTTAGTCCGGAAATTATTAGGACGAGATTTTCATCTTGTTGCAATATAGAGCCGGAAAAATCGATGTTCAGCGACAGAGTAGAATCAATCGATGGCAGATGCACATTACCGTCTAACTGTAAACGATGTATTTGGTACGGGATTGTCAACGGCATTGGAGCAGGTTTGATACTGTCTGTGGTGTCGCTCTTATCTTGATTTAAAACAACAGAGAATTTATTTACACTTAATTCGTCGATTATTGGTGTGCCGGTGAAAAAAGAAAACAGTCCTAAATCAACCAAAAAAGTCTGGAGGTGAATTTCTGTTTCATTATCTCGGCGAAAATGAATATCCTCTCCTGACACACTCGAAAAAACATGACCCTCCAACTTGGCAATTGAAATCGTCCAGCCTTTATCCTTTAGTACATGTGTGTTCAGATAAGATTCAATTCCTCCTTTCCAGATTGCCGGATATAACAGCAGTACTCCTCCGAGACACAGGAAGAGCAGGATGGAAAACAGGATTTGAATAACGCGTTTCATGCTGGAATTGATGTTATCAACACTACGAAATTACGTGAGATGAGTTCCAAAAACAAAAAAAGCGTTCCGTCGGAACGCTTTTTTTATTTTGACATTTATTCCTTAATCAACGACTTCGAAGTCAGCATCTTCAATTTCATCATCATCTTTTTTATCTTTTTTAGATGAAGAATCTTGTTTTGGAGGCTGTTCTTCCTGTTGGGGTTCTCCCTCAGGTTTTGCAGATTCATACATTTTCGAAGCAACGGCGTTCCAAGCGGTATTCAACTCATCCATCGCTGTTTTGATATCGTCGGCATTTGAGCCTTCCAAGGATTTTTTCAACTTCTCAACTGCTGTATTAATGGGAGTTTTATCTTCATCCGACAGTTTATCTTCATATTCTTTCAGATTTTTCTCCGTCTGATACACCAGTTGCTCTGCCTGATTTCGTGCATCAACAGCTTCACGTTTTTCTTTATCCTCTGATTCGTGTTTCTTGGCATCATTTACCATTTTTTCAACTTCTGTGTCAGACAGCCCGGTTGAAGCTTCAATGCGAATACTTTGTTCTTTTCCGGTGGCTTTATCTTTTGCACTGACGTTCAAAATACCATTCGCATCAATATCAAATGTAACCTCAATCTGGGGAATTCCTCTCTGAGATGGTGGAATTCCATCCAAATGGAAACGTCCAATCGTCTTATTATCCACGGCCATTTCACGCTCACCTTGCAACACATGGATTTCCACGGTCGTCTGATTATCAGCCGCGGTGCTAAAAACCTGAGATTTTCGTGTCGGAACGGTCGTATTTCTTTCAATAAGTTTCGTGCTGACATTCCCAAGTGTCTCAATCCCTAAAGAAAGCGGTGTCACATCCAGTAGGAGAATATCATCCACATCACCGGCTAAAACGCCCCCCTGAATTGCGGCACCAACGGCAACAACTTCATCCGGATTCACGCTTCGATTTGGTTCTTTACCGAAGATGGCTTTTACTTTTTCTTGAATGGCCGGCATCCGTGTGGATCCCCCGACAAGAATAACTTCATTAATTTCTGATGCAGACATTCCGGCGTCTTTTATCGCCTTTTTACAGGGATTAACCACTCGCTCGATAAGATCACTTGCCAATTCTTCAAATTTGGCGCGACTCAATGAGAGGTTTAAATGTTTAGGCCCTGATGCATCGGCTGTAATAAAAGGCAGATTGATATCTGTCTGTTTTGAACTGGAGAGTTCTTTTTTTGCGGCTTCGGCGGCATCTTTTAACCGTTGAAGAGCCATCGGGTCCTTTTTTAAATCTACGCCATCACTTTTTTTGAATTCAGAAGCAATCCAGTCAATAATTTTTTGATCAAAATCATCTCCACCTAAATGGGTGTCGCCATTTGTAGATTTTACTTCGAACACGCCGTCACCAAGCTCTAAAACCGAAATATCGAAGGTTCCGCCTCCGAGATCGAACACGGCGATTTTTTCATCATGTTTTTTATCCATGCCGTATGCAAGAGAGGCGGCAGTAGGTTCATTAATAATACGACGGACATTTAGACCGGCAATTTTACCTGCGTCTTTCGTCGCTTGACGTTGAGAATCATTAAAATACGCGGGAACCGTAATAACCGCTTCTGTTACGGTTGTACCCAGATGCTCTTCTGCCGTTTGTTTCAGTTTCTGTAAAACCATGGCGCTAATCTCAGGAGGAGTATATTCTTTCTCTCCGACTTTCACCAGGACAGCACCCCCTTTTGTTTTTCCAACTTCATAGGGGACTTCATTCATTTCATTTCCAACTTCATTCCGCATTCTTCCCATAAATCGTTTGATAGAGGATACAGTATTCTGTGGGTTTGTAACTGCCTGCCGTTTTGCCGGTTGACCAACGAGACGATCTCCACTCTTTGTAAATCCCACAACGGATGGTGTTGTCCTTCCGCCTTCCGGGTTCGTGATAACGGTAGGTTCTCCACCTTCAAGCACTGCTACACATGAATTTGTTGTTCCTAAATCAATTCCAATAATTTTTCCCATTTTAAACTCCTGTTTTTTAAAATATTTTTCTTATAAAATTTAGGACAAAACACATGCCAACGAACATTGTCAGACTATCTGGCAGACAATGATGTGAGTTGTCTTTTATTATGGCAGAGAGAGCCGTAAATACACTAAATATTAAAACTAAAACACAAATACATCACAGATTCTAAATGCCATAAAACTCATTTGACGTCGTAAAAAAATACGAAATTTCTGCACCAAATATTCTACCTTCTTACGCCTTCTACGTCGGCGTAGAATTGACATCTGGCCGAAAAACATTGGCGGACTCTCCAAAGGCGAGCTGGCAGGTAGTCAATTCACTCCATAACTACTGTAAAATTAGTTTTCCGCTTTCCAATACGAATTGCATGTTGCCTAAAGTGGCTACATGCTCATCATGTGTTGTCAATACCATCGTCTGTTGAAAGTCATGACAAATATTATTAAACAATACCAATAATTTTTCTGCATTTCGTTTATCGAGATTTCCGGTAGGTTCATCTGCCAGAATCAAACTTGGTCTATTAATTAATGCTCGTAAAACCGCAACCCGCAACCGCTCTCCACCGGACAGCTGAGAAGGATAATGATTCATGCGGTCTGTTAATTCAACATATTCAAATAGTTCATGTGCGTGTTTTTCGGCAGAGGATAGATTTCCTAAAATGCGGGCGGGAATTAACACATTCTCGATAGCAGTAAACTCCGGGAGTAAATGATGAAATTGGAACACAAATCCGATATGATTATTTCGCAGTTTGGACAGGGATTCATCATCCAGAGAATCCACGTTTTGTCCACGAACGATAATCGTCCCGGAATCTGCTGTGTCCAACGTACCCAAAATATTTAACAGCGTGGACTTTCCTGAGCCTGACGGTCCCATAATCGTAACAATTTCACCCTTGTCAATCTCCAGATCTAAATTCTTTAGAACCGGAAGTTCACGAGAACCGTTACGGAAAGATTTTGATATGTTTTTTGCGTCTAAAATCATTTTTCGATATGCACTGCATCCTTTGGAAGTATCAATACCGCACGTTTTGCTGCTAATATTGAGGACAAACTTATTAACAGAATGGCTATCATCGGAACAAGAATCACATCAACCGGAGTTAATATCATTGGAAGTGTATCCATAAAGTATACATCTTCCGGAAGCGGGAGAACATTAAAATAATATTGCGTTCCTACAATGAGCAAACTCAGAACCAAACCGATTGATACTCCGATACTGCCGATCATGAATCCTTGCTTAATTAGAATTGACCGAATTGTCGACGACGTGGCTCCTATTGTTCGCAAGATACCAATTTGTCTTATTTTCTGTACCGTAATTAAGACCAATGTTGACGTCAAATTGAATGACGCAACAAGAATAATCAGGCTCAGTACAGCAATAGCACCGACACGCTCCATTTTCATTGCCTGGAATAGCCCTTCATGAATTTTATCCCAACTTCTTGTCGTTATATTCGGATAGTTCGCATTCAGTTCTAGACGGGTTATCTCCATCGTAGATATATTATCAAACCGGAGATCAATACCGTCGACCCCTCGTTTCCTTGTAAATAATTTTTCCCCGATTTTTAACGGGATGAATACCAATCGGTCATCGTAGTCCAAAACATTTGCGCTGAAAATTCCGGCGACGGTTGTCTGTATTCGACGTGGGAGTCCGAACACAGACGGTTGATCTATCGGGCTCATTAGCATCACCGCATCACCGATATGCACATCCAAACGATTTGCCAACAACCGCCCAATGACCACAGCATCTGAAGATACATCCCCTGAGGCAGACTCCATATTTACCGTGTAAAATTCCGCCAGCCTATTTATCTCCACTGCTTTAAATGTCACCAACTTCGGAGGTTCTCCGGTTCTATGGATTAATCCTTTTCTCTCAATAAACGGCATAGTTTCAATCGTTGTTCTCTTCGTAAAATAATTAGAGGAACACTCCGTAAGAGTTTTTTCATCTGCGGACAAACGAAGATCCCCTTCAAATCCGCGTATTTTTTCCGTAACACGCTGTTCAAAGCCGTTCAGCACTGCCATAGATAAAACCAATGCGAAGCTGCCAACCGCCATACCAATAATGGCAATCCACCCGGTAAACTTACTCACGCCCGACCCTTTTCCGCCAAGGAGGAAGCGTTTAGCAATATAGGTGGAGAGCTTCATGATTCCTTATCCAAATCTTAATCCTTATCTCGATCTTTCATCATTCATATCTCAGGGCATCCGCCGGACGAATCCTCCCTGCAGTAAATGACGGCCATAGCGCAGCAAGAACCGATACAAAAACACCAAATAATCCAATGGTTAGTATGATACGTATATTGATTACCATTGGGATTTGATCCATAAAATACACATCCTCAGGGATGCCAATGAGCTGGTAACGTATTTGAAGCCAAATGAATATCAAAGAAACAAGGGCTCCAAAAACAGCTCCTCCGGTTCCAATAATTGCTCCTTCGATGAGAAATAGTTTTCGAATCATTTTTCTTGTAAATCCTATTGATCTCAATACACCTATCTCACGAATTTTTTCCAGGACTATCATGGCCATTGCCGAAATAATATTTACAATTCCTACAAAAGCGATCATCCCAAATATAATCAAAATTGGCCAACGTTGAACACGAATCCACTCAAACAGGACACGATGTTTTTCTTTCCACGACAGGATGTACCACGGATATTCCAATTGTGAATCAATATTCCGTATTCCCGCTGCGACATCTTTTTGATGTGCAAACAAGAGCATTTTCCCCGTTATCAATCCCTCCATTCCAAATAACGTCTGTGCATCGGAGAGAGAAAGGTAAACAACCGATTGATCATATTCCAGCAACCCGGAGTGAAACAAACCAGTAATAGTAAACGATTTTACTCGTTTATTTGCAGATACATTTACCATTGAATTCATATCAAAAAGAGCCAGGTCATCTCCAGTGGATAACCCCATTTCACCGGCTAGTCGTTTTCCTAAAATAACAGAACCCTTATTCAGAGTTGGCGTTCCATCAACGATTATTTCAGACAGGGCTAATCGTTGATCCAATATGTCAATACCCTCGACAATGACGCCTTCGGCTTTTCTTCCTTTCCTCAGTAGTGCGGGTTTTTGGATATAAGAAATAACCGTTAAATCAGGGATGGCACTCAATATTGCATCAACGTCGGAGTTTTCATCAGAAATGGGTTGTCCCATAAAATGCTGAAGACGGGCATGCCCGTCAAACCCGGCTATTTTTTCCGAAATGGTGGTTTCAAATCCCTCAAGGATACTAAAGGTGAGAATAAGCGCAGCAATCCCAATTCCCAATCCGCCAATTGCCAATAATCCTGCAAATGTAGAAAAGCTACCTTTCTGCGTGGATTGCAGATGGCGAAAAGAGATTTTTCTGATGATCTTCATCATCGACAACTACTCTTTTGGAAACAGTAAATTATTCCTCTACCGATTTCATCGCCGGGAAAAGAAGCACATCTTTTATCCATCGATTTTCTGTTAAAAGCATAACCAACCTGTCTACGCCAACTCCGACACCGCCGGTAGGTGGCATTCCATATTCCACAGCCTGTAAAAAATTCTCATCAACCGGCTGTGCTTCTTCATCGCCTTCTTTTCGGAGTGTTGCTTGTGCTTCCAGACGTTGACGCTGATCAACGGGGTCGTTCAACTCAGAGAATGCGTTTGCAAATTCTGCACCGCCAATAAACAGCTCAAATCGTTCAACAATATCTTCATTCCCACTTCGATGCTTCTTGGCAAGAGGTGAAATTGCCTTTGGATGATCCATCACAAAGGTTGGTTGAATTAATTTCGGTTCGACCAATCGTCTCATAAGTTCATCAAGGATTTGCCCGTAATTTGTCTTATCAGAAATGGCAATGTCATTTTCGGTACAAATTTCACGAAGTTCGTTTTCATCCGCATTGGATACATCTCGCCCAACCGCCTCTTGTAATAATTCAAAGATGGGTTTTCTCTCAAACGGTTTGGATAAGTCGATATCCATATCGCCCCAAGTTTTTTGAAGCGACCCAACAGATGATGCCGCATAGCGAATCATTTCTTCGACAAAATCCATTATCATGTGATAATCAGCATAGGCTTGGTAAAATTCCAGCATCGTAAACTCGGGATTGTGGTTTCTATCCATGCCCTCATTACGAAAATCTTTTGCCAGTTCATACACCTTGTCAAACCCGCCGATAATTAAACGCTTTAAATATAATTCATCCGCAATTCGCAGGTACAGTTCTTGATCTAATGTATTGTGATGCGTGATAAATGGTCGAGCATTCGCGCCACCGTATAAAGGTTGTAAAACCGGAGTCTCAACCTCTAAAAACCCACGTTCATCTAAAAATAAGCGCAGTGAAGATATTATTTTTGCTCGTTCTACAAATGTTCGTCGAACATCCGGATTTACGATTAAATCCAGATGGCGATTTCGATATCTCTGTTCTTTGTCTAAGAATGCATCAAAAACTTCTCCGTCTTTTTCTTTCACCACCGGAAGCGGACGAATACTTTTCGCTAAAATTGTTACGGAGGAAGCATGAACTGAAATCTCTTCCGTTCTGGTTTTAAAGACGTACCCCTCTATCCCTACGTAATCTCCAATATCAAGTAGCTTAAAATTGGCGTAGGAGTCTTCTCCGACATCATCCCTTCGTACGTAGGATTGAATTTTTCCATGGCTGTCTTGGATATGACAAAAGGCAGCTTTTCCCATTTTTCGCAGGGACATAATTCGCCCGGCAACTGCGACGTCTTTTTTCTCTAATTCATCATAGCTACTGTGAATTTCATCGCTATAATGCGTGGTGGAAAATGTATATGGATAAGGATTTACTCCGGCTTCACGAAGTTTTTGGAGTTTTTCCTTACGGAAATTAATAATTTGATTTAATGAGCGTTGTTCTTCTGACATAGTTCTGGGTTCTAGGTTCTGGGTTTAAAAAAATCTTTTCAACTTTCTACCCCGTAGAAAACCCCGTACAAAACACGGGATGCGAGCACACGGGATGTAAACACAAGCACACGGGATCTTCGATTTTATGAACTTTCAACTTTTAGCTTTTTATTTCCCGATTTGTTGGATTAGAAACGCGCGAATAAACGGATCAATTCGTCCATCCATCACAGCTTGGACATTCCCCATTTCTTCTTTTGTCCGATGATCTTTCACCATATTATACGGATGAAACACATACGAACGGATTTGGCTCCCCCATCCGATATCCATCTTTTGATCTTCTAACTCTTTATTGGCCTCTTTTTCTTTTTCTACTTCTATTTGATACAGCCGCGCCTTCAATACTTTCATTGCCTGTGCTTTATTTTTGTGCTGGGATCGCTCATTTTGGCACTGGGCAACCACACCGGTTGGGAGGTGTGTAATCCGAATGGCAGAGTCAGTTTTATTTACATGCTGCCCACCTGCACCGCTTGCGCGATAGGTATCAATTCGCAAATCTCCGGGGTCAATTTCAATTTGAATCTCATCATCCACAGACGGATACACAAAAACAGATGCAAAAGATGTATGTCGGCGACTGTTAGCATCGAAGGGAGAAATACGTACCAATCGATGAACTCCCGCTTCAGCCTTTAACATTCCGTAGGCAAAATCACCTTTAACTTCCAATGTAACATCTTTGATGCCTGCTTCATCACCGGGCTGAAAATCTAAGAGCTTTGAGCTGAATCCTTTTTGTTCGATCCAGCGAGAATACATTCGGTACAGCATATTAGCCCAATCTTGGCTTTCTGTTCCACCAGCTCCGGGATGGATGGTTAAGATGGCATTCTCTAAGTCTTGTTCACCCCCCAACATCAATCGGAGCTCTAAATCTTCTACGATTTTCTTGTATTCGGCTAACTCTTTGTTTACTTCATTCGGAGTGGATTCGCCTTCATTGGCGAACTCAAACAGTATTTCTACATCGCCATGGCGTACCTCAAGGTTCTCCCACAGCTTTATTTCTTTTTCTAAAACAGACGTTTTCTTTAAAATTGATGCGGCTTTTGCACTGTCATTCCAAAAGTCGGGGGCTACTGCTTTTGCCTGAAACTTCTCCAATGCTTTGTTCTTGGATTCAAGGTCAAAGATACCTCCGAAGCTCATGATGCTTGGATTCTGTGGAAACAAATTGTTCTTTTAATTCTGTAATATCCATGGAAAAATTTACGACAGATTATCGACGTAACGAAACTTTGAAACAGTTGTTTATCAGATTAAATCCGCAATTGCCTTTCGTTATGTCAACATTTTCAGCACATACATAATGATGACACCAAGAACGATGAACGTAAGCTGACCGGCGGACTTTCTTAAATGTGTGTGATGATGTAGTTCAGGGATAAGGTCTGACCCTGCAATATAGATAAATCCACCGGCCGTAATCGGCAGTAATGCATTGATAAATCCGTGTGTATATTCACCGATAACCAAGCTGATTGCTGCTCCAAGAAATGATGTAAGGGAGATCAAAAAATTAAACATCAGTGCGCGTTTTACCGTTAATCCACCATGGATTAAAACACCAAAATCCCCGATCTCTTGTGGAAGCTCGTGCATTGCAACCGCGATTGATGTCGCAATCCCCATTGGAATACTCACAAGAAAAGAAGCACCTATTATCAGTCCGTCAATTAAATTGTGCATGGCATCACCGATTAAATTCATTGGAACCAAATGCGCGCTGTGTTCTTGACAATCCACATCATGACAATGTCGCCATCGTACGAATTTTTCTAAAACGAAAAACAGAATAATTCCCACTAAAATATGAATGGATGAAAATGCAATAGAGTCGGTTGATGTAAATATCTCAGGAAGAAGATGAACAAAAGCACCACCAAATAAGCTTCCCACAGCAAAGCTGACAAGATATTGTAGTATTTTCGAGAGCTTGTCTCTGCTAAGAGATAGTGTAAATGCTCCGGTAAGCGACAGAAGGCTGATGATAAAAATGCTTGTAAATGTGTAAATCCAGGTCGTCATAACGGACAGAAAATACTCATTATCCTAAAATACTGCTATATTTATTAAGGGTCTGTTCCAATTCGTACAAACTAACGTTTCTGCTAAATCTTTTCACTTCCTTCCCCTGAACGATTAGCAAAATAGTCGGGACTGCAAAGATGAGATTTTGCCCGGCAATCTCCGGGGACTGTGTCGTATCCACATATTGAAAATTCCAACCATTGGATTTTTCCACTAAATCTTCTACTTTCGGACGCAGGACTTTACATACATTACATGTTGGTGTGGAGAAATATTTGAGTACAAGATTAGGCATTTATTTTCCGAGTTGTATTTTTTCGATGAATTTTATCCGAATTTGTTACTTCAAATTTTTTAATAAATACTATTTTCCTCGGTTTTTCAAATTTATCCAACACATCTAAAGAAATATCAAACTTATCTCCTTCCACCACCAAAACAACTTTTTTGCCCAATGATTCATCGGGAATCCCGTCGATAAAAAACCGCCGATTTGGAATGACAGATGACAGTTTGGATTCCACCACTTCGGGAATGATCTTTATTCCACCGGAATTAATTACATTGTCGTGGCGACCCAGCCAGCTAAAGGATGACCCATCCATAAGTTCGATCAGATCATTTGTAACAACAGGGTTAGAATTTAGAGCAGGTGCATGAATGATTAAACATTCACGAACATCTTTTTCAAAATGAACCCCGTCCAATGCTTGAAAAGCATCTGATTTATTCGGTCCATTTAACGATCTGATGGCTACGTGAGTCAGAGTCTCCGTCATGCCGTATGTTTCATAAACTTGGGTTGATAAAGTTTTCAATTTTTCCACTAATTGTGGATTTACCTGTCCGCCACCCACAATAAGCGTTTTTATTTTATCCAATTGATTGATAGAATTTTCTAATTGCAAGGGCACCATGGCAACAAAATCGATCGTTGCTTCCAAACCCTTCAATGGATGCGATGACGGTTCAACTACTGTGAGATCCAGTCCTAATTCCAATGCACGGATGACCATCATTTTCCCTGCAATATATTTCATGGGCATGCACAATAATGCGGAATCACCTTCGGTCAACCCAAATGTTTTTCCGGTGAGATGTGCCGAATTTTTCATCCATTCTTTCTTCACTGAAATGGATTTGGGTTTTCCTGTGGATCCCGAAGTTTGGAGCACCATTTCATCATCAGGACTATACCAATCAGAAATAAATTGATTTACATCTTCCCAAATTGGAGTTTTGTCAATGGCTAATTTTCCGGATTTCACGTTTAACGGCGATGGGATATTATTGGTAAATAATTGTCCTGTTCCCAACCCTTGATATCCTTTCGGCTTCATTTTGGCTGTCCATTGTGCGATGGCATTTAAACCAATATTCGATTCCAATGCCGAAGTAATCCACCAACCTATGTTTCGCTCTTTCGCCAATCGAATCCATTTCTCTGATTCTGAAAAACCACCCAACAAACTCGGTTTTAGTACAAGATATTGTGGCTTCACTTTGTCCAGCATTTCAATTCTGTCTTTTTCATTAACCAATGGAATCAATTCTTCATCCAGTGCAATTGGGACGTGGGAAGATTCACACAGACTAGAAAGCAGTTCCCATTGATCCGGTTTAATCGGCTGTTCGATGGAATGAAGGCTGTATTCTGCCAATCGGTTTAATTTATCTTTTACATTATTTTTGGTAAATGCACCATTGGCATCCACGCGAAGTTCCAATTCATCTTTGTTAAATCGGGAA
>JACKQG010002995.1_pt1 | contig 21255 bp, 14 predicted proteins | sample 8237621 | NCBI WGS metagenome assembly JACKQG01 (sample SAMN15677084, study PRJNA649215) | marine metagenome | biome: marine; feature: Black Sea; material: saline water; isolation source: suspended particulate matter (SPM) from the Black Sea western gyre | collected 2013-06-09/2013-06-10 | depth... | reverse complement strand
CTCGGCGAGACGGTCGGGCAGCGCAGCGGGGTGCTCAACCTGGGGGTCGACGGTGTGATGCTGCTGAGCGCCTTCTTTTCCTACTGGACGGTTCTGGAAACGGGCAACCTCTGGCTCGCCGTGCTTGTGGGCCTCGTCGTCGGCCTCGTGATGGGGCTCCTCTACGGCGTGATCACGGTATTTCTGAACGCCACCCAGGGCATCAGCGGCATCGGCATCTTCATCTTTGGCCTGGGGTTGAGTGACCTCTTGTTCCGCCAGTTGGTGGGGACACCCAAGCCTGTGAAACGCCTGCCAAACGTGGACCTTCCCCTACTCTCCGAGATTCCCCACCTTGGCGAGGCCCTGTTCCAGCGCAACCTGTTGACCTACCTGGCCTTCCTCATGGTCCCGGTCACGGCGCTGTTGTTGACCCGGACCACGTTTGGCCTCAACATCCGCTCCGTCGGTGAAAACCCCCAGGCGGCAGACAGCCTTGGTGTTTCGGTTGAACGAACCAGGTTCGTGGCAATCCTGATCGGCAACTCCATGGCTGGCCTGGCGGGAGCGGCCCTGGTGCTGCAGCTGGGCATCTTTCAGCCGAACCTCACCCAGGGTCTCGGGTTCATTGCTGTCGCCCTCGTCTACTTCGGTGCCTGGCGGCCGATAGGGGTAATGGGCGGCGCACTCCTCTACGGCCTCGTCAACGCCACGGTCCTGCAGTGGAAGGCCCTCGGCATTATTCCCGTGAGCGGATCCGATCTGGCGAACATGGCTCCCGCCGTGCTCACTATTCTGGCGCTGATCGTCGTGGCACGCCGGGTACACGCCCCGTCGGCGCTGACCAAACCGTTTACAAGACACTGATCTGATGCATATCAATGGTGGGGACACCCCCCCCGGGAAAGGAAAGGAAACGTGATGAAGAAGCACTGGAGGCTCAGCCCTTCCGTACTGGTGATGTTGGGAGCACTTGCCCTTGTCGGTGCCGCCTGTGGAGGCGACGATGCTCCTGCAACCGGTAGTGGCGAAGGCGGGGCGCTGAGGGTCGCGATCGTGGCACCTAGTGCCTCTGACGACCTTGCGTTCAGTCAGAGCATGGTCGACGCGGTGAATGCCATAGAGCGCGATGTGGAGCTGTCTGTGACTGACGGAACGTTCATCATCGAGGATGCCGCAGCGGCTATCCGTGGATACGCCGAGGACGGCAACGACGTCGTTATTGCACATGGCACCCAGTTCGGTGCGTCTCTCATCGAGATAGCCCCTGACTTCCCGGACGTGACCTTCGTTTGGGGCACGGCTTCTGACACCCAGGGCCTTGCCAACGTGTTTGCGTACGCTCCGGCTGCCGATGAGGGCGGCTACGTGAACGGTTCGATCGCTGCGGCCCTGACCAAGACCGGCGTGATCGGTGTTGTCGGTCCCATCGAAGCTGGCGACGCAGTTGCCTACATCAACGGCTTTGAGGCCGGTGCCCTTGCCGGCGGCGCTTCTGAGGTGAACATCACCTACACGGGTTCGTTCGGCGATGTCGCCCTGGCTGCCGAGGCGGCCGAGGCACACCTGGCCAACGACGTGGACGTATTGACGGGCACGGCTCAGATGGTCGTGGGTGCCGTCGGCGTGGCAGCAGATGCAGGTGTGCCGTGGTTCGGCACCCAGGCGAACCAGACGTCGCTCGCACCGAGCCTCGTAGTGGCTTCGCAGGTCTACCACTGGGAGGTCGTGCTCGAAGAGATGTTGACGTTGCGTGACAGCGGAGTTCTCGGAGGCCAGGCCTTTGAGGTCGACCTCGCCAACGGTGGCCTCGTCATCGAGTTCAACGATGCCTATGAGTTGCCCGCCGGCGTGCGAGACGCAGCCGACGCGATGATCAAGGGCATCACAGATGGCACGGTGAGCACCGGATAGCAGGTAACAACGGAGGCAACCGCCTCCAGCAACCGAGGTTCCCACCCCTGCCGATGCCCCTCAGGGGTACCGGCAGGGGTGGGACTCCTTGAAGGAACGGAACAGACGGCACCGTGGAATCTGGCGAGAACATCCTTGAGATGAGGGGAATCACCAAGGCCTTCCCCGGCGTCGTCGCGAACGACGGTGTCGACCTTGACGTCCGCTACGGCGAGGTCCACACGCTTCTGGGCGAGAACGGTGCCGGCAAGAGCACCCTCGTGAAAATTCTGTTCGGCCTCTACCAACCCGATGAGGGGACCATTCACCTTCGCGGTAAGCCCATTTCCGTCGAATCCCCGTCCGAGGCGATTGCTTCGCGGATCGGAATGATCCATCAGCACTTCATGTTGGTGCCGACTCTGACCGTTGCCGAGAACGTCGCCCTTGGGATGGCTTCAACAAGGCAGCCATTTACCGACCTCGACGTGGTTTCCAGACGTGTCTCTGAGATCTCCGAGGAGCACGGTCTTGCGGTCGACCCCTCAGTTGAGGTACGCCGGCTCGCTGTCGGTGAGCGCCAGAGGGTTGAGATAATCAAGGCCCTCTACAGGGACGCTGAGCTGCTGGTTCTTGATGAACCGACCGCAGTCTTGACCCCGGGAGAGGTCGACGACCTGTTCGTGATCCTGAGGCGCATGGCCGACAACGGCCGTGGTCTGATCTTCATCTCGCACAAGCTTCGCGAGGTAATGAGCCTCAGCGACCGGATCACCGTCCTGCGAAACGGGAAGGTGGTCGGTACCACAACGCCGGCGGAGACAAGCAGGGAGGAGCTGGCGCAGATGATGGTCGGGCGAGCCGTGCGCCTCACCCCCGACAAGCCACCCCAGACAAGAGGTGGCACTGCCCGCCTGTCAGTGGAGAAGCTCACGATCCACGGCGACCGGGACACCGTTGCGGTCCACGACCTCTCCTTTGATGTCGCGTCCGGAGAAATTCTCGGTGTTGCCGGGGTTTCTGGCAACGGCCAACGTGAGTTGGCCGAGGCGATCGCCGGCCTTCGAGCGGTTGAGCCGGGTGGGTCAATCAGATTCGACGGGGTAGATGTCGTCGGCACCGACACCCGGACAAGGCGCAACCGGGGTCTCGGTTTCATTCCCGAGGAGCGCATGCGAGACGGGGCAATCGCCGAGTTCACCGTGAGCGAGAACCTGGTCCTCGTGGACCACGGCTCAGACGAGTTCACGAGCCGTGGAATGCTCAACTTCGCTTCAATTCGAGAGCACAGCCAACAACTGGTCAGGGACTTCGATGTGAAGACCCCGGGGCTGGAGACCCCCACCTCCAGCCTCTCTGGAGGAAACATCCAGAAGGTGATCCTTGCGCGCGAGCTCTCCGCCTCGCCGACCGTGCTGTTGGCATGTCAGCCGACCCGAGGGGTCGACATCGGAGCCGCCGAATACATCCACACACGCCTCATCGAACAGCGCAGCCTTGGCACGGCAACCATCTTGATTTCTGAGGACCTCGACGAGGTCATGGGCCTGGCAGACAGGATTGCCGTCATGTACGAGGGGGACATTGTCGCCATCGTTCCTGCTGAGGACGCTACGAGAGACAGGATCGGGCTCCTGATGGCCGGGGTGGTTGAGGCCACCACACAGCCCGCCGTCTAACCGAGGGCCTTGCCGAGGCTCTCGCCGAGGGGGTCGCCGACCACCTTTTCGCCCAACTCGGCCTCTGACTCCCGGGCGGCAGCAGCGAAGATGCCCTTGGACATGAGCGATCTGGTTACCTTGCGCCGCTGCCAGTAGATGTTTGCACGGGCCCTGTGGGCGCCCTCATGGTGCGGTTCGGCTGCCACGGCCATCTCGACGAGGTGGCAGGCCAGGCGAATCTCGCCGGCTTCGGCCAACTCCAGGGCACGGTCGGTGAGGGTTTCGACCGACCCCGCCAGGGCGACGACCTCGGCAGCCAGGGCGGACTCTGGAGCCGGTTTCAGGTTCGCTGCGTTGCCATCCCACCATCCACCGAACTGCCGGTAGACGTTGCGGACCACGAACTCGGGTTCGTCGTACTGGGGTGCCAGCCACGGTCTGTCCCTCAGGTGCTCGGGAACGCTCACCTCGTGGATGATGGTGTCCAGGGTTGCGCCCTCGTTCATGAGTTCAAGGGTTCGTCCGCTGAGGTGCTCGAGCGCCTCGGCCAGGTCACCCAGGACCAACTCGACCCGTTGGCGACCCACGATGGGCAGGCCGTGGGCCGGGAACACCCGCTCTGCTCCGATGGCCAACATCTGCCGCAATGCTGCAGCCCACTCGATTGGGTAGCGCTGGACCTTCTGGGGATTTCCGGCATTGGGAAACACCCACGACATGAAGTCCCCGGTGTAGGCGGTCAGGTTGGAGCCGTCCCACCCCCAGGCATGGTCGTCGGTCTCCCCCCTGGCATGGTGGAGTTCGATGCTTCGGTCGCCGGCCTCGATTGTGAGGGTGTCTCGAAACGTCGTGTCCGGCTCGGCGACGTCTTCGGGAAGGAACTTGCGGCCTGAACCGCCAATACCCATGGCTACAGGCTTCCTGACCCCTCCGAACTGCCTCTGGTTGATGACCATGTTCCATCCGTTGGTTGTGCGGTAGCGCTCGAAGCGGGCAGGCACAGCCTCGTGTGCGAGGACCATTGGTCGGGGCTCTCCCCTGTTTAGGGCATCAGCCATGAACGCCCCGCTGCCACCGACATGGTCGAGGTGGCCGTGGGTGTATACGAGGCTGTGGAATGGGTCGTCGGTCCAGGCACGAATCGCCTCGACGACCGCAGTTCCTGAACCGGCGCCGCTGGTGTCGAAGCAGACAAGGCCCTCGTCGGTTCTGATCACCCAGCAGTGGGAGAACGACTCGACCACGGCGATGTCTTCGTCGACCTGGGTCAACTCACCCGTCACCCGGTTGTGCGGTGGTTCGGCCGTGCCGGTGTCGATTATCCGGCTTGAGAGCTCAACTGGATCAGGGGATGTTCCCACCGGATGCTCCTGTCGGGTGTCGGGTTCCGGATCGTGAGCGTAGGCAACAGCCACGCAGGTGGTTGCAGCGGGCGGTCAACCCAGATGCTTGAGGATCAGCGACGCTCCCCGGTCCAGATCCTCGAAGAGAAAGAAGTGGGTTCCGTCCACGAGCACGAGGTCCGTGTCGAGGCGTCGGGCCTGGGCCTCAAACCACCTCATCTCCAGGTTTGTGTCGGTTCCGACCAGGACCGATGTCGGACAGGTCACGTCGACCAGGTGCTGGAATGCCTCGACTGGTCCGTAGCGGGTGATCGAGCCGAAGAACGTGGCCTCGGTCTCAGGGTCACAGGCCAACTCAACCTGACCGTCGGGACGGTCCACGAACCCCCACTTGACGTAGGCCTCGAGGATCTCGGGCTCCAACACGCAGAGTGGTTGACGGGATCCGTACGAGGCGACGACGGTGGCACGATCCGGCCAGACGGGTCTACGCCGGCGTGCCGCCACGGCCATCGGATGCTGGCCATCCTCGTAGACGAAGTGATGGGCCTCGCGAGTGACGCTGTCTATTGCGATCGCCTCACAGAGCATCATCGATGTGACCCTCTCAGGCGCCGCAGCCGCCACCTCTATCCCGACACCGCCGCCGAGGGATACACCAAGGATCGAAAACCTCTCCAGCCCAAGGTGGTCGGCAACCGCCAGGACGTCGATGGCAAGCGCGTCGTTACCGAGTTGGCCTGCGTCGGTCACGGTGCTGCTTCGACCGTGGCCCCTCAGGTCAACCCCAACGAAGCGGAAGCGGTGTTTGAGCCTTCTGGCGAACGGATCAAAGGTCCCGGCACAGAACCCGCTCGGATGCAGGACCAGAAGTGGCTCGCTGTCGGCATCGTCTGAACCGCTACCCCAGTCCAGGAAGGCGATCCTCAGGCCGTCACGCTCTATGTGCCCGCCACTGGGCCCGGTCCCACTCACCTCACTACCCTTCCATACCGTGCGCCAACCACGCCTACACCGGCGACGACCCTCAAACCCGACCTCGGCCTACGCCTTGATGCTGACATTGGTTGCCGGCCTTACCCTGGCGTCAGCGTGTGGCGCCGGCGATGCCACACGACCCGTGTCCGTTTCCGGATCTGCTGCACCTGATCTTGAGCCTGCCAGGGGTGAGATGCACGTCGAGGTGGTCGCCGAATACCCTCACGACCCGTCTGCGTTCACCCAGGGCCTCGAGTTGATCGATGGTCGGCTGTTTGAGAGCACCGGTCGCTACGGCACATCGACGGTACGCGAGGTTGACCTGGTCACCGGTGACGTAATTTCCTCGACCGACCTTGATGAGGACGTCTTTGGCGAGGGCCTGACAGCCATCGGCGATGGTCGGCTCGTACAGCTCTCCTGGAAGGCCGGCAGGGCAGCAGTCTGGAATCGGGAGTCCCTCGAGCAGGTCGACACCTGGTCCTACGAGGGTGAGGGCTGGGGTATCTGCCTGCTGAATCCTGAAACCCTGGTCATGTCAGACGGTTCGTCGACCCTGACGTTCAGGTCGGCGATGGACTTCCACGAACTGGGCGACGTGGTCGTTGCACGTGAGGAACTGCCACAGGAACTGCTGAACGAACTCGAGTGCGTCAACGGCACGGTCTGGGCAAACATCTGGAAGACCGACACGATCATCGCCATTGACCCTGCCACGGGGATTGTGTTCGCCGCGGTGGATGCCTCATCCCTGCCGCTGGACCGTTCCCTTCTGGCAACCGGTTCGGTCCTGAACGGCATCGCCCACGACCCCGCTACCGGCCGCTTTCTTCTGACCGGAAAGTACTGGCCGACCCTCTACGAGGTGGAGTTTGTCGCCGGCTGAGTGCACCGCTCAGGCGAACCGGTGCGATATCTCTTCTTCGTCCCAGAACCCGGGGAGTGGACGATCGGGGGCATTCTCGGCGTAGTGCCGTAGCCGCTGCACCGCTGCGTCGTCGAACATCTCCACTGCGTCGAAAAACCCGGACCCGCCGACGGCACGCATGGCACGGTCGCCTTCGCTCCCGTGTCGCGGCAGGCGTGGTGTGAGCACGAGCAGGCGGGGACGGTCCTCGGGGGCGTCGCCGTCGTGACCACTCGCAAGGACGTGGGCCCTACCAAGGGTCTTCCAGAGGGCATCGGTGCGACGCATTCCAGGTCGTGCCGTTGTGAACGCTCCCGACACCTCTATGTACCACTGGCGACCGACCGCCTGGTCGGTCACGAGGAAGGCGAAGTGTGCGCCGAGGTCACGGCGGACCACACCCGCCTTGACGATGTCGAAGCCTGCCTCAACGAGAACACCCTCGGCTATGTCGGCCGCCTTCTTGCCCGACTCGGCTGCACGCTCGAGGAGGTGTTCGGTGTCGTCATGGCCGTCCAGCCCCGGGAAGAGGCCGTCCTGTGGCCCGGTGCTTCCGGCCAGATCGCTGCGGCGCCACTCGGCCACGGCGCCAGCTTTCAGTCGGTCCTTCTCGGTTGCCAGACGCTCTCTGGCGAGGTCGATGTAGTCGGCTTCCAGGTCGTAGCCGACTCCTCGCCGGCCAGCCCGCAGGGCGGCCACCAGGGTCGAGCCGGATCCCAGGAACGGGTCAAGTACCAGGTCGTCGCGGTAGGTGTAGAGGTCGATCAGGCGACGTGGCAGCTCCACGGGAAACGGGGCCGGATGACCGACCCTGCCGGCCTGCTCCGAATCGATCCGCCAGAGATCCAGGGTGGCCTCCATGAACTCGTCTGTCGTAACGGTGCTCTCGTGTGGAAGTCCCTCTTCCTCGCGCTTCTTGGGGGCCCGGGCCCTGTCGAAGCGTCCCTTGCTGGCGATCACCACACGCTCGGTCATGTCGCGCAGGACAGGGTTGGCCGCCTTTCGAAACGACCCCCACGCGACCGACCCGGTTGCGCCTTCGGCCTTTTGCCAGACGACCTCGCCCCGCAGGAGAAGGCCCAGATCGTCCTGGAGGATGCGAATCACGTCGGCAGAAAGGCTCCGGTAGGGCTTGCGCCCCAGGTTGGCGACGTTCACGGCTATACGGCCGCCGGGCTCAAGGACCCTCACGCACTCGGCGAACACGTCGGTCAGCATGTCCAGGTACTCGAGATACGAGGTGGGGATTCCAGGAGAGCCGTTTCCGGCCACTGCCAGCTCGTACTCCTTGCCCACAAAGTAGGGCGGCGACGTGACCACGAGTGCCACGGATGCGTCAGGCAGCTGGTGCATGTTGCGGGCGTCTCCGAGGATGCAGCCGTCGCTCAGGTCGGGGGCATCACCGATCGTGTCGTCCTCGGAGACATCAGGCGGCCGGAAACGGGCGTAGAAGGCCGACGAGTCGTGACTTTCGCGGCGTCCCACGCCGAAGGCCGTTGTTGCGGTTGGCTGGCGCTTCTCGCTCACGTGGACCTCCCTTCGGCCTGGCCGACCCCTGAAGTGCCGGGAAGTCAAGGCTACGCGACCCGCGCGCGCGGGCCACCCGAGGCCACCGACTGCAGGCTCTCGGGCCTGTCACACCACTCTGCGATGCTCCCCACACGCCTTGCGACCGGTGCCTCGGCCGCCTCCCACCCCTACTCCAAGGGAGGCCCCCATGGCCCGATGTCCGGTGTTGTCAACTTCAGAGCTGGCCGAACGACTCATAACCCTGCTGGGCCCCGAGGTTCCGCTGATCGTCGGTGTCGTCAGGCACCGCCGCGCCTTCCAGGTTGCCAGGGAACCAATCTGGGCCATGTCCGACATCATCGGACGGACCGTTCCCGAGTGCTGGAGCGCAGTTGGTCTGCACTTTGCAGGACAGGTTCACCGCCAATCCGTAATCGAGGCCCCACATACACGCCTGCTGCACCTGTTGAGCCGCGACGGCCCACCGGTCACCGCTGTCGACCGCGGAGACCACGTCGAGTTGCTCGATGGCGGAGAGGGCCTGCTCACCGACCTGTTGAACCGCCTCCTCGGGCAGGCCACTCCCCCACCCACTACCAACCCCATGACGTTTCTGAGTCACATCTGGATCAACCGAATTCTGACAACCGTGCTGGAACGCCCCCTTGGCTCTCCCTCGCCCACACCCCACGACGTAACCCTGATATGCCCCGATCCGGTAGACAGCTGGGCTCAGGTATGTGACCGCTGCGCCGACGGCTCCCTCGAAATCCCCGGTGTCAGCCCTGGCGCCGCCAGGTGGTTGGACCCTGGATCACTCCAGCGACTGGTCGAGTCGGGTCTGCCCGACCCGGTCGAGATCGTCTCAGACCTGACAGAACTGTTGTCGACCGAAACCCTCGAGTACATGGGTCTCGACTGATGCTGCCTGCACCTAACCGATCCGGTGTTTTGAGAACAATCCCACCAACCGGTCCCTGGCTTCGCCACCGGTTGTGGCCCAGTCGTAGATCGAGCCCCCCACCGCTCCGGTCTCCGAGAGCGACTGCACGAATAGGGCCATGTCGTCGAGGCCCGCCAGAGGTTCGTTGGCCCCGAACACGTCTCCGTTCTCGGCCCCGATGCCCCCGATGCCGTGCACGACCGCTGCCGGGTTGCCAAGGTTCTGGCGCAGCAACCTGATGTTCTCACCGCTGTAGTAGAGCGGGTCGGCGTGTTCCTCGGTTCGGAACGACCAGTAGTTCATGGGCAGCCACACGTCGTAGAGGTCCGCTACAGCCAGCCAGGGAAAGTCCGGCCAAAAGGCAGGGTTGATCTGGTCGGTCACGATCGGCGGCATCACGATGCCTCCCAGGGGCATATCACCCACGGAGTCACGTAACCGCATCGACAGCTCCACCAGGCGGCGGCTTCGCTCCTCGTGATCCTCCTCGAGCTCGCCGCGGTTCCACTCGATGTCAACGGCCAGACCATCGAAACGGTGCCCCAGAACCTCAAAGTCATGGATCGCCAGGAGGCGCTCGAGGTCCTCGGTGTCGGCGCTCCACTTGGGCAGGTACCAGCCGACAACGTTCAGGCCGTTGGCGTGGCCGTTCATCAGGAACTCAGCCAGCACCCACGGGTCCGTCGTTAGCCCTGTGGCACGTGAGTCAGACCTTGATGCCTGCATGAACAATGTCCGTACCCCGGTGTCTGCCATCTCGGCGGTGTCAGCCGGGACCACCGGTGGACTCCCGGACAGGTAGGCGGGATCGGCGTCATAGGAGTCGACCCAGGCGCCAAGACCAGAGTAGGCACCGGTTCCGCCGGGTGGGCGTGTGACGACATGCAGGCTGGGTGACACCTCGGCCATGGGCTCGGCCGAGACCCTGAGCATCGACATCTCACCTGAACCCCCTGTCGCCACGGCAGTCACGAACAGAACCAGACCCAGGGTCGTCAGGGCAGCGAGGGCGCCCGGGTGCCGTATCTCCACATGACAACGCTACTCAGCGGCCGACAGTCGGTGGCCGCGCCCGTACTACCTGTGGTGCCGTGTTCGGGCCCTACACCACAGGTAGCGTCGCCCTGATGGAGGACCAGCCACCCGACGACGGGAGCACGCCGGTCGAACCGGGACCTGCAGCCGTCGCAAGGCGCAGGTTCCTGCTCGGCCTGGGTTTCGGTACTGCCAACCTGGCTTTGCTGCGCCGCATCTCTAGGCGCCCCGAAGGCCCGCCGACTGTACCGGCCGCCCCACGTGCCGCCTCGCCAGCCGCATCGACCACAACCGGTCCGCCAGGAACCACAACCACCTCAGTTCCACCGGTCCTCGACGACTCTCTAGAGGTGTCCACAGATGACCATGTCTACGACACGGTCATTGCGGGCGGTCGGGTGATCGACCCCGACTCGGGATTCGATGCCGTGGCCGACGTGGGCATCGACGGCGACACCATCACCCGGATAAGCCTCGAGGGTCTCTCAGGGGCCAGCGCCATCGATGCCACGGGCCTGGTGGTGGCACCGGGGTTCATAGACATCCTCTCCTACCCACCCAACGGGTACGGCGAGTGGTTCAAGATCGCCGACGGGGTCACCACCAACCTGAACCTCCACGGCATCGACAACCCGATGACCGCCTTCCTCGACAAGGCGGCCGGCAACGATCCACCGGTCAACTACGGAGGCGCTGCCGACCAGGCCGAGCACCGCAAGATCATGGAGGTCGGAATAAGCCGGGTCCGCGGCGACGACCTCGACGAGTTGGTCAGACGTGCCGAGGCAGACGTTCTGGCCGGAGCGCTGGGCATTCACGAGCAGCCCGAGTACACCGTCGACGTCAGCTTCGACGAGATGCTCCGCCACGGTGAGATTGCGGCCCGCTACTCGGTACCGCTGTGCCTGCACGTCCGGTATTCGGAGAACCTCACGCCCGGCACCCAGGAGGAGGCCCTCGACGAGGCAATTCGTGTGGCAAGACAGACGGGTTGCCGGATCCACATAGAACACATCAACTCCACCGGCGGCACCGGCCGGATGGTCGAGGCGATCGCACAACTCGATGCAGCCCGCTCGTCGGGCATCTCGATCACGGCCTGCACCTACCCGTACACGTTCTGGGCGACCTACGCAGGCTCCGCCCGCTACAACAACTTCCGTGAGAAGTACGGCATCTCCTGGGGGGACCTCCAGATCGCCGGCACCAACGAGCGCCTCACAGAGGAGACCTTCAAGGTTGCGCGAAGCAACAACACCCTGACCGCGGCGTTCGCCATGAGCGACGAGGACATCGACACCGCGCTGCTGACACCGTGGATGATGGTCGGCTCCGATGCCATCCTGGAACGTCCCCACAACAACCACCCACGCTCCACAGGGTGTTTCAGCCGGGTACTCGGACACTATGTGCGCGAGCGTGGCCTGCTGACCCTGCCCGACGCACTGGCCAGGATGACGATCCTTCCGGCACGATTGCTGGGAGACATCAGCTCCGACATGGCCCGGCGGGGGCGCATCCAGTCGGGTGCGGTAGCAGACATCACAGTTTTCGACCCTGCGACAATCATCGACAAGTCCACGATCGCCGACACGGCCCGTGAAGCCGAGGGCGTACGCCATGTGCTTGTCTCTGGCCGGGCTGTCAGGACAAACGGCGTGAACGACCAGTCGGTCCGGCCCGGCGTTCCGATCCTGCGGGACCTGACATGAACGACCCGACAGGCACCGATCCGGACCACGATGTCATGTCCGAAACCGAGCGCCGGGCTGCGTGGCATCTGACCAAGATGTTGATGGCCTTCTTCGCCGTCGTGCTCGTGATGGTCATGGCAGACCTGTCAATAGATCTCACGACCCTTGCTGGTGTCAACCGCGACGACGGCCAACCGACAGCCGTAACCGTCAAGACACCGGCCACCACAGTGGCCTACGGAGGCTCTAGCGCAACCACCTCATCGGACACCCCCACAACTGCAACGCTTCCGTTCGAGGGCCGCACCTTCACCCTGGTGGCGACCGGCGACCTGCTCGTCCACGAGTACGTGGCCGACATGGCCGGCTTCTACGGAAGCGACGGTGGCTACGACTTCAACCCCATGTTCAGGCGAGTCCAACCGGTTCTGGCGGGAGCCGACCTGGCCCTCTGCCATCTGGAGACGCCGCTGTCAGAGGACGACAGCGATCTCGTCTACTACCCCAACTTCCGGGTTCCATTCGAGTTGGCCGACGCCATCGGGGCCGCCGGCTACGACGGCTGTTCGGTGGCCTCCAACCACAGCCTGGATGCCGGCGTCTCAGGGGTGCGTGCCACCCTCGGCCACCTGGACAGGGTCGGGGTGGCCCACGCCGGGATGGCGCTCGAAGAGGCCGACGCCGGACCAGCCTGGTTCGCTCCTGGCAGCATCTCTGTAGCCCACCTCGCCTACACCGACATCATGAACGGTGCATCCCTGCCGACCGACCCGCCGTGGCTTGTCGGCAGCCTCGACCCCGACAAGGTGATCGCCGATGCCGAGGCAGCGGTTGCCGACGGTGCCGAGTTCGTGGTGGTGAGCATCCACTGGGGCATCGAATACCAGAGCCAACCCACGGACAGACAGGCTGAGGTCTCAGCCCAACTCCTCGCCTCGCCGGCAGTCGACCTGCTCATCGGCCATCAGGCACACGTGATCCAACCCGTGCTGCAGATCTCCGACAAGTACGCGGCCATCGGGTTGGGCAACTTCCTCTCGAACCAGCCCGGCGACGAACGTCGAAACTGTCAACCGGAGTGCCCCGATTCGACCCAGGATGGCGTCATCGCATGGTTCGCCGTCGCCGACCGGCCTGACGGCTCGGTGGCCGTCGTGGATGCCGGGTATGTGCCCACATGGGTGGACCGCTCCACCTACGAGATCGTGCCACTCGGAATCGACGATCCACCCGGTGCAGATCCCGCTGTTCTGGCCGAGTCGGAGCGGCGTACGGCATCGGTGCTCGAACCGACACTCCGAAGGATCACCTTCGACTGATTCCGACCGCGCCGTTTCCCACCCGGGTAGCCTTGCGCCGTCAGCGACCACGACCCCGGATCCCGCACAGGCCGGACCGGGCTCGACCAAGGGAGCAATCCATGACCACCTCCGCCCGGGTCCACAACTTCTGTGCCGGACCCTGCACCCTGCCCGTGAGCGTCCTCGAAGAGGTCCGCGACGAGCTCCTCGACTTCGACGGGACGGGAATGTCGATCGTCGAGGCCAGCCACAGGGCCGATGCGTACGACGCCGTGCACATGGGCGCCCTGGCCGACTTCAGGGACCTGGCAGCTGTACCAGACGACTTCACCGTCTTGTTCCTGCAGGGTGGAGCCAGCCTCCAGTTCGGCCAGGTTCCGATGAACCTGCTGGCCGATGGCGAGACCGCCGGCTACGTGGACACGGGGGCATGGGGAGGCAAGGCCCTCTCCGATGCACGCCTCGTGGCCGACGTCTACGAGGCATGGAGCGGTGCTGACGGCGACTTCACCCGCATGCCGGGGGCCGACGAGATTCTGGTTCGCGATGGTTCACGGTTCATTCACGTGACCAGCAACGAGACCATCGGCGGCATCCGCCTGCCCGACTTTCCGACCTTGAGCGTGCCCCTGGTTGCCGACATGAGCTCAGACTTCTTGAGCCGACCGATCGACTGGGACCGCTTCGACCTCGTGTACGGCGGCGCCCAGAAGAACCTGGGACCGGCCGGCCTCGCCATCGTTGTGGTTCGCACCAGTTTGCTGGGGCGCAGCGGCCGTGACCTCGTCTCGTACCTCGACTACCGCACACATGCCTCGGCCGATTCCATGGCCAACACCCCGCCGATGTTTCCCATCTACGTGATGGGCAAGGTCCTCACATGGATGAAGACCTCCGGTGGCCTGGGTGAGTTCGAGCGACGCTCCAACGAGCGGGCAGGGCTTGTCTACGGGGCGATCGACGGGAGCGGCGGCTGGTACAGGTCACCGGTTGACGAGGCGAGCCGGTCACACATGAACATCGTGTTCCGCCTGCCCGACGATGATCTGGAGAAGCGCTTCGTTGCCGAGGCCGCCGCTGCGGGCATGGTGAACCTGAAGGGCCACCGCAGCGTCGGCGGTATCAGGGCCAGCGTCTACAACGCCATGCCGGTGGAAAGTGTCGAAACGCTGGTGGACTTCATGGCCGATTTCAGGTCCACAAACTCCTGAGCAGTTCAGCCCTCAAGCAGGGTCACGGTTCCGGCTGATCCGTCGACCTCGACGAGGGCGCCGTCCGGAATCGACAGGGTCGCTCCGGTAACTGCTACGACGCAGGGAATGCCGAGTTCCCGCGAGACGATCACGGCGTGGCTGAGTTGGCCGCCAACGTCAACCACAACGGCTTCGACGGGAACGAACAGCGGCGTCCAACTGGGATCGGTCAACGGTGCGATGAGCACGTCACCGGGCCCAAGGTCGCCAGGGTCTGAGGGATCGGTGACCACCCGGGCGCGACCCCGGGCAACCCCTGAACACCCGGAGATGCCTGTCAACACGGTCCCGGCGAGAGCTTCATCAGCGGTGAAGTCCACGCGCCTCGCCCAGGTGTCGATCGGGGGCATCTCACCAGAGAAGCAAAACGGTGGGACGAGCTGGGAGAGGGAGTCACGGGTCTCCCTCCGCGAGGCGACCACGTCTGCAAAAGCCCCGGGGTCGCTCCGGTAGTCATCAAGCTCGCCATAGGTGACGTACCAGAGATCGCCGGGGCGGCCATCTGGCGTCATCTCCGCTATGCGCCGTCCCAGTTCACGGGCAGCCAGACGGACATCGTGGATGATCCCCACCAGCATCGTCTTACCCTGCTCCCTGGCGCGGCTGTACAGAACCGTCGATGTGAGAGCCCGGTCGAACAGCCACCTGGTGATGCCGCGCATCTGGGCTCTGGCCGCTACGACTGCAGTTTCCCGCTCACCAGCGCGTACACCGGATCTTGCGGCTGGTGCGTGATCGTCGTCGGCCAGGCGCATCCGGTCGATGATCACCAGCGGCATCGAGGGATCGGTACCCCACACCTCACATGCCATCTCCCACTCGTTGGGTCCGCGGCTGCCGTAGTCATCTAGGAACCTGTCAAACGAGGCACTAAAGCCGTCTACCGAGCTCGTGCCCGACGTGGCGGCGAGCCTGTCGGCAAGGCCTTCGACGCCCTGGTCGAACAGTTCTGTGAGGGTGGTGTCGCCGGCAACCATCCGGCTGAGGTCCCAGAGGGCAAACGAGGGTTCAGCCGAGGCGATATCCCCGATTCCCGATACCAGGCTGAGGGCAAGGGACCCATCACCCAACTTCCTGGAGCAGAGTTCACGCAGCATGTAGAGACCCGCCCCGGCACCTCCAGATACCAGCAGGTGCCCCGTGAACATTCGAGAAACCATCGGAGCCGACCCTGTCATCACGTCGACGAGCTCGTCATCGGTTGCTGTCGAGATGTCGGGCAGTGCCGCCTTCCACTCGGCCGCCGCGGACATGTCGGTTGCGAGATGCGGGATCTGGCGTGCCAGCAGCACCTTCAGCCCATAACGCACACCTCGAATAATCGCCACCGGGTTCCGGTCACCCCACTGGGAGATATGTGGTGGGGCTATGCCCTCTGACCCGAGGAAGGTCGAATCGGTCTCTTCAATAGTGGCACCCGGTGTACGCACCGCGATTACACGTGAGACCGAGAGGTTCAGATACGAATACCCGCCGAATATTCCCATGTGAACGTCGGCGTCCTCTTCACATTCAGCCCGCGTGATGACGCCCGTCGCGAGCAGGGCGTCGCTGAACGGATCACCACCGAGCGCCTCGGCCATGGTTGTGCTGAGCGGATAGACGACCTCCGGGTAGACCTCGCCGGCGTTCCCACGTGTGTAGACGGGAAAGCGGCTACTTGGAGTGCCGTGTGGGTAGGGCCCCAGCCCGAAGTCCTCCAGTTGCATCGGCCAATCCTAGAGTCGGTCGGATCAGCCCCTAGCCGATTCGGGCGATCGGTCCTCCGGGTGCCCAGTAGCCATCGAGGGCTGGGTATGGGATGGTGATGGACACGGTGTTCGTACCCGATCCGCCGACGCTGAAAGGGGCAAAGGACAACACGAGGCCTCCGTTGGTGAGGTTGAAGCGTTCAAAGTTGGCCGCCTCGGGCCCGGCGCCGACCACTCGCCTCTGGTCCGTCCATGGCTCCAGTTCCAGCCTTGCCATGGCCTCGGCCGACACGGCCTTCACCCAGTCAGTTGTTGGGTCAAAGAGGTCACCGACCAGGACGGGTTGACCGGTGGTCAGGTCGAACGTCTCGGTGAGGATTTCAGATGTCTCGCCGGCGACACCTGGCAACAGGCGCCGCACGGTGTTTCGGAGGCTTAGGTAGTTGTCGGTCGCGAGGAGCACCTCGTACTGGTGCTGAAGCCACATGCACCTTCCCTCGGTGGACTCGCGACAGGCGTAACCGTTGCGCTCCACAGCCGTAGCGGTGTCGTCGAGGAACTTCTGGACCGCTCCCTGGGTTATTCCCAGGAGGCGGCCGTTCACCTTCGGAGACTCCCTGGGGCCTTCGATCCGCGGCCACCGCACGAACACCTGGACGAGACCAGATCGGTCCAGCGCCACACCGTCGGGACCAAATGCCATGACCCTCGTGTCGATGACACATACGAGGTCCTCGAACCTGATCAGCGGTCCGCCGGGTACATCGAGTTCTCTGGAGTTCTCACGCGGTATAAGCAGCACCTGACCGATCTTCAACATGTTCGGATCGCTGATGCCGTTGGCCCGTAGGAACTGATCAACCGTGCGTTCGTAGCGCTTGGCGATCTTGCCGAGGGTGTCGCCGGACTCGACGGTCACCGTCTCGGGGCCTTCCTCGATGATCTGGACGCTCTCGGGCTGGGCATCCTGGACGCACTCGTCGTTGGCTGATCGCAGGTCGGGTAGGTCTACCGGCGTCCAGCCGTCGACCTTCAACGGCGCAAGTGTCGTCGTGGTGGCTGTGTCACCGAACAGGTCCGGTGTGGTGGTTGGGGTGGCTACCTCTTCGGTTCCGCCGCACGAGGTCGCCAGTACAGCGATTAGGACGGCTATAGATGATCGGCGACGCACCGTCACAGGATCGCACGCCGAAAGCAGCTCTGGGCGCCACCCCCAGCCCGGATCGGCGGTACCGGCCCGGTGGGCGGCCTTCCTGAGGCCGCCCCCACAGCGGGCCGTCCAACCGCGGCCCACGGCTCAGGTCTCCAGGGGTTCGACAACCGTTCGGCGGCGATGTTCAAAGACCAGGGAGGTGCGCTCGTCGACGACGCCTTCGATGCTGGAGATGCGGTCCAGAACCAGGTGGCGGAGGGCCTCGGTGTCGCTGACGCTCATGTGCACGAGGATGTCGTCGATGCCGGAGAGCATGAAGACCGCCAGCGTCTCGGGAAGCGACCAGAGTTGTTCGACGACCCGGTCCACGATGGCGGCTGTCTTGGGGCGTAGGCGGATGGCAACCATCGCCTGGATGGGGCGACCGAGGGCGTTCAGATCGGTGGTGGCGTGGTAGCCGGTTATGACGCCACGGTCTTCCATCGAACGCACCCGATCCAGCGTGGTAGAGGGGGCCAGACCGACGGTGGCGGCGAGCGCCCGGTTGGTCTGCCGTGCATCTGACTGAAGTTCGGCGAGAATCTGAAGGTCGGTCCGATCAATCTTCGTCATATTGGCCACTTTCCCGTTGTTCGTTCGTTTCTGTTGAGCGATGAGCGTACCCATGGGAGTCTGGGGTATCAGCCAGCGCTGTGAACCGGGGGACCCTCCATGGCCATTCTCGACAATTACCAACTCGACGACCGCTACCTCAGCAGCGAGGGTCGCGTCTACCTGACAGGCATTCAGGCACTTGCCCGGATACCGATACAGCAACTGCTTGTCGACCGTCTCGCCGGCCTGAACACGGCCGTATTCACATCCGGGTACCCGGGCTCCCCCGTTGGCGGCTTCGACCTGGAGATGGCCCGCGCTGCCGCGCTGCTCCCAGACCTTCCCATCGTCAACCAGCCCGCCGTAAACGAGGAACTGGGTGCCACCGCCGTGATGGGCAGCCAGCTGGCGTCCGAGCAGCCCGACTGCAACTACGAAGGGATCCTCGGTATCTGGTACGGCAAGGCCCCGGGTCTGGACCGTGCCGGCGATGCGCTGCGCCACGCCGTGTTTGCGGGAACCTCCAGGCACGGCGGGGCCATAGCGATCGTGGGCGACGACCCGGCCGCCAAGAGCTCGACGATTCCAACGAGTTCTGACGCCACGCTCGTTGACCTTCACATGCCGATCCTCTACCCGGGAGACGTCCAGGAGACGCTTGACCTGGGAATGCACGCAGTGGCACTCAGCCGCCTTACCGGTGTCTGGTCGGCGCTCAAGATCGTCACCAACGTTGCCGACGGAACTTCCACGGTGGACCTCTCACTGGACCGAGTGGTGCCTGTCATTCCTGACCTGGAGATCAACGGCAGGCCCCACGTACACCACCCCAGCGGCAACCTGTTGACCCCCTACACCCTGGAGATGGAACGCGACTTCAAAGAGGTGCGCTCCGAGTTGGTCCGCAGGTACATGGTGGCCAACCGGCTGAACCACGTGACCGTGGACCCGTCCGATGCCTGGATTGGAATCATCTCAAGCGGGTTCACCTACCACGAGATGCTCCACGCACTACGACGAATCGGCCTCGGCTCGCCGGAGGAGATCGAGGCGGCCGGAATCAGGATCATGCACATGCAGGTACCAGTGCCGTTCGAGCCGGCCAACGTCCGCAACTTTGCCCGCGGCCTCGGCGAGATAGTCGTGGTTGAGGAGAAGAACCCGACCCTTGAGTGGCTGGTCAAGGACGCCCTCTACGGAGGACCCGACCAACCGCAGGTGGTTGGAAAGACCCACCCCGACGGGCGGACACTCATGCCCAGCTATGGGATCCTCGACGCCGACACGATCATGGTCGGATTGCATGAACGCCTGGCAGATCGCATCGGAGACCGTCTGGCACCGGTTCCCACTCCCCCGTCTGAGCGGATCATGATCCCACTTGCGGATGCCCGCAAGCCGTTCTTCTGCTCGGGCTGCCCCCACAACTGGGGAACCAAGGTTCCCGAAGGGGCCCTTGTAGGAGCAGGCATCGGATGCCACGGCATGTCCATGCTGATGGACGAGGACCGTGTCGGTGCCACAGCCGGCCTGGCCGCCATGGGTGGTGAGGGAATGCAGTGGGTCGGCATGGCACCGTTCGTGGAGCGTGACCACTTCTTTCAGAATCTGGGCGACGGCACCTTCTTCCACTCCGGACAGCTTGCCATCCAGGCAGCGGTTGGTGCCGGTGTGTCGATGACCTACAAGCTGCTCTTCAACGGCACCGTCGCCATGACAGGTGGACAAGAGACCCCGGACGCGGTCGGCGTCCCCGAAATTGCCACGGCGCTGCTGGCCTTCGGTGTCCGGCGGGTTCTCGTGACCACCGAGGACACATCCCGCTACCAGGGCATCGATCTGCCTAACGGGGTGGAGGTCTGGGACCGCACCCGGATTGTCGAGGCTCAAGAGGTGCTGGCCGACATCGAGGGTGTGACCGTCTTGATCCACGACCAGGCATGTGCTGCCCAGCAGCGCAGGTTCCGCAGGCGCGGCCTTGCCGAAACGCCAATCTTCAGGGTGGCCATCAACCACCGCATCTGCGAGGCCTGCGGCGACTGTGGCGATGTCAGCAACTGCCTGTCGCTACACACCGTTGAAACACCGCTCGGGCCCAAGACCACGGTCGACCAGTCGTCTTGCAACATCGACACCTCGTGTCTGGAGGGTGACTGTCCCAGCTTTATGACCGTCGCTGTCCAACCCGGTGCTTCAGGCGGCACTGCCGTCAGCAGCCCGCCGGTTGACGACCTTCCCGACCCGACTCCCCTCCCCGATTCCGACATAGTCGATATCCGACTTGCCGGCATCGGTGGAACGGGGGTTGTCACAGCAGCACAGTTGCTGGGCACCGCCGCGATGCTTGACGGAATCGACGTTCGGGGCCTCGACCAGACGGGCCTCTCCCAAAAAGCCGGACCCGTCGTGAGCGACCTGCGCCTTTCCCGGACCGTCGAGATGGCGTCCAACCTGGTTGGAGCGGGCGAGGCAGATGCCATTGTGGCCTTCGACCTTCTGGTGGCGGCCGACTCAAAGGCGTTGGCCGGAGCCCAGCGGGATCACACTGTCGTGGTCGCATCCACTACGACCACCCCGACCGGAGCCATGATCGGCCACCCCGAGCTTGGTGGCCCGGCGGTGGCCGACCTGATCGGTCGTGTCGGCCAGAACACCCGAACTGACGCCAACCACTTCGTCGATTCCGGCGCCATGACCGTCGGCCTGCTGGGCTCATCTGAGCAGGCCAACGTGTTCCTCCTAGGCGTTGCTGTCCAGGTCGGTGCCGTGCCGGTGAGTCCTACCGCCGTCGAACGGGCAATTGAACTGAACGGCGTGGCTGTCGAGTCCAACCTGGCTGCATTCCGCTGGGGTCGCACCTGGGTGGTCGATCCAACAGCAGTGGAGGCCGCCGCATCGAGCGGCGTTCCGGTGGAGGTCACCATCGTGACAACAACCCTTCCTCCCGACCTCCGCGACAGGGTTAGATCCACCGTCATTGACGCCGAACTCGTCGAACTCCTGGACCTGCTGGCAGCGGACCTGGTCGGCTACCAGGACGTTCGCTGTGCCACGGGTTTTCTGGATGTCGTTGCAAGCGTCGCCGCGGCGGAGCAGCGGGTGTCGCCCGACTCCAGCCGTCTCACCGAGGCGGTGGCACGCGGGCTCCACAAGCTGACCGCCTACAAAGACGAGTACGAGGTGGCCCGCCTGTTGTCCGGCCCGGAGTCACGGGCTGCTGCAGAGTCGGTGGGTGGGCCCGGAGCACGGGCCACCTGGCACCTCCACCCGCCGCTCCTTGCCGCAATTGGGGTCGGCTCCAAGCTTCGCCTTCCAGCCGGG